>Ga0194042_1000235_pt1 | contig 17857 bp, 14 predicted proteins | sample JunL4412m_MetaG_FD_148974 | JGI IMG/M metagenome (GOLD analysis project Ga0194042, IMG submission 148974) | Anoxic zone freshwater microbial communities from boreal shield lake in IISD Experimental Lakes Area, Ontario, Canada - Jun2016-L442-12m | ecosystem: Environmental > Aquatic > Freshwater >...
GGGGTAACGCATGCGATCAGCGGCAGCAGGGTCTGGGTACCAGCCGGCAACAATGCCACCGGACTGCGAGTTGTCAATGCTCATGATCTGATTGTGCCCTACTCAACCGGCCGCGTCGGGGATTGCCGTGCTCGGATGCGACGCTTAGGGAGTGGATCCCGGTCTGGTCACCCCCCTCACCCTCACCGGTGAACGCACCATCCCGGGAATTGAGCGGGAGAACTACTGGTTCCGCCGACACGAAGCCGTCTACGAATGGGTCGCCCAAACGCAGTCTCCCGACGCGACAGGCGTCATTCTCGAGGCTGGCTCGGGCGAGGGGTACGGAGCCGCACTACTGCGTTCGCGACTGCGCCGACCGATCGTGGCGCTCGACTACGACGACACCGCCTGCCACCCCCCACGCCAGCGCGCAGTACCTAGGTCTTCCGGTCGTGCGGGCCAACCTGGCGCTGCTGCCCATCGCAGCCCAATCGGCCAGTTTGGTTGTGAGCCTGCAGGTCATCGAGCACCTGTGGGACGTCCGCTCCTTCCTCACGCAACTATGCGCTGCAGTTGTACCGGGTGGCCGCATCGTGATCTCGACACCCAACCGACTCACCTTCTCGCCAGGTGTGGCGCGTGGCGAGAAACCTCTCAACCCATTTCACGTCGAGGAGTTTGATCGCGAGCAACTGCTCGATTTGCTCCACGACGCGGGCTGTGTCGACGTGCAGGTGTTCGGCCTGGTTCATGCAGATGCGTTAGCTCACGACGAGCGTGCCAACGGCTCGATTGTTGATGCGCAGATCGCGGCGATCATGGGCGCCGGCTGGAACGACGAACTCACTGAGCGAGTGGCCGCAGTGACCACCTCAGATTTCGCAATCGTGGCTGCCGACGATGAGTGTCTTGATCTCATCGCCGTGGGAGTTCGCGAATGAGTTCCACGGCGACTCGCCCTTCCGAACCTGTCGGCCGGTTCTGCTTGGTGGGGTGCACACGCACCTGCCATGGCTGGCACATCACGGATCGTGGCCTGTGGGCGAAGAGTGGCTCTACCAAGCGTGGTCGACGTCGTATCTTCCGCTCGTTGACTTACTGCATGAATTGGCCGCGGAAGGTCGTCGCGACGTACTCACCCTCGGACTCACGCCCGTACTGGCCGCACAACTCGACGATCCCTACTGTCTAAGCGAAGAGCAGACTTGGCTTGGATTCTGGGACGCCCGAGCGCTCGCGTTGGCCTCCGATCGTGACCCTGTGGTGCGTGAAGCTGGTGCTCGCGAGCACCGTGCCAGTCGACGTGCTCTCGATTCGTTCGACCGGCACTGGCGCGCCGGTGGCAGCGGCGCGCTTCGCCCACTCATCGACGCCGGTGTCATTGAGCTACTCGGGGGTCCGGCCACACATCCGTTCCAACCCGGGCACCCGAATGCGGATACCGACCTGGCCTTGAACAGCTCTACGCCGAAGCGGGAGTTACGCACTTCCTGATCGACGGCCCCACACTTCGACATGTCGGAGCCGACACGTCAGCCGCCTACACAGTCGGTGACAGCGACGTCGTCGCCTTCGCTCGCGACCTCGACATCACCTACCGGGTGTGGAGTCCGAAGAAGGGCTATCCCGGTGGCCCGTGGTACCGCGACTTCTACGCCATCGACACCGACAGCGGATTCCGACGGTGGCGCGTTACGAACACCCATTCACCCGACAAAGCGCCATACGAACCCGAACGCGCCAACGACGCCGCCCTCGCCGATGCTCGCGATTTCGTTGCGCACGTGCGTGACCACCTCCTCACCATTCGCGAGCAACGAGACGGACGCCCCGGCATCGCCATTGCCGCCTACGACACCGAACTGTTCGGTCACTGGTGGCATGAGGGGCCCACGTGGCTCGGCCACGTTCTGCGACTACTTCCGCAAGCAGGTGTTGAAGTCAGCACGCTCAATGCGGCGTTAGAAGCCGGTGCGGTCGAAGGTCGCGTCGATCTTGAGTCCGGATCGTGGGGCTCGGGTAAAGACTGGCGCGTCTGGAATGGCGACAGTGTGCGCGACCTTGTCGATGACAACAACGCACTCCAGTCGCGTGTGGTTGATGTGGTCGACAAGCAACTGGCTCACGGCGATGGATTTCGCGATCCACTACTCGATCAATTGGTGCGTACCGGGTTACTGGCGCTGTCGAGTGACTGGGCGTTCATGGTCACGAAAGACACTGCTGCTCAGTACGCACGACATCGTCATCGCGACCACCACGCAGCGTTCACTCGACTCGCTGACCTCATCGAGTCTGCCGGCTTCTCGCCCCGTGATTCCTCGAGTCGCACCACCATCGCGCTCAACGAAGCCGCGTCACAACGACACAGCGACGGACCCTTCGCTCACCTTGACGCGCGGCTGCTGTGACGACGTCGATGTCCACTCCTCTGCGCATTCTGCATATCTCTTGGGAGTTTCCGCCCGTGATGTACGGCGGACTCGGCGCGCACGTGGTGGCGATCGCCACCGAACAAGCCCGGGCAGGCCATGACGTCACCGTGCTCACCCAACACGGCACTGATACCCCCGACGACGAAGTCATCAACGGGGTGCGACTGGTGCGCGCCCGCGAAATGGGCGAGCCTCAGGAACGCACCTTTGCCAACCTGCTGCCGTGGGTTGCCTCAATGCAACGCGCCATGAACCGGCAGGGTCGCGAACTGCTCGACGCGTGGAACCCCGCTGTCGTGCACGGCCACGACTGGGTTGTGGCAGCGGTCGCAATGACGCTCAGTCGTCACGCACAGGTGCCACTGATCGCCACCGTGCACGCCACGGAAGCGGGTCGGCATGACGGCTGGATCGTCGGACCACTGTCACAGACCGTGCACCGTCGTGAACGACGCCTTGTCGGCGCGGCCGACGCCATCATCGTGTGCAGTGGCGCCATGCGCGATGAAGTCACAGCAGCACTCGGACCTTTCGATGCTGCCGTCACCGTCGTACCCAACGGCGTCGACCTTGATGTGTGGCGAGCAACAGAGGCGGGATGCGCCGCAGCGCGAGCACGCGTCGGTGTTGATTCCACCACTCCCCTGATCATTTACTCGGGACGGTTGGCTCATGAAAAGGGTGTGGGCACGCTCGTCGACGCCATGCCGGCGGTGCTCGCGCACATCAGTGCTGCTCGACTCGTCATCGCTGGCCGCGGACCGCTTGATGCCGCGCTGCGAGCCCGCGTCAGTGAACTGCACCTTGATGCGGCAGTTTCGTTCACCGGCTTCCTACCTGAGCATGAACTGCGTCCACTCGTCGCCGCGGCAGACTGCGCCGTCATTCCGAGTCTGTACGAACCATTTGGCATGGTGGCACTTGAAGCCGGCGCCCTGAGTACTGCGGTGGTGGCCTCGCGCGAAGGCGGATTGATGGAAATCATCACCGATGGTGTCACCGGATTGCTGGTGACTCCGGGGCAGGCCGCGCCCCTCGCATCAGCGATCGCGCGCCTGCTCAGTGACAGTGATTTCGCTCGGCAACTTGGCGATGCGGCGGCTCGCGATGTGGCCATCAGATACAGCTGGCCGCTACTCGCGCAACACACTGTCGACGTGTATCGACACACGTCAGTCTCAGGTCAACAGCCACGCGTCATCGAGCGAATTCCCGACATGAATGTGCTCACGGGAGAACGAGTCACGAAGTCCTGAAGTCCTGAAGAACGTCAGCGCTTCGAAGCTTCTTGCGCCGCGACCCGCGTCTTGCGGGCGATGTCTTCCAGCGCTAGCCGGGTGGCTTCCTTCGCCACCGCCACCTCGCGCCGATCTTTGAGTATCTTGCCCGGAACACCACCCACGACTGACATCTCGGGAATATCACCGCGCACCACCGTGTGGGCTGCCAGAACACACCCACGACCGACCGTCGTGCCGCGCAAGACGGTGACCTTGGTGCCCACCCAGACGTCAGGGCCGATGCGCACAGGCGATTTCACGATGCCCTGATCTTTGATCGGCACGGTGATGTCGTCGTAGACATGATCGAAGTCGCACACATAGACCCAGTCGGCAACGATCGTGCCCACGCCGAATTCGACATCGAGGTAGCAGTTGATGGTGTTATCTCGACCGAACACGCACTTGTCACCTACCCGCATGGTTCCTTCATGAACCCGTAGGCGGTTCTCGTCGCCCAGATGCACCCAGCGGCCAAGAATCAACCGCCCGTAACCCTTGCGCGCATAGATTTCAACGCGTCGACCGATAAAGACGAAACCCTCAGTGATGATGTGCGGATTGCGCAGGCGAAACACCAGGAAGCGCCAATAGCGCACGAGGTACCACCACGACCACGCGCGATTGCGCACCACCCACTTGAGCGATGCCCAGGTGAGAAACCGCGCTTGCCGAGGGTCGCGCGCCACGACTACGTCGCCTCTGGCTTCACGCCTGTGACGCCCACGCTGTAGAAGAACTCGTCAGGCACGAAACGTTCCATGACATTCTCATCGAGCCAACTGAGCCGCTGCCATCCGCGATAGGCGAAAACTGCCCAATTCCAACCCAGTGACCCCGGACGAACTGCCGCTTCGATGGTACGAATCGGCCAGCCAAACCACGACGCGGTCAGTTCCTCAGTTTGCGTCTTCACGTCAATCGCACCAGCACGCATGCACAGCGCGGCGAGTCGGTCGGGGTCGAAGGTGTGCAGGTCAACCAAAGCCTCAAGAGCCGCTTCACGCGATGACTCAGCGAGCTCGGTGGGTGGCCGGCCCCAGCGGTCGCGAAGGAGTGGCAACTGCGTGATGCGCGACGCAGCCAACCAGGTGAGTTGCGACAACCGGCGTGCCACGATGTCACCGCGTTGCGTCGGCTCGCCGCAGAAGACGAAGCGCCCCCCAGGCTTGAGTACCCGCAGCACCTCGCGAATGGCTAACTCAACATCGGGGATGTGATGGAGCACGGCGTGCCCGACTACAAGGTCGAACTCGTCGTCGTCGTACGGAATCGATTCGGCGTCGGCCACTCGACCCTCGACATTGAAGCCCAACCCGTCGGCATTGCGCTGCGCGACCGCCACCATTCCTGGAGAGATGTCGGTGACGTGACCTTCATCGAGAACACCAGCCTGACGAAGGTTGAGCAGGAAGAATCCGGTGCCACAGCCGAGTTCAAGAGCGCGGCCGTAGGGCCAGTCGTCGTCGCCTGCGACGCGCACGAAACGATCGTGCACGTAGTCGATGCATCGCTTGTCGTACGAGATGCTCCACTTTTCGTCGTACGTACTGGCTTCCCAGTCGTGGTACAACACGTTGGCAAGTTTCGGATCGGTGCGCGCCTGCTCAATCTGTGCGGCGGTGACACCTCCACCACTCGATACCGCGTTTGTTGCACTCATCGGTCGGTGAATGCGGCCTTGCCGGGGCCGTTCTCAATGAACGACGTCATTCCCACGGTGCGGTCATCGGTGGCAAAGAGTCCGGCGAACTGCAGTCGCTCGATCTCAAGGCCAGTGACCAGATCGGTCTCGAGCCCGGCGTCGATTGCTTCCTTGGCAGCACGCAACGCCATCGCCGGACCGCGAACGAAGGATTGAGCCAAGGCCACGGCCTCGGTGTACACATCGTCAGGTGCCACTACGCGATCGGCGAGGCCGATGCGCAGGGCTTCGTCGGCTGCGACGAAACGTCCGGTGAAGATGATCTCCTTGGCACGCGACGGACCAACGAGGCGAGGAAGTCGCTGAGTGCCACCCGCCCCGGGAATGATGCCCAAGAGAATTTCAGGCTGACCCATCTTCGCGTTGTCGCCGACCACCCGCAGATCGCAACACATCGAAAGTTCGCACCCTCCCCCGAGCGCGTAGCCGGTGACCGCAGCAATAGTCGGCTTCGGAATGCTGGCGACCGCGGTGAAACACGCCTGCAACGCACCGGATGCTTCGACCATGTCCTGGTAGGACATGTCAGCCATTTCCTTGATATCGGCGCCCGCAGCAAACACTTTCGGACCGCCGTACACGATGACTGACTTGATGTCGCGGCGCGCCGACGCCTCGAGGGCAGCCTCGCGGATCTCCTCTTGAACCTGTCGCGAGAGAGCGTTCATCGGGGGTCGCTCGAGCCTGATAGTGCCAACCCCGGCCTCGACCTCAAGCCGTACGAACTCCGCCATGTCACACCTCTCGTGGTTGCCGTCACCACGAGGGTACTCAGCCCGCGAAGGTGAGTCTCCTCGCGGTCTCCGGCCGTTAAAAGCGCACCGGCGCCGACGGGGGGCTAGTGTCCCTCTGTGACCTACGTCCATCGCACCCTCGGAGGCTGACCCCATGTTCGCTGACGGAACTCCCGGTTGGCCGCACGTTCGTCCCGGTGTCTTCGACCCCGTGGGCGTCACCCTCGACGGCGATGGCGTCAATGTGTCGGTATGGGCGGAGGGCGCCGATCAGGTCGACCTCTGCTTGTTCGATGACGACGGGAACGAGCGCCGCGTCGAGATTCACGAATCCACCTTCCACATGTTCACCGCCCACGTTCCAGGAGTCGGCGTCGGGCAGCGATACGGATTCCGCGTGCACGGCCCGTGGGACCCCCACAACGGCGCCCGGTGGAATTCGGCGAAACTGCTCTCCGATCCCTACGCCAAGGCAGTTGACGGCGCGCTCACGCTCAATCCGGCAATCTTCGGTCATGTCTTCGAGGGTGACGACGACACCGTGCTCGACACGCGTGACTCCGCACCCTTCGTGCCACGCTCAGTGGTCGTCGACAACACATTCGACTGGGGTAACGACCGGCCGCCAGCAGTCGCTTGGGGCGACACGGTCGTCTACGAAGCCCACGTACGCGGCATGACGATGCGCCACCCGGCAGTTCCCGAACACCTGCGCGGAACGTACGCGGGTATGGCCCACGATGCGGTCATCGATCATCTGGTCGAACTCGGCATCACCAGCATTGAATTGCTTCCCGTACACCAGTTCGTCGACGAGGTGCACCTGATGCAGCGCAACCTCGTGAACTACTGGGGCTACAACACCTTGAGCTATTTCGCACCCCACGCCGCTTATTCCGCAAGTGGAACGCGAGGCGAGCAGGTCACTGAGTTCAAGACCATGGTGCGCCGCATGCACGAGGCCGGTATCGAGGTCATTCTCGACGTCGTTTACAACCACACGTCAGAGAGCAACCAGATCGGCCCCACGCTTAACTTCCGCGGTCTCGACAATCAGGCGTACTACCACCTCCTCGACGAGCGCCGCCGCTACGCCGACTACACCGGCTGCGGTAACACGCTCGACGTATCGCACCCGCACGTTCTGCAAATGGTGATGGATTCACTTCGCTATTGGGTACAAGAGATGCACGTCGACGGCTTCCGTTTCGACCTCGCGTCAGCACTTGCCCGCTCATTCCACGACGTCGACATGCTCGGCCCGTTCATGCAGACCATTCAGCAAGACCCGGTACTGCGACGCGTCAAGCTCATCGCCGAACCGTGGGACGTCGGCGCCGGCGGATACCAAGTGGGCGAATTCCCGCCACTCTGGACCGAATGGAACGACAAGTTCCGCGGCACCCTGCGCAATTACTGGCGTGGCGCCGAAGTGGGTATCGGCGACCTCGGCTGGCGGCTGTCTGGTTCGGCCGATCTGTACGCTTCCGAAGGCCGTCGCCCCTACGCGTCGATCAACTTCATCACCGCACACGACGGTTTCACTCTGAATGACCTGTACTCGTACAACTCCAAGCACAACGAAGCAAACGGCGAGGAGAACCGCGACGGTACCGACGACAACCGTTCATGGAACTGCGGCGCCGAAGGAACTACAGACGACGCGGCTATCAATGCCGTGCGGCACCGAATGATTCGCAACCAGCTCACCACGTTGCTGCTATCGGCCGGCGTTCCGATGATCACCGCCGGAGATGAATTCGGGCGCACACAAGACGGCAACAACAACGCGTACTGCCAAGACAATGATATGAGTTGGGTCGACTGGCGCCTTGATGAGTGGCAGCAATCACTGCTGTCCTTCAGCCGCAAACTCGTGCATCTGCGACGCAGTCACCGCGTGTTCCGTCAGCGCCACTTCTTCCACGGTTCACCCGTATTCGAGGGAGGCCCCGATGACCTCGGCTGGATCGATGAGAACGGCAGCGCATACGGCGATTCCGAGTGGAACGATCCCAACCGACGTATCATCGGCATGTACCTCTCGGGGTACAAGCGAGAGCGCGATGCCGAAGGTCATCCAGTCGACGACGCATCGTTCCTGATCTACCTCAACGCCTCACCCGACGACGCCGTCATCACGCTGCCCGGCGCACCGTGGGGAACGCACTACGACGCCGTTCTCGATAGTGCTGCCGATGATGGCGCGGTTGCCGCGTCGGCCGCCAGTGGTGAGCAGATCACGCTCACCTCCCACAGCGCCATGGTGCTACGCGTCACCGTGTAGCACGCCGCACTACCTAGCCGGCGAGGATGCCGGTGAGTGTGTCGAGGAATGCCCGCTCGGTCTCGTCGACCTTGTCGCCCCCGAAACCAAGTGGGCCACTGCCAGTGCGTTGTGCCGCTGCCAGCCCCACCGCTTTGAGTAATTCGGCCACGTCGCTGGCTTCGTCGGGCGTGGCCTTTGACTTCAGCACTGCCCAACCTGCGGCAATCTGCTCGGTGAGGGCACCGACGACGTCGGAGACCTTCTTGGACTTCATCCCCTGCGAGAGGTCAGCATTGGGACCATCCTCGCCAAAAGCTTGCACCAAGGTGTTGTTGGGGTATTTAGCAATGCCCTCAGTCAACGCCTTCTGCCCGCTCACAATCTCACGCACTGTGCTCACGACTTTGCGGCCGTCAGCAAATGCCGCACCCGCGGTCACCAGCACGGGCAGCGCACTGACCTGCGCCCACTCCTCAGCTGTGAAATCGTCCTTCGTGGTCATCGCAGTCCCTTCATCGTTTCCGGTTCCCCCTAGTGCCCCGCTGCCTGCGACGGTAGCCGAGCGAAGGAGCCCATGAGGGGTTGAGTGCTAGCGAAGTTCCCCGAGCGCATCGTCGTGGTCGGGCGGTAGCGGATCGAATGGAACTGCCTGCAGTCCCATCTCGGCCGAGTTGGCCAGGAACTCGCTCGACGGGCGTACGCGCACGGTGTAGCCGAAGGGCCCGGTACGAGTCAACGGGAATGCCGCCTCGTAGCGCCAACGGTTTCCTTCGTACTGCTCAACGGCGACCAGAGGCGCCGAACCAGCGGCCACAATGCGGTCGTTGGGATCAACTCGACCGTGAACGACCTGCACCTCGACATCGGCCGGGGTCAATGAGCCCAACGCGACGTACGAACGCACCGTGAGTTCGTTACCCAACTGAGGTGAGTCGTCAACGCCCGACGTCTCAACGTGCTCGACTAGCACCTCGGGCCACGCGTCGTTGACGCGACGTGTCCAGGCTGCCGCAGCACGCGCGTGCTCGACACCCTCGGGACCGCTGAACTGACGAGCCGCATGCGCCGCCGGTGCGTACAACTCAGACACGTAGTCGCGCACCATCCGGCTCGCGAGCACCTTCGGACTCAGTGTCTGCAGCGTGTGGCGCACCATCTGAATCCAGCGCCACGGCAGACCTCGGTCATCAAGGCCGTAGAAGGTCGGGGCAACTGACTTTTCGATCAGGTCGTAGAGGGCGGCTGCTTCAAGATCGTCGCGGCGATCAGGTGAGGCGACACCGTCGGCAGTTGGAATTGCCCAGCCGTTCTCGCCGTCGTACCACTCATCCCACCAACCGTCGAGAATCGACAGGTTGAGGGCCCCGTTGAGTGCTGCCTTCATTCCCGATGTGCCACACGCCTCGAGCGGACGCAGCGGGTTGTTGAGCCATACGTCGCAGCCCGGGTACAACACCGACGCCATGCTGATGTCGTAGTTGGGCAAGAACACGATGCGATGACGCACGTCTTCAGCGTCAGCGAAGTTGACAAGTTCCTGAATCAGTCGCTTGCCACCATCGTCGGCCGGGTGCGACTTACCAGCGATCACCAGCTGAATCGGGCGATCGGGGTGTAACAACATCTTCTTAAGCCGCGCGGGATCGCGCAGCATCAGCGTGAGTCGCTTGTACGACGGAACGCGCCGCGCAAAACCGATGGTGAGTACGTCGGGATCAAGCACGCCTGAGATCCAGCCCAATTCCGCGTCGGAGGCGCCCCGATCGATCCACGACTGTCGCAGGCGGCGACGCGCGTTGTGCACCAGACGTTCGCGCAGGTGCCGTTTGACGCTCCAGATGCGGTGATCGTCAACTGAGGCGATGGCTTCCCAACCGGACGCCTCTTCGAGCTGGTCGGGGCCCATCTGCTCGATCGCAATCTGCATGATCTCGGGTGCCACCCACGTCGGGGCGTGAACACCGTTGGTAATGCTGGTGATCGGCACATCGTCGCCGTCGAAGCCTTCCCAGAGGCCACCGAACATTTCGCGACTGACGCGACCGTGCAGCACGCTGACCCCGTTGGCGTGCTGTGCCAAGCGAAGGCCCATCACCGCCATGTTGAACACTGTGGGGTCACCGTCGGGGTAATCCTCAGCACCCAACTGCAGCACGCGCTCGACCGGAACACCGGCAGCTGCGTTCTCTCCGGAGAAGAACCTCTCGATGATGCCGACCGGGAAGCGGTCGATACCAGCAGGCACTGGCGTGTGCGTTGTGAAGACGGTGCCAGCGCGCACGGCAGCAAGTGCCGAATCGAAGTCGAGTCCGCACTCTTCAATGAGTTCGCGAATGCGTTCAACACCCAAGAATCCGGCGTGACCCTCATTGGTGTGGAACACCTCGGGCGCCGGAACACCTGTCAGTCGCGTGTACGTGCGAATAGCGCGCACACCACCGATACCCAGGAGGATCTCTTGCAGGAAGCGCTGGTCGTGGCCACCCCCGTAGAGCCGGTCGGTGACGGTGCGCTCGACAGGGCCGTTCTGTTCGACGTCGCTGTCGAGCAACAACAACGGAACCCGACCAACCTGCGCCTTCCAAATGTGCGCGTGCAGTCGCCCGCCGCCCGCGAGGCCGATTTCGACCGTGGCGGGAGTACCGTCAGCCTCACGCAGCAGTGACAACGGCATTCCGTCGGGGTCGAGCACGGGGTACTGCTCGAGTTGCCAGCCATCGCGCGACAAGGTCTGCCGGAAGTAACCCGACCGGTAGAACAAGCCCACACCAATGATCGGAACCCCGAGGTCACTCGCGGCCTTGAGGTGATCGCCGGCGAGGATGCCCAGTCCGCCGGAGTACTGCGGCAGGGCGGCAGCGATGCCGAACTCCGGGGAGAAGTAGCCAATCGATGCGGGTCGCTCGTCGCCGTCGACCTGGTACCAGCGCGGCTTTTCCAGATAGTGGCGCAGATCGCCCATGCAGCGGTTGACCCACTCAACAAATCCCCCGTCTTCGGCAAGAGCAGCGAGCCGCTCTGGGCTCACCTCCCCCAGTAGACGCACGGGGTCGTATCCCGTGGACCGCCACAATTCGGCGTCAATCGAGTCGAACAAGGCCCGAGTTTCCGAGTGCCACGACCACCGCAGGTTGGTGGCGAGCTCTTCGAGGGGCGCAAGCGCCTCGGGCAGAACGGTGCGGACGGTGAACCGTCGAATGGCCTTCACAGACATAGGACCGTACCCTGTCCGTGTTTCCGATATGTAACCGCTTCCTGAAACACGCCATGCGGCCGATACGCTGGTACCGATGCCGACCACTCCTCGGGGCGCTAGCCCCATCCCCCGAAAACGGGCCACAACCCCTGCAGCGACCCCTGCGCTGCGCAGCCGTGTCGCCAAGAAGCCCACCACGGCCCAACTGCCTCTCACCGCGCCTGTCATCCCCGGTGCCACAGTGAGCCGCTTTCCTGTGCTCGACGTCGAACCCTGCGTCGAGGGCGGCCGTAGACCGGCGAAGGCCGCCGTGGGCGAACCCATCCCCGTACGTGCCATCGTCGTGCGCGACGGCCACGACGCACTCGGAGTCACCGCCGTGCTCACTGCGCCCGACGGACGCACCGTCGCCTGCCGCATGAGACCGCTCAATGACGGCCGCGACGGCTGGTCGGGGTGGGTGCGACCCGACGTCGAGGGTGACTGGGTGCTGACGATTGAAGGCTGGAGCGACCCGTACGCCACCTGGCGGCACCGAACCGACATCAAGGTGCCCGCCGGTCAAGACGTTGAACTCGAACTGGCCGAAGGGCTTGCCGTGCTGAACCGCAGCCTCAGTGGGCTGCCACGCGGAGCCGCACGCAATCCAGTGAAGGCCGCCATCGACGCCCTCGCCGATCACACGCGCCCCGCCGAGGCGCGACTAGCTGTTGCCACGAGCCTTGAAGTGGCCGCACTCATGTGGAAGTACCCACTGCGCGAACTCGTGTCGCCATCGACTGCGTACCCCGTGCGCGTTGAACGCCGGCGCGCCCTCGTCGGATCGTGGTACGAGTTCTTCCCCCGCTCTGAAGGCGCCACGCTCGAACCTCCTGTTTCCGGAACACTGCGCAGCGCCGAAAAGCGTCTTCCCGCAGTCGCCGCGATGGGCTTCGACGTCGTCTACCTACCGCCGGTCCATCCCATTGGGATGGCGCATCGCAAGGGGCCGAATAACACCCTCGAACCCGAACCGGGCGACCCAGGTTCGCCCTGGGCCATTGGTTCGGCGCAGGGTGGTCACGACGCGGTTCACCCCGACCTCGGAACCATCAAGGACTTCGACCACTTCGTGGCAGCAGCGGCAAAACTCAACCTCGAAGTGGCCCTTGATCTCGCGCTGCAGGCCTCCCCCGATCACCCGTGGGTCACCGAACATCCGCTGTGGTTCCGACACCGCGCCGACGGCAGCATTGCGTACGCCGAAAACCCGCCGAAGAAATACCAAGACATCTTCCCGATCAACTTCGATCACGATCCCGAAGGTATTTACGCCGAAGTTGAGCGCATCGTGCGGTTCTGGATGGCACACGGCGTGCGTATCTTCCGCGTCGACAACCCACACACCAAGCCGGTGTGGCTGTGGGAGAAACTCATCGCCGCGATCAACACCACCGACCCCGACGTTCTCTTCCTGGCCGAGGCATTCACACGTCCGCCCATGATGCGTGCGTTGGGCGAGGTCGGCTTCCAGCAGTCATACACCTACTTCACCTGGCGCAATTCCAAATGGGAAATCGAAGAATACCTGCGCGAACTCAGCGGCCCTGCCTCTGCGTACATGCGGCCGAATTTCTTCGTAAACACTCCTGACATCCTCAGCGAATACCTGCAGTACAGCGGTCCAGCTGGCTTCGCGATTCGGGCCACTTTGGCGGCCCACGTGGGGGGTCTACAGCGGATTCGAGTTGTACGAGCATGAAGCCGTGCGACCCGGCAGCGAGGAGTATCTCGACTCCGAGAAGTACCAATACCGACCGCGTGATTGGGCTGCGGCTGCGAAGTCGGGCACGTCGCTGATTCCCTACATCACGGCACTCAATGCCATGCGCCGAGCTCACCCGGCTCTGCAAACCTTGAGCGGGCTCACCTTCCACGCCACCGACGATGACGCGGTGATCGCGTACTCACGTCGCGACGGCGACGACCCTCATGCCGACACGGTGATTGTGGTTGCTCTGCTCGACCCACATCGGCCACGCGAAACCATGGTTCACTTCGACATGGGCGCACTCGGGCTCAGCGACGACGCGGTGTTTGCGGCACATGATCTGGTCACCGACAGCACGTGGCGTTGGTCGGCTCACCAATACGTGCGGCTTGCACCCGCCGAGCACGTTGCCCACATCATTTCCGTGCGGCACGTGCCGTAGCAATCGGGAGGACAGCCATGGCTAAGAAGAAGGACGACGCGAAGGACTCCAAGCCTGCCAAGGGCTCGAAGAGTCGCACGGCACCTTCCATCGTGCCTGTGCGCACGGCTGACCTCGATCGACTCGTTGATGGCACGCACCACGACCCGCATTCCATCCTCGGGCCCCACGCGCACGAAGGCGCTGTCACAGTGCGCGTGCTTCGCCCCAATGCCACCGCGGTTGTCGTCATTGATCAAGATGGTCAACGCACCGCGCTGGCTCACGAACACCGCGGCGTGTGGGCCGGAATGCTCGAGCGAAATGACGTTCCCGACTACCGCATCGACGTCACCTACGACAGCGACGATCCAATCCCGGCAGACGACCCCTACCGCTTTCTTCCCTCGCTGGGCGATGTCGACCTGCACCTCATTGGCGAGGGCCGCCACGAGCAGCTGTGGCAAGCACTCGGCGCGCACGTGCGTCATTTCCCATCGGTCATGGGTGCTGTCACCGGCACCTCGTTCGCTGTCTGGGCACCCAGTGCACGCGGTGTTCAGGTGGTCGGCGACTTCAATGGCTGGGATGGCAACGCCAGTCCCATGCGATCGCTCGGATCAAGTGGCGTGTGGGAACTCTTCCTTCCCAATGTTGTCGACGGCAATCGCTACAAGTTCAAAGTGCTCGGCGCCGATGGCCAGTGGCGCGACAAGGCCGACCCGATGGCGTTCGCGACCGAAGTGCCACCGCTGACGGGTTCGGTGGTGTTCACTCCGACGTACGCGTGGGGCGATGACGAGTGGCTTGAGCACAGAGCATCGACCAACGTGCTCACCTCACCCATGAGCATTTACGAAGTGCACCTCGGTTCCTGGCGTCAAGGCCTGTCGTACCTGCAGTTGGCCGACGAACTCACCGCCTACATCCTCGAGCAAGGTTTCACCCACGTCGAGTTCCTCCCTGTCGCCGAGCATCCCTATGGTCCGTCGTGGGGATACCAAGTCACGTCGTACTTCGCCCCGACGTCGCGTTTCGGTACGCCCGACGAACTGCGCCACCTCATCGACACGCTGCACCGGGCCGGTGTCGGCGTCATCATCGACTGGGTTCCTGCGCACTTCCCGAAGGATGAGTGGGCGCTGGCCCGCTTCGACGGAACTCCGCTCTACGAACACTCCGACCCCATGCGCGGTGAGCACCCCGATTGGGGCACCTACGTTTTCAACTTCGGTCGTCGCGAAGTACGCAACTTCCTCGTCTCGAACGCTGTGTTCTGGTGCGAAGAGTTTCACGTCGACGGACTACGCGTCGACGCCGTCGCGTCGATGTTGTACCTCGACTACTCGCGCAAGGAAGGCGAATGGTCGCCCAACGAGTTCGGCGGACGCGAGAACCTCGATGCCGTCGCATTCCTACAAGAAGCCAATGCCACGGTGTACCGCCGCGTGCCCGGAGTCGTCACCATTGCGGAGGAATCAACGTCGTGGCCGGGAGTCACTCGACCCACGCACCTCGGTGGCTTGGGCTTCGGTCTGAAGTGGAATATGGGCTGGATGCACGACTCCCTCGATTACTTGTCGCGCGAGCCGGTGCACCGTCAGTGGCACCACAATGAGATGACCTTCGCGATGATGTACGCGTGGAGTGAGAACTACGTACTTCCCGTGTCACATGACGAGGTCGTGCACGGTAAGGGCTCGCTCGTCGGTCGCGCGTCCGGCGATCGGTGGCAGGAGATGGCCACACTGCGCACCTACTTGGCCTACATGTGGGCGCACCCTGGCAAGCAGTTGCTGTTCATGGGTTCGGAATTCGGTCAGGGTGCCGAGTGGAACGACAACGACAGTTTGCAGTGGTGGCTACTCGAGCACGGCGAGCACCGGGGCGTACTCAACAGTGTGGCTCACATGAACCGCGTGTACCGCGCCTCACCCGCCCTCTACACCCAAGACACCTCCCCCCGGGGGTTTGAGTGGATCGACGCCAACGACGCAGCTGGCAATGTGTTCACGTGGCTGCGTTGGGGAAGCGACGGTTCGGCGATGGCGTGCGTGTTCAACTTCTCAGCGGTGGTTCTCCAGGGCTACCGGCTCGGGCTACCCAAGCCGGGTTGGTGGGCCGAGGTGCTCAACACCGACGCTGCCGAATACGGCGGCACGGGTGTAGGAAATCTCGGCCGTAACCCCCACACTCCATATCGGGGGCACCCGTCCCCCACACTCCACATCGGGGGCACCCGTCCCCCACACTCCACATCGGGGGCACCCAAGCGCGCACCTAGCGCGTTCAGCCACCCCAACCGACGGTCAGAAGAGCGCGTTAGCCAGCGCCACTCGTGCGGGAGCCAACGCGGGGTGCTCGGGACCGACCACGTCGAACAGTGCCACCAAGCGCTCGCGCGCGGTATTGCGCTCAGCGCCCGACGTTTCGCGTACACAGTTGATGAGAAGCGCAAACGCGCCTTCGACGTCACCGGAAACCACGAGCGCGTCTGCCGCGACCGAGACCGCCTCGACATCGGCGGGGTTGGCCTCAGCACGGGCAATGGCGTCTGCACCGTCTATGCCGTCGGTGCGCTTCATCAGTTGCACCTGTACGAGTGCCGCCTTGGCCCATTCATCGCCGGGTGACTGCGACAAAATCGACTCGTAGATACCAATCGCCACATCCCACTCACCGCTGTCGATCGCATCGGCGGCGTCATCGAACCGGGTATCGACAACCTCCTCAATCTCGGCAGCAACGTCCTCCACGGCAGCCTCGACATCAGCGGGATCGGCTGCAGCACGGGCAATGGCGTCTGCACCGTCTATGCCGTCGGTGCGCTTCATCAGTTGCACCTGAACAAGCGCGGCCTTGGCCCATTCATCACCGGGTGACTGCGACAAAATCGACTCGTAGATGCCAATCGCCACATCCCACTCACCACTGTCGATCGCATCAGCGGCGTCATCGAACCGGGTATCGACAACTTCCTCAACCTCAGCAGCAGCCTCCTCCACCGCAGCCGGCGCACCGACCTGTCCGGTGACTCCTGACTCCTCTGCGGCCTTCAACAATTCGGCAAGAACGGCCTTGACCTGAGCTTCAGGCAAGGCACCTTGGAAGAGCGGTAGCGGCTGACCACCCACGACAGCGAACACTGACGGAATCGACTGCACCTTGAACGCAGCCGCCAGCCGCTCCTGGGAATCGGCCCCTCAATCGTGGCGAGAACCAACCGCCCGCCGGCCTCATTGATCAATTTCTCAATCACCGGCGACAACTGCTTACACGGCTCACACCACTCGGCCCAGAAGTCGATGACGACCGGCACAGTCATTGAGCGCTCGATGACCTCGGCTTGGAAGTTCTCCTCGGTGACCTCAACAATCACGCCGGCAGGCGCTGACTCACGGCTAGCGGCAGCGCGTTCGGCTGCTTCGCGCTGGGCGGCAAGGGCGGATAGATCGATACCGCCACCGGGAAAGAAAGGCTGGTTGCTCACGCGCTCATCCTCCCCCGACGCTCGGTACCGCTATCCCCCGGGTCCGCTGAGTCCACCCAATCACGCCAAGAATTCCAGAAGCGACCGCAAGCCCGACGTACACCCACGGATTCCCTGTGTACTGCGCAATGAGCGGTCCTACCACGGCGCCGAGCGCTACACCCAACGCCCACAACATGTTCCACAGTGAAAAGGAAATCGCCGGGGCCAGCTTCAACAGGTGACCCTGATGATCAACGGCCACCGATGACGGCGCGTACACGCCCGAGCCCACCGGTAAGAGAATTGCGAGCACCACCACAGGTCCGAGCGCCCCGGGAGCCACGACAAGCCCGAACGTCAAAATGGCTAACACGCTCAGAGTCAGCGACATCACGCGCACGGCACCCTGCCGGCACCCTGCTTGTCGGTGAGGCGCCCGATGAACGGCCCAAGTAACGCCTGTCCGAGACTCCCCACGATGAACGCGAAACCCACCACCGTCGCAGAGGCACCAAGTGACACAGCCTCGAGAGGAATCATCACACTCAATGCCGAGAAGAACAGTCCAATGAAGAACGTGATGGCCAGAGCCAATGCTGCCGTTGACAACCCA
>Ga0194042_1000238_pt1 | contig 17817 bp, 14 predicted proteins | sample JunL4412m_MetaG_FD_148974 | JGI IMG/M metagenome (GOLD analysis project Ga0194042, IMG submission 148974) | Anoxic zone freshwater microbial communities from boreal shield lake in IISD Experimental Lakes Area, Ontario, Canada - Jun2016-L442-12m | ecosystem: Environmental > Aquatic > Freshwater >...
GGGGACTTTGTGATTCGTCGGACGACCTCGGCGCAGATCGTCGTCGTCCATCGCCGGAAGATCGTCGTGAATCAACGAATAGGTGTGAATCATTTCCACGGCACAGGCTGCAGGAAGCGCTTCTTCGTACGTCCCGCCGACGGCTTCAGCAGCTGCGAGCACCAACGCTGGGCGCAAGCGCTTACCGCCCGCGAAGATCGAATAGCGCATCGCTTTGTGCAACGTGCCGGGCGATGTGTGCTCGGACGGCAACAGCTCGTCGAGTTTGGCGTCAACCAAGCCGCGCGATTTTTCCAAAAATGCGCGCGCAATCGAAGCGGAACTCAACGGCGGCCCGCCAAGGGTTTCGTGGCGCTCAGGCATGCGCGGGTTCGACGTTCTATTTTGTGCCGACAAAAAGCGATCCTCCCAGGCCCATATCATCTGAGCCCGATTGCGACTGTAGTTTCCCGTCCCCGTCCGAACGTCCGAGCGAGTCCGATTCTAATACCGTTGTAGATGATGTATTTTGCCGTGTTTGAGGCTCCAAGTCAATACTCTGCTTCACGGATTTTTTACGCACTTGTGCAGCAACGGGTTGTGAGGGCGCTCCCGGCGTCACATCCTCTAATTCTGCCGTTCCATTAGCGCGTTTGACCAACATCCGCACGCGCTTGTCGGCCAAATCGAGCACGGCGTGACAGCGTTTCAGCGAGCCGACGCCCTTCTCAAAAAGCGCGAGACTCTGCTCAAGCGGCAGGTCGCCGGCTTCGAGGCGGTTGACGGTGTCTTCGAGTTCTCGCAAGGAGTCTTCGAAGGAGGTGGGGGTGGGTGTGTTTGAGTTCACAAGAGTTTCCATTTTAAAAGCGTTCAGTCGCTTTAAGTATCGCGCAAATCCAGCAGTCCGTCAATCACCATCTTTACGTGAGGAGGAGAATGAGTGATGACATCGTACGCAGACCTAATTTTACGCTGAAAGCGATGTTGAACAATAGCCCAGGGTTGGACCGCTTGCGGGCCTACCCTGGGCTACGAGGTGCGCGGAATGGGGTACGCTGAAAGCGTTATTTAACACGGGGCGGCTAAGTAACGCTTTCAGCGTATAGAGGAATTCGGGGCGATGACCCAGGGTAGCATCGCAGTGCGATGCAACCCTGGGCTTGGGTTAAATTACTCCTTCGGAGTATAAAAAAGTGCGTATTGCGTCTTGTTTCGGTGTATTACAGTTCAGAGTGGGGGCACTCGACGCCGTTCAATTGATAATAATTCTCAAAATCAATTAATCACGGTTGACAGAATGCCGCCTGCGAGTATCTTGAACGCGTCTGAGAATGATTCTCAATTCGCAAGTGCGATTGGAGCAAGGCTATGAGTGCAGATCGGCTTTGTTGTTGGAAATCGGGTGAAGAAGGTGTTGTGACCGGCGTTCATGGCGATTGTACACTCGCCAGCCGCCTCCAAGAACTGGGCGTCGTCCCCGGCGCGTGGGTCCGTATGGTTCAACATGGCAGCCCAATGCTTATTCAAATCGGCAACAGCCGTATCTGTCTGCGACGCGACGACGCTAAAAAAGTCGGTGCCGACGTGCTGGAATACCGAGGATAACCTCGCTAATTTTCAGTATAATGAGGTAGACATTTTCATGACTCTCGATCAACTCAAACCCGGCCAGCGCGCGACCGTCGAAACCGTTCGCGGCGAAGGTTCGGCGGTCTACCAGCGATTGATGGAAATGGGCGTTTTCGATGGCGCTGACATTGAAGTCGTGCGCTTTGCCCCGCTCGGCGATCCGATGGAAGTTCACGTTCAAGGCTACAATCTTTCCGTTCGAAAAATCGATGCGAAGCATGTCGAAGTCAGGATTCTTTAAGGACCCGGGATTCGGAATGAGATGGACGCATCAGGCTCTTGGCCGCGCATCTCCGCCCCCACGAAAACATGAGTGATCCAGTCAAAACCACGCGAACCATCGCGGTGATCGGAAATCCGAACACCGGAAAAAGCACCCTCTTCAACGCCCTGACCGGCCTCAAGCAGCACGTCGGAAATTACCCCGGCGTGACCGTCGAGCGCAAAGTCGGCACCGCCAAACTGGACGACAAAACCTCCGTCGAGCTCATCGATCTTCCCGGCACGTACAGCCTCGCCGCGCGCAGCCCGGACGAAATGATCGCAGTCGACGTGCTCCTCAGCCAGATGCCCGGATCGCCCACCATCGACGCGATTTTGGCCATCGCCGACGCCAGTAATCCGGAGCGCAATTTTTATCTGATTTCGCAGCTCCTTGAACTCGGTTTGCCCGTCGTCGTCGCGCTGAACATGCTCGATGTTGCCGAGACTAAAGGCCTGAAAGTGGACCTTGAAAAAATCGAGCATGCGCTGGGTTGCCCGGTCGTCGGACTCTGCGCGAACAAAGGCAAAGGCCTCGACGATTTGAAAGCCGCGCTGCGCAAAGCGCTCGATAAAGGCAAAAAGCCGTCCGGTTCCCTGCCGCAATTTCCGAAAACGATGGACGCTGAAATCGACGCGCTTCATGCTGATCTCAACACGCAGGCCGCCGTAATCGGTAGGCCGATCAATCGCCTCGAAGCATTCCGTGCGCTGGTGGATAAAGGGGGCCACGCCGAAGAACGCTTGACCGCGAAACTCGGCGCTACGTTTACGGCCTCGCTCACCGAACGCCGCGCTCGCGCAAGCAAGACGCCGCTTCCGGCCGAAGAAGTTCGAACGCGTTACGCCTGGGTCAAAGCCGCGCTGGCCGACGCCATCGTTCGACCGGCGCAACCACCCGCGACCGGTTCCGACTCCATCGATAAATGGGTCACGCATTGGTTCACCGGTTCGCTGATTTTTCTCGTCCTGATGTTTATCGTCTTCGAGTGCATTTTCTCATTCGCCAATGTGCCGATGGAATGGATCAAGACGGTGTTCGGAGCGATTGGAAAAGGTGTTGCTTCCAATCTGCGCGAAGGACCGTTCAAGAGTTTGATCGAAACCGGCATCATCAAAGGTGTCGGAGCCGTGCTCGTGTTCCTGCCGCAAATCTGTCTGCTCTTCTTCTTCATCGCGGTGATGGAAGATTGCGGCTACATGGCGCGCGCCGCGTTTTTGATGGACCGCCTGCTCTCGCGCGTCGGCCTCTCTGGCAAGAGTTTCATTCCGATGCTGTCGAGCTTTGCGTGCGCCGTTCCCGGCATTATGGCTACTCGCACGATTGAAAATTGGCGCGACCGGCTCACCACTATAATTGTTGCACCGCTGATGAGTTGTTCGGCGCGTCTGCCCGTATACACACTGATGATTTACGCGTTCATTCCGGCCGAAAGCACCATCTTGTTCAGTTGGCTAGGCACGCGCGGGTTCGTACTTTTTTGCATGTATTTCGTCGGCATCATCGTTGCCGTACCGGTCGCGTGGATTCTGAAAAAGACGCTCCTTAAAGGAGAGACGCCGCCGTTTTTGATTGAACTCCCGTCGTACAAAATGCCAGACTGGCGCGGCGTTCTCTTCCGCGTATGGGACCGCGCGAAAGCGTTTGTCGTTCGTGCCGGGACAATAATTCTTGCCGTCAACATCGTCGTCTGGGCGCTCGCCTATTTTCCGCATTCCGACGAAATCGGCAACCGTTACACCACGCATCGCTCCATGCTGGACGAACAGCGCAAGGCGCGCATGGTGTTCGCCGATGCACGACTCGCCGACGCCGCGCGCTTGTTGAGTATGCCGAAGAGCGACGGGTTGATCTCGGCAATTACGCAATCCTATAAATACGACACGATTCGCGACGAGGCTCTCAAAGCGCTCGAAGCCAGTGACAAGGACGAGGCGACGAAGAAAAAAGAAGCCGCCGAAATCGATGCAAAACATGCGGAGTCGCTGGATGCGTTGTCGAAGGTTTCCGGGATTCGTCCGATCTGGTATCAGGCCGTCGAGATTCGTGAAGCGCGCACGTTCAAGAAAAAGGAAGACGCTGAAGCTCAAGCGAATTGGGTCGAAGCGACGAGGCTGCTTGATGGGCAGGAATCGGCCGAGTTTTTGCAGACCAGTTACTTCGCGCGGATGGGCAAAACGATTGAACCGGCGTTCAAACCGCTGGGATGGGACTGGCGAATTTCGATGGCGGCGCTGGCTTCATTCCCGGCGCGCGAAGTCATCGTCGCGACGCTCGGAACGATCTTCGGACAAGACGGAGGTGACGAGGTCAACGCCGAATCTGTATCCTTGCAAAAAGCGATGCAAAAAGCGGAATGGGACCGCACATCCGCAAGCCAACCGCGCCGCAAATTGTTCAACATCCCGGTAGCGCTTTCGATCATGGTCTTCTTCGCGCTGTGCAGCCAATGCGCCGCGACACTGGCGACGATCAAGCGCGAAACGAACTCATGGTGGTGGCCTGCGTTCTCGTTTACGTATATGACGGCGTTGGCTTATCTGGCCGCGATGTTGACGTATCAAATTGGGATGAAGTATTTCTAAATGCAAATTGAAATGTGAAGTGTATTTAACCCATAGAGGATACAGAGGAACAAGTCGCACCGCATTTTCAGCCACAGAGTGGCGTCAAGTTTAAGTAGCCGTGGTCGCATCCCGTACCCGGGCAAGGCCACGGATACGAAAATGTTGAATTGAAAAGCCGCGTTAGCGGCGAAACCTGTGAGCGTTTGATATAAAGGTATCGCCGCTGAAGCGGCTGGTGTGTATATCGTAACGATTCCGTGGCCTTATTCGCTTCGCTCATTGCGATCACCGCTACTTGAACTGACGCCACTCCGTGGCTAAGACATCGAAAAGCGTTACAACTCACTTCATTCGAGGCAACACACATGCGACGCGATTTTTTGAAGCTGTGCGGGATGGCGGGGTTGGGGTTTGCTTATCCGGGCACGAAGTCAATATACGCGGCGGATGCGAAAGAAGAGCCGCCGTATGACGGGCCGTTTTATGTGGTGTTCAATGCGTCGGGCGGGTGGGACACGACGTATTTGATGGACCCGAAGGGCATCAACGAGATGAATCGCCTGTACAAAGAAGGCGACATTCTCACGAAGGGGCAGCACAAATTTGCGCCGACCGCCAAGACGATGAAAGCCAGCAGTGCTGGTGCCAGCGGGATGAGCAATGAGGATTTTTACAAAGAATTCGGCGATGAGTTGCTGACGCTGAACGGCCTCGATTATTCCGTGAACAATCATTCTCCGGGCGCTCGATACATGGCGACGGGAAAGCTGGACAGTTTGGCGTATCCGACGTTTGCGGCGTTGGTCGCTGCGTGCAAAGGGCCGACGTGTCCGCTGTCGTATTTGACGTTTGGAAATTACTCGGCGACCGGGAACTTGGTCGCGATGTCGCGCGTGCCGTATCTGCCGTCGTTGCAGAAGATCGCGAATGCGGATTCGATTGAAGGCAATAAGCGCTCGCCGTACCACGAGGATTTCGCACTGTTTCGGATCGAACAGGCGTTGAAAGAAGAGAGTGATGCTCGGGCGGCACTGCCTCGGTTGCCTCGACAGGAACGGTCGGAGAGCATGCTGTACGCGGCTCAAGTGAATTCGAAATCGATGCAACGCGTGACGCCGTATATCCCGGCGAACAGTCCGAAGGAGCGGTTGTCTCAGCAGGCTGAAATCGCGTTGGCGTCGTTCAAGGCGGGTGTGTGTGTGTCGGCGAATTTGTCGATCGGGCAATTTGACAGCCATGCGAACAACGATGCAGACCAGATGAAATTGATTCCTGAATTTTTGGCCGGAATCGCGTACTTCATTCGGCGCGCGGGCGAGTTGAAGATTCGTGAGAAGCTAGTTGTTGTGATTCAAAGCGAGATGGGGCGGACTCCGAATTACAACAAAGGCAATGGCAAGGATCATTGGTCGATTGGGTCGATTCAATTTTTAGGACCAGGTATCAAAGGCAATCGCGTATTGGGCGCGACGGACGACAAGTTGTTTCAAGTCCCGATTAATCCGATGACGCTGGCGTTGGACAAAGAGAAGGGTGTGCGCGTACGACCTGAGCACATTCACACGGCTCTGCGGCAGTTCGCCGGGATTGAGGCGCATCCGCATTGCAAGAAATTCCCGTTGGGTGTGGCGGAGAAAGACGTGTTGAAAGGGTTGTGGGGATAAAAATATTTAGCCGTACGAATTCAAATCGTTAGGAATCAACTGAATGAAATCCACCGTTTTCGTTTTAGTCATAGGACTGATAACACTGTCCCACCTGTACTCTACGGCGGCTGATGTGCCGGGGCAGACTCGGGTTGCAAAGTGGCAGGACGACAAGAAGGCGGCGCTGCTGTTGATGTTTGATGACAGTATGCCGAGCCACGTGAAGAATGTCGTGCCGGAATTGAAGAAGCGCGGATTTGTTGGGACATTTTATGTCAATCCGGGGAGCGGGTCGTGGGCTGGGAAGCGGGTGGCGTGGGAGCATGATATTCCTGAAATTGGGATGGTGTACGGCAATCACACGAACACGCATAAAGGCATTTTGAGCGTTGAAAATGGCGAAGAAGAAGTGGGGCTGTGCAATGATGTGATTCATAAGCTCTTCAAGACGCAGCAGGCTACGCGATTGGTTTCGTTCGGCGTTCCCGGCGTGCCGAAAGAAAAATGGTCGATCACGAAACCGCAGTTGAAAGAGTTGCTCGACAAACACAATCTCGTCGAGCGCCCGCATGTCGGGGATCGGTTTGCGTCGATCAATTTAAAAACGTCGGCGGACATGTTGAAGGTCGTGGATAAGGCGATTGAGACGGGCGTGATGGATTCGATTGCGTTTCACGGCGTGGGCGGTGAGTGGTTGAGTGCGACGGTGGAGACGTTCATGGAATTGATGGACGGCTTGACGGCTCGAAAGGAAAAACTGTGGATCACAGACCACATTTCAGCATACGCATATGAGACGGAACGCGGCTCGGCGGAAGTGAAGGTTTTGGATGCGACGGAGAAACAGATTCGATTGTTGCTGAGCTGCAAAGCAGATCCGAAGTTGTTTGACCACGCGTTGACGCTGGTGACGAACGTGCCGGCGGCGTGGACGAAAGTGGATGTTACTCAGGGTAGTCGGCGCGCTGTGGTTGGAGCGAGCGCGGGGCACGTGATGTTTGATGCGCTGCCGTCGAGTGAGGCGATTGTGTTGGAGCCGGGGAAGTAGGGAATTGCACGGGGTAAAAGCACGTGCCACGAAGTTCTAGTGCTTGATCACGCGCGTTTCTTTGCGGCTGCGTTTGACTTCGTACATGAGTTGGTCCGCCGATTCCCAGGTGTGATTCAAGTTGAGCAGCGGGTTGCGGCAGGCGAGGCCGATTGAGGCTGAAACGTCGTATTTGGCGAGCGATTCTTCGATGCGCTTGACGAGGTGCTGTCCGGATTCGAGTGGGCAGTCCGGTGCGAGAACTCCGAATTCGTCGCCGCCGAGACGCGCGACGACATCGCTGTCGCGGCAGGCTTCGAAGAGCGCTTGAGCCGTTTTCTTGATCAACTCGTCGCCCTTCATGTGGCCTGCGGAATCGTTCAAGAATTTCAAGCCGTCCAAATCAATCGAGACGACACAGGCTGTGCGACCGAGGAGGCGGCAGCGGTTTTCTTCAGCAGCCAGACGCGTGTCCCAGGCGCGGCGGTTGTTTGCGCCGGTGAGCGGATCGGTCATGGCTTGGATTTGCGTGGATTCAATTCGCTTGTGAAAAATATTGGTTTCATGGTTCATGTGGCGGAGCCGTGCGGACATGGTCTGCATGACTTCGATAGCGAAATCCGGCTCTTCAAGAATCATGGTTTGGAAGCGCGGGTAATCGACCGACACGAGTTCGCAATCGGTCACGGCTGTGGCAGTGGCGCTGCGCCGCTCTTGATCGACGAGAGACATTTCTCCAATGAGATCACCGGTTACAAAAATACCGATGATCACGAATCCGGTGCGCAATTCGACCGAGCCGGATTTGATGACGTACATCGTGGCGCCTTCATCACCCTCTGAGAAAATGATGTCTCCGGCTTTGAACGCGACGAAGGTGTCGGAGGATTTGAGTAGTTTGATACTGTTCGATTTCTTGACCATCGCGAAATACTCCATCGCCGTGTGCGGACATATGTATCGAAGAATTGAGTCTAAACTCGCAACGAAAGTGTGCAAGCAGAACGACATACAAAGCGCGTGGATGCGTCATCACGTCTCAAACGTGTTGGGGTGCATCGAGTGGATGACCACAGCGCGGACATACGCATGCTTTCTTGGAGATAAATTCGGAACACCAGCGGCAGGGGCGCGTGGTTCGCTTGGCGATGTAGCGGATTGAATACGCGAGGACGAGGAGTCCGATCACGAGGACCCACATCGTTATTGACAGCCAGAAGACGTCGCGTTGAACGTCAAGCTGTTCCTGATCATCGACGCTGAGTTGCGGTTGTTCGGCGGCCCAGGACGCGGCGTTCAGCATCCCGGCGAACGCGATGAAACGGACGGTGCGTAAGAGGGTTGAAAACACGGGCGCGTTCATGTGCGGGTCTCCGGCAATTCTACATCTAATAGTACGAATGAGCCGATTGAATCGTTCGCGAATAACGTCACACGATTTTATTTTAGTGCTCGAACGCAATCGCGCAATCCCTACGCTTACTCGCCCATCGTATTACGATAATACTCCAAAAGCATGACGGTCAATTCGGCGGCGAGCAGAACGACAATCAGAATTTCGAGCAGGAACTCCTTGCGGAAATTGCCGTATTCGCCCATGCGCTGGTTGGCCATTTCGTAAATATATTCATAGACTTCGATCTGTCCGTCGAGCGTTTCGGTTCGGTCATCGATGTCAAATCGGGAGCGAAGTCGGGCGGCGAGTCTTTTTGCGGATTGCGGCAGGGGGACCTGGCATTTTGCGAGCGGTCGTTCGAGTTTGGATAAGCGGATGCGGCGCATCCAGACGAGGCGCGTCATCGCGCCGATGTCGCCGAGGCGTTTGAGATCGTCGGGCGTGACGTCGTTGGCGAGCGGGAGGTCAGCTTCTGCTCGCGGCCAATCGGTGGCGATTTCGCGTTCGAGTTTGCGCAGTTCGACATCATGAAACGCGAAATCGGCGAGGGCGGTTATGGCGCCGATCCAGTCGGTGTTCGGCAGGCACACGACGGCGCGCCCGAGTTTCACGCGCGCCCATCCGCCCGGCAAATTGATGCGTTCGGACGCTGCGGGTGCAGAGGCTCCATTGGGATCGATCCATGTTTCCGCGCGCGAGATGTCAGCGGCGGGTGATTGCGGCAGGATGCACACGCATTCAAAATCCGGGCCTGAACTTGCGGGCGCGTCGCTCGTGCTCGATGTGGGTGGGCAGACACCGGACGTATCTTTTTCCAGCAGGGCGATGCGTTTTTCAGGTTCGGAGAAGGTTAGAAAAACGGCGGTGTCAAGCGGCGGGATGGTCTTGAACGAGACGCGATAAAAGGCGCTGCTGGACATGGGTTTCCCTCATTTACAAGCGGTCGATACCAATGGGCGATGAGAAAAGAGAGTGTAACTTAAAAGTTGCGCGGCGCGACTGCACACTTTGGATTTGGGTATGCCGGGGTGCATCTCCGGACTTGCGCTCATTAAGCCACAGCATGTAGGGGCTTGTGCAGCGCCGCAAGGAATCGGCTAAGGTATCGGCATTTGTGATCGCAAGTTCGGTGATGCACCCCGAATCGGCGAATCGTCTGTATACGCAAAACAAACTTGCTAATGACTGCTGATTTTGATAGAATTTATTTCACTTTGATGGATTGTGCTAACGGAAACTGCACATAGTAAAGGGACAGTAGTTTCTGGAAGTCATTGGAAAAGTAGAATTAAAACGGGGCGTGGCGCAGCTTGGCTAGCGCGCTTGCTTGGGGTGCAAGAGGTCGCAGGTTCAAATCCTGTCGCCCCGACTTCTTTTCAAAACAAGCCCTTCGGCGAGTACGTCGAAGGGCTTTCTCATTTCAGGGCAAAGGGTTATGCCGTCGAGCTTGAAGTTCAAACAGATGATTTCGAGAATCTGACGTTTCGCCTGAAAATCCGCACAAGTCCATTTCTCTTCAAGACGTTGTGAAAGTTCAAACGCCTTGATTGCGAGTTCGGTATATTCGACGCGGCCGCGTCCAGTGGCTTCGATTTGAATTTCCAGCGTCTTTTCCCGGTCGCGCAGTTCTGTGCTCTTGGCCGCGAACGTTGCTTCATGGCCATTGAATCCTATGGAGCAAGCGTCTTCAATTTCCAATCCGCAGGCATTGGAAGCGGTTCGCGCCGCCGCCCATCGCCTCGTGGGAACAGCGGGCCAGGTTGATCGTTAAGAGCAGCCGCTTCGATAATCTGCTTGCGGCAGACGGCGTAGTCAGACACGAGAGTTTGGTCCGATAGCTTTTATCCTCGTGTATACTCCGCTCACACCCGTTGCAAATCAGTGACCGGTGTGGTGATCGGTTGGTTAGATCAACGATTCAATGAGAAGAAGTCTAAAATCGCGCACTCGATACGTGCCGCGGCGTTCCACAGATGTGTTGTTGAAACGAGAAAAGGGAGGACCGTTATGAGATCGCACGTGCTTGTTTTCATGTCCATTATCGGCTTGGGTATGCTCGGATTTTCTACGCGCGCGACCGAGGCTTACAACGCCGGTCCGGGATCGATCCTCGTTGACTATTGGCGCGGCATCGGGGGCGGGGCGGTGGCCGATCTGACTCACTCTCCGGACTTTCCAGATCAGCCGGACGATTTCACTTTCGTGACGACGTTTGAGATTGCCAGCAATCAAGACGACAACTTTGGCACGCGTGTGTGCGGCTATGTCGTGCCTCCCGAAACCGGCAACTACACGTTTTGGATCGCTGCCGACGACAGCGGCGAATTGTGGCTGAGCAGCAGCGATAATCCCAAAGACAAACAGAAGATTGCATTCGTTACGGAATGGACCGGTTCGCGCGATTGGGACCACGTCCCTTCTCAGAAATCCAAGGCGATCACATTGGAGAAAGGCAAGCGCTACTTCATTGAGGCCTTGCACAAAGAAAGCGCCGGGGGCGACAATCTGGCCGTGGGTTGGCAACTTCCCAATGGCACGCAGGAGCGGCCAATCCCAGGGAATCGGCTGGCTCCGTTACCACCACCCAAACTATCAGTGCAAAGTGTAAGCATTAAAATTGAAACACCGCCGCCAGCTAAGCCAGGCGCGCATTCGATCACCGGCAAATATGTCTACAAGGGGAAAGAGTTTCCTTTTGGCGCCGTGCTCTATTTACAAGAAGGTTACTTCACGTCGAAGGAACGCTACCCGACGATCACCAGCCTACACAATGTCGTCGATGCGATGGGTGGCACGACCGGTGATCAAGGGATCATGTACGAGGGCATGGGGCTGCTGGTACACAAGGATATCGGCACCGACGATCGGCATTCCGGCGTGTGGCCGAAAGTTCGTTTCAATCCGCACAAGGAAGCCAAGTTCATCGGCATCCTTCCGCAGTGCCCCAAGGACCGTGCGTTCCAAGCTCTGCCCATGAGTGCAGTCGTTGTGGAGTTGGTGAATTGGGTGGACAAGAACTACCGCACGGACCCTGATCGCGCGTATCTGACGGGCTTCAGTTACGGCGGTTCGTGCACGTGGGCTGTAGCGCAGAGTTTTCCGGAACGCTTCGCTGCGATCATGCCACTCTCCGCGCTCCTCGCCCCGAACGCCGAAAAAAGTCCGGAGATTTTGAAGCACGTCGGCGTTTGGTGCGGCGTCGGGCAGGGTGACGGCGATTTCGTCGAATCATGCAGCAAGATGGCTGCGATTTACACCGCCGCCAAGCACCCCAATTTTCATTTCACGCTAGTCAAGGATGGCGGTCACCATTGCTACCAAGCCATCTACGGTGACCCGGAATTTTGGAAGTGGTTGCTCGCGCAGAAGCGGAAGAAAGGCTGAAAGGAAAGCCATGAAAAACATCGCAAAAATAATTTACACAATCGTTTTTTGCCTGATATCGGCAGGTACCAGTCACGCGGCATCCCAACCTCTTCAAGTCTACATCCTAGCCGGGCAGTCGAATATGCAGGGACATGTGAACATCTCGACGTTTGATTCCATGGCCGATGATCCCAAGACGGCACCGATTCTCAAAGACATGCGCGATGCGGGCGGCAAGCCGTATGTGTGCAAGAAGGTTTGGATTTCATCGATCGGCTGCGCGGATGACGATACCACGGAGCAGAAAGGCAATCTGACTGTGGGGTTTGGCGCGTCGACGGAGGATATCGGCCCGGAATTCACGTTCGGAATTTACATGGAGAAATTGACGGGCAAGCCGATCTTGCTCATCAAGACGTCCTGGGGCGGCAAGAGTCTCCACACCGATTTTCGTCCGCCCAGCGCGGGGCCGTATAAATGGAGCGATTTCGAACTGGGGCAATGCAAGGAGCGCGGTGACGACTTGGAAAAAATGAAGGCCGAGAAGGTCAAAGATACCGGCGTTTTCTATCGCCACATGATCAGTCATGTGCGGAAAGTTTTGGGCGACATCAAGCGGGTCGTTCCGGAGTACGATCCAAAGTATGGATACGAGTTGGCCGGTTTCGTTTGGTTCCAAGGGTTCAACGATCTGGTCTCGGATTGGACGTATGAGAAAGGTGACCAACCCGGCGGCTTCGATCTGTATGCGCAATTGCTGGCGCAGTTCATCCGCGACGTGCGCAAAGATCTGTCGGCTCCGAAGCTGCCTTTTGTGATCGGTGTCATGGGAATCAACGGCGCAAAGCTGGCTCCGAACGAATTGCATTTCCATCAGGCTCAGGCCGCACCGGCCTCACTTCCTGAGTTTCAGGGGAATGTCGCGGCGGTGCAGACATCGCCATTTTGGGACAGTGACTTGGCCGCGCTGCAAGAGCGCATGGAACAACTTGGAGATCAGATGGAAGAAGAGTTCCAGAAAACTCCGAACCTGTCTGACGAGGCGAAAGACGCGGCGATGCAAAAAGCGATCGCAAAGAAGTTCAAGCCGGAAGAGGTCAAGCGCCTGAGGGCTGGCACCTCCGATGCGGCCTACCATTATCTCGGTGCCGCCAAGATCATGGCACCGATCGGCAAGGCCTTTGCCGAGGCGATGGTGAAATTGCAGACGACAAAGGGAGCGAAGTAAGCATGAATCATTTAACGAAACGCGTCGCGAATTTGCTCGTCGTTCTATGCCTCATTAGCGCGGCTTGGCATCTGTCCGCCGAGGAGCCTGCATCGACTCCGCCGGATCTCACGCACGGTGGCAAACGCGACAAAAATCACGACTATCTGATCGGCCCGACCGGCGCACGTGGCTGGATGTTCTGTCGACGCGAGGACCTGACCGCAACGTCGCGCCAAATCCTGATTACGGCAGTCGAGAAAGGCTCACCTGCGGATGGCGTCCTGCAAATCAAGGACGTGATCCTCGGCGTGGGCGACACGCCGTTTGCGGATGACGCTCGCAAAAGTTTCGGACGCGCCATCACAGCTGCCGAGGAGAAGTCCGGCGTGCTCCGGCTGATTCGTTGGCGTAATGGCACGAGCGCGACCGTCGATCTGAAGCTCGCGGTGTTGGGATCGTACAGCGACACCGCGCCATACGATTGCCCGAAGTCGCAGAAGATATTCGAACAAGGCTGCCAGTTCATCGCCAAGAAGGGATTCGATTTCGAGCTGACTGACGACAACGCGATCCCCAGTGATATCAACGCGCTGGCACTTCTGGCCAGCGGCAAAGAAGAATACCGCCCGATGTTGGCCGCGTATACCAAAAAGGTCGCAGCCTCGTTGCACCCGGATGTGTGGACGTGGTTCTACGGCAATGGGAACATCTTTCTGGCCGAATATGTTTTGGCCACCGGCGACAAATCGATTTTGCCGGAACTCAAGCGCACCACGATGGAAGTTGCGCTGGGGCAGAGTGCGGTTGGCACCTGGGGCCACGGGTTCTCAATGCCGAACGGCAACTTGGGCGGATACGGTTGCATGAATCAGCCGGGGATTCCGGTGACCATTGGGTTGGAGTTGGCTCGGCAGGCGGGCGTGAACGATCGGGCTCTCGACCGCGCGATTGAGAAGTCGGCGAAGTTCCTGAGGTACTACGTCAACAAAGGCGCCATTCCCTACGGCGATCATCAGCCCGGCGTGAATGTCCATGAGGACAATGGCAAGACCTCCTGCGCCGCCGTGCTGTTCGACTTGTTGTGCGATCGCGAAGCCACCGCGTTCTACTCCCGCATGGCCACCGCCGCGTACGACGATCGCGAGCACGGACACTGCGGCATCGTCTGGAGTTACCTCTGGGCGCTGCCCGGCGTGTCGCGATGCGGTCCCCTGGCCACTGGCGCCTACATGAAAGAGCAAGCATGGTACTATGATTTGTCGCGAACTTGGAAAGGAAATTTTGTTTATCAGCGTCAGCCGGGCGAAGAAGGCAATGACGACGAGTACATAGAATGGGACGTGACCGGTGCCTACCTTTTAACGTACGGACTGCCGCTCAAGAGCCTCTATGTGACAGGCAAAAGGCGTTCCGAAGTTCCGGCGCTGGATGCAGAAGAAGTCAAGGACGTCATCACCGCCGGGCGCGACGTCTTTCCGGCGAATGGCAAGAACGGTTACGAGTCGCGTTCTACCGAGGCATTGTTTGCCGGATTATCGAGTTGGTCGCCCGCGATGCGTTTTCGTTCGGCGCAGGCGCTGTCCAAACGCGAGGGCGATTTCATCCCCGCACTTCTGAAAATGCTGGCCAGTTCCGACCGCTATGCGCGCTATGGTGCGTGCGAAGCGCTGAGTTGTTTGGGTGCACGCGGCGACGCGGCGGCTCCAAACGTGCGCGCGCTCTTCGTCGATCCGGACCCGTGGTTGCAGAGTCTTGCGTGCAAAGCCATCGGAGGTCTGGGCAAGGACGCGCGCAAGGCCAGCGTCAATGATCTGCTGGCTTTGGCCGTGCGTAAGAATCCAGACGATCCGCGCGGAATGACCCAGCGCGCAGTCGCGAATGTTTTGTTCGAACCGTATCCCGGAACCGACGGTCCGCCGGGCATTCTGGCCGAATCGCTGAAGGGCGTTGATCGCACATTGCTCTATCCGGCTATCCAATCAATCTTGAAAAACGATGACGGTGCCGCGCGGTTAACGCTCGAGCACTTTTATAACAAATTGAGCGCGAGCGACGTGGCGCGGTTGCTGCCTTCCATCGTCGAAGCGATCGAGAAAATGGCGCCCAGCGACGAAATGTTCGCCGACGGCATCCGCCTCGCCGGCCTCAATCTGCTCTCGCGGTTGCATATCCGCGAAGGCATTCAATTGTGCGTGTCGGTAATGGAAGTAGAGCGCTGGAACGAAGAGGAACGCAGCATCGAATGTTTGAAGTACCTCCAACGCTACGGCAAACGCGCTTCTATCGTTGTGCCGCAATTGAAGGACATACGCAGCAAACTTATCAAAGATAATCCTGATAGTAAGCTGATCAAAATTCTGGACAAGAATCTGAGCCAAATCAACACAAGCAAGGCTGCGCCGACTCTGGTGGATTTGAAAGAATTTATAGAGCATGCATCAACGAATAGAGAGGCATCGAAGAAGAAAGAGTAAGATGAAACATAAGACATCCGCTCCTATTGCAAAAGTGCGTCGCTGAGACGGTATGCTTCACGCTGCACTTTACTAACTAATCGACCATAAATTCCTCACACCACGTGTACAAAAGTCTCAATTTAAAGACAATGATAAGTTAGTGGACGTGGTAGCGAATTTCGGGGGTACAGAATACCAGTATGAGAATCACGTCATCCCGCCGCACGATTTTCAGGTTATTGTCGGCGGAAAACCTATCAATCGGGATTGAATCACTGTTGCCGGTTCGGATAGCTCCTGTATTGTTTTAATGAATTTCGATGTTTCAGGCCCCTATTTTAAACGAGGATCGTTTATGAAAAGCTCACTCAATCGCCGCAACTTTCTGCGCGGCGCCGGTACATTGATCGCCCTGCCCGCGCTCGAATCGCTCGGATTCTCGCTGCTTTCATCCATTGCAAAGGCGGCGGGTGAGCGGCCCAAGCGCGCGATCTTTTTGAACTTTGGTTGGGGCGTGACGAACGAGACGTGGTTCCCGGACGTGAAGCAGACGGGCGCGGAGTACACGCTGCCGCCGGGGCTTGCGCCGCTGACTCGGCACAAAGCGGACTTCACCGTTGTACAGGGCACGTCAAACAAATACGCGAACGAGGCGCATTGGGGCAGCACGTTCTGGTTGACAGGCGCGAATCGTTACGCGGAGCCGGGGCAGAGTTTTCACAACAGCATCTCGGTCGATCAAGTCGCTGCGGGGCAACTGGGCGCGGAGACTCGCTTCGCGTCGTTGCAATTAAACAGCATTGATGTGCCGAATTCCGGCCACGGTCCGGGACTTTCGCTGGCGTGGGATGTACGCGGAAAGCCGGTCGCGGGGCTTGACAATCCGGTGATTGCGTACCATCGATTGTTCTCGACGGACACGACGCCGCTCGAGGAACGTCAGGCGATGCTGGCGCAGAAGCGCAGCGTACTCGACGCCGTGCTCACCGATGCGCAGGATATTCAGCGCGGGTTGACGAAGACCGACACGGACAAGCTCGATGAATATTTTCAGAGTATCCGCGACATCGAAACGCGGCTGGGTAAAGACGAGAAATGGCTTTCGGTTCCGAAGGCGAAAGCCGCGCTCGCCGAACCGAAGCCGAGCCTGACCGGGCGCGATGAAGTGAAGCTGATGTACGATTTGATGGTAGCGGCACTTCAGACCGACAGTACGCGCTTCGTCACCTATCGCCAACCGGTGGGCACACTGTTGCAAAGCCTCGCCGTCAAAGTCGCACCACACGACATGAGCCACTATTCGCCGGGCGAACGGATGGAGGCGTCCCAAAAACGCGACGCCGCTCAAAGCGAGATGCTCGCTGGATTGTTTGACAAATTGAAAGCCTCAAAAGAACCGGACGGTACAAGCCTCTTCGATCACACGGCCATCGCGTTTGGCAGCAACATCCGCACGATCCATTACCTCGACAATTGCCCCATGATTCTCGCGGGCGGCGGCGCGGGATTGAAGCGCGGGCAGCACATCGTCCTGCCGAAGGACACGCCGCTATGCAATGTCTGGCTAACGATGTTGAACGGACTGGGCGTCAAGGCCGAGCGTCACGGCGACAGCACCGGCGTCGTCAAAGAAATCGTCGCTTAATACGGAGAAAGGAACACATCGATCATGCGCCGAGTCATCCAATTCACTATTTCGATCAGTCTGTTGCTGTGTCTGCGCGTGATGTCGGCGGAATTGCCGCCTGCTCGCTTCGATGAAAAGCACCGCGAGTTTTTGAAGTCGTATTGCATCGAATGCCACAATGAAAAGAAGACGAAGGGCAAGCTGCGTCTCGATGATGTTTCGTTCGCGCTCGATTCGCTCGAGAATGCGGAGCGATGGCAGAAGATTTTGAATCAGCTCAATTCCGGGGAGATGCCTCCAGAAGATGCCAAGCAACCTGAGCGCGTGGCGAAGACTGAATTTCTCGATGCACTGTCGCATACGCTCGTCGCCGCACGCAAGACCCTCGGTGATTCCGCGCCGTGAAGCGAAAGCAAACAGCAACACAGCACACTCATAAAACAAGCGAGTGCTCGGCGTGTGCGCACGTCCATGGGTTTATTTCGAAGCATCATATTCATGTTTGCGATGTCGGAAAAAAAGGCGCTCACGTTTATACACCGTGCTTGTCGTCCTCATTTCAATTGCCCGGCGCAGCAGAACGCAACAGAATTGAGAATCGTATTTTACTCGCCAACGATCTCAACAAGTGCTTTGCCGCTGTCGGTAACCA
>Ga0194042_1000241_pt1 | contig 17745 bp, 12 predicted proteins | sample JunL4412m_MetaG_FD_148974 | JGI IMG/M metagenome (GOLD analysis project Ga0194042, IMG submission 148974) | Anoxic zone freshwater microbial communities from boreal shield lake in IISD Experimental Lakes Area, Ontario, Canada - Jun2016-L442-12m | ecosystem: Environmental > Aquatic > Freshwater >...
TGGTGATGCGGTAGTATTCGCCGCAACGTTCGATGCCCATGCAATTCCAATCGGCGTGATCAGTGGCCATAGTCATGACCGTGCGCCCGCCTCCGCAACCAATTTCAACAACGAGTGGTGCAGTGCGACCGTAGATCGCGGACCAATCAGCGGGCACGGGAAGAACATCGAGCGGCAATTCCCACGCGTGAGTGGCCGTTGGCAGCAAGACGCGACCGAATGGGCCGTCGTCCGGAAGCACCCGACCGACGCCTTCGATTTCTTTTTCGACGAAGTCATCGTCGTCTTCGTTCACGTCGCTTAATGCGCTCACATTACCCCTCACCCCGGCCCTCTCCCGCAAGGGCAGAGGGGGAACTGCCTGAAACTGCATTGAGCCACGCGCTCGCGATCACGCCGTGGCCTGCCACGGTCGGATGACAGCCGTCGGTCGTCCATTTGACTTCCGGCGTCGCCCGGATCGCAGCATGAAGCGCTTCGCGTGCTGGGACGTAAATCGCACTGTATTCGCGCGCCAGTTCTTTTACAGCGTCGCCGTAGTCAACCAACATCTTATTCAAGTCTGAATTCAAGTCTTCGTCGATGGTCGTCGGCGACATCAACACAAAACGCTTGTACCCAGCACGCAACGCCTGGTCGAGCAGCGATCGGTAATTGGCAATATAGTCGGGCAGCGGAACGTACGATTGCCCCATCCATTGCAGCCGCTTGCGCCAGACATCGTTGCAACCGACCATGATCGAGAGCCATTCGGCTTGGAGCCCGACGCAGTCACGCTCCCAGCGTGCGAGCATATCGACAGTGCGGTCACCCGCTACGCCGCGATTCAGAACGTCGATTTTCTTGTCAGGCCAGCGTTGCGACATGAAGCCGCGCAGGATCGAGACATAGCCGTTTCCGAGCTTGCTGCTGCCGTTGATTTCGCGACGACCGCAATCGGTGATGCTGTCGCCTTGGAACAGAATCCAGTCGCCGTTATTGAATGGGCATTTCGACATCACTGAATCCTGTCCGGGCAAAAACAAAAAAGCGTGGCGAAACAATCACGCGTCTCGCCACGCTTGGATTGAACTTAATACGATTTGGTGAGCGTCGTCTGACCCATCAAATACTTATCGACACCGTACGCTGCATTGCGGCCTTCGGCGATGGCCCAGACGATCAAGCTTTGACCGCGTGTCATGTCGCCGGCGGTGAAGACGCCGGGGACGTTGGTCATCTTGTTTTCGTCGGACCAGACACACCACGTGTCGCCGCGTTCAGTGGTCTTCAAGCCGAGTTTCTCGACGATGGCGGGCTTTTCAGGTCCTCGGAAACCCATCGCCAACAGAATCAAATCGGCATCAATCGTGAAGCCAGAATCCGGAACGTCTTCAGGCGTCGGAGGACCACCGGCGAGGTTCGGGAACCATTTGACTTTGACAGCGTGGAGCTTTTTGACGTCGCCGTTATCGCCGGTCAATTTCGTGGTCTTGATGCAGAAATCGCGCGCTTCGCATTCTTCGTGCGCGGAGGACGAGCGCCAGATATTGGCCCATTGCGGCCACGGGTTCGAGGCGGCGCGTTCCGTCGGCGGGCGCGGCATCAATTCGAATTGCTTGATCGACTTCGCGCCCTGACGCACCGCGGTGCCGAGACAATCTGCGCCGGTGTCGCCGCCGCCGATGATCACGACATGCTTGCCCTTAGCGCTGATCTGTTCTTTGACGTCGCCGCCCAAACAAACTTTATTCGATTGCGGGAGGTACTCCATCGCGTAGTACGTGCCCTTCAAGTCGCGGCCGGGAACCTGCAAGTCGCGGCTGAACGTCGAACCGCCGCAGAGGACGATGGCGTCGAAACTCTTGCGCAAATCTTCAATCGGATGCGTCACACCGATGTGGGCGTTGACGACGAACTTCACGCCTTCAGCGGTCATCTGTTCGAGGCGACGGTCGATGACGCGCTTTTCCATTTTGAATTCAGGAATACCGTAGCGCAGCAGCCCACCGATTTTATCGGCGCGTTCGAAGACGGTGACGTCATGGCCGACGCGGACGAGTTGCTGAGCCGCAGCCAAACCAGCGGGGCCGGAACCGACGACAGCGACTTTCTTGCCGGTCTTGTGCGCGGCGGGTTGCGGCTTCACCCAGCCTTCCTGGAAGGCACGGTCGATGATCGTGACTTCGATCTGCTTGATCGTCACGGCGGGTTCGTTGATGCCGAGCACACAGGCCGTTTCGCACGGTGCCGGGCAGAGGCGGCCGGTGAATTCGGGGAAGTTATTCGTCAGATGCAAGCGGTCAATGGCTTCATGCCACTGGTTCTTGAAGACGAGATCGTTCCAATCCGGAATGATGTTGCCGAGCGGGCAGCCGGTGTGGCAGAACGGGACGCCGCAATCCATGCAGCGCGCCGCCTGGGTCTTAAGATGGTCTTCCGGGAAGGGAAGATAGACCTCGTTCCAATCTTTAATGCGCTCGTCCACTGGCCGTCGTTTCGGCAGTTCGCGAGTCGCTTCCATGAATCCTGTCGGCTTGCCCATTAATGTCGCTCCACCATTTCTACTGACTTAAACTCAATTCGAACTGTCTACTTCTTTATTTCGATCTGTGGCACAATAAGTCTGAACCTCGAAAATATGTTAGGAAATAGCTTCGTGACTCGAGCCGTGCATCCGGCTCTAGTCTAGTGTTTACTTATTTACATTTATTCTCCAGCCGCCGCCAGCGTCACTTTCGCCGCTGCTTCGCGCTGGGCCTTCAGCACTTTCTTGAAATCCACAGGCATGACTTTGGCGAACTTCGTTTTGGCGGTATCCCAATGTGCGAGGACTTCCGCTGCCACTGTGCTGCCGGTGTACTTCTTGTGGTTTTCGATCATGGTCTTGATCGTGTCGAAGTCTTCCTTCTCCGCCTTTTCCAACTCGACCATGCCCGTGTTCAGATTCACCGCGAACGTGTTTTCCGGATCGTAGACGTACGCGATGCCGCCGCTCATGCCGGCTGCGAAGTTGCGACCGGTTTTGCCGAGCACCACGACGCGACCGTTGGTCATGTATTCGCAGCCGTGATCGCCGACGCCTTCGACGACCGCTGTCGCGCCGGAATTTCGGACGCAGAAGCGTTCGCCGACCACGCCGCGCAGGTACACTTCACCTGCGGTTGCGCCGTACAGAATCACGTTGCCGGCGATGACGTTGTTCTTCGGATCGAACGGCGCGTTTTTGAACGGTCGGACGATGATCTTCGCGCCGCTCAGGCCCTTGCCGACGTAATCGTTCGAATCGCCTTCGAGTTCAAACGTGATGCCCTTGGGCATGAACGCGCCGAAGCTCTGTCCCGCCGAGCCGTTGAAGCGGATCGTGATCGTGTCGTCCGGCAGGCCGTTGACGCCCTGCTTGCGCGTCAATTCGCTGCCCAGCATCGTGCCGCAGGTGCGGTTGACGTTGCGGATGACCTGATTGAACTCCACCTTCTTACGATTTTCGAGCGCGTCTTTGCACTTCGTGATTAACTCGTTGTCAAGCGCGTGCTGGATGCCGTGATCCTGTTCGACTGACTTGTAGAGCGTCGAACCGGGGCGCGCTTCGGGCTTGTGGAAGATCGACGTGAAGTCGAGACCCTTCGCTTTCCAATGTTCGATGGCCTGCTTCATGTCGAGCAGGTCGCTGCGACCGACCATTTCGTTCAGCGTTTTGAAGCCGAGTTGCGCCATCAATTCGCGGACTTCTTCGGCGATGTAGTTCATGAAGTTGACGACGTGTTCAGGTTCGCCCATGAACTTTTTGCGCAATTCAGGGTTCTGCGTCGCGACACCAACGGGGCACGTGTCGAGATGGCAGACGCGCATCATGATGCAGCCGGACGCCACGAGCGGCGCGGTCGCGAAACCGAATTCTTCGGCTCCGAGCAGCGTCGCAATGACCACGTCGCGGCCCGTCTTCATCTGGCCGTCTGCTTGGACGACGATGCGGCTGCGCAGATCGTTGAGCACCAGCGTCTGCTGGGTTTCAGCGAGGCCGAGTTCCCACGGAATGCCGGCGTGTTTGATCGACGTGAGCGCGGAGGCTCCGGTGCCGCCGTCGTATCCGGCGATCAACACCACGTCGGAGTGCGCTTTACTGACGCCCGCCGCGACGGTGCCGACGCCGACTTCAGCGACGAGCTTCACGCTGATGCGCGCGTGTTTGTTTGAGTTCTTCAGATCGTGGATCAGCTGCGCCAAATCTTCGATCGAGTAAATGTCGTGATGCGGCGGAGGCGAAATCAATCCGACGAACGGCGTCGAGTGACGCGTCTTCGCGATCCACGGATAGACTTTGTGGCCGGGCAACTGGCCACCTTCGCCGGGCTTCGCGCCCTGCGCCATCTTGATCTGCAATTCTTTCGAGTTGACCAGGTACATGCTGGTCACACCGAAGCGCGCGGACGCGACTTGCTTGATCGCGCTGTTGGCCGAATCGCCGTTGGGGCGCGTTTCGAAGCGTTCGTAATCTTCGCCCCCTTCGCCCGTGTTGCTGCGACCACCGATGCGGTTCATCGCAATGGCGAGATTCTCGTGTGCTTCTTTACTGATCGATCCGTAACTCATCGCACCGGTCGCGAAGCGTTTGACGATCTCGCTCACCGGCTCGACGTCGCTCAACGGAATCGGGGTGCGCAACGACGTCTTGATGTCGAACAAGCCACGAATCGTCGCGAGGCGTTTGGACTGGTCGTCCACGCCCTTCGAGTACTCTTTGAACGACTTGTAGCTGCCCGTGCGGACGGCGTGCTGCAATTTGTGGATGGTGTCCGGGTTGAAGAGATGGAATTCACCGTCGCGGCGCCACTGGTATTGGCCACCGATGTCGAGTGAATCGACCGGCACATCGCGATCCGGATACGCGCGCTTGTGGCGTGCGAGCGTTTCCTTCGCGATGATGTCGAAGCCCGCGCCTTCGATGCGCGAGGCTGTGCCGGTGAAGTATTTATCGACGACTTCTTTGTTTAAACCGACCGCTTCGAAAATCTGTGCGCCACGGTAGCTTTGCACCGTGCTGATGCCCATCTTAGACATCACTTTGACGACGCCTTTTTTGACGGCCTTGTTGTAATTCTTGACGGCGGTCTTGTGATCGACTTTCGCTAATGTGCCGTCGCGGATCATGTCGTCGAATGTTTCGAACGCGAGGTACGGATTGATCGCGCCCGCGCCGTAACCGATCAGCAGCGCGAAGTGATGGATTTCGCGCGGTTCGCCGGATTCGATGACGAGGCCGACCTTCGTGCGCAAGCCGTTGCGGACGAGGTGATGATGGACACCAGATGTCGCGAGCAACGCCGGGATCGGCGCGTTGTCTTTGTCAACGCCGCGATCAGACAGAATCACGATCTTGAAACCGTCGGTGATCGCTTTCGCCGCTTTTTCGCAGAGCAATTCGATGGCTTTGCGCAAGCCTTCGCCGCCCGCAGACGCTTCGAAGAGCATCGGGAGCGTGATCGTTTTGTAACCATTCGCTGTGATTTCGCGCAACTTCGCCAACTCGTGGTTATCGAGCACCGGCGTGTGCAGCTTGATCTGCTTGCAGCAGTCCGGGCCGGGGTTGAGGATGTTGCCTTCGGGTCCGATGGTCGTTTGGACGGACGTGACCAACTCTTCACGGATCGCGTCCAACGGCGGATTCGTGACTTGGGCGAAGAGCTGTTTGAAGTACGAATACAGCGGCTGCGGCTTTTCTGAGAGGACCGCCATCGGCGTGTCGGTGCCCATCGAGCCGACGGCTTCTTCGCCGTTGACGGCCATCGGTGACATCAGAATCTTGATGTCTTCAGCCGTGTAGCCGAATGCCTGCTGGCGATGGAAGACCGACGCGTGATCGGATTCCGGAACGTTCTTCGTGTCGGGCTGCGAATCGAGGTCGATCAGGTTGCCCTTGAGCCATTCGCCGTAAGGCTGCGCGGTCGCGATCTTCTGCTTGATTTCAGAATCGTCGATGATGCGGCCTTCGGTCATGTCGATCAGGAACATCTTGCCGGGCTGCAAGCGGCCTTTGAGGACCACGTCTTCGGGCTTGATGTCGGGCAACACGCCGACTTCGCTGGCCATGACGACATCGTCGTCCTTGGTCACGTAGTAGCGCGACGGGCGGAGACCGTTTCGATCCAGCACCGCGCCGATGACACGACCGTCAGTGAATGCGACCGACGCCGGACCGTCCCACGGCTCCATCATGCAGGAGTGGAATTCATAGAAATCTTTCTTCTCCTGGCTCATGCTTTCATGGCCGGACCAGGCTTCGGGGATCAACATCATCATCGCGTGAGGCAGCGAGCGTCCGCACATGACGAGCATTTCGAGGGCGTTGTCGAGGATCGCGGAATCGGAGCCGCCTTCGATGCAGACGGGCATCAATTCGGCCATCTCTTCTTTTGTGAAGAGCGGCGTCTGGAAGAGCGCTTGGCGCGCGCGCATCCAATTCACGTTACCGCGCAACGTGTTGATTTCGCCGTTGTGCGCGAGATAACGGAACGGGTGAGCGAGCGACCACGTCGGGAACGTGTTCGTGCTGAAGCGCTGATGGACCAGCGCGAGCGCGGACTCGACGTCTTTGTCGTACAATTCCGGGAAGAAGTTCATCTGGTCGGCATTCAACATGCCCTTATAGATGATCGTGCGGCACGAACAGCTCGGGACGTAGAAGAAGTTCTTCTCGCGCAAGTCCGAGTTCTTGACCTTCAATTCGGTGCGCTTGCGGATCAGGAAAAGCTTGCGTTCAAACGCGTCGTCGTCTTTGACGTTCGAGCCGCGACCGATGAAGAACTGACGGATGTCGGGTTCCACGTTCTGAGCGCTAGGACCGATGTCGCCGTTGTATTGTGGGAGGTTGCGCCAGCCGATGACGGACTGGCCTTCCTTGCGGACGGCCTGTTCGAAGAGCATTTGCGCAGCTTCACGCTCTGACGACGTAGGCGGCAGGAAGACGTGGGCGACGCCGTAGTGTCCGGGTTCGGGTAGGTTGACGCCGAGGACGGCCATTTCGCGCTTGAAGAACTTGTGAGGAATCTGCATCAAAATACCGGCACCGTCACCGGTGTTGATTTCACAGCCACAGGCACCGCGGTGCTTAAGGTTGACGAGGATCTGGAGCGCATCTTGGACGATCTTATGCGACTTGCGCCCCTTCATGTTGGCGACGAAACCGACGCCGCATGCATCATGCTCGTTCAAGCCGTCGTAAAGCCCCTGCGCGGAGGGATGCCCGGGATAGTTCATTGTGTTTGCCACCTCTAAAAACAAAGACAATTTAACCCGCTCACCATTCCGATGGAGGTTAAATTTGACCACGACCAAAAAGTATTGACAGAAATAGAGCAAAACCAGTGCCACGTAACGACTTCATGCGGCCGGAGGGTCAGCACTTCCATTTCGAGCCAACTTCCGTATCGGAGGCACTGGATATACAGAACAACAGCGCCGCGTACAACCGACAGGAATAACCTTCGAACGTTAAGCTTTTAGCACACTTAACGATGAATTCTAGCGAATAATCTAATTTATTCGAACAAAAACAAGCACCAAACACAGACTTCACAGTTTTTGCACATGGTCCCGCCAAAATCAGTATCGAACCATGGATTTGAGTGTGTTGAGACATCTATAATGCGAGCAATTAGGTTGAATTGCAACAACAAAATCATGAGGCCAAGAACGTGCTTGGGACGGAGTCGGCGGACTGTCGCAATCCACGGAATTTTTTCGAATAATCCATTCGGCGATTGAGCCGTTTACGTCTATAATGGTCGCGTTGAGACGTTTTAACCCAATTTATGTTTGGAACTGCTTCCATGAGCGATACACCCGTCACACCGTCAACTGAAACACCGACCCTTCCAGTCGCATCCGGCACAGCCACTGTGGATGAGATGCGCGAGGCGATGAAGGAGATTTTCGATCCGGAAATCCCGATCAACATCGTGGACCTTGGCTTGATTTATAAGCTCGAAGAAACTGAAGGCAAAGTGGCCGTCGAGATGACGCTGACCAGTCCGCATTGCCCGGTCGCCGACCAGCTCAAGGCGCGCGTCAATGAAGTCGTGACGAAGCAAAAAGGCGTGACCGGCGTCACCGTGAACATGGTCTTCGAACCGCCGTGGACGAAAGAAAAGATGACGTTTGAAGGGAAGTTGCAGGCGTCGATGCTGGGTATTATGTAAACAAATCCGGCGCGGAATTCATTCTATGTCACTGATCACGCTCACGACGGACTTTGGCTTGTGCGACTCCTACGTGGGCGTGATGAAGGGCGTGATACTGTCGATTGCGCCGACGGCTCGGATCGTCGATTTGTGCCACGGCATTCCGCCGCAGGATATTGTTGCGGGAGCACTGGCGCTGGATCAGAGCACGTCGTTTTTTCCAGCGGGGACGATCCATGTCGCGGTCGTTGATCCCGGCGTGGGTTCTGCGCGTACAACGGTCATAATCGAAACCGAACGCGCAACCTATATCGGCCCGGACAACGGGCTGTTCGATCTGGTGGTTCAACGCGAACGGTTCAAACATGCGGTTGAATTGAAGTACCCACGCTACCGTCTGCCAGTTGTCAGCGCCACGTTTCACGGTCGCGATATTTTCGCACCTGCCGCCGCGCATCGGTTCAGCGGTGTCCCGATGGATGATTTCGGTCCAGCGATGGACTACTTGCCGAAATTAAAGCTCACGCACCCCCTTCCCCACGGGGAAACGTTACAAGTTCACATTCTGCGCGTGGACCACTTCGGCAACATCGTGACCGACCTGACGCCCTCGGTTTTATCAGCTTGGAATCCAGACACCACGCCATTGACGTTCGAATTCCTCCATTCCAATTTCACCGGCGTAGTTTCAACGACTTACGCGGACGTGCCGGAAGGTGCGCCGGTCGCGTATTTTGGGAGCAGCGGGCGATTGGAAATCGCGATTCGGAATGGCAACGCCGCCGGATTTTTCAAAGCGGCTCGGGGGTTTTCGGTGGCGGTGAAGAAGTGGTAGTAGCGTTGTAGTCATAAAAAAGGGCAACGAAGAAAAGGCCGAATGCAAGCAATAAAATATAGAAGCTGGCTATCAATCCAATCCCAAATGGATCGTTTGACCATGAAAATACTCGTGCCAGCCAGAAGTGTGTCGTGAGTAATAAAGCCAACGTAATCCCAGCCAACACGAGCGCAAAAAAATGACGTCCGACATTGGCCGTCGTTCCAATTGTCGCGCGGACGAGTATCCCGCAAAATACGCAATATATCACAGGACACGCTACAGCACTAAAGTGGGAATTGCTTCGTGATGGTTGGCGAATGACATACATCACAGGAATCAACCACCGCGTCGGTAGATTCACACGAGGATCTAACACAAAAATCATCGACAAGGGCGATATGATAAACATGATCACCGGAATCAAATAAGCAAAAAGAGTCGCGCCCATTTTTAATGAATTCGTCACACGAGCACTCGCGAAAGCGAGCGCGAATGGAAATCCCAATAAACCAAACAAATACAATATTGAATGGTACTCGCTGCCACGATAGTGATACGCAACCGCCTGCGGAAGCAAACTCAACAGCCCCCACATAAAAAATTCCATTCGCGAAGGAGGTTTCACGTTGGCCGCCTTTAGTTCGCCCCGGTGGGGCTAGGGAATCTTTCCGGCTATATACCCAGGCCTACGCCGGAGTACCGGCTCCAACCTGGGCTGTAGAAGGTCGCTCCTTTGGAGCTGAAAAGCAACGGCGTGATTCAATGCGTCAAGACTATCTTGGTACGCACGCACGTCAATAGAACCCTGCCGGAATCGTCTCGCCCACCTCTGCTTTGCATTGCACCGCCCCGCCATTTCAGCTACTATTCGTTCATGCACGACACCTCGATTGAACACTCCGAACAAGACGTTCGACAACCCGGCTGGGCGGTTCCGCTAGCGTTGGCGGCGTTGATTTTTTGCGTCTATTTTTTCATCTCGCTCTGCTCCACAATCTGGGATCGCGATGAGGCTCGCTTTGCGCGCGCGACCACCGAGATGGTCGCCACCGGCAATTATCTGTATCCAACGTTCAATGGAAAATTGCGGCCGGACAAACCGATTTTGATCTACTGGTTGATGTCGGTCCCGGTGAGTCTGTTCGGGCACACGGAATGGGCGTACCGGTTGTGCCCAGTATTGGGTACGACTCTGGCGTGTCTGTTTGCGTATTCGATTGGGCGCTCGCTGTTCTCGCATCGCGCGGGGTTGTGGGCGATGCTGCTGCTTGCGGCTAATCCGCTCGTGGCGTACACGGGAGCGGTAGCGACGAGCGATGCGGTGCTGCTCGCGTTTATCACGGGGATGTTTGCGGTCTTTGCGGATTCGTTGAAAAACGGCCTGACGATCAAACACATCGCGGGGCTCGCGGTTCTTTTTTCGGGCGGGATGCTGACCAAGGGACCGGTCGCGCTGCTGCCGGTCGTATCGTTTCTGTTGACGCACATCATCCTTCGAAAAGAGTTGGGCAGTCCGCTTAAAGCTATGGGGAAAATTGCGATCAGTCTGCTGGTCATGGCGGCTGCGTTTGGGTCGTGGTTTTATCTCGCGAACAAGGCTACGAACGGCGATTTGTACGACCAGATGTTCATTCACCACGTCGTCGAACGCATGCAATCGCCGCTCGAAAATCATGGTGGATATTCCCCGTTTTATCTGTGCTTTTACGTGATCGTGATCGTCGCAGCCTTTTTCCCGTGGACGTTGTATTTGCCGGGCGCATTGTCGGACCTGATCGCGTCGCCCCGGGACGCTCGACAGCAAACGGGGCGCGTGGTGTTGTTGACGTGGATGGGCACGTTTCTCGTGGTGATGATCGCGATCAGCACGAAGTTGCCGCATTATATTCTGCCGATGTGGCCCGCGATGGCGCTGTGCGTCGGCGCGTTTTTGGACGCGAACGAAGGCGAGAACGCGAAGGCGATGAAGACGCAGTGGGCCGTTCTCGGCGGATTGTTCTTCCTGCTGCTTGCGCTGGGATTGGCTGCGGGGATTGGATTTGGGCCGGAGTACATCGGAAAATATGCGAAGAAGCCGGATGCGTTGTGGCTGCCATACGCGGGGGATTCGCAGAGCGTTCGATCCGTTTTTGGAGCGTTGTGTTTGATCATCGCGCTGCCGCTGATCTTCCGGCACCGAGCAATTCATTACACGTCGAATGCTCGGATTTTGCTCGGCGCGGCGCTGATGTGCATCGTGCTCGGCGGCAGTCTGCTGATTCCCAGTTTCGAACGGATCAAGATTTCAGAACGGTTGGCTCGTGAGATTCAAGCGCATACGGCTGCGGACGCACCGGTGACCGTGTGCGGGTATAGCGAGGCGAGCTTGATTTTTTATTTAAAGCGCAACGTGTCGGACATCGTTCCACCTCGACCAGCGGACGCGCCGCCAGTGGACAAAAAGACTGCCGCATTGAACGCACCCAAAAAAGTCGAACAAGCGGTGATCGACTGGGCCTCAAAAAATGGGCCGGGCGTTTTGGTGATTCCGAAGACGATGTACGAACGCTACAAATCCGATCCCGCCGTTTCGAGCCTGATTCCGATCGGCGACGTGAACGGATTCAATTATTCAAAGGGGCAGTGGGTCAACGTGCTGGCGTTTCGACGGCGGAATTAAGCCGCTTTTCCCCTCTCCTGAGGGAGAGGGAACAGCGAAACAAGTCCGGTGATGCGCCCAAAAGACATTGCAACTCTGTTTGATCGTGGGAAACCTGCGATGAATATGACATCGATTTGAGTAAAAAGGGAGTGCGTTTGTTGAGCCAACACCGTCAAATAAAATGGAGTGCTGTCTGCGTGATGCTAGCCGGACTGGCGGGGTCGTGCGTGAGTGCAGGCGAGCTGGTGGCGCCGAAGCCGAGCGCTGCGGACGTGATCAAAAACATGCGCTCGTTTTGCAGCGGGTTGAACAGCTTGGCGTGCGAGATCGATTATAAGCGCGTGTTGAAATCCGCACGGCTCGACAGTGAACGCAGCGTACATTTCGATGCTGCGTTTCAGCGTCCGAATTTGCTTTCGATTCTGATGAAAGACGAAGACCGCGTCACGTATGCATGGATTTGCGATGGTTCGGACGTGTCGACGTACATGGCCGGCGCTGAAAAATACATGAAGTACAAAGCGCCTGGGGCGCTAGGAGAATTGCTCTCGGGTGAAGAAATTTACGTCGTCAAGCCGAGCCTTGAAGACGCGTTTTTGCTCGATGAATTGTCCGACAAGAGCGCGGTCGGACATCCGCTGAATGGAGTGACGTCGGTTGTGTATGTGGGACGAGATGATGTGCGCGGTGAAGCGGCGCATCATCTGCGATTGAATCGAAAGCAAGGGACGTGGGACCTTTGGGTTTCGGCGGGCCCGGCACCGCTGCCGCTGCGTATTCATTCGGACACGTCCACGAGCGAGCCGATTCCGCCCGGGGGCAAAGCGGAGTTCACGGTTGAATTCACGCGTTGGCTTCCCGACGCGAAACTAGATCCGCGCGCATTTCAATTTGATCCGTCATCCAAAGCAAAACGCGTGAGCGGATTTTTGCCGGACGATCCGCCGCACCCGTTGTTGAATCGCCCGGCACCGGCGGCGAATTTGGAACTGCTCGACGGCAGCCGCACGACGCTGGCTGCGCATAAAGGGCGCAACGTGGTGGTGCTGGATTTTTGGTCGCTGTCGTGTGTGCCGTGCATCGGATTGATGCCAAAAGTGGACACGGTTGCGCAGCGTTTTAAAGCGCGCGGCGTGGTGTTTTATGCGATGAATGAAAATGACGCAGCGGCGGACATCCGCGACTTTTTGAAAGCGCGCGGCATCGCGTTGACTTCGACGTTGCATAATAAAGCGGCTAACTTTGCAGCGTTCAAAGTCGATTCAATTCCGCGCATGTTCGTCATCGATAAAACGGGAACGATCCGCTTTGTTCACAGTGTTCAATCGAAAGATTTGGTGACTGAATTGTCGGAGCAACTTGAAAAGGTGTTGGGGGAGTAGCGGTTCGACGATTCGGAAGTCTGAACGATTGTGAAAAGCGAAACAATTTTGCCCTTGCCACTCGCAAAAATGAGTACATAATCCCTATAGGAATACTAGGGAACAGATACATGAGGGTCTCTCAAAAGACAGAGTATGCCCTCCGGGCGATGCTGGAATTGGCGAAGCATGCGCAGCAGCCGAACCCGGTGCGAACGATGGACATTGCGCGGAACCAGGCGATACCGGAGAAGTTTCTGGAATCGATTTTGGTCGAGTTGCGGCGTTCGAGTTTAGTGACCAGTCAGCGTGGGCCGGTGGGCGGGCATCGACTGGCGCGTGAGGCGGAGCGGATTTCGGTCGGCGATATTTGGCGGGCGATTGAAGGTCCGCCAGACGACTCGCAGGTGGCTAAAAGTGCGGCGGATGGGCGCAATAAGCGCGTGGACAATCCGTTTGGATTTGTTTGGCAGCGCGTCAATCTGGCTGTCGCTGAAGCTGTCGATGGTGTAAGCCTTGAAGATGTTCTGCAACGTTCGGAGTCCGGGGAAGCTGTCGAGGATTTCGCGATTTAGCGGGGCTGAAATTTGAAGTGAGAACATGGAACGTCAACCACAGGTTTGAGGAGGCATCGCGTCATGGGTCGAATATACGAAGACAATTCATTGAGTATCGGCAACACGCCGCTGGTTCGCATTAATCGCATCACGCAAGGCTGTGGCGCGACGATTCTGGCGAAAATTGAAGGCCGCAATCCGGCGTATTCGGTGAAGTGCCGCTTGGGTGCCGCGATGATTTGGGCCGCTGAACGCGATGGTAAATTGCGCCAGGGTTCGAAGGATGTGACGGTCGTCGAACCGACGTCGGGCAACACTGGAATTGCGCTGGCGTTTGTGTGCGCGGCGCGCGGATACCCGCTGATTCTCACGATGCCGGAAACGATGTCGCTGGAACGCCGCCGCATGTTGAAGGCGTTCGGCGCTGAATTGGTATTGACCGAAGGTGCCAAGGGCATGCCCGGCGCGATCGCCAAAGCGGAAGAAATCGTCGCGAGCAACCCAGCGAAATATTTCATGCCGCAGCAGTTCAAAAACCCGGCGAATCCAGAGATTCATTTCAAGACGACCGGCCCGGAAATCTGGGACGACACCGATGGCTTGATGGACATCTTCGTCGCAGGCGTGGGCACGGGCGGAACGATCACGGGTGTGACGCGCTACTTCAAAAATGAGAAGAAGCGCGCGATCCAATCGATCGCCGTCGAGCCGATTCATTCACCCATTTTGACGCAGATCCGTACGGGTCAACCGGTCAAGCCGGGCCCGCACAAAATTCAAGGCGTGGGTGCTGGTTTCAAGCCCGACGTGATGGATTTGAACATCGTCGATGATATCGTCACGGTCACGAACGACGAATCGGTGGAAATGGCCAAGCGCCTGCATCGCGAAGAAGGCATCACGTGCGGCATTTCGTGCGGTGCTGCGATGGCGGCTGCGTTGAAGGTCGGCCAGCGACCGGAGAACAAAGGCAAGCTGATCGTCACGGTCCTTCCGGACGCAGGCGAACGCTACTTGTCGAGCATCCTCTTCCAAGACATCCCGGCGCAGTAAGTACGCGGCGGTTTTTCACGGAACTGAATTTAATCCATAGCTGCAGAGCGGATCGTTCGCTCTGCAGTTTATTTTATAAACTGCTCGACACGAAGACCGAATAATGAAGGATTCGTTGACATGGAAAGTAAACGGCGCAGTATCGCCAAGACATGCAGTTGGCGGTTTCTCGCCACGATCATCACGATGTGTGTCGCGTATTTTATGACCACATCGACCCATGGAACGATGGGTAATGGGAAGCTGGCGATGATTATCGGATTGATGGATACGTCGTTGAAATTCGGGGTCTACTTTTTTCACGAACGCATGTGGAACAAAATCGACTACGGTCGCGAGATTCCGAAAAAGGCGGGCGACTTCGATATTTAAATCGCGTATTTATTTTTTCGGGAGCAGATGGTCCGGCGGATCTTTTTGTAGTACCTCGATGTAACTTTCACGCTTCTGCCGTGCGTACATCTCCTTTTTTTTCTGCTTGAATTTTTCGTTGTAAACAAGCGCTTCGGCTCGGTCGCTAACGTCATCGAATTTCTTAGTGTGCGCCTCCTGATGGCCGAGTCGGCGGATCAGGACGAAGGCTTCGCCATCATCCACCGGATCAGAAACCTCACCGTCCTTCATTGTCGCCGCGATTTTTTCTTCGGCGGGGAACGAGCGGGAAGGGAGATCGGTCAGGCCGTTGCGCGTCATCAAACCGCCATTGGGCGCGAAGATGGGATCGTCGCTGATGGCTGAGGCGATCTTGGCGAAATCGCCACCGTCGTCGAGTTTCGCCTTCGTGCGCTTGGCAGCCGCGAGCGCCACTTCAGGTGATGAGAATTTCTTTTTATCAATGCGAATCCGGGCGAGCCGCCACGCTTCAGTCTGGCCGAATTGCTCCGGATGCTTTTCGTAATAGTCCTTGATCTCCATCGGCCGGACCATGATCTGGCCCATTTCCATACCGAGGATGTCGCGCCGGAACAGTTCTTTTGGAAGATTGTCTTCCCAAGCCTGCATCGTCTGGCCACTGCGCTTCAAAGCAGTGCGCAATTCTTCTTCGCCACCGGCGGCGATAATTTTTTCGCGGCGAAGTTTGCGGACGTAATCCGATTCGAGGCGATGGAACATTTCGAGTGCTTTATCGCTGCCGACGACGGCCCCGGCGCGTTGCAGATAGAATGTCATGATTTCGCGTTTGCGCTTGTCGGCGCGTTGGTCGAGCAGTTTGTCCTGAGTGGCGGTGTCGAGCGCTTCAGTCCACGCGAGGCGGATGGCGCTTTCAAGAGTGTCAGCCGCCATTTCGCCGCGCCGGAGCTTATCCTGGATCAGCACGAGGCTGTCGTTGAACAGCACTTCAACATCCTTCACGCTGACGTTCTGCGAGTTCACTTTGACCGCGACGGCGTTGAGCATGAAACGGTCGCCATCCGCCGCGCGCAATTCGGGTGGCGTTCCGAGGGTCACGGCGGCCAGAAACACGAGAGCAGGTAGTGCACGATTCATCATCACGGTTTTCCGTTTCGATTGGATTGGGCGTTGGGATCAGGTTTCTTCGGTGCAGGTCCGGCCGCACTTGTTGGTGTGGTTCCGAGTGGCGGGATGGGTGCGGGTGGCGGTGTCACCTCGGGCTCGGCGAAGAGGAGAATTTTCAACGAGTCGAGCGGACTCAAGAGCGGCGTTTCGGGCCGGGCCACAGTGGTCAGAGCGACGGTGTCTTGAATTTTCGGAGGCATCTTGACGGCGCGGTCCACGAGGGTCAAACGAGTCAGGCGCGATGACAATGTGCCGGGAAGTCCTGCGCCTAAACGGTCTGCGAGCATGGCTGCGGAAAGCAGTGCGGCGTCCTCTTTGCCCCAGACGCGGAGCAGGTGTTCACGCGCTTTTGCAAGTGATTCGGCGTCGGTGATCGCATCGATTCCAAAGAGCGCGGAGCGGGCCATGGTGCTGGCGTCGGTCCACGGGAATTTGACTGACGGTGCGGCGAGCGGGCCGGAGAGGCGCAGCGGCATACGTCCGGCATTCATCGACGTCAGGAACAATTGGCTCAATACTGCAGGCCACTTTTGCAACGCCATGCGGTCCTGCGCGTCCTGGGGCAAAGCAGTGGCGTAAATCAAGGCGTCGTCGGCGAACGTTTCGTCGGCGAGGTTGATTTTGAGATTGCGAATTCGGATGTCAAACCCGGCGCTGGCTCCTTTGCCTTTCAATTCAAACGGCTCGAATTCAGCGAGGCCTTTGTCGATGCGGACGGTGGTCGAAAACGGTTCGAATTCCATGCGCGGTAATTCGACACCGCAGACTTTTGCGAAGTACAATTCGGCGCAGGCGAGGAAGCCGTCGAAGACGGTCGCGGCGTTTGAGGTTGGGAGCGGGCTGGGACCGCTCATGTCGATGACTGGCGTTGAATCGGTGGCGGCGGCGCGAGCCATAAGCGGGCCGCGACCGGCTGCGTGGTTTTTAAAATGCTCCATCCACGGCAGCGGAGCGGTGGCGTTTTCAGTGGGGACGATGGGAGCGCCAATTGAAAAATCAGCGAACTCGATTTTCAGCGCGCCGCTCCAGCTGAGACGGTCCATACCTTTGAAATCGACGCCATTGAACGGACCTTGCGCGCTGATTTTTCCGCAGACGGTGTAGCGCGCGGGAGTCTGTTGCGGGCCGCCGATGAATTGACACAGGTCGCCACCGGTGAACATCACGCGCTGGGAGTGGCGCAGTCCGCGCGCTCCGCCGCCGACACTGCTCTTCGCGGCCATTTTGGAAAAATCGTATTCAGCGTCTTCGATTTTCAAGCGACCGTTGAGGAGCGCAGATGACGCGAGTGGCATGGACAATTTCAAGTCGCGGAAGACGACGTTGTGGGTTTCAAATTGAGCGGCTTCAAGGCCTGCGAGCGATACGCCGGGTGCTTTCATTCCGCCATTAACGAAGAGCTTCGCGATCAGTGGCCAGCCGAGTACACCGGTCGGAAGAGCGTCAGGAGCGACGGTTTTCAAAGCGCGTCGCAGATCGGCGAGTTGCTCGTCGGTGAGCGCTTTTTCGCATTCGACATCGCCTCGGATTTCGAGTGGCAGGCCGGGTGTACTGAAAGCTGAAGCGAGGCCCATTTTGGGGTCAGCGGCTTTGATATGGAGCTTGGGAATTGAGAATTTTTGAATGCGTCGCGCTT
>Ga0194042_1000243_pt1 | contig 17721 bp, 21 predicted proteins | sample JunL4412m_MetaG_FD_148974 | JGI IMG/M metagenome (GOLD analysis project Ga0194042, IMG submission 148974) | Anoxic zone freshwater microbial communities from boreal shield lake in IISD Experimental Lakes Area, Ontario, Canada - Jun2016-L442-12m | ecosystem: Environmental > Aquatic > Freshwater >...
CGGACCTCGCAGCCAGGGTACGTGACCAGTTTACGATCGCTTTCAGACACATTTTTTCACTTATGGTCATTCTAGGCCAACTCTCCCCAACCTTGGTCACACACACCTTGTTATGATCTTATCCCAAACGAGATTTCATATTTTTCTTTTTTCTCTCAATTTGATACTTCGGAGCAGAAAAGGCATGTTTTATAAATGTCCCCAACCGCAACGGTTCGTGCACCAATATTTCCAAAAACGCAACGATTCATATTTTTATAATTATTTTGGGGACGTGACAAGAGCTCAGCCAAAACCTCCATTTTATTCAAAAAAATAACACATGCTCTTTATTTTCGTGACTCATGACAAACCAGGTCTTCTGCATCGATTAAGTGCTTGCACTTTAACAGAACCTCATCCGGAATGAGTCGACCACGAATAGGGTAGTATACCAAATCGGATGTTATCTCTCTGTGCTTGAATATTTCAATCTTATTCGCGTCCAGTTCTGCTTTCATGCACTCCCTATCGATTTTTAGCAACTTAATGCGCTCAGTGTTTTTCAGCTTAAGCTGTTTGAGTCGACTGATACTACTCTCCTTTGCAATAGCCATCTCCTGCTCTTGACGCAGCTGAATTAATTCTCTCTGATAACCAAACACTGTGTCAACAAGCTCTGCACTCAGATTAGACGTTTTGTATTGCAATGATTGCGTGATGGACGACATTCCCGAAGACTTATGCGTTGGCAAACGTGTAAGGGATGGTTGCATTGTTTTTTTATATCTTCAATTGGCACATCCACGGGCCACTCAATATCCGGATCCCCTTCATGAGTTCCTGTTTTTGGAGCAGAACATCGTCATTTTCCTTTTTCATGGCTGCTATTTCCATCTCCAATGTCTTCATGTACTCAATTGCTTCATCATTTTCCTTCTTGAGACTCTGATACTCCTGCTCTGTGGCAATCATCTCTTCGTTTCCCTCCATTTCAAGCAACCGTAAATCCCGTTGGTGACGCAGCTCAAGCACCTCTTCCTGATACTCAAATGCCCAGCGCACATCCTGGGCCACACACCTGCGCTTAACACACACACCATCATCCTGATCCATGGACGCCTGGGCCAGCTGCGCAATGGGCGATGTCGAGCTGGCGTTGGCGTTGATCTCTGTGATCAGAGTCTGGTCCCCGCCGATGTAGCGGTTGATGATGTCGGCGAATTGGGCGCGGGTTTCCTTGGCTATTTTGCCAGGAAGGATCATAACCAATTGGATAGCGTCACGAAAATTTATCAGTTTGGTTTTTGAGTTACCAGACCCACCCGTGTTTCTTTCGTTGAAAATTCCCGGTGAAAAAGTTTTATCGTTGATATCCCTAATAACATGACCGGCTTGGTCTCTGTCCTTCCCAGTAATTACCATGACCAAGTCCACTGCATAAAGCAACCCATCATCAGTCACTCGCACTGAGGAGCCGCGTCCATGCACTATCTCAGCGAATGAAAACGTTTTTCCACTAGGGTTCTCAGTAATGTCAGCCATTTTATTTATTGGAGTTTTGCTTCATGTAAGGGGTAGATGTTTAGTTTTTATGGTGATTGATCACGTTACTATATTATTAAAAAATCAACCCCATTGCTCCATTGCTCCATCCACAAACAACACCAACCAACCCCATGGCCCCCGAACCCTTCATCTTCCTGACCCACGACAAACTAGTGGACATCCGCTGCTGCAAAGTAAAAGGAACCCCCTACTTCTGCGTCAAAGATTTCATCAGACGCATAGCAAACCGTCCCATGGGACCACTGGACGCTCTCCAGCACTGGCTCAGCATCTGCCTGAGCTTGCAGTACGAGCACGACATAATGAACACCTACGTGTACAAATTCGCAGGCCCGTACGAACGACCCGAGGTGTGCGTCACAGCAAACGGCCTCCTCATCGTCCTGCATCACCTGGACACGGTGCACGAGCTGGTGAACCACGCGTACAGGGCCGAGGTGAACTCGCGCCTGCTGGAAGTGGCGGAGGGCGCGGGCGACCGGTACATTGAGGACCACGACGACGGGGAGGTGGACGCGCAGATGGGCGGCGAAGGGGCCGACCTTCCGGAGGGCTCCCGTTTCAGATACACGCCGACGGTGCGAGTGAGCGGCGCGGACACGGAGGTGACGCTCGACGAGGCCGTGCGGCTGGAGAGGGGGGAGAACCGACGGCTGACCGAGAAGCTGGCGCGGATGGAGGACGAGCTGCTGCTCGCCAGGCAGGAGGCGGCCAACGTCGCGGCCCTGCTCAATGCGCGCATCGTCGATCTGGAGCGGACGATCGAGCACCGGTATAACATGGACAACGCGTTCAAGCTGACCACGCTGATCAAGGAGGCCGGCATGGACATCGCGCGCGACAGACTGAACCCGCTGTGCAAGCGCGTGGTGAGACTGTTCCGGGCGGAGAACCCCGACAGCAGCGTGTTCAATCGCAAGGGCGTGCTCTTCTTCATGCCGGACGATAGAGAGGAGATGGAGCGCATCATTCGGCACGAGCACCTGCAAATGGAGCTGGAGCAGGCGGAGGCCGAGCACTACGTCAACCGGGAGTGCGATGAGGCCCGCCCGGCAGCCGGTGATAGCATCGCTGCATGCTGAGTGTTGCCGAATATGAATTGGTATTTAATGAGGGGGCTGAATCGGGGAGAGAGATGATGGACTTCTTGCAGGTGGCGAAAACATGTCTTGATTTTTCAATCGCATATAACGGGACTATTCAAAGCTACGGTGAAAAGCATGAGAAGCTCAAGATCCAATCTCGCACCACGCGCACAGAAATTCTAGTCGAACGCGAGGCAGACGAATGGCAGCTCACACTGATACGGAATTCAACGGACGAGGAAGCCACGGCAAAACAGACAGTCTCCACCAAAGAACATCTGTGCACACAGCTCGCACGCTTCTGGCGAGACGAAACTGCCCCACCCCCTCTCCCTCCGCGGATGGAGGACGAGCTGCTGCTCGCCAGGCAGGAGGCGGCCATACTCAATGCGCGCATCGTCGAACTGGAGCGGACGATTGAGCACATGGATCCTGAAAAGGAGCACCGACTGCGGTGTACCGACGCGCCCCGTGTGTATTTAAACGCAAACGCCGATGGCGTTGCAGCGACATGTCAAACGCCATGTACAGACGGGGCGTGAATGTTCCCATGCATGAACGGATGGCGCTGCCGTATAATTATCTTGGGGCCGAACAGAATGCTAAAGAAGAACACCTGAAACAACTGCCACCAACCACCGCACAGAGCACTGCTACAGTGGACAATCTATCGGACAACCTCATCTACTTTTCATCCCTCTTCCTGCGCGAGTTTGTCTCAACCATCTGCCTCCTCGTGCTCGCATCCCGCCTGGGAAGCGACCTCTTCATCGCCGGCCCAATCGTCGCGCTCTACATCAACATCGTGTTCCGGCGGCCGCTCAACAACCCGTTTGTGTCGATGCTGGCATGCATGAGCTCCGGCGAGTGGCGCAAGGCGAACGTGGCGGGGTATCCTGGATTCTCGAGGGAAAAGACCCACTGGTGGGAGATGCTCCTCTTCTGGGTGTGGCTGGTCGCGGCGCAATTATCCGGGGCGTGGGTTGCCGCTGCGGCGCGCGTGCACAGCGACGAGGTGCTGGGACACGAGTTTATCAAAAATGCCGCGTGGGGGTCGGGGCAGCTGAGAATGATGGCGAATCTGGCAGACAGCGAGTCGTGCTGGCGTAAAGCCTATAATGAATCCACAACGGGCATAATGGAGATCCCAGCGCGCCTGTACAGGGAAACGGATTCTACAATGTTTTCTCCATCCTGCCTTGCCGACATACAATGGCGATGGTGGTTCATGGAGGAGGTGGGCGCTGTGCTCTTCCTCATCGTCGGGTACATCCACATATGGCGCTGGTTGCGATGGGATGATATGGTCGAATCGAACCCTGCTCCTAGCATGGAAAAGTACTGGGAAAAAATCGTCACTTTCTCGGTGGCCTCTGCGTCGCTGGGCATGATGAACACCATTGCATTTCCGACGGCGCACGCGGGATGGCATACGTCCTTGTATCTGTACGGGTATCAGACTATGTCCGGTGATAAGCATGTCACGTCGACCAACCTGCATGAGCCCATGATCAGGGCGTTTGGTGGTTTCTGTGGATGCCTTCTCGCAGTGGTGTACGAGTGGGTGGTGGCGTGGGTGAGCACACCAAGAGATAGTGCGGAGGATGCTAAGACCGGGGGGTGGTTGGATGGGCTGGGGGAGGTACTGCACAAAATACTGTATATCATGCCCACTCCCGCCCCATCCAAGTAAAAAGAAACGCCACCACATGATGTATAAATAAACGAATTGTTTGTTATGGTTATCGACTACGGTCTCCGAAGGGAGATGAACACCTTCTGCGACGGCAGCATGTAAGTGCAGTACACGCACGCGAGTGCCAGCCCCACATACGCTCAGCTAACCAATTCATTTGATTCGCTGCAACATGGTTGATTCGCTTCAACAGCTTGTCGTACTACATCCGCAAAACGCGATGTGTGTGCAACGTCACGCCCCTTCTTTTTCATGACTCTATGCACTGCTGTTTTAAAAGAACACCCACAATGATGCAGCTGCCCACCCTCGTTTTCCACCGGCACGGGCTCAGCCTCAGCCGCCAACGCCTCGACCCTGCTAATCAAACAGCCCCACCTCTGACTCAATGTGTGCATCGTCTGCTCTCTCCCGCCCGCTCGCGCTTTTATACACCCGACACAATTGAATTTCAAGATTTGTAAAGCTCGCCATACGTAAGAACGCCCTCGGCCAAAGGCGCCCAGTAGCAGGAGTTGTTGACACCATTAAAGTAGCAGTGATAGTACAGTTTTCCCACCTTGCGCCGCTTATCGCTCTCGATTGCCTCGACCCTGCGAGCCTCTTCTTGTTCCTCGCGCTGCTTCCGCTTATTCCTCTCGATCGCCTCGATCCTTCGAGCCTCACATTGTTCCTCGCATTGCTTCCTTCTATCGCATGCAATCCTGTCAGCAACCTGTTGTTCTCGCACCCTATTCTCATGAGCAATCCTGGCGGCCTCTTGCTCTTCGCGCAGCTGCTTCGCACGAGCAATACCTGCAGCAGCCTCCCGCCGACGCTTGCGATCTAAGCACCCTTCCCCGCAAACCCACTCCGCACACTGAAGATTGTCCAGTTCCCCGCCTGGCTGCAAGTCCAGTATGTCTTGAGCGCGAAACTCAGCGATGGGCACACCCATCAGAGCGCTGGATTCAAACTTCTCCTCGCTGGTGGCGTGGGTGTGATAAACCTCCAACGCCAGCTGTGTCCTGTCCGACCGTGTAAGAAGCACGTCATACCTCCATCGCTTGTCCATGCTCCTCACCTCAATATCCAGCTTCCCGTCGCCCCCACAATCCTCCCACAGATGTTCGTGACACTCGGTGCAGACCTTGAGCGCAAACCTGTACTGCCCTTGCATCCCCACCAGTCTGTGTTTCGCCTCAATGTGCTCCTCGCTCTCGCCCCCTCTTCGGCATCCAACCACAGCTCCCTCATACCCCCCCTCCGCACTAAAATGGGCAAAATGGGCAGCGCGCTCCATGCCCTTGCGCAGGAAGACAGCATGTTTATCAGGGCAGAGACAGACGTACTTGCTCTTTTTGCTTGCGTCGCAAGCCTTTACCAATGCGCCGGTATGGGAGTCTCTGGCAATCTCAGGCATGGTCTGGTCAACTCTAACCCCTCATCCGCTCACCGCCTGCGAACACTTACAATCCTTTTTTTCGCACAATCGCACAACAGCTCTCATCCTACTCTCTCGCCCGCTCTTTTTATACCCCCGACACAACTGAATTTCACGAAAGTATATTTATTTGTTGGTGTTCGTGACACTCGGTGCAGACCTTGAGCGCAAACTTATACTGCCCTTGCATTCCCACCAGTCTGTGTTTCGCCTCAATGTGCGCCTCAAGACAGACGTACTTGCTCTTTCTGCTTGCGTCGCAAGCCTTTACCAATGCGCCGGTATGGGAGTCTCTGGCAATCTCAGGCATGGTCTGGTCAACTCTAACCCCTCATCCGCTCACCGCCTGCGAACACTTACAATCCTTTTTTTTCGCACAATCACACAACAGCTCTCGCCCGCTCTTTTTATACCCCCGACACAACTGAATTTCACGAAAGTAGATTTATTTGTTGGTGTGTTTGTTTGCAGAAAGAGAGCACCCCAACCCCATCACACATACCCGCCCAACCCAAGCGCTTCAAACAGCGCCGCGCTGGGCGAAGATGTCGACGATGAGGTGGGAAACCGCCCCCTCGGCGCCGGCGGCACCGCCCAGGACGGTGGCGCGCAGCGTGGCCTTGTCGCCGAACGACTCGCCGCCGACGGCGAAGAGGCTGCATGCGATGCTGAAGCCGTGCCCCATGGCGTTGTAGGCGACGACCGGCTCGCCGTTCTTGGTGTACTCCTGGTCGGGTCCGAGCTGGCAGCCGAAGCCGCAGCCGAACTTGGTGTCGTCGTAGATGAACTTGGCCCCGTCGGCGCCGCGGAAGTGGCCCGCGTTCTCGCAGATCTGGACCTCGAGCGCCGCGAGGGACTCGCAGAAGGCGGAGAAGGACGGGTCCTCGAGCATGCGGCAGAGGTAGACCAGGGCCTGGGCCTTGGCGTTGAGCCCCAGCGGGCGCGCCGAGTCGGCGGCGCCGAGGGTGCCGAGCTCGAAGGCGGCGCCGTGCGCGATCGAGAAGCCGCTCGCGGCGGTGTCCTGGAAGTAGCGCGCGTGGAAATTGAGCGCGTTGCCGTACTTCTTGAACTCCTTGCTGTCGGTGCACTCAAACATGCGCTCGAGAATGAGGTTGTTGGCCATGGCGACCAGCTCCTCGTCGGTGCCGGCCGAGCTGGTGTAGAGCTGGTGCGCCTCCCCTGCGGCGAGCTGGGCGGCGTCCTTGACGACGAGCTCGAACCCCACGGAGTTGCAGTTCTTGACGAACTGCGCCCGCGCGGCCGCGTCGCTGATGTCGGCGGGATGCTCGAGGCATTTGGCGGACTTGACGAGGCATTGGATAATGAACTCGCCGTTGGACAGCACGCGGGCGAACATCTTGGCCGGGAGATGGCCGATGCGAGCTTCGATGAGCTCCGCGCTGACGTAGTCGGAGAGGGAGCGCTTGAGCTCGTGGCCCTGGAAGTTGGAGAAGTCGAAGTTCATGTCCGCCCAGACAAGGTTCTTGCGGGTGACGGTGATGCTGCCCTCGACGCGCTTCTCCATGGAGGCGGGCCAGGTGACGACCGTGGTGGGGAACCCCGACCGCGACAGGACGCCGTCGTCGATGACGACCTTGCGCTGCTTGTCGGAGACCAGGTAGAGCTTCAGGCCCGTGAAGACCGACGGCCTCGAGAGGCGGAGCTTGTCGAGCACCCCGAAGAGCACGAGGATCACCGGGCGGTCAATGTACAGGTCCTTTTTGGCGTTGAGCTTGTGCGCGCCCGAGACGAAACAGACGCGCTCGGCGGCGGGGGAGCAGATGGTGGTCAGGAACGACTCGATGCGGTCGGCGTCGGGGCTGCTGATGTCAATGGTGTTGCTGGCGATTGCGAGGATCTCGGAGGAAAACATTGGCTGGGTTTTTTGGGAGCTTGTGGCTGGGAGTGGGGTGGGTTTGTGTTTATATAGTCGATTTACAACATTCAACAGCTGTTTTTTTTTCGCGAAAGGGCAATGATGGGTCGGGCCGAGGGTGAGTGTGAAGAGGCACGGGAACGGAAGAAAAAATCATAAGGTATGGCCATGTGGCGGTGAATATGACTTCCCAACTCACTTTATTAAATCCAATGTGCCGGGGTCTTCTTCGTCACTATCCCAATACGTAGTAGCAGCAGTTGAATATTTACTTCGCTGATTCTTTGGTAAATTAGGGTCTGCGTCAGCATTTATTAAAGCTTGTTCCTTTATGGCGTTAATAGCTGCATCAGATAATTTATTTGATTTTTTCAAATAAGAACCAAGGCGAGCTATTGCTTTTTTCAAGTCCTTAAACTCATCCACATACCCCAAATCACCAAAAATACCGTGATCATCAACCTGTGTCAGAAGTTTATTTAACTTAGATGCCCTTTTCCAGCAATTATAGTATTGTACGCTTGCTGTCTCGTTCGTCTCCCATAAAAACACGGGACCCAAAACTCGTGTCTGACCCAACTTATCTTCACATGTCTTGATCATCTCGTTCACAGCTGCAATATGCATACCATATGATTTGGTTACATCCCCATGACTCATTAATACACACACAAAAATGCACATACTATATACTAACCAGTGTCAAACACACCACAGAACCTCATGGAATCAATCAAAACAAAAATCAAAACCTCCATAACCTCCACCACCGGCCGATGCACCGTGCACCTCGACTCCAAAGAGAACTGCATCATAATCCGCCTGGACGCATTCCCACGCCACCTGATTTTCGTCCAACCAGACCGGTGAGATACACCCCCCCTACACCACCACAACACCCAACGCAGCTGACCCAACGCACCCCCCAACCCCAGCCTCGAGACCTGCATCCTCTGCCACTACGCGCACACGGCCGACATCGAATCCACGCAGCACAAGAGCGCCGAGGTGCGCGAGTGGATGCTGCAGTCCAAGTTCCAGCTGGTGAGACGGTACACGGCCAAGCGGTCGGAGTTCGCGCGCATCGCGGCGATCTACACCGAGGCGGCCGCGGAGCGCATGGATCAGATGAAGGGGCTGGACGACGGGCGGCGCGTGAGCGCGGCGTTGGAGACGTTTGAGGAGGCGAAGAAGAGGGAGCGATTGTTCCCCAGACCCATTTCGCCACCGCCGCGCGCGGAGGCCGGGGAAGGATGCAGTCGCGACAAGACCAAACGCGCCAAATGCTCGGACCCAGCCGGCTTTCGGCCGAAACCAAAGCACGGCTGATCGTGTGGCTGCTCCTCATCCGATCCCGAATCCGACGGCTCGGCGCGCGCATGGTGTGGCAGAGATACGGGAGCCAGCTGGGGTTCGCGATCCAGCGCCCGCACTCCCCCATCGACCGCGTGCTGCGCGGATGGATGGAGGGGGTGGTGGTCATGTCGGGCGAGGGGGCGGAGGATCCGCAGTCGCTGGTGCTGCTTCGAACGCTGATTGAGCTGCTGCTGCACGAGGCGCGCGGGGAGTGCGATTACAGGAGTCTGTTTCCCTTTATCATCAAGCGCATAAATGTGCATGTGGCGCGGCTGATGCAGGAGGTTGATCCGTTTCTGATAGGGGAGGTGGTGTTTATTGACCTGTAGAGAGATTAAAAACCACCGCCCGCTCAATCCACCAGCAGCACCCCCCCAGCAGCCAGCCTCCCGTACTGAATGCGCGGGTTGAACACTCTCACGCGGACGTACTTTGACGTCCTCGCCGCATGCAAGCACAAGACCGTCCCCTGACGGATCACAAGCGCTTGCTCGAACGTGCGAGCCCTCGGCTTCTGCGTCACGCGCACCTGGTATGCGTTTGGGTCCGCTGTTTCGCGGACGCACAGGGTGAGCGGGCCGAGGAAGCACGTGTATTTTTTGAGCGCGTGGGATGAGGGATCGGGCCTGCGCCACGCGGCAGGGTGTCGCTGGGGGTTGGAGGAGTGCGGGTACGGCATCGAATGAAAAGGGCAGAAGGAATGAGGTTTTGTATGTAATCCGTCACAAAGCACCCACGCACACACCCAACACTAAGCAGGCGCGGATTTCGCAGCCCCGGCGTCATCCGACAGCGAATTCACGAGGGAGACCAATCCGTCCCTCTCGTCGACGACGCGCCGGAACAGATATCCGCGTCTGGCTTCAGCGTGGCCGATCCCGATCAAAAGATCCTTGTTATCGTCCGCGAGCTCGGATGCGATGGCCGCGAGCTCGTTGGTGCACCGCGCGGACATGGAGACGATGGTATCCGCCACAGCAAACGCGGACTGGAACGACAGCTCGCGCTCACGCATGAGGTTGATCTCCTCCCGAAGAAAGCAGTTCTCGGCCTGCACACCATTGAAACACTCAAGATTCGATCTCAGGGCGCCGTTGCGAGACTGCAGCGCGGTATTGAGGGCAACGAGCCGCTGATTCTCCGAGTCGAAGTTAATGATACGGGTGCGCATCAGTTCAGCCTTCGAATCAATCACCCCCTTAAGCGAGGCGATCTCCTCCCTCAGCATCGCCTCCGTAGCACCGGCATCACCGACAGTGGCCCTGAGCGCCTGGGTCTCAGCCAACGCCGAATCACGCAGCGAAAGCTGCGACGGAAAATCGCGCGCGCTGAGGCAGAGTGCACACCGCTGCTGATTGCCCACCAGCCGGGAGAGGCACATGGCATGAAAGCGATGGCCGCAGCGCAGCACAACCGCACCCCCGACGGAAAGGGCGTACATGCAGATGGCACAGTCTTCGTCGACCACGCGGTCTGACACGGGCGGCGTGACAGGCGGGGCATCGGGTGCCACCGCCAAAGGCGGAGGTGCAGCGCATACCAGGCACCGGGGGCGGGGGTTGGTGCTACGGAGATTGCACATGAAATGAGTCACATGACCACACGCCAAAACAGACGTTCCCATGCCTCGGGGAACATCCGTGTTACACACAACGCATCGAAACACACTGTGACTCAAAGTGAGTGGTGGACCGACTGAAACCCTCACAGGGGGGGGCGGCGGAGGCGGAAGACAGGTCAAGCACGCGTGCCTGTCGTATCCGGGTCTGCACCCGGTGTGGGCCACATGACCGCATGCCAGAGTAATCAGCCCCCTGCCTTCCCTGACATCCGAATTGCACACTGCACAGGTGTAAATATTGATAAAACGAGATACAGGCAGCGACATACTGGTAGTAGTGATATACTGGAGTTGAGTTTTTTTCTGACACGTGAGCGACTTATATATATCATACCCGAATGTATCGCGCGTAATAAAAACAACACATCTATCCGTTTACAGCACACACTCATCCGCCGCCCCCCTCCACAAATGCAGACAAACGGCCCAGCAGCCCCAGTGCACGACACATTCCTCGCGCATCACACGCCCACAGGACCTCTACCCGACGCAGGGGGGGTTCCCTTCGCGGATATATCACCGAGCGGACCCGTATCGCCGGACATTCATCGATTTCCGGGATGCCCAGCCTTCAAGGGCAGGATAGACGAGATGATTCAAGAGTACAAGCGGCTCGCCATTGGCCCATCCTATTTTCCCATCGAGCTAGCGGGCCTATCATCGATTTCCGATCCAGCCGAGCGCCCCGCCGATGCTACCTCAACCGCCCCATACAAATGCGCCATTCCGCGCGCCACATCGCAATGACCCGCTCCAGACTAGCAGACGACGCCCTCTTCAACATGTCATGCGCGTTCTCGCTGTGCCAGCTCCCCATCATGCTGGCGCTGATATCATACCACCGGGACCCCCTGTTCTCTATGTACACGACAAACCTGCTGAACGTGACGACGAAAGAAATGGACATCGAGGTGGAAGACTTCAGCGCCTCCATCCTCTACATGATCGCCTCCGCCACCGCCGCCATGTTCGCGCTCGCATCGAAGCGAGCGGCGCTGGAGGGGGACACCCCGTACTCACCCGAGGCGCTGGACGAGCTGCGCATGTGGGATCTAGGTTTCTGGCTGGCGATGATCGCGCAGCACACGTGCATTATCACATTCATGTGCTCGCCATTGGACTGGTATTTCCTGAGTCTGGTGGTGACAGGCATCACGCTGCTGCTCCTCATCATATCGCGGCTGCCGCTCGTCGATAACGGGAGGTCGCGCGAAAACATACTCATGCTCATGTGCGGGGCTCTGTTCTTCATGCTGTACACGACCGTGCGCCGGCACGGGCACGCCGGGTACTTCATGGGGCTGCTGATCATGGATGCGCTGGTGCTGATCGGCCACACGTTTGACACCAGCCCCGATATGCGAACGGTGGGTAACTGCCGGCTTTGCTACACATCGGGGATGAGCGTGCTGCTGATGACGAGTTATGTGCAGGGGTGATGGACAAAGATATTGCGTGCAGCTTGGGTTTTTTTTTTCAATGAAGAAACCTATAAAAGCAAAATTATAAAATTCAATAAATCAAAAATCCAATCCACAGCACCAAGATGCCGACAAACGCGCTTCAACCAACCGCCTCTTCCTCTTCTTTGGAGCAGCAGGCCCTTGTATTCTACACGAGTATCAAGGCCAAGATCATCAAAAGACACGGCAGCCCCTTTGTGCAGGACATCCCAGGCAAAATGGGCTTCTCCATGCAGTGGTTCACCAAAAAGGGCGGCCACGCTGTGGTGAATGTACTCGTCAGGGAGGCGTACGGCGGCCTGCGGATTGAGTTCACCAGGAACCTTGTTTCGGGGATCAGCGACGAAGTTGTCCACGCCGAGAAGCCGGCGCTCAATGTGCAGCTCAACGACGGGGTCTGGGTGATGTTCAATCTGAACAAGGACTCCGCTTACATCTTCGGGATGTTTCGCGCGAATGCGCAGTACAGCGAGGACAAGGATTCGGAGCGGCTGGTTTCCGAGCTGCTTGGGACGCTGCTGCAGGCGTGAGGCCGGGGTTGTGTCCGTCTGTTAAAATTTCAGAACCCACATTCTTGTGGTTTTTTGAACCGTATCCCCCCATTACAGGCCAATGATTTATAAATTGCGGCCACCGCCGCCTCGCAGCATATGCCCCAATACCGCACCACCACCACCATCACAAACCACATGACGGTGCTGTCCCTCACCACAGCCTACACCATCGGAATATGCGCCGTCTGGCTATGGTGCAGGCCATGGTAGCAAATCGAAATCAACCCATGCGAACACGATGCGAATGTATAAAAGCACGGCTCCAGCCACACCCAGACATGTCGATTCGATCGAATCCGCGAACCGTCGCACCCACCGCCACGACCGACTCCGCGCCGCGCGCCCCCATTAACTTCAAGGATGAGTTCGTCAACTCCACTGCCGCGCTGGCCGCAAGCCACGAGGAGACCGTCAGCCACATCCTTTCCAGGCTGGACCAGCTGCAGGCCAAGATCCAGACCCAGCCGGAGGCAGGCACCGACAACACGCTCAACAACAACAGCGCGCCTCCGCGGGCTGCCCAGCGAGCCGCTAGCCACGTGAATGTGCCCACGGACCAAAGCGTCCACGCACGGCTGTCGAGCCTCGAGAGCATCCACGAGAACGCACTGCACCTCCTGACCTCGAAGCTCGACCAGGTTGAGCGCCAGCTGTCGATCAACAAGGAATCCGAGTCGCTCATGACGCAGATTGCATCCCGGCTGCAGCAGGTCGAGCCCCGGCTTCAGTCGCACGCCAACATGGGGGATCGGGTGGCGAGCCTGGAGTCCCGGCTCAAGACCCAGTCGGATCTGCACGACCGAGTGAACACGCTCGAGGCGTCGGCTCGGCCCGATCCCGAGCAAGAGCGCATCCTCGCGCGAATCAACGCGAAGCTGGACATCTACGACGATCAGCTGCGCAACCGCGATAACCGAAGGGGATCCTCCGCACTGGAGAGCCGGTACGAGCCGGAGAGGCGGCTGGCGGAGCCCAGCCAGCAGGCGTCCTCATTCAACAGCCGCCGCTCGCTCGATCAGGGACTCTCCCACCGACCCAATATGGAGGCGGACATGGACAAGCAGGAGCGCGCAAAATACCTGCAGGGCAGGATCGAGAAGCTCAAGGAGCTGCGCAGCCGATACGAGGCGGCCGATATGTAGATATGCCCAGTCGGATGATGAAGGCGGAAGAAAGAGATGAGTAGAGTAAAGAGAGAGTGAAAAATAAATGCAATCCAATCAAAACACACGCCGCACCCAGAACCAAGACACCACACTGACACCGTGTGTAAATTATGTACATAAAGCCCGCCATCGCCCGCCATACACGAATGCCTCAGATCAATGTCTTTTTCTACGCACCAACACCGTCGGACCACGTGCTCAACCACGTGGTCACACAGTACCACCCCCCCTTCTCGCACTGCGATGTGCAGTTTGAGGATGGCATGGCGTCCTCGATATACCAGTACGAAACCGTGTACTGGAGAAAGCGCGGATTCAAAAAACCGGGATACTCGAAGCTGAGTATCCAGGTGCAAGCGGCCGATTACAACAGAGCGTACAGCATGTGCCAAGAGAGGTCGGCGAAACAGTTTGAGTTCGACGCCATCGGGATGTACACCCTGCCGCTGATGAGCAGCCTCCAATACGAGCGCGATGGATACACGTTTTGCAGCAAGCACTGCACAGAGGTGCTCCAGACCGCCAATGTGAAAGCGGTCGCAGGGCTTCTTGCGAAATCAGTCACGCCCAGCGCCCTGCAGCAGGCCATTCAAGACGCACCACTCCAGCAACAGCAAGGGTGGCGGGTCGGAAACAGCGGTGAAAGGCAGAATACCAGGCTCGATCTGAGGATTATGTAGCACACAGGTATCACAGCCTCTGGGGACCAAAAGCAGGCAATCGCATGTTTAGAAATAAAGGGGAGTCGTGATTCTGAAGATTCACGCCAGGCATCGGCGGTCGAGGGATCGAAAACGCGTTGCCTATGCCAGCCGGACGAATCGCCGAACGAGCACTGGCATAATCATTGTAGCCGCGGCTGGAACTGGGCTGCACCAACGCGCGTCTAAGGTCGTTCACAGTGCTGGTATCAACAACAGCAGCAGCAGGGACACCCCGGCCAGTATCGCCTGCAACAGGCATGCGTGCAGAAGCATCCGCAACGCCCAGAGGGATGTCAGTGGGTGCTTCCACTACCTCGGCTAAGGGAATGCTGCTCGACGACGCAATACCCACTCCAGATGAACAACACGCACACGCCCAGCACACGGCACACAGAACGACGGTCACTATCCACCCAATCAAAGCCACTGGCGCCATCATAGCGGGCAACCCCATGAGCCACTTATCGCCCGACCCCTCCGCGATAAACACGGAGCCTCCTACACTCAAACGAGGGCTGCTGGAATCAGCAATATAGCCGACGCCGCACACGCCAATACGAGACGACGCTGTGTCAACCAACGAGGATCGCAATTTGGACACAGCCACGGCAGTAGCATCCGAGCCGTCGGTGGCCAACTGCGAATGGACCCGGGTAATATGCAAGAGCTGAAATCGACGAATCGCCGTGTTGTTAGGGAAATACAGATTTCTGGCCTCTGCCCCGGTGATGAAATCAGCGCTCAGTGTGGTGGGCGATGAGCTTTTCCGGTTGGTTATCTGCTGCAATATGGAATCGTAAACCCCGACTGGAAATACAGAAGGGTCCATCACGAATACAGTCTCCACGGTCACATCGCCCGAAACAGAGGACATGGACGAAAAGAGGATTAAGACAATCAAGCGCTCGACGACGAATTTCGGATACTCCTGGAATCGAACCCTTCTCAGCCTGCATGCGTTCATACTCAAAGAGATACAACCGCAACACGCATATAGTGGATAATCTGCACCATGTGCTTCATTTCACATCACATGGAATTGTTCACAGGACGATGTAAACCGCGATCATGCTGCAGAGCAATGCTATATGCGTCGGCACTGCGTGTCTGGTGCTGTCGTTCGCAACAATGGGGATGGTCGCAACCGAGGTTCCCAAGGTCAGGAAAGGGGACGGGTTGGGCGCTGAATATCGGAACAGCGGCGTGGAAGTCGCAGCGCGGGTTATTTGGCTCATAGATGCCACATCTGCTGCTTGCGAGATGGCGCGCGTCCCCACTGCAGCTGCAGACGTGATGATGGCGGCAGGCAGGCCCACCGACGCCAATTCCACATTGATCCGCTCAGCAGTCAGCAGCGTGGCTACCAGCTTGGCGTCCTGCCCGTCTGGAACGCGTATGGCCACATCCACTCCGATACTCGGTTCCAATAGGCGCCTGGACAGGCTGCCATCACGCACAGTGAGGGTGATGCCATCCAGACCTACGCCAGCTGCTGCAGCCATGCTCTCCTTGAAGGCGCGCTGCATGCTTGCATTGAAGTCTGCCAGAGACATTGGCAGGCTCAAAGACAGCCTCACTATCACATTCAGCGGCGTCGAATGAGTGGCATTAATCGGATGCGGCAGATCGGCAGTGGTTGTCGGCGGTGTTGGTGTTGAATATTGGTACGGCGATGCGGGGGTCGCAACAGGCAGGGTCGCCTGAATGTCAGACACGCTGGTCGTAGCCGTGTCGAGGGTCGCCTGAATGTCAGACACGCTGGTCGTAGCCGTGTCGAGGGTCGCCTGAATGTCAGACACGCTGGTCGTAGCCGTGTCGAATGCACCATCCATAGAGGTGGTCTCAGAGGCTTCAAGGGTCGTAGTAGTGTCGGGTGCATCATCCGCAGAAGTAGTCCCAAAGACTTCTTCGCCGTGTTCAGTGGATGTTGGATCTCCAAGCGGCACACTGGCTGCATCGGCATACATGACAGCGGCGATGAAACAGATCGCCGTGACAATGACCAAGGGATTCATGCCGTAACACCAGATCCGGCAGTAAATTAAATACCCCTACTGACGCTTCACCACATACGGTTTGAGTAAAGTGAAGATAACATCCCACCCATCGTCGATGTCTTTCAAGGATTTCGCCCCGGTCAGCACCACTTTTCCGGAAAAGAACATCAACGCCACCACCTTGAGATTCGGATACCGGAAAATCAACCCAGGGAAGATGTGCGACTGATACGTAGAGTATATATGATACCGCTCGTAAAGAGCCTCGATGTCCAGAATCTCACCCTCGCCAATCGATAATTCGCAGTGACTGACCACATTCTGGATCTCGAACCCGATAATCTCGAAACACTGCCCGGTGCAAGCTTTTCGGAGAAGATGGCGGATGCGGTAGGCAGAGAGCAGCGCCTCCGATGAGGATTTTGAGCCGGTGATGACCAACTTGCCGCTGGTGAACAGGAGGATGGTGCAATTGGGGCGCACCAAGCGCAGGGTGACCGCTGCGAATTTCCGTCGGTTGAAGGAGGAGAATCTGAAAATCTGCTTCAGACGGTCGAGATGCAGCGGAGCGGAGGTGTGAATCTGCGCAGTCGCCACTATGTTGTGAATAAACGGCAGCGGTTTTATTTGGGGCTCACCATTATTAATACAGGGAGAAGAGGCAGCGGCACTGCCAACGCCCACCGCAGGACCATCCGAAGGTGCAGGGCCAACACCGCCATCCGCTGTTTGAGCGCAGCCAATTGCAACATCCATTCACAGGAATGTTCCTTCGCTCTCAATGTGCATATGTGTCCCGTTGCCGTTTGGGTAAGGATGGGGTTTTTACTATTTGTTTTCACAGCACGAGTCCCGTGACACATGCCAGTCTAGCATGCGGCTCAGTAAATGCAGTGTGGTGGTGAATCTGTTTTCAGTGGAGGTGGACATTCTTGAACTAAATTCGTTACCAGGCATCCAGGGCACAACATCACCATCATGTGCACGTGGCTCAGCGTCTTCAGCACCAACAGGACGAACGTAATCACCACATACAATGGAATCCATGCGAAAAGAAATGTCGCGTATGGTCATGTTTAGTGCAAGAAGAACATCTTCGCGTTTGACATTACTATTTGTTTTTTATGTTCTCCATCAGCACAGATTGTACGGAAACGCCCACAGCACGAGTCCCCATTTCATTGAAAGAGCATTACAAACTTTTTTTACACCCACCCCTTACACCACCACCG
>Ga0194042_1000247_pt1 | contig 17519 bp, 15 predicted proteins | sample JunL4412m_MetaG_FD_148974 | JGI IMG/M metagenome (GOLD analysis project Ga0194042, IMG submission 148974) | Anoxic zone freshwater microbial communities from boreal shield lake in IISD Experimental Lakes Area, Ontario, Canada - Jun2016-L442-12m | ecosystem: Environmental > Aquatic > Freshwater >...
GGGGGTGGCGCTCAATTGGCGGACGCGTTAACGGACGCGGTGCTTGAATACATGCGCGTTCAAAACCAGTACGCGACCGATGCGCGCTCCGAAGCTTACGCCCTCTTCAAAGCCGGTGAGTGCTTCAAACGACTCGCCAAACTTCCGGGCCGCACCGCTGGCGAAGACCAAAGCCGGGCGGTGATGAACTTTAGTCGCCTCTCGTCCGAACGTCGATTTGCGGCGACTGAATTCGCAAACAAGGCGTCGAAGCAACTCGACGAAATGCGATAACGTAGCGCTTCAGTTCAACTTTTTTCACATCAGGAGCGGCGGCGGAAACGCCGCTCTTTTTTTATGACGTGACAAGATCCCGGCGCTCGGTTCAATTCATGACCGTCTTGCATTTAATCTCAGGGCGAGGCCCCACGGGCGCTGCGGCTGCGGCGATCACGGACATCCAGTCGCTCCGCGCCGCCGGAATTCGCGCCTGCGCCGCGTGCCGTGATGACACGCCTGCGATCATCGAGGCGTTGCAAAAGGCAGGCGTTCCGTCCACCGATGTTTTTCCAGCCTTCAAATTCGGACGCGGCGCGATGGGCATGTTCACCGCGATGCGCGACGCGTCAGGATTGTCGAAGCTTATCGCCGCGCAATCCATCGACATCATCCACGCGCACCGAGCCGCCGAGCATTGGCTCGCGCTGCTGATTCCGGGACGTTCCCGCCGCGCCGCGTTGGTGCGGACGTGGCACCGTAATCCGAGCGGCGAACACCGCCCGATACTAAACACGCTGGCCAGTCATACAGCTGGATGCGTGTGCGTCTCACGCGACGATGAATCCGTCCTGATTCGAGCAGGAACGCCGCGCGCGCGGTTTATTCACGGAGCCGTTGACACGGCGTTTTTCGTCCCGCGATCATCCGAACACAAAAACGAAGCGCCCGTGGTTGGTCAGGCCGCACGGTGGAAACGCGAAAATGGGCGCGACCGGGGCCAGCGGTTTACGCTCGATATTTTCTCACAGCTTTCCCATTCGCAAGTGTGGAGCGGACAAGTGATCGGCCGAGGCGAACTTGCGCGTGAATTGAGAGAGCACGCATTCACAACGCTGAAACTTTCGGCAGACCGGGTCACCGTGGTCAGCACTCAGGGTAAATCAGCCAGCGAATTCACCGCGCTGCTGAGTGGATTAGACGTGGGTTTGGTGTTCTGCGTCGGCAGCGACGGAGCGTCTCGACCGGCGCTGGAAATGCTGTCATGCGGAGTACCGCTGATCGTCGCCAATGTGCCCGGACTGTCTGAACTCGCTGATAGAAGTGACTGCGTTCAACTCGGCCCGCGCAATGAGGCGAGCGACTGGGCCCGCATGATCGAAGCGCTTTTGTCCCAGCCTGAAAAACTAAACGCGATGCGAGCAGCCGCGAGAAAACGAGCGGAAAACGTGCACTCGTTTCGTGCGCGAGGCGAGGCGCTGGCGGCGTTTTTTCAGGAGTGTGTTGTGAAATAGTATTGAGGCGAAAAAGTCGAATCAAATTAGAACGGCTCGCGCGGTTCGATCAATAATTTGACGCCGCGAAGAATATCTTTAAATCGAGCTGGTGTAAAGTGCCCTAGTTTTTCGTCCAAGGAAGTGACCGAAACCGTGTGAATTTGAGAGATATTCACAACACAATCTTTCGGAAATCCAGCCTCGCCTTTTTTGACCATGACGTTTTCGAAATCGCGTGCTCTTTGGAGATTTGACGTGTAGCTGCAAACAACGACAGTTCCAATTCCAGTGCTATTAAATGCGTTGTTTTGCAAAATCACATAAGGCCGGGGACTGCCCGTTCCGGCAGGATCTTCCAATGACATCCAATAGACTTCGCACTGTCGCACTACCACGGGTCAGACCTTTGAAGGTTGAGCATGACTTTACGCATTCCGTCGAGTGCACTTTTTTCGTCAACGTTCAACGGTGCAGATTGCGAATACGATTCAATGATTTTCCGAGTGATGTCCGCATCGCTTTCAGTCGTTTCGAAATAGTCTTCCAAAACGTTTGAAATAAAACGGCTCCTGGAAACCTTCATGCGTTTTGCACGCTTTCCGGCTTCTTTAAGCACAGACTTTTCAAGCGCGACGGATGTCTTGAGTAACGCCATATTGAATGCCTCCTCTTATTGTCGATTTTAATCACCAAACAAAAGAGTGTCAACCACTACCAGCAAAAAGCGTGAGTCGTGAAGCGGTGAAAATCGCCGCTTCACGGCACTCGCTGTTTTCAGTTACTTTTTTGCCTGCTCATTCAACCAATCCAAATACGCTAGGATCGAGGCCAGTTCCTGCGTCGACAAATCCTTCACCAGACCTTCAGGCATGATCGAGAAGTTTTCGTGCGGTTTGCTCGAGGCGATGTCTTTGACTTGCAGTGTGAGTTGTTCTGTCGGACTGGAGCGGATTTCGATTTCGTCGTCGCCTTTCTTAACAACGAATCCTTCCATCACGCGCCCGTCTTTCATCTTGTACTTGATCGTCTCAAAGCCCTGCGTGATCTTGGCGTTCGGACGCAGGATCGATTCGAGCAATTCGGGGCGCTTGTAACGGTTGACGATGTCGCCGAGGTAAGGGCCTTTGGGCGGATCGTTTTTGTTGACCGTGTGACAGGCGATGCAGTTTTGTTTCTTGAACAACTCTTCGCCGAGTTCGCGGTTGCCCGTTTCCTTCTGAACGGCGGCGACGACTTTGTCGTAATCGGCTTGAGATTCCAGTGCGCCAATTGCGACCTTCTTCGCGGCGGGAGCGGTGTTCTTGTCGTCGAACTTCAACTCTTTCAAACACGCCTTCGCCGCATCGGCCACAGCGGGCACCGTGCTGGCTGCTGCTGCGCGAATCTTCACCGAGTAGCTGCCGGCCTTCGCGTACGTGATCGCATGCAACAGGGCTGGGGTGCTTTCAGCATTTGTCCAGCCGGAGTCGATGGCTTTCGCGGACGTGTCCTTCTGCTCTTTCGATGCCTTTTGCGCGGAGTGAATGGCGAGCAGTACCTGATATGCAGCCTGACGTTCACCCATCGAACCGCTCGATGCATGCTTCACGAACGCATTGACGAACTGTGCGCATTTGGGCTCGCGTACGACTTCATCGCGTGCACTCAGGACGTCCTTGTTGGCTTTGTTGTCGATCGTTGCGCTGGCTTTGATGAACGCATCCAACACGCTCGGCTGATCGAGATTCTTGCCCAACGCGCGCAACGCTTTTGCGCGCAACGCGGCGGGTGCATCATTCAACGCGGCGACTTCAGCCACGATGGGTATCGCTTCTTTTGGTAGATTCTTCTTGCCCAGGAAAACGCCGGCGGCAGTCGCTTTGTACGTAGGATCTTCGTTTGCCATCTTTATTAAAAGCGCTGTGATGTCGGGCAGGTCGATGCGGTTGCGGACCATCTCCGGAACGAGCCAGCGGACCGTTCCAGCGTCGGACGTCGTCATCGCGGTCTTCAACGTCTTCCCGATGTCTTCACTGCGTTCCCACGTCTCGGGTGTGTAGTAGGGTCCGGTCGTGTCCGGGCGCGTGCCCCACCATGTCTTGATGGAGCCGTCCCATTCCTGTTCACGATTGTAGAGACGGCAGAGCGCTTTCAGCACCGCTTGTTTCTGATACGGGTCCTGCGTCTTGTCCACGCGCTGAATGAGTCCGTCCACAACGGCGTTTTCATGCAACGCCTGCAAGCCGCGCGACGCGCCGTAGCGCAATTTCGCATCGCCGCTCTCGAGCGCTTTAAATAACGCCGCCGATGCTTTCAGCTCGACGAGATTATTGATCGCGATGTGAACAATCACGGGGTCAGCATCGGCCATGAGCGCAGTGAGTGCTTCGCCTGCTTCGACTTTTCCGATGCGTCCGAGCGAAATCGCAGCTTGGTTGCGTACACGCGGATTCAAGTCGTTCAACGCGTCGGTGAACAATTTGATGTCCAAGCTGCCGCATTCTTTTTTGCGATCCGTCAATGCGCGCAAACAATGTTCGCGCAGTTCATCCTGTGCGGAAAGCTTGACGAGAACGTCCTTCGCTTTTTCGCCGAGCAGTTGCTTTAGCGTGTAGATCGCTGCGACGCGGACGGCTAAATCCTGGTTGTCTGCGGCGAGCTTTTCGAGACCATTCACGAAGACCGGCTTAGCACTGCGGCGCAGAATTTCGCGCTGCGTGTGCGTGTGATAGACATGGCTCGGAGACGCCATGTACGTGAGTAAATCGTCGTCGCTGGCCGTCTTTAAATTCGGGAACGCAGGCTGCTTCTTCGAGGGATCGACGACGCGGACAATGAAGCCGACGTTGCCACCATTGGCCTTGTCGTATGTGAATGTCGCGCCTTTCCAGCTGGACGCGAAAAAGTGCGATGCGCCATCGACGTCGATGTCGGTCGGGCGCGTGAATTCTACGAACGGCAGGCGCTCGTCTGATTTCTGTTGCGGCGCTTTGAACGTCGCGCCGTTCGGAGTCAACGGGTGGCGGATTACTTTGCCGTGGCCCCATTCGCACATGTAAAACGCACTGCCGTGATCTTTCGGAAAGCCGGGTTCGTGCAGGTACAGCGCACCGGTTGGCGAACCGCCGCCGTAGTCCGCGAGCGGCTTGATCATTTCGTCGTCGAAATTCATATAGAGGGTAGGGTAGCCGTAATTGCCGCTTTGAATGTCATGCGCCAAACGCACCCACCAGCCGCCGCCGTCGTTGGTGTTGTCCACTGTGTAAATGTTCATGAACGGATCGACGGCCATGTCGCAGATGTTGCGTGTGCCGACGACGTACTTTTCGAGTTCGGTTCCGTCCGGGCGAAAGCGCATGATGCCGCCGCCGCGATGCTTGAGCTTGCTGCCATCTTTGCCGACGGCGTTCGGGCTGCCGTAGTCGCCCATGGCGATGTAAATCCAGCCGTCGATGCCGTAGCGAATGCCGTTGGTGGTGTGGTCGGCTCCGCGTGCGTCGAGGCCGAAACCGAGGCCCGTCACGAGCGTCTCGTGCCGGTTCGCGACGCCTTTGCCTTCGTCATCGTAGTACGCTTCGATCACCGGCGGATGCAGGACGATCAGCATGTTGTTGTCGAAGAACAAACCGCGTGGGCTGTCCACTTGGCAGAAGGTGGTGAATTTGTCGGCGACGCCGTCACCTTTTGTATCGACGCAACGGACGACACGACCGCGACCGGGATTGCGGTCGAGCGAGCCGTTTTCATCGACGCCGACGAACAGCTCGCCTGTCGGAGCCGCGCTGATGCAGACGGGGTAGCTGACATTCGGCGGCGACGCGAAGACGTTGACCTCGAAGCCTTTTTCGACTTTGACGCCTTTGAGAATTTCGGCGGGGGTGGAGGGTGGCGCGGGCGCTTTTTCACCGGCGCATGTGAAACCGGAGGCAATAAGTAGTGCGCATGAGGCGACAAGGTGTTTGAACGAAACGGACGGCATGTTCAGGAGATTCTCCGAAAAAATGTGAGGACTGTTCCATCAAACGTCTTTAAACGTGTACACCACATCGACCACGCGGTCTGACATAGACTTGAAGAAAACACAGACTTGGATGGCTTACTTCTTTTTCGCAGCAACTTGATCGGCTTTGAAAAAACCTTTGCCCGACAAGAGCATCACGCCCCCTTTAATGCTTGCCACACCCGTTGGTTTGCCAGGCGCAAAACGGCCCATGCGGTCGCGGCAGGTACCGTCTTCGAAGGTCCACCACGCCCAAGGTTTTAGGCCGCTTGCAAGGCTGGGCCTCAACGCAACGAGTTGAGCTTCGTTCAAGGCTTCGGCATAAATGCGAGCATCGACAATCGAACCGGCAAAGCAATCCGCTGACGCGGCAGACACGCGAATACCGAAAAGAGCGCTCGCGTCCGAGCCAAATTTCTGCGGTTCGCCCGCGATTTGCCAATTCGCGTATTTGATGCCGTTGCGATAAATGGTAATGTCGCGGTCACGATACGTTATCGCGAGTTGAATGGGCATGTTTGGAGTAGAGGTCTCTACGGCGTATTTATTTTGATCCTGCTGGGTGCGTTGGTAACCCTCGCTCCCGGCCATCCATTTTGAAGCATGAATTTCACCGAAAACCATGCCATCAAATTGTAGGGCCGGGTTGTCCAATGAAATCACAGCGCCGCCATGCAGTTTTAAATTGGAGACTGTAAACCAGGCGACGTAGGTTTTGTCGACCAACACGCCCTGTGCCGATGCCGGGTCCGCGCCTGTTTTTGCAACGGCCGGTGCCGATCCGGCCCCTGAATAATCGTCTGACGCGAGCTTGAATTGTTTTTCGACGGCGTTGGCGTCGTCGTCTTTCGCGGCTTTTGTATAGGCCTTGATCGCCGCATCGCATTCGACCGAATACATTTTCAACGCCGCGCCGATTTTGCGTTTTTGATCGGGTGTAAAGCATTGAATTTGATCGAAGAGTTTTTTGCTTTCGAAGGCCGCTCGTTCTTCTTTGATCTCATCCACGACTTTTTTATTGCCGATTTTGCGTGCATCTGCTTCACGTTTGGCGAGTGAATCCAGGGTTGCTTTGTGCGCGGATTCCAATTCGGCAACGTAAGCGCTTTGAGTGGCTGCAACGCGTTTGGCGATGGGATCGTTGCTGTCAGCGGCAACGGGTTTGACTGGAATCGTTGCAACGGATGGCACTGAGGGCGGGGACGGGGGCACTTTTTCCTGCGCCAGAGCTTGCTCTTTGAGGCTGCGTTCCTGGGCGGTGATGCTGTGTTTGCTGCCAACAAATCGCGATGCGACTTCAAAAAATCGCACGGCGATCAGCAAGTGTTCGCTGGGATTCGCGGTCGCGAATTTATCGGCCCGGTCAAACCATGCTTGCGACTCGTCGGCTTCAGGCTTGATCTTTTCGGCCTTGAACAGCTTGTCGCCGACTGCGGCGTCTGCGCCTTTGGTGAACTGTTCGATGTCCTGGTACGTCATTCTTTTTTTGCACCAAAACAAAAACGAATTCATCTCGGTGGCTTTGTCATCGTTGCCTGCCGTGACGAACAAATCGCTGGCTTTGGCGAAATGGCGTGCGGCAACGACGATGGCGCGGGGATTGGTTTGGGATTCTTTGAGGGCGACAATACCCTGTGTCCGCTCGGTCTCAGCATCTTCCGCAGCACAACTCCATCCGAGAATCGCAAAGAGTGTTAAGAATGGGAGAATAAAATGGCGCATGGCTATTGGTTCCTAATAATCGTGTCATAAATTCTAAACGTTTTGTAAGCCGCTGACAATAGCGAGTCGGAGCGTGAAGGTGCGACGTGAGTAGGCAGCGTCCTACATTTTATTGTTTCGCGAGGAAATCGTTCGCGATAGGATTTTAGAAGTTGGTGTTTGCGCGATTGAAACCAAACCTGAGGAAGCGGTCTTATGAAGACTTATTTCGTGTGGGTGTGCTTGGTGAGTGCGCTGGCGTTTTCCGCGCGGGCAGAAACGGCTGCGGCTGAGTTGTTGAAAGGCCGGAGCGTTGAGCAGTGGGTGGAGCGGTTGGGTTCGGATGTCTTTAAGGAGCGCGAAGAAGCGTCGCTTGTTTTGGGGCTGGGCGGTAAGGGCGTGGAAGCTGCGTTGCGCAAGGCGGTGGCAAGCAGTGATGCGGAGGTGAGTACGCGCGCAAAGATTGCGTTGAGCGCTCAGGAAGTGAAATCGATTGAAGGCGATTTTGTACGCGTTGAATCGATCAGCACGTCGGACGACGGCTTGCTTTTGGCGGATACTGCGGCAGAGGTTCCGGCCACGGTCACCATCAAAAAAGGGAAGCTGGTTTTCAAGCAGGACTATGGCAATGGCGTGGAGCAGGTGTATTCGTTTGCCGAGGCTACTTCGCTCGAGTTTCGGCAGAAATGTACGATTGCGATGACGTGGGTCAGCATCAATAAGACGTCGTTGAAATATTATCCGGATAATGACGATCCGAAGCTGGAGTTCGTCAATTCGGAGCGCGGAGTCCGACTGGTTTTTTCCGCACGGGACACGAACGGAACGTTGATGAAGATGATTTTTGTTCCGAAATCAGAGGTGGAAAAAAAGCCTGGTGGAAACGCGAACGTGCCGCCTCAGGGCCGGAAAAAGCAGAAGCTGGCGGCGGATCAGGAAGTCGATTTTAATTGAATCACGGCGGACTTAGATTTGTAAACATTGCGGTTTCATTGATCTGAATTAAAGTGATGTACAGGTTTCTTGTATGAAGTGTCTTGCACATAGTTTGTCCCGGCGCGCGCCCGATCGGCACCTCGTATGAAAGAGTGGATTTTTATCATCGTCGGGATCGTGCTGTTCCTGATCTATCGACGGAGCGTGATTCACAAGGCTGGGAAAGCGGTGGGCCGGGCGAAGGCGAAGATACCGGGTTCGCAATCCTCCACAGCGCAGCCGCGAATCGAGGGCGGGTTGAGTCGCGATTTCAGTTTGCTGGATTTGAAACCGACGGCGACGTTTGACGAGGTGAAAAACGCGTACCGGGAACTGGCGAAAGTCTGGCATCCGGACCGGTTTGGTTCCGATAAAAAACTGCTTGATCGTGCGAATTCCAAACTCGGCGAGATCAACGCGGCGTATGAACGCTTGAAGAATCATTTTGGGAAGTAGTGCGACTATTTATTCAGAAACAGGTGGCTTGATCTGTGAATACCTCATCAAAACTTTTATGTGCAGCGGTGGTCGTTGTTGCGAGCGTGGGCGCGTCGTGGTTTGTGTTCAGCCAGTCGGAACTTCCGCCTCCTTCTACTCCTGTGCCGGTGGTTCAGACGTCGGAGAAACCGGTGGAGGTCAAGCCGGCTGAATTCATTCCTGCGCCAAAACCGGTTGCGACTAATTCAGTTCCGAACGCTGTTCCGAAGTTGGCGGTCAATCCGGATGGATCGATTCCGTCGGGCGCTTCAGCGTTGAAATACAAGGTACCCCAGGACCGCAGTCTCGACATGCAGTTGTTTGATAAAGCGATTCTGTATTTGATGGACGTGCAGGAAGACGACGGGCATTTTGATTCGAAGAAGACGGGAGCGGCACCGGAGTTTCAGACTCTGAACAACGACATTATTCTGACATCGATCAGCGCGTGGGTGTTGCTGGGATCGAGCAGCGGTGTGAATCAAAATGTGGAGGCGGTCGCCCGGGCGCGGAAGGCCGTGAAGTGGTTGGAATCGAAGACCAAACCGGACGGGACGATTGGCGATGTGAACGGTCCGGGCGAGTCGGCGATGGCTCAAATGTTTGCGAGTGATACGTTCCGGCTTGCAGTGACGTACTCGATGCGCGACAGCTTGCGCCAGGCGACATCGCGCATGAACAGTGTTGCGTTGCGGCGGATGAGTGCGAAGAACGGCGGCTTCGGGCCTATCGCGAAATGCGATGAGCCGAGCACGGAGATGCTGGCGCTGTCGGCGTTTGTTTTCAAATTCGCGGGATACGACGGCTTCAAATTTGACTCGCTGACTGAAACACCGGATGAGCCGAAATCAACAGCTTCGAAGATTGATGTGTGGGTCGGCAAAGAAGGTCCGGCTAAGTCCGGCGAGAAGAAGCCGGATTCGAAGGCGGCGTTTCCGATTGAAGACGAGATTCTTGGAGCGATTCGCGCAGGGTTTAAACGGCTGGATGCGAAGACGGATCCGAGTGGGGCGGTGTTCTGTGAAAAGGTGGGCGGGCCGGCGGATTGGCGCGCGACAGTTGGCGGGATGCAAGGGATGTTTTTGATTAATCCCTCACGTTCGTCGGTCAATCCGGCGCTGGCATTTGTGTTCGGACCGTTTGATAAAGCGACTGAATCGTATCCGCGTATTTTGGAGAATGTGTCCTGGGGCAAGAGCGGCGAAGGCTATGATGCGATGTCGTTGTGGCAGGGGTCGATCGCTGTGATTTACATGTTCACGGAAGACAAATACGAATCGAAAACGTGGGTCGGAAATTTGCGGACGATGTTGAAAGAGCATCAAGGCCCGGATGGCAGCTGGCCCGTCGCTGGGATGGACGCGAAGCGCGGGCGCGTGTGGCGTGCCGGATTGCATGCGATGACGATGGCGTTGACGGCTCCACCGCCGCCGCCGCCTGCCCCGCCGCCGGATGATCAGACGATTAATACGCCTGCAGTGAAGTGAGTGGTAAAAAGCACGGGCTACGCGCGTTTTGTGGTGCGGCGGCAAAGTCCTTTGAGACGTGTTTTGCTGTCATCATTCATCTCGACAATTTCAACGCCCATCAGCCAACGGGGCTTGGGTGAGTCATCGACCAGGCGGATTTCGCGGACGTCGCAGATGGCACGGATTTCGCCGGTCATGGATTTGATGATGACGTTTAGATACATACCCTTCAACAGCATCGCGCTGGGATCGTCGATGGGGGCGGGGCAGTCGAGCAAATAGCCGCCTTCGCTGACGTTGACCGTCGCGCCGTCGTGAATGTTTTTGTCGTGTCGGACACCCAATCGATTGCAGAATTGAAACGACACGAACACACGCAGATTGAAGCGCAGACAGCGGCGTGAGCGCGTTTTCAATTTGATGCGCATCCAATCGAGCTGGCGAGCGACTTGGTCTTCGCGTGCAAGAAAGACTTCGATAATTTTGTGAAGAACTTTTTCCTGTTCGCGAATCAGCGCGGGGTCGAGAGGGTTGCAGGCTGCGAGGCAGAGGATGGCGCCGGAATCGTCGAACGGGACGAAATTGTGGTGCATCATCAGCGGCAGCGAAAATAAATTGCGCAACGGTTCAGGAATGGCGTCGCTGACGAGTTTCGTCATGGGCAGACCTGTCTGAATCGAGAGCGCGCGGCAAAGCGTGTCGGGGTCAACCAGTTCCCAGCGAATCAACCAGCGTCCGATGCGTTCGCCGGCGTCCTGCGCCATCGTCACGGCTTCTTCGAGTTGTTCGGCGGTTAATTTGCCCATGGAGATGAGCACTTCACCGAGCTTTTTTGTGTACGTCGGGAGTGGCGTGGGTGGATTGTGTTTGGGTTCGGACGACTCGATTTGTGCGTCCGAGTTCGGGCGAGGAACGGGGGACTTCTTGAGGTCGATGGCTTCGGTGGCGTATTGATTTTGGAGTTGAACGGGCAGCGCTCGCGCATCGGTTGGGCGAGCGATAGCGACAGTCGCGTTTAAATCGGCGAGAATCGGCGGCGATGGTTTTTGGACGTCGGCCGGGCGTTCCATTTCGACGATCGCATTCATCAACGCATGCGGAGGCGGAGAGATGTGGGCGTGATAGGGTTGTGGTTCGGTGGGCGATCCGAATTCAAAACGCTTTGCAGAGGAGCGCGGACGTCGGAGCGACGGGACGCTGGGATCATGTACGTCCGGCGGCGGCGTGACCGGATTCAAATCCTTCGGGCGTTCCATTTCCACAGTGGCATCCAACGCTGGCGCCGGTGCCTGGTCGGCCCGGCGTTGCGCGTCGGATGCGCTCGGAGGATCGGAAATAGTCGGAGAAGGATTCATGCGCCACTCACCCGTTAACGCAACGGCATCACTCGGCTATAAATTGCTTTCAAGTAGCGGCCTTCAGGAACTCGGACGGCCCACGGATGATCGCCGGGTGCGCCGTGGATGGCGATGATCTGCAAATCCATGTTCGCTTCGGTCGCGGCTGCGCGCAAGGAACTCAGCAAATCTTCTTCGCTGACCAAACCGGTGCAGGAGCAACTGACAAGCACGCCGCCGGGTTTGATGCACTGCATGCCGAGGCGGTTCATGTCGGCGTAGGCGCTCATCGCTTTCGGAACGTCCAAGCGCGAAATCGCGAGTTTGGCGGGATCGAGGATGATGCGGTCGTATTTGCGACCGACCTGGCGCTGGTCGCGCAGGTAATCGAAGACGTTGTTGTGGACGAATTTCAATTGCTCGCCGATGCCATTTAACTCGCGATTTTTATTCGCGACTTTGATCGCGTCTTCATCGAGATCGACGGCTTCGACGGTCTTGGCTCCACCGAGCGCTGCGGAGAGTGCGAAGCCGCCGGTGTAGCAGAAGCCGTCGAAGACTTCATGGCCACCGGACAAATCTGCGACGCGGCGGCGGTTGTCGCGCTGATCGAGGAAGTAACCGGTCTTGTGACCGCGTCGTAGATCGACGTTGATTTTGAGATTGTGTTCAGTGATGACGAGTTCGCGCGCGACGGGCGGCGGGCCGTCCATTTTCAGGCCTTCGAGTTTTTCAGTGCGGTGGTCGCTGCGGACGACAATTTCGTGCTCGGGGAAATTTTCGAGGAAGCCCTGTTTAAGCCATTCGAGATGGCGGTGCATCCCGGCGCTGAACAATTCGATGACAATGGACTTGCCATATTTGTCGGCGACGAGGCCGGAGAGACCATCGCCTTCGGAGTGAATCAGGCGGTAAGCGTCGGTGACTTTGGGAAGCTGCAACACGTCATGCCGGAGCTTGACGGCGCGCGTAATGGCACCCATGAAGTAGCGGCGGTCGGGATAGGCTTCAGGGGCGCAGGTCAGTAGTCGGACGGCGATTTCGGAATGCGGATTGTAGAATCCACGACCGACAAAACGCCCGTCTTTTTCGACGACTTCGACCAGTGTGCCGGGATCGATTTCGTCGTAGGGGCCGTTCAACATCCGGCGGAAAATCCAGACGTGATTGGACGAGTGGCGCGTTCGCATTTCTACGACAGGAAGCACATCGCCGGCTTCGGGGAGGATGGGTGAGTCTTGATCTCTTCGTTTTCGCATCCGATCATTATAGCAGAAAGCGCGGAGAAACGACAGAGGGTGTTGTGAAAATTATACTTCAAAATTGTAGTGCGGGATTTTACCCTGCACCATAGTGAATAATCTTTCTCCGCACTTTCTTTTGAACGTGCGGCGGATTCGTGTAATCTAATGTGAGATCGAGGAGAGTTATCGAGACGTTCACTCGCAGGCAAACGCAGGAGGATCGCATGAATTTTGCATTGAGATTGGGAACGCTGGCGTTGATGGTGTGCGCGGTTGGAGCGATTCGCGCGGCGGAAGAACCGAAGGTGCCGGATTGGGTGCCGGTGTTTCCGGATGTGAAGCCACAACTCATCGAAAACAAGAAGGACGACAAAGGCACGAGCGTGATCTGGTATTTTGCGACGGTCAAATCCCCTGCTGATGTGAAGGCGTTTTATAAGAAGGGATTTGAAGCGAGCGGATTCAAGGAACAGAAAGAACAGTCGATCGACGACAAAGACGACGGCGTGAAGCAAGAGAACCTGAAGGGTGACGACGGCAAGCGCTCATGGTTCATCAGCGCGCGATTGGAAAAAGACGCGAAAGAGACGCAGGTCAGTCTCGTGTATGTTTTGAAGTAACGCGTGAAATCCGCCACTTCGGGACGCATCAATTATCAACCTTTAATATAAAAATGTGTGTAAAGCCCAGGGCGTTGCTCTGGGCTAATTTGTTTCGACCTTTCAGGCCATGACGGCGTCTCTCATTATGCCCGAAACTATTCTGATTTGCTTCCCTGTTCCGAGCGAGAGCGTTGATGCTGCGGTGCGCGAATTTCCGCAATTCGACTGGCGGCAGGGTGCTCCCAACGACGCGGCGGCGGTGTCGGCTGCATCGATTATTTTCGGCAAACCCGATATTAAGTTGTTGAAGAATGCGCCGCTTTTGAAGTGGGTGCAGAACCCGTCGGCGGGCGTTGAAGCGTGGGCGTCGAGTGAGGCGTTTCAACACGGTTCGTTTCAACTGACGACCGCAGCGGGCATGCATGAAGGGTGCGCTCAGCATGCGCTCGCGTTGCTGTTGGCGATTTCACGAAAGATTCATTTTTACGATAAGACACTGGTACCGGGCGCGTGGAATTCGCCGCACAAAGCGGACAAGCCGTGGTCGTTGAGCGGGCAGACGATGGGTGTGCTGGGATTGGGCGCTCTGGGCAAACGTGTCTGCGAGATGGCGCGGGCGTTTGGGATGAAAACGATTGGCGTGAATTACAGCGGCAAGGCAGTCAGCGAAGCCGACGAGACGCACACGATCTCGACGCTGGATTCGATTCTGCCGCGCTGCGATGTGTTGACGTTGGTGTTGCCCGCGACGCGTGAGACGGACGATCTGATGAATACGCGGCGATTGGCTCTGCTTCCGAAACATGCGGTGTTGATCAACATTGGTCGGGGCAATGCGATTGATGAAAGCGCTTTGATCGATGCGTTGAAATCCGGGCAGTTGGCTGCGGCGGGATTGGACGTTTTCAAGCAGGAGCCTCTGCCTGCGGATTCTGAATTTTATACGTTGCCGAACGTGGTTGTGACGCCGCATCTAGGGGGCGACCAGCCGAATTATGAAGCGCGGGCGTTTGATCTCTTTATCGAGAACTTGCGCCGATTTGTGCGCGGGGAACGGCTTCAGAATTGCGTTGAGAAATCGCGCGGGTATTAACGGAATTAAGGAGTAAGAACGTGTCGCAAAAGCCCAGTGTACCGATTCGCTTGATTGCGCTTGATTTGGATGGGACGTTGCTGCGCTCGGACCACACAGTTGGGGCGCGGTCGATTGCGGCGTTGCGTGCGGCGCAGGCTCAGGGTGTCGAGATCGTGCTGGCGTCGGGGCGGATGACGCCTGCGATGGAGCCGACGGCGACGGCGTTGGGATTGGATGTGGTGTTGGTCAGTTACAACGGTGCTGCGGTGTGCGGGCGCGTGGCGGATGGGCGAGAGCGGATGTTTCATCGACCGTTGCAGACGGACGTTGCGGGCGAGTTGTACGCGTTTGCGCGCCAGGAGCGGTTGCAGATCAATTATTATCTCGATGATGTGATCGTGAGTGAAGACGGTCCGCATCTGCGTCCGTGGATTGATATTTATCGTGATCGGACGGGATCGCCGTACCGCTTTGTTGAATCGTTGGAAGGGTATTTGCATCGCGAGCCGACGAAGTTGCTGATGGTGATGGAACCGACCCGGCGCGAAGAGGTGGCGGAGGTGTGGAAAGCGAAATTGGGTGCACGCGCGGACGTGGTGAAGACGGATCCGGAGTACCTTGAGTTTCTCGCGCCCGGAGCGGATAAGGGCGCGGCGATTACGTACTTGGCTCGTGCGCGCGGGTTTGGATTGGATGCTGTGATGGCGATGGGCAACGGTGAAAATGATGTCCCGATGTTGAAGCGCGCGGGGCTGTCGGTCGCGGTTTCAAACGCGTGCGGGCATTGTCGGGACGCGGCGCAACATGTGACCGAGAACGACCATGATCATGACGCGGTGGCGGAAGCTGTGGAACGCTGGGTGCTGGGGTAATGGGAATTGAAAAAACAGAGGCGAATATGTGATGTTCGGAGCTCAAAATGACGATCATTTTTGGGATTGCCGATGTGAAATCGCTTTTTTACTTTACAAAGACGACTCGCGGCATAGATAGGTAGTAGAAGTTTTTCGATTGTTTGTTTGGCGTTCGTTTAGAAGAACCAAAAACCAAGGAGTTTCGCAATGGCCCATGTAGTGGTATCCCCTTGTATCGGAACGCACGATACTGCATGTATGAAAGTCTGCCCGGTGAACTGTTTTTACGATGTTCCGGTGAGTGACATCGGCGCAACAGGTGAAGGCAACATTTTGATCATCAGTCCGGATGAGTGCATTGACTGCGGTCTGTGCGTTCCGGAATGCCCGGTCGCGGCCGTCTTCCCGTTGGACGACGTTCCGGAAGCGGAAAAGGCGTTCATTGCGATGAACGCGGATTGGTTCGTCGGCAAGGATCAGGCGATCATCGACGCAGCCCGCATTACGCCGTAATTTGGGCTGGGCGTATCAAACCTATTTGAATAAGAAGGCCGTGTTTCGAAAGAGATGCGGCCTTTTTTTTAGTTAGGGAAATGGAGTTGAAAAAAGGGTTGTGTCTTCGTTTATGTGTTGGAAGAATGGGATAGATAGGACGAAGAGGACGAATGTGGGATGAGTTGTGCATAATGTGATTGTAAGGGAACGAGGGGAGACATGCAGAGCTTGCGAGAGCTGTACCGGATCGGGTGTGGGCCATCGAGCAGCCATACGATGGGGCCGCAGCGGGCGGCGGATGCGTTTCGGGTTCGGTGTCCGGAGGCGCAGGCGTTTCGTGTGACGTTGTACGGGAGTTTGGCGGCGACGGGTTCGGGGCATTCGACGGATACGGCGCTGCGTAACGCGTTCGCTCCGCACCGGCTGGAGTTGGTGTGGAAACCTGAGATTGTGCTGCCGTTTCATCCGAACGGGATGGATTTCGAAGCGTTGAACTCGAACGGCGACGTGCTGATGTCGTGGCGTGTGTTCAGCGTTGGTGGAGGAGCGTTGCGCGAGGAGAACGTTCCTGCGCCGCAGTCCATTTATCCGTTTTCGAAGATGGCTGATATTTTGAAATGGTGCGACGAAAACAGCGAGCCGCTGTGGCGCTACGTCGAGCGGACGGAGACTGAATCGATTTGGCCGTATCTGAGCGAGGTGTGGGACGCGATGCAGAAGGCGATTGCGCGCGGGTTGGCGGCTGAAGGCGTGATGCCGGGCGGTTTGAAATTGAGGCGGAAAGCGCGCGAGGTTTTTCTGAAAGCGAACGGTGCTGCGATGGCTCGGAGCACCGGACTGATTTCGGCGTACGCTCTGGCAGTGATGGAAGAGAACGGATCGACGGGCGTGGTCGTGACGGCTCCGACGTGCGGCGCGTGCGGGACGGTGCCGGCGGTGGTGAAGTACATGAGCGACGCGGCGCACAGCGCTCCGGGCGAGATTTTGAAAGCGCTGGCGATCGCGGGATTGGTCGGGAATTTGGTGAAGACGAACGCGTCGATTTCAGGCGCGGAAGTCGGGTGCCAGGGCGAGGTCGGGACGGCGTGTGCGATGGCGTCGTCGGCAGCGGCGTACTTGATGGGTGGGACGTCGCGGCAGATCGAATACGCGGCGGAGATGGGGATGGAGCATCATCTGGGGTTGACGTGCGACCCGGTGCTGGGACTGGTGCAGATTCCATGTATCGAGCGCAACGCGTTCGCAGCGACACGCGCGATTTCGTCTGCGGAGTACGCGCTGCTGGGCGACGGGACGCACCGGATTTCGTTCGATGAAGTGGTCGAGACGATGAAAGTCACCGGTCAAGCGTTACCCAGCGCGTATCGCGAGACGTCGCAGGGCGGGTTGGCGAGCGTGTATGCGATGGCGTCGCATCCGATGTAGAGGCGATTTTTGGCAGATGCTCCACCCCCTTTTTATCGCGGCACTTCGATTTTCTCGAACAAGCGCTTCAACACGTCCTTCAGCGTTGTGCCTTCCATCTCGGCTTCGGGCGACAGCGTCACGCGGTGGATCAGCACGGGCAGCGCCATTTCTTTGATGTCGTCGGGCGTGATGAAATCGCGGCCGCGCAGAATGGCTAGGGCTCGACCGCTGTCCAGCAATCCCAGCGAGGCGCGCGGGCCGGCTCCGATTTGCACGGCGTCGTCGTTGCGCGTTGCGGCGACAATTTTCTGAATGTAGCCGAGCAAATTACTTTCAACGCGGACGAGTTTTGTCGCGGTGCGGCGGCAGGCGAGCAGGTCGTCGGCGGACATGCAGGCGCTGAGGTCGTTGACGGCGATGTCGTGCAGTTTT
>Ga0194042_1000248_pt1 | contig 17496 bp, 19 predicted proteins | sample JunL4412m_MetaG_FD_148974 | JGI IMG/M metagenome (GOLD analysis project Ga0194042, IMG submission 148974) | Anoxic zone freshwater microbial communities from boreal shield lake in IISD Experimental Lakes Area, Ontario, Canada - Jun2016-L442-12m | ecosystem: Environmental > Aquatic > Freshwater >...
GGGGGGCGACGGTATCAAAGCGCTGATCAAAAAGAAGTAGCGCTCGCTTTCGTTCAGCTCTTCAAACTCGCCTTCGCCGCCGCAATCGGCACCGTCTGTCGCTTGCGTCCGATGAAGAAATTAATCTCCAAATAACCCGCAGCGGTCAAGAGGTCGCAGGCCATTCCAAAATCGTCACCGACGCGGCGCGGTGCGTGGGAGTCCGAACCGATTACGACCGGAATATTGCGCTTGTTCATTTCGCGCAACATCACCGGCCCGGGGTTCATTTCCTCAATCGCTTTCTGCAGGCCAGACGTGTTTAATTCCATCGCCATGCCGGTCTTCGCGATGCGGTCCAAACACACGCAAATGTGCTCCAGCATCACATCCAAATCCCACGTGCGCGGGAAGATGTTTTTGACTAAATCCGGATGCGACAAACAATCGAACAATCCCGTCTCAGCGGCTTCGGCGAGATGTGTGAAATACGTCCGCTGGAATTCAATCGCGTCGCCTTTGAAATAGCGCTCGCGGTATTCAGCCAATTGCGGATGGATCGATCCCAGCACATAATTCAGCGGTGCGCTGGCGTGAAGTTTTTCAAGATACGCTTCCATTCCAGGCGCGAAATCGCTCTCCAGGCCCACGAGCACTTCGACCCGCCCCAGCATTTTCACACGCGCTTTTTCGACGATGGAGAGATACGTCTGAAACTCGTTCATCTCCATCCGCACATGCGGTCCCCAATTCAGGACCGGATTGTGGCAGGTCATAATCACACCGCGCAAGCCCCGCCGCTCAGCCACTTCGGCATATTGCTCGGGATCACCCGAGGCATGTTTACACAACGGCGTGTGCATGTGTGAATCAACTAAAATCGGTTCCAATCGTCGCGGCTCCAAAGTCCAATAATGCCGTTCCAGTTTGCGCTCCGGCCAAATCGTTCAAGCCTGTTTCCGATACGCGGTTAGTCTCGGAATCCACATCCGCACCGCGTTCCGATAGCGCTCGAACTCCTCGCCAAATCGTTCCGTCAATTCATGGTCTTCATACGCCTTCGTCAACTGCAATAGAATCGCCAGATCGACCACATAAAACCACAGCACCCATGATCCCGCCGCGAGTGCCCACACCACCGCAGCAGCCAGCCCCGACAGCTGCATCGGATTTCGTACGTACGCGTAACATCCCGTCGTCACGAGTTTCCGCGTCGGGTCCATCGGCACCGGCGAACCGTCGCCTTCCAACGCAAATTGTACCGCCGCGATCACGCCCGGTATAGAACACACGATCAGTGCGATTAAAAATGGCGGCTGCAAAATTGCCGTGATTTCGCTTTGCGACCGGCTGAATGTCAGGATCAACGCTGGAAGCAACAGATAAAAAATAAATGCGTACGCCACGCCGTACACAATCGCTCGCAGATAGAGCGCCCGGTGTTCTAAAATTAGCTGATAAAATCCCAGCGTTCCCAGCATGATCACGATCAAAGCGCCTGCATCCCACGCCCACCACACCGGCGTCAGCGGCATAAACACAGCGCCGCTTTTCAACGCTGCGAAATCCAATCCCAGCGTCCCAAAAACCACTGCGCACAGCAGCACACTTTTCCACACGCCGTGAACCGAACGCCATGCGATGCACAGCCCTGTTCCCCACAAAATCGCCCACGCGAGTTGCACATCAAACGGCACGCCCCACAGCATGTGATGGGTGAATCGGTACGTATACACGCGATTGACGACCAGCAATTCGATGCAACTTGCGATCACAAAATGAACGATCCCCGCCGCTGCCGCAGAGCGTTTATCGCGCGGATCAATCGGCGCAAAGTGCCACAGCATTCCGCATCCGCCCAAGCACACCACGAGAAACGCGAACCGCGCAAACAGTTCAAACGAATTCGCGTCGTGATTGTGCCGGATCAACTCCTCCAACCAGTGCGGCAGGGTCATTTCTGCGGCGCTCCCATCTCTTGCCCCAGCATCACATGCGTCCCGCGCGTCGCTGCATTCAAGAACGGCGTGAAATAAAGCGACGGCCCGACGCGCCGACGGTACCGCGTCGTGAAGACCACATGCGTCGCTCCGCCACTCGCGTCTGATAATTGAACGCGTGTGTCGAGCAGATCAATCCAATTGCGCATCCGTGAATGATTCTCTTTGCACACAAACGTCACCGCGTCATTTTCCTGCCACTCGGCAATTTCATAGATCAATTTATTGCGGATCGCGTCCGCATCATCGCCATAGCGCGGTTCGCCAAAATCCGTCTCGCGCCGCGCACCGATTCCCGTCGCAGAAAACGCGTACCGTTCCGGTTGCTTCACCCACAATTTCAACCACATCGGCACCGTCGCGACGGGCACTCGGTCAAACGTCAGCCGCTTCCAGACCTCGGCGCGCGGAGCTGGAATTTCGACTTCAGACCGCACGGTTTCAACCGGTGCGCCGTTGCGCAGCGTGACTTCGTCCCACACCGCTCCGGCCAACACAGCCAGTCCCAACATCAGCAATAATGTTTTCGCCGGATTGATCGGTACCGAGACGCGTTCGCGCCTGACAAGATGGACGGCCCACGCCGTAATCGCAACCATCGTCGCAAAAATCGGAGCCGCCATGATGATGCAAAACGCACCTTCGCCAAACATGAACGGGCTCAGGACGAGATTAAAAAACATGCTCGCAAAACTGGTTCGGTAGATCATCGTCGGCGACGGAGTCAACCTCGCGACCACCCATGTGGAAAGGATCGGCATCACGATGAACAACAGCGCCGAACTGCCGTCGCCACGACTCATCACCATCAAGAGTACGTAGCAAATCGCGTATATGCCCGACCCGGCCAGCAACGCTATGAGGTTGCGCTTGCCATAGAAAGACAGATCGTTTTCAGGCACGGGTTCAGTCATTTGATGGGTTCTTCCGTTTTGAGATTTGATTCGGCGTCCGCTGCCGTTTGGGTGAGGCCTAATGTGGGCTGAATCGGAGAATTCGGAATTGGTTCCTGCTGTCCAAGCCGCGCTTTCGTATCCAAACCAACGAATGCCACTCCCCACACCAATATCCCAGCCAGCACCACCATTAAGATCAATCGTTTCAACGACACATTCCAAATCATCACATAAGCGGCGCAGAATATCATGCAGCCGATCGAGGCCACAAACGGCCCCACTTGCCACAATGAAATCGACGGTGGCAAGTCGATCCATTCAATCCGCCCGCGAAACGCCAACTGAGCTCCCAGCATCAACAACGCCATTCCAACCAGCCCTAAATAAAATCCCACGACCTGCTTCGTCGGAGCCGCAGGCGGTTTCGGAACAAACGGAATCACGCGCTTCCGAACAACGGGAGCAGGCTGGGACACCGAAGGCGGTACCTGATTGTCGTCCATACGATCGCTTCTCGTGAGACTTGGGGGAACGTGAAAACGATAGTCAAGTGCTCGGACTCGACCCAATTGCAAGCCTATTTCTGCGTTATTCAACCCATCCAAAACGGCTTTTTGATAGTCAATGCGTGTAGTTTAGCATGTGTTGCAGGCGTATGCAAGACGGCAGCCTGCCCCACAACGGCGAACGGAAAGGGAAATTGAACACGAAAGAGGCGGAAATTCCACATGAGCCGCGCACGTTAGTAAGCGGCATGGGTTCACGAAACGCGCCCGGATTGCCGCTTACTGACGTGCGCGGCTCTTGGTTCGTTCCCATCTCACTAAACTTAAACGAACCTGTATTCAAATTAGCCATTTCTTTTTTTAAAAACAAGGTTACGTTACTGTCATCCCGAAAATAGGAGCTTCTATGCCGAACATTTTTAAACCGTCGCTTGATTGGCTGTTAGTCTTCGTACCTGTCTCCGCAGGTCTGCACTACCTTGCGCCGCACAATGACGTGTTCATTTTCCTCGCGTCGTGTCTCGCGATCATTCCGCTCGCCGGATGGATGGGACATGCGACGGAGAAACTCGCTGATAAGACGGGCGAGGGAATCGGCGGGTTGCTTAACGCCACGTTCGGCAACGCGGCGGAGCTCATTATCGCGCTCATGGCTCTGCGGGCTGGGCAATATGAAATCGTTAAAGCGTCGTTGACTGGATCGATTATCGGCAACGTGCTGCTGGTCAACGGAGCGGCGTTTCTTGCTGGCGGACTGAAGCACACACACCAGCGTTTCAACGGCACGGCCGCGCGCAGTCAGGCTACGATGCTGACGCTCGCCGCCATCGGCCTCATCGCTCCGATGGGCTACCATTATCTGGCCGGAGCAGCGCCGCAGGAAGTGCTCTTGCGCCGGGAGAAAGATTTGAGTCTGGAAATCTCACTCGTGCTGCTCGGCATCTACGCGCTGAGTTTGGTTTTCTCGCTGCACACGCACAAGAATCTCTTCACTGGCGCATCGACTGAAACGCCCGAGACGAGTCACAAAAAATTGCCGGAAGAACCGGACGAGCACGAAAAACCGTGGAGTGTTTCACGCGCGTTGATCACACTGTTTGTCGCCACGGGACTCATCGCGTGGATCAGCGAATTCCTCGTTGATTCCGTCACGAACGCAGCGCAATCGATGGGCATGACGAGTCTCTTCGTCGGCGTGATTGTGGTCGCTGTGATTGGGAATGCGGCTGAGCACAGCAGCGCGATCACGATGGCGATGAAGAACCGCATGGACTTGGCGCTCAGCATCGCGAATGGGTCGAGTCTTCAGATTGCACTGTTCGTCGCGCCTGTGCTCGTGCTCGCCAGTTACGTCGTCGGAAAAAACGGGCCGATGGACTTGGTCTTCTCGCCTGTGGAGGCCGTCGCTATTTTTCTATCGGTTCAGATCGCGGAACAAATTGCGAGCGACGGAGAATCGAATTGGCTAGAAGGTGCGCAGTTGCTGTCTGTGTATGCGATCGCGGGCATCGTGTTTTATTTCTTGCCGTGATCTCGCTATAGGGCGATAGGATGCGGCGTGATTTGCATGACGCGGGGCGAAATTGCGCTACACTTTTGGATATGACTCTGAGCCTTGAATTTCTTGGAACGGGTACGTCAGTGGGCGTCCCGATGATCGGTTGCGATTGCGCCGTCTGCCATTCGACCGATCCGCGCGACAAGCGGTTGCGTTCCTCGGCCATCATCCGGGCTCACGCTGCGGACGGGCGCGCTGAGACGACCGTGTTGCTCGATACCACGCCGGATTTGCGCTACCAAATGCTTCGCGCAAACGTCCGGCACATTGATGCAATTGTCATCACGCATTTTCACGCTGATCATGTGATGGGTATCGATGATGTGCGGCGCTTCAATATCATTCAAAAGCAGGTCATCGATGTCTGGGGGACTGAGGCGACGTTGGCCAGCATGAAGAAAAGTTTTGGATATGTATTCAGTGACACATTGCGGGCCGGGTGGCCTTCATTGCGCGCTCGCGAAATCAAAATCGGTGAGCGGTTTGACATCGGCGGGCTGAACTTTTTGCCGTTCAATCTCGATCACGAAGTCATCATTAATACGGGGTTGAAATTCGTACAGAGTGGAGTGGAGAACGCTCCGGCGTGGTCGTACTGCCTGGATGTGAAACGGATCGACGAAGCGGGATTTAAAGCGCTCGAAGGCACCGACACGCTGGTGCTCGATATGCTTCGCGAGAGCAATCATCCGACGCACATGAATTTCACCGAAGCGATGGAGACGGTCAGTCGAGTGAAGCCGCGACGGGCGTATTTCGGGCACATCGCACACGAGATTTCTCATGCGGCGATCGAAGCCCGGCTGCCTGAGAATATTCGTCTTGCGTATGATGGGATGGTTGTGCGCTGACACATGTTGAACGGGCTTTTGTGAGCGCTACGGCAATTCTCGTATCCGTAATTTCCGGAACTGAATCGGCGATCCTTCGCTTTCCAGGCACAAGAAACCTTTGCCGGGTTCGACGCCGTTGCCGCCCGAGACTTCTTCGCCATTAACCCACAAGCGCACTTCGCCATTGATTGCGCGGATGTAATAGTGGTTCCATTGGCCGAAGCCTTTTGACAGCAGCTTGCGCGGAAAACTGCGGGAGCCGTTGGGTGACAGCGGAGGGAACATTTTCATTTTAAGGCCCACGGGAAACACGTCGCCATTGGTCCCAAACCAATCGGTCTTCTGCCCGCGCGCTTTCATCATGTCGGTGTAGCCGTGATCCAAAATTTGGACCTCAATTCCGGAGGGCAGGCCGGGCTTTCCGGCGGTGGTCAGTTTCTCAATCGACTGCGGTGTGGCCCAGACAAAGACGCCGGAATTGCCGGCTGATTTCTCGTGCATCCATTCGACGACCATCTCAAAGTTCTTGTATTCTTTCGCGGTGCGCAGAACGCTGACGGGCTGGCCAGTGCAATGCAATACGCCGTCCTTCCACGACCATGTGGTTTCGGCGCTGTTGACTTTGGCAAAATCGGCTTCGACCAACGCGACCCAGCCTGGTCCGGTGTCGTCCATGTAGGCGCGAATGACCGGCTCGGTTTTCGTTTCGGCTGGCGCGGGTTTGTCCTCGGCCCAGCACGCTGAGAACGTCAGAACGATGCAGGCAGACAGGAGAAAATGTGTTTTCATAAAATCGGTTCGCATCCTATGCAGCTAATTTTTAACGAGCCGAATAACATTCGGCTCTACTTTGGATTCGCTGGAATCACTAGGGAGTACTACACCTGAATGAGACTTTTTGCGCAGGGTCTTTTGTGCTAGCGAAGGAGAAGTACTTAATAATTCAGACGTACTGGATTTATTCAACGCGTACCCCTCTCCCCGCGAGACGGAACGGCTGTCTCGTCGGCCCTCTCCCTCAAGGGGAGAGGGGGCATTAGCTTGTCCGGAGATGCTCTCTGAAATTTGAAACTTGTCGTTACGCCGTTGACAAACATCGCGCATTTTCGGAAGCTGTGGCGTACATAAGAGTGGAATATTCTTTTTTTTACAGGAGACTTGCACATGCCCGTCCGTTACGGAATCATCGGCTGTGGCGCTATCGCCCAGCGCCGTCACATCCCCGAATGCGCGGCCAACCCCGCGTCGAAAGTTGCGGCCATCGCCGATCCGGTCAAAGAACGTGTTGACGCCATCGCCGCTCAATATGGCGCGACCGCTTACACCGATTACAAATTGATGCTGAAGGATCCGAACGTGGACGCGATTGTCGTCTGCGGTCCGAACACGTTGCATGCGGCGCAGAGCATCGAAGCGCTGAACGCGGGCAAGCACGTGCTCTGCGAAAAGCCGATGGCGACCACGCGCGCGGATGCGCAGGCCATGATCGACGCGTCGAAGAAGACAGGCAAGTATTTGATGATCGGATTGAACCAGCGCCTGATGCCGCCGCACGTTTGTGCGAAGGATATTTTGAGAAGTGGGAAGCTCGGGAAAGTGCTCGCGTTCCGCACGGCGTTCAAGCACCCTGGCCCGGAAGGCTGGGCGATCGAAGGCGCGAAGAGCTGGTTCTTCAAAAAGGGCCAGGCGTCGATGGGCGTGACCGGCGATTTGGGCGTCCACAAAGCGGACTTACTGCGCTGGTTGCTCGGCCAGGAATTCACGGAAGTCGGCGGCTTTGTTTCGACGCTCGACAAGAAGGATGAGCACGGCGATTTGATCGACATCGACGACAACGCGTACCTGACATTCAAGACCAGCGGCGGCGTGATCGGCAGCATGATTCTGAGCTGGACGAATTACGGCGCGGAAGAAAACTACACAGTACTGTACTGCGAAAAAGGCGTCATGTCACTCGGCACCGATCCGGTTTACGGCGTAATCGTGAACTACCGCAACGGCGACAAGGAAATGCACAAGGTCGGCGAAATGTCGACGAATGCAAAACAGGTACCCAGCGGCGTGATTGACCTGTTCACGAAGAGCATCGCGAGCAACACGCCTCCGGAAATCGACGGCGTTGAAGGCTACCGCTCGTTGGATGCGATTCTGACGGCGATGGAAGCGGCAGTGGCAGGGAAGACCGTCAAGATTGGGTAGTCGCTTTGTATTGTGTTTTTCGAACGCCAGCGCGGTGTTGCGCTGGCGTTATTTATTTGAAATTCTTTACTCGATATCATATCGTTTGCGATACGATTTGAGTGAGGGTATCTGGCATGCAAACGTATCACGAGGACGAATTGGATCGAGACCTCGCGCAACTTGATGCCTCATGGAACCAAGTAGAGAACAAATACGTTCGATATCAACGAATCGGAAAAAACGAACCGTATAGTTTTGTAAAAATGGCACCCAATTCAGCGGCTACTCTTTGGTCCTGTATTTTCCTATCTTGTTTTCTATTCGCGTGTGGCGTATTTGCAGTTTTGAAACACGCGCCCAGTTTTATTCTGTTCGTTATTTGCTTTGTTTTCGCCAGCGTCATTTATACTTCCGTTGCTGCCTTTTGTCTGGCCATTGAATATGAGGTTAAATTCAAGCGGTATCAGTCGGTGCGGGGGCAGTTGATTGTCGGTTATTTCAACGCATTGAAAAGAAAGGTGAAATCGGAAAATGAAGTATAAAATCGAATTATATGAGTCGGAAGAAGGGTTCGCGGTATGGTGCCCCGGGTTGCCGGGGTGCTGCTCGCAGGGTCAGACAGAGGCTGAGGCTTTGGTAAATATTCAAGACGCGATCCAAGAATATTTGGCGGCAATTGAGGAAACACGCCCATGACTTGGCAAGAAGTCTGCGACGACCCGTCGCTTCAAAACCTCCCGTACAAAATCGAACTCGACCACTGGGGCCGCATTGTCATGAGTCCAGCGAACAATCGTCACGGTCGGCATCAAATGCGTTTTGGCCTTCTATTCGCCCGGCATTTGCGCGGGGGCGAATCGATTTCGGAATGTTCGGTTGAAACGTCGCTGGGCACCAAAGTCGCGGATGCTGCATGGGCGTCGGATGCGTTTATTAAAAAGTATGGGTTCGATACGCCTTACCCAGTGGCTCCGGAAATATGTGTTGAAGTCGTTTCTCCATCCAATTCAGCTGCGGCAATCGCCGAGAAGATCATGCTCTATTTTTCGAAAGGCGCGGACGAAGTGTGGATTTGCGACCAGAAAGGGCGCATCGAATTTCACGATAAAACAGGCCGGATTACAAAGTCAAAGCGCGCACCGAAATTTCCGGTGACGATTTAGCTCCGATTGTTATAAAAGATCTCACGCATCCAGCATCATTTTCGCACCGTGAGGTTCCAGCATGGCAGTACCTTCTGGCTCAGAAAATAAAGCAAACGCACCGTCCGTCGAGAAGCCCAAGACGACGGGTGTGGCTGCGTTTTTTGTGATCATTCTGGGGATCATGCTTGCTCTCGTGTTCGGAGGTAAAAGCAGCAGTGGCGAGCAGACCAGCGTGGTGGCTCCGATTGTACTCGGGATTGTCGTGACTGGCATTTTAGGCTACTCCTGTTTTCAACTTTTCTTTTTGCCGCAAACACGTCTCGCGGAATGGCTCGCGACGGTGGTGGTGAGCGGAGCGATTACGACGGTCGCGCGAGAGATTTTGGGGCCACGGAATCGCGACGCTGAATTCATGCCGATCTTCATAAGTGGGACGATGGCTGCTTGTTTTTTGAGTTCGGGATTCGCGTGGCATTGCGCTGAGCGGACGAATGAACGGAAGATCAATGCGCGGTGGCGCATACTCATAGCTCATTGGATTGGTGCGCTGGGTGTTGTTCTCTTTCTCGCTTTGATTTGCAGAATGGTACCTCCCTACTACCTCCCGAGTGAGATCGAGAGTGAGGGATGGCTGTTTTTCACTGGTTCAATTGTCGCAGTTGGGCTCATGCTGGTGCCTGCACTGCGAGAAATAATGCGTGCCCGGCGTTACGAAGTTGATCATCCGAAAACACCAGCGGAGCCGTCGACAGCGGACGAGCGTACAGTGATCGTATTTTCGATTCTGTTCATGCCGATACTGTTTGTACTCGCGCCGTTTTTTTTACGCGGGGTACGAAACCGTTCCTCATCGGCGTTTCGAATTCTGGATGAATCGGAGATATCGAGTGATGATCGAGAGTATGTGGATTCGTTCAATCCACTGATGGAGCGACTGGGGTTCAAGCCGCTGGGATTTGGAGGTGACACCATTCCAGATTTTAACGCATCGACGCTCGAACGCGTTTGGACGAACGAAGCGGGAACGCTGGCCACGATTTTGTGCACTCATTTTTCAGATATGGACACCCGGGCCTTGCATCCGGGTTTCATGACGCATTGCGACAAGGGGACGATTTTACACACCACATTCAATGCGTTTGGAGCGGGGGTTTTATCAAACGTTCGAGTCCTGACGGTGGATGAATCAGTTGGTGTTGAAAGACTGTTGGCAATTCATCAGAAGCGACAGAGTGGGTTTGAATCCAAGGGGGATGAGAAGGTATGCGTTGATTTTTCGATGGCGGATTTGGTGACCGAAACCAATCGCGCGTATGAGGCGCAGCACACACTTGAACTGAAAAAAGGTTATACAAAAGTTGTGCCGCCGGGCGATCTGCTCAAGCCGACGTGGTTGGGAGCGTACCGTGGCTTTTTCATCACGATGCCTCCTTTTAAACAGATACGCGAAGCGCGCGAACGGCGGCGGATGAATGCGGAAGTCGAAGCGTTGGGATTTTGATTCGAGCGCTCGCGGAATCTTGTCTTTGTAATAGAGGGGGAAATAGGATAGAGTGGCCTCTGTGGGCGGCTTGTTTTTGCGCGCGCAAGTGGCTTTGAACCTGGAGAGGTCGGAAGATCGAATGGACATGTTAATCGTCGCACACCGGGGCGCGTCCCAACAAGCGCCTGAGAACACCCTGCCCGCGATCGCCAAGGCGCTTGACGCCGGCGTTCACATGCTGGCACTTGAAATTCAAAAGACCAAGGACGAGCAGCCGATTGTGCTCGCGGACGTGAGCCTGGACCGCACGACCAACGGCACGGGTCGGGCGTCGCGGATGACGGCCAAAGAGATCGGCGCGTTGGATGCCGGTTCGTGGTTCGATGATGAATTTGTCGGCGCCAAAGTGCCGCTGTTGTCAGAAGCGATCAAAGCGGTCGGTACGAAGGGGCGGCTGTTGTTGTCGTTGCCGGAGACGAAGGCTGGGACGCCGTGGGCTGAGGAACTCGCCAAGGTGTTGAAGGCGCGCAAAAAACCGTCGGACGATATTTTGGCGTTCAGCGATTCGGATAGTTTGAAAGCGTTCCGCGATTTGGCTCCTGATTTTTCGTATGCGCTGACGTTGGGTGAAAAGGTCGATGGCTGGGTGTATCTCGAAAAAGCGACCAAGATGGGATTGAAATTTGTGCGACCGCATCGCAGCCAGGTAGACGGAGTGCTGGTCCGTCAGGCACATGCTAAGGGCATTGCGGTGATTGCGCATTTCGCCAATGAAGAATCTGACTTGCGCTCGCTGGCTGAATTGCGGGTGGACGGGATCGTCACGGGTCGGCCGGAGAAGTTGACTGCGATTTTGGCCGAGATGAAGAAATAGCCTAGGCGGACAGCATGGCCATGAAGTGCGAAGCGGATAATTGCGAGAACGAAGCCACGGTTCATCTCACTGAAATTCGCGAAGGCGAAAAGCATGAGATGCATTTGTGCGAGGCATGCGCGGCGACAAAAGGGCTGCCGGGCAAATCGCATTACACGATCCAGCAATTGCTCACTGGGATTGCAAATCAGACTCAGGCGCTGAGCCAGAATAAAACGCGTCGCGGGAAAGATCCGGAGTGCGGCGTGTGCGGCACAACGTTATCTCAATTTCAATCGTCCGGGCGATTCGGTTGTCCCGAATGTTACGTCGCATTCAAAGATGACGTTCAGAGCCTCGTCGAAAAAATTCATGACAGCACACAGCACTGCGGAAAAGTGCCGACGCGGACATCGTCGGACGTTGCGATGCAAAAAGATCTGCGGCAATTGCAGGTCGATTTGAAGAAGGCCATCCGGCACGAAGAGTACGAGCAGGCCGCGGCATTGCGGGACCGGATTCGGAAGATTGAGGACCTGATGGCGGCGGGCGGGGTTCCCAGCGGCGAGGATACGCCGGTCGGAAAAAAGAAAGGGAAATCCGAAAGCTGAATGAGTGGCGAGTCGCAAGCTTGCACCACACTTAAAATCAGCGGACTTCGGACGAACTAATTCATGAATCTGGACCAGATGATTCTAGCGCCCGGCGAATGGATGCGGGGCAGTGGGCCTGAGGCGGAGATCGTGATCTCCAGCCGCGTTCGACTCGCTCGCAACGTTCGCGGATATCATTTCATCACGCGGATGGACGACGCGGAGCGCTTGGCGTGCGAGGCGCATATTCACCAGCAGATTACCGACTCTGGCGTGGCGAATTCTGGAGCGTATTTTTCGTTGCATAAAATGGAGCCAATTGACCGGAAAGTGCTAGTCGAACGGCATTTGATTTCCAAAGAACACGAAGACGCAACGCACTCGCGCGGGGTGGCGGTAAGCGCAGATGAATCCGTGTCGATCATGGTCAACGAAGAGGACCATATCCGGCTTCAGGTGTTGCAATCGGGCTTTCAATTGCAGGACGCGTGGAAGCTGTGCGGCAAGATTGACGACCAATTGGAATCGCGACTGGAGTATTCGTTTTCTCCGCAACTGGGTTACTTGACGGCGTGCCCGACGAATGTTGGGACGGGCATGCGTGTATCGGTGATGCTGCATCTCCCGGCACTGGTTTTGACGCGGCACATTGAGAAAGTTTTTCAGGCGGTTTCGAAAATCAATCTGGCCGTTCGCGGCTTGTATGGTGAAGGCACCGAAGCCAGCGGCCATTTCTATCAGATTTCAAATCAGGTTACGCTGGGACGTTCGGAAGCGGACATTGTCAACACGGTTGAGACAGTAATTCCGACGATTGTGCGCTACGAACATGAAGCGCGTCAGACGTTGTTGGCTAAAGATCGGAAGCGTTTGGAAGACCGCGTGTGGCGAGCGTTTGGGATGTTGAAATACGCGCAACTTTTGCCCAGCGACGAGTCAATGATGCTGTTGTCGTTCGTGCGCATGGGTGTGCAATTAGGACTGTTGGACCCCATGACGCTGCGTGATGTGAACGATTTGTTTGTGTACACGCAACCGGCTCATTTGCAGAAATTATGTGGTGGTCCGCTTGAACCGGCGGAGCGTGACACACGCCGAGCGAACTATGTTCGCGAGAAGATTCAGAAGTGCGGGCTGTAGTAGTGCACGGGCAATAAGCCCGTCCTACATACGATACAAAAAAACGGCTCCCATTTAAGGAGCCGTTTTTGGTTGATCGAATTTGTTTTGACTTACTCGTTTAGAATTTGTAGAGCCAACTGTACATGACCGTCGTTTGGGACTTACTGCCAAACGGGCTGTTCAAGTTAGGACCATTTGCATCGAACGTGCCTGCCTTACCGTTGTCAAAGACACCTTTATTGGACTTATCATGGCGCACTTCCAAGCGGGATTGCAACGCGTCAGTGAAATTATAATTCAACGTGATCGTCGCTTCGGCAAGGGCCTGGCGGATTCCAGTGCGAGCACCGTCCACATCGTTGAAGTACTCTGCACGCAACGCAGCGTACCACTTCTTGGCGAATTGATACTTCGCATATCCAGCAGCTCCGTACCACTTTTTGCCACCTTCAGAAGCGATGTCGCCATTGAGGACCAACGTAAGACTATCGTCGCAGAACGGCTTGAAAATCAATGAAGTGTCGAGGAGGAAGCGTGTGCGCTTGTCTTTCGAGGTATAGAACTGGGAGGTACGGTTGCCATCGAGACCACCGAGGAACGTATCACCTTTGTGAAGCTGTTGGAAGCCGGGTGTCGTAGGATCCGTCGGGTCAGCACCACCCGCAACGTTCGTCAAAAACGCGATGCGGTTGTCCACGTTTTCTTCTACGCCAGCCATCCCCGTGTTGACCATCTGAAACCACTTGGTCGGAGTCCAATCAGAGAAGAGGGCGAGCGTCTTGCCGCGATTCTGGTCTTGGATATTGTCCCAGCCGTTCGAAACACCAGCTCCGACTGTCCACTTGTTGCAGTTCGTGAACACATCGTACGTGGCGCGCATACCGGTATGAGTCAACGGAATGGCGTAGGTAAAGAGGAACGAACGGGAGGAGTTGATGTTATCGGCGGCTTCAATCGTTTCGTAACCGGCCCACGTCACAAACTTACCCATGTCGAGCTTGATACCTTTTCCAGTACCACACGAGCCACATCCGCCCACCGGAATGATGTATTCAATGTAGGCTTGTTTCAAATCGGTGGAAATGAAATCGTTGGTGCGTTCGGCTGCGAGAGTGATGCGATCCAGAGCTGCGATGTAGCGAACATCAGTACCGTATGCGATGTCCATGCGGAAACCGGCTTCACCGGGTTTCTTGGGCAAGCTGTCGAACGTCAATTCCGCCAAGTGGACGTTGAAACCGTTCGAATCCGTGTCGAAGCCGCGAAGATTGTTGTTCTGATTCTTCGGTTGGTTGAAATTATACTGAAAGGAGGTATCAAAGTATCCGCCGATTGTGATGGCGCGGCTGCTGGTGACGTTCAGCGCGGCTTGTGTGTCTTCGGCTTTTCGAATGGCTTCGTCAACCGCTTGATTCGTGGATTGAGTCACGTTGGCGCGGCGTTCCAATTCAGCATTCTTGGATTCCAGCGCGTTGACGCGGTCCATGAGTTGCTTCATCAAATCGGCTTCGCCCGCGAAGGTTGCGATGCTAAAACCCAGGCTGGCCAGTGTCAGGAACGCCAACTTCATTATCCCGCGTTGAACCATTTCACTCTCTCCTCTTTACGGACGAACACATTAGTCGAATAAGGTACGTCTCAGACGAACTATTCTCAGACGATCCAACACCAAATGGGCACTGAACAGAGCTGGAATGGCTCATGTCACATAGCATTTCAAACTATACCCGTCGCATCAATTCGCATGAGCGTAGGGGTATTTTGAAGGATGTCAAGACGACCTTCAAAGAAATCGAAAAAAATCTCTCAAGTCTCATGCGCTTTTAGTCGAAAACCGGCCATCCCGAGCTCAAAATCGGCGTGATCCGCACCGGTCTTTCTTCTCCGCCGTCCCATAATATAGAGATCAAAGCGTGGGCAAAATCGCGAACCGAACGAATTCGCCGGACGCGGACTCCCATGTGATTCTTTTCTGGCTTACGTATCCCGACATTTTATATTCGACCTCTTGAACGAATGACTTGAGGAATTCTTCTAAACCTTCAGCTAAAACTTCGACGCGACCGTCGCTGAGATTGCGGACCCAACCGGTGATGTCGAAGTTGCGCGCAACGGTGATCACGGCATAACGGAAGCCGACGCCTTGGACAGTGCCGGAAAAAAAGACGCGGACACGAGTGGTCATGGGATCACGGCTTGCGCTCAGGGACGATTCTCAGGCGGATGTCAGGTTCGGGTTTGGGATCGTGGCGATAGACGCGGCTGTTGTTCAACGGATGGTCATCACATTTCGGATCGGCGTCCGGTGCAGCTCGGGGCATCTGTTTGCGGCTGAGCGACTCGGGGAGGTGCGATTCAATTTCGCCGCCGAGTGACTGGGCTTCGAGGTCCACGCGACCGGTTGCTTTGCCAACGACGACTTCGAGGCGCGCGAGATCGACCACATAATTGAGCGTCGCGGTGATGAAATCGTTCTTCGCTTGGACGAGATCGTTCTTGACGCTGACGACTTGGAAGCTGTCCTTGAAGCCATTCTTGAACGCGATGAACGTGGCTTTGACGGTGAGTTTGGCTTGTTCGACGCGAAGGGCCTGAATCAAAATCGTCTTCTCGGCCTCGCGCAACGTTCGCATAATGTCGCGAACATCAGCGTGGACGGTGGTACGGACGCGCTTGAGATTGATCTCGGTTTTTTGGACATCCAGCAGCGCCTTTTCGTAGCTGGCGCGGTCGGAGATTTTGCCCCAGGGAATGGATGCGTTCAGACCGACGGACCAGTCGTTGGAATCAGACGACGTTTTGGGCGCGCGAAGGCCCCGACTTGTATAATCGTGGCCGTAGCCGCCGACGAGATCGACCTGGTAGCCGAGGCCGTTTTTGGCGAGCATGGTTTGAATCTGTTGGACAGCCAACACGCGGCGGTTGTTAAGGAGGTCGATGCGGTTGCTCATTGCTTCTTCGAGGACTTTGGGTTCGTTGAAATGCTGCGCACGAAAGATGGTTTTCGGCTGTCCGATGCGCTCGCCAATCGTGCCGTCGTCGGTGGATTTGTGCGTGACGAGGTAGACGACGCCATCCGTTTCGTCGGTTTCAAGCATGTCAACGGACTTCTCGACGGCGGGCATTTCTTCGGGCGGAACGTCGCCGAAATCGACGGGGTTGACGGCCACGAGCACCTTCTCTTCAAGATCGACATCCATGACTTGTTTCAGACGATCATATGCGGCTTCAAGGGCGCGGTCGTTGACGACGAGGTCGAGTTGACGGGTGCGCAATTGAAGCCTGGCTTGCGAGACGTCGAGGCGCGTTTCGTTGCCGGCTTTTTGGCGGGCTTCGGTGAATTCAAGGAATTTCTTCGCGGATTTGACCGAGTCGCGCAAAACACCGCGCTGTTGAACTTGCTGAATGACGGCAGCGTAGTTGTTGCGCACTTGGAAAATGAGGCTTTGCGTATCGAGTTCGAGATTGCCGCGCGTGATCAAGCGGTTGATGCGGGCGGTGCGCATTTGAGCGAGACCGACGTCGGTTCCGGCACCCTTCCAGAGTGGCTGCGAAATGTTCGTCGAGATGCGGCGCTCGGCGTTGTTGAAGTCAGCGCGCGTTTCGTCGTAAGCAAAATTGAGCTTCGTGCCCCAGGGAGATTGCTGCGTCACACTGCTTTGAATCGCAACGGTCCCATCCGCAGACTTTCCGAGGCGTCCGACGCCTTGGGAATTGGAGTGGCGAATGGACTGGTTGAACGTCGGAAAGAACTGCGACCAAGCGATGCGAACATCGTAATCCGAGGCTCGGTCACTCAAGCGGGCGAGCTTTAAATTCAGATTGTTCTGAATGGCGATTTCAACGCATTCGTCCAATAGCAATTGAATGCCGGTGTCGGGCGGGTACTGCGTGTCGGCGGTGTCAGAGACACTAGCACGTGGAGCGAGTGAAGCTGGCAGCGGAACGGTGGTGGCAATAGCGTCCTCGCCCGCGCACAAGGCCGGGAGCGAGCCTAGCGCCGCCGTAATGATACAAAAAAATAGACGAACAAAACGACCCATTACAATACCGCCTGCTGATCGTGAGACGCGCGTTTAAACTCCGGATCAACATAACCCGGTGATGCGAAAATAGGGAGGTCAAAACTTAGCACGTTCGCCGGTGGGTTCAAGCGGCAAAGCGGGAATGAAGTTCGAGCCGAGCACATAGTCCAATCATTCGCCCTCCCCCCAATAGCCGTTGCCGTTTTCGCGTAAATTCGCGTAAATTCGCGGTAAAAAAATGCCGTTAGCCGTTAGCCGTTAGCCGTTAGCCGTTAGCCGTTAGCCGTTAGCCGTTAGCCGTTAGCCCTTAGCCGTTCCCCCC
>Ga0194042_1000249_pt1 | contig 17494 bp, 23 predicted proteins | sample JunL4412m_MetaG_FD_148974 | JGI IMG/M metagenome (GOLD analysis project Ga0194042, IMG submission 148974) | Anoxic zone freshwater microbial communities from boreal shield lake in IISD Experimental Lakes Area, Ontario, Canada - Jun2016-L442-12m | ecosystem: Environmental > Aquatic > Freshwater >...
GCTAATTGAACGTCTGTTTGATTGGATCAATATAAATACATAGTCATGGGCACGTTACCAATGACACAAACAATACAAGTAGCATGTTGTTTGGATAGACTTGCGAATCATTTAAATTATTTCACTGTTCCATTTCCTGAAGGCGACGATAAGAAAAAGCTGTTTGATTTGATTAGGTTCATCCGTCATTATATTCAAGCCACCCGAGTTGCGTGCACATCGGGATGTGACGGCCCTGTGATCATGGATATTAATAACAATGCTATATGGATCAAAGGTTTCATAACTGACATAAAACAGTTACTACTTGAAGATGGATTCAAAACACATAGATCAGGGATTCAATCAATAATGTTAATGATGGTTAACGCTGCAGACGGGATGTGTTTTGAAGGTGCAGAGTCTGATATACGTGCATTGATGGGATATGATGAAATTCAAAGAACACAATGGGTGGATTATGCAAACGAAAGAGTATTATTCATAAAAGCAAAGTTAAACGAATTTGAACAACATTTCAGTTAACGAAGAATGCATCCTGAAAACACGCTCCATACGAATGAGGTAGGTGCCGCGCATATCATTAGACTGGCATATCCATGATACTGTTCTCCACCAGCTCGAGATCAAATGTGTATCCCTGACAGGAGATGATGAGACGATCGTCGTAAACCAGATCGTGGCAGCCAGAAATGTATCTCCAGTTCAGACGGCAGAATATCTTTGCAGCCTTTTCGAGGTTCTTCTTATTACGACCGATCTTTCCGTAGAACACCGGGTGCGCGAAAAAGCGATCTCCCCTGGTTACTGCTGGATATACTTGGATTGCATACACGTTGATGTTGCCATGGCTCGGCGTCCTGTATATCCGTCTTGCATTTTGCATTTAAGTGTGGGTGTACGTCAACATCGCAGGATCGCTCCCTCATATATAGGCAATGGGCTTGACATGCGTCTGTTTTGAGAATCCTGCAACACGTTCATATTAAAGCAGCGGATCTGTCGATATTTCAGAATGCTTGATCACCGGCGTCTGTTCGACATCCCACAGACACATTTGATGGCGGGTGCTGAAATAAGATTACGGTCAGATGGTGTCAGACGGAGTAACTGTGTTTTTTTTCTTCAAATCGTTTGGGCTATAGCATACTGTGTGTTTTTTTTGTTGGGTTTATTTGCACTCTATGGTTATGGCAGTGGTAATGTTTTTTCTGAGTGTGGAAGTTCACTTTTCACGTTGGTGATAATTGATACTATATTTTCTTTAGTTGGTTTTGTTTTTTCTATGCGTGAATGGTTTAATATATTTATGCGTGTGTGTATTGAATGCTGGGGATACTTGGGCATCTGTGAGAGTTGGGGGTCGTTTGTGGTATGTATTTCAATGATGTTCCTTGTTGTGAATGTATGTTTCAGTTACTTTACATTCGCTGAAGTTTCTTATCTCAGAAGCAAATCCTCATGCGTTGACGTTCTGTCTGACGGAAGTCATTCTGAAGCATTTTTACTGATTCCATTGGGGTATTATTATGGAGTATTTTTCGCAGAACAAGCATTCGAATTCGGTATATATATAGTATATGTGATAAGAATGGACGATGAAAAATTCTATGAGGAGTTTGCTTAATGATTATCTTTTGTTGTATTGGCAGACGAATCTTCGTTCGTTTGTAACGGTTTCGCTCCACTGTCACGCTTTATAGAATTGGAAATGGATACAATATATCAGACTCTATTCTGGAGCCATTTTCCATGCGCAGCCATGTCCTTATACTAAATTCTTGCAGTAATTGGCCCTTGAATGAAAGCTCAATGATCCTTGCTCCTTTGTCCCATGTCCCATACCCCCCATATCCTGTATGTCTTCCATAACAAAGGGCTGGCTGGCCAATATTCTCGTGCAGGGGGACACAGCAGTAAGAATTTCGGTGGTCGTGGCCAACAAAAACTGCTCTCACTCCAGCTGCAGCAAGGGTTTTCATCGGGGGTGTGTGTTCCCAGCCTGCAAACCCTCCTGGCTCTGTGAACTGATTACCAAAGCATCTAAAGTTGTTCTCATTCATCAATGCTTGTTCATACTCTATTGAGGGGATGTGGGCAAATGCAATGGAATTTGCTCCTGGATATCCTGCAGCCACTGCCTTCACCCATTCCAGCTGTAAGTCCGTGTATGTCTCTTCAATCCTACCCCCTCCAGTGTCTAGGAAGAATATGAGTGCTGTCTGGGTGGTGGATTTTATTGGTATGTAGTAATTGCTAAGGCCATGGAGGGATGGATCACCATCTTGTCCGTGCCAGTACTGTCGAGCGTATTCTTTCTCATAATGCAGCAACGATGTGCGCATTGCATTCGACGGGTACACTGCAAAGATGATAAATAGCAGCGCTAGTGCCAATGAGAAGGGAATCCAGGCATAGTTCCTTGCTTTTGAGTAATAACAAGTTGCAGCTTGGATGATCAGGAATGCTACGAAGATCCATTTTGTATAAACATACCATTTCAGTGTATCTATATGATATGCCTGGTCATCATGATTTCCAAAGACAGTTGCAAATGGCATCTGTGATGGCAGGGCGGTAAAGGGTTGGATCCATTTGCTGAGTTTAAGTCCAGAGTTTTCTATGGCATAGTTTGACAATAGATCACCACTAAACACCACAAGCCCCACTTGCTGCTCAGCAGCCTCGGCTCTTAAGATAGTTTGCATTGCACGCTTTGATTTCTCGTCATTCTCGTTTAGCTCGCCAAAATGAAGGTCAGTGAATTGCATAATAATAAATGTGTCTTTATCTGTCGCTTTTAGCATCTCTCTGACGTGCAATCTGTCATCAGCAGTGCCAACTCTGAAATAAACTGGATGCATCTGAAACGTGAAGAATATGACAATTATATTGAATAGCAGTATGCATAGGATTTTGTATAGAAACGAGCGTTTCATATTCTCTCTGGTATTTGCTGGAATAATACATACATAATTCTGCATTGCTTAGAGGTGCCGCTTGTTTTTATATCCATTGAATCCAGTGATCCTTTACTCCATCGTTTGTGGACATTAACACTACGATGACTCTGATATATGCCTCTTCATTATTATGTAACCGTATAACGATTTTTACAACAAAAAGATCCTGCCGCTGATCCAAACGCCTTCAAACTCTCCCTACCATGTCGCGTCGAAACATATGGTTGATTTCGTATGCGGCAGACGGACCGAGTCTGAGTGCGGATTCGATTGTTCGGCAGTACAGCCAAGGGTGGACTGGGCTTCACCAGCAGGATTTTTCGGTCGACGAGTGCCATACTGTGGAGATTTCTCCATTGAAGTACACACTGGTGTATATGAAGGATAGGAAAACAGCAACTGCCGTGAATCGATTGATGGCGAATTATGCGGCGGTGCACAAGGTGGCAGTGCAGGAGAGCATTGGGTTTTCGAATAAGGTGAAGCGATCTGGTTTGGCGGAGCATCGGGCCTTTATCGCGATGGCGGCGATGCATCAGGGTGAGGCGGAGGGTGAAGGTCGGACGCCATTCTCATCGTGGATAGAACGTCCTGATCTTCGCGGGGGTGGGATGATTGCGTCGTATTGCAGCAAATTGGGGCGAGGGGCTTCGGCCCGGGCGTCTGCGGGTGTCGCTGCTCAGCAGCCATCTCGACGGATGGTTATTGAAGATGACAGCCTTGCTGCGGTTGGTAGTGGGGGTGACGATCATCATTATGGTGCTGTGGAGGAGGCGGACGATAATGCTTCAGAAATCTCAGCGGAGGAGGAGAAGATTGACGAGTCTCAGCAACAGCAGTTGCTGCATGAAGGTCTGGAATCGTTGCAGATTGAGAATCAGTGGCTGCGACTTGAGCTTCAGGACACCTCCAACCGGTTGTCTAATGTCACAGGCGAGGAGCTTCTGGCTCGTGTCGGTGAGGATATGCTTGCCGGCGTCGAATCTCCAGACACCCAGCCTCCCCCGCCGCCGCATTCTGTATATTACTACAAGGACTTGGCATACAAGTCAGCCATGGAGCGTAACGCCGCCGAGCAGTGTTTGGACACGGCAAAGGGCGAACTGGGCGTTGCTCTGTTCAAGCTCGACGCGGCCGCGAGGGATAAGGTGAAGCTGACTTCGAGTGTGGTGGCCAGGGTGAGGGAGGTGATGGAAGCCCGCAACGTGTTCAAAAGCCAATTGCGCACGGCGCAGGAGGAGCTGGCGGCGAAGACAACCGAGTGCTATGCGCTTCGGGAGAGTCTGGCGGCGGTGACGGCGGAGCGTGATGAGTACGGGGAGCGCTCTGAGCAGATGACAGTTGTAGCGATATCGGATGCGCAGATGACGATTGAGACGATCAGGCTGCTCAAGGAGAGGGTCGGAGTGTTGGAGGAAGAAAACGCTGAGCATCATCAGGGTGGAAATGTCCCCGTGGAGGCGGTGGCGGCACTCACTCTGGAGCGCGACCTTGCTCTGGCTTCTCTGAGCGCTGTCACTCTGGAGCGCGATACTGCACTGGCGTCCCTGAATGCCATCACTCTGGAGCGCGCGGCCGCTGCATCGGATTCCGCCTCTGTATCTGCTATCATTCGCGAGCGCAATGCTGCCAACGCCACCGTTCGACGGCTTACTGCGGCTTCAGCCGCCGCGGCGGATGACTTGGCTGCCATTGTGCGACAGAAGGATCAGATGAACAGGGCATCGGAGGCGCGGGTGGTGCTTTTGGAGCGGCGGCTGGAGGAGGCTGAGGCTGCGAAACGGTTATCCGCTGCTGCTGCTGTAGCAGGCGCGCAGCAGCAGCACCAGAAACGGCCGCGCGGTGGTGGTGGTGGTCGAGGTGCTGGTCGGGGCGCGCAGGCGTAGCCGCCTTAGTCCAACGAGATCCTTCGTGTGCATAGACCTTTCATCCGTATTAAAGCACACTCCACCCATGCCTTGGAACAAATGGTGTCGTATGTATGGGATTTATTCGTCGCGTTAGGAGATTTTACATTCGCATCCTCTGCCCTCTGTTTCATCTTATTCACAGCGTGTCTTTTCCTCTTCCTCCTGCGCTTTGTTTCCGCGTGCAATGACGTCGAAGAAATCTACAAGACTCTGCACGAGATTCGCAGCGTCATGCGCAGTGATAGCGAGGTGGTGCGATTGGTTTCCAGTAAGCATTTGGCCTTTATTGAGGAGTGGAGACGGGGAATGGGTACGATGAAGGGCATGCGCGCAGATGGCATCGGGCCGCAGCATGTCAGGCGCGTGAATGCGCGGGATGGGGTGTCTGGTGATGGAAACGATGGGAGTGGATAAGAGGTGAGTCTGTATTAAAACAGGTGGCTTTTGTGGAAGACAATGCAGACATGTTTTTTCCTTGGAACTAATATGACGGATTCAGGAGCGCCATGTGAATGTATTTTTTACTCCGAACATATTTTAGGCCCAGTGTATCATCATTCATTGTGCTCCTACGTGCACTGTCATGTTGCCATTTCAATGGCATTCGTTTTGTTGCTTGTCATAGGTTGTTTTATGCGGGATCGCATTGTGATTTATCCTGGACTGTGTGGGGTTGTGTTCGGTCCAACAGGGTTGCTGTTTTGGTTAGTGTACATGTGCTGTCGGGGAAGGGACACGTCAACAATCTATGCTGAATCAGTAAGTGAAACCCCTTTTACAGCATTAGACGGTCCCAGACGCGATCCCAGTACCAGACTAGATAGCCGCGCTGATTACAGTTCACTGCGCTGTGACATCTTCAAATGAATCACACATGATCAGATGTTATTGGTGTTAGCAGTTTGTGTGTTTATTGCAAATGGGCGGCAGTAGTGGTTGGTAGGTTTTTGATTAACCCTTGAAGACCACATGCTACGCCATATCAGTGATGTAATCCATTAAATCCTGCGTTGGCAAGCATTTTTCTACTGATCATCTTCAGCCAGCAAGTCGTGAATAGCACCCCTCGAGAACAGGTTGAAACTGCTGTGGCCAAGCAGGCTGTCGATGTTGGCCAACCCAGCCTCCGCAGCGGACTTCATGCGCTTGCAGCGCAGGATCGGGGAGGCGGGCGGCTCGTCATCGTCGGTCTCATCTGCGAATAGCAGGAGGTCGTGCTGCTGATCGGGATCAAAGTCTTCGGCGGTGTGCTCGTTCTCCTGTTCGTCGGGAGGGGTAGCAGACTCAAACACGAACGTGTCGAGCATCTTCTTGAGATGCTTTGCTTTATTCTGTCCGCGCTTGCGATCAATGCCATCGATCTCATATTTGACAGCCATCCATGCTGGGTCCGCAATGGGCAGGCGCAGTATGCGTGTCCAGTGCAGGAAGAGATCGCGCAGAACGTCGAGCGTGCGATGTTCCGCTTCGGGGTTGGGGTATGAGTGGTTTCCTTTTGGAAGGTTCTTGGCCAGCTCCCTGCATAAGTCTTCATCTTCGCGAATTTGGTTGAGATGTTGAACGTACTTGTTGATTTTCATGCCGACCTGATCGGGGCCGGGAAGCGACATCGCTGTGGGTGTGGCTGTTCGGGGGTTGAGGGGGTGTTTAAATAGTGGGTGTGGTTGAATCGAAAAAATGTATATATGACCCCAGATTATGGAATAATTATGGTGTGTGTTGGTTTACGGCAAAGTATGCTGTTGCTTGAGCATCGTATTGATTATTACATATTGATGCAGAGTGGAATTGAGCCTGTTGGTTCAGTCGCTGCTGATATTGAATCACAGTTGGATGTGTTTAGTGGTGACGTATTGAAACATTTCAAGAGAGGGTTCATGTCGAGATCTCATCCATTGGAGTATATTAAAAACAATGTCATATTTTCTGGTGTTGTGTTCAGAGTTCCTGTTGGTATAATATATGACTTCGTTGAGTCGGTATCTTGTAAGTTGGATTCATTCGCAGTTGTTGAAATTTCTGGAGAAGATAAATTCAAGAATGATAAAATACTTGCTCCGTTTGTCGATGGCGTGTTGGATTTTCTGGCATTATATGGTTATCAAGAAGAGTGGTTTGTGGGAATGGATACTTCACATAGATTCATTATGAACTGTATAATAAAGTATCACATGACTTCGTTTGGATCGGTCAAGCTGAAGCGATATATGATTGATGGTGTTGATATTGATATGAATCCAAGGTACATGAATCATAATTATAGTGTGAGTCCATATAACATGAATTTTTATCTGGGAGAAATTACTCGAAATGCATCCTCAGACGTGACCACTGGGGAGTGTTTTCCGATGTTATCAGCCGACGCTGCTTCAATGGCATATATGGATTCAATTTTAAGCGCTTTATCTAATGAAAGTCTGGATGGTCGCATGTGTTACAATGCAATTGTTTCAATAATCAAAGACATTGGCCCCAATAATATACTGCGTGTTTGCTCATTGAAACTGGCAAACTTGCTGAAGGCGTCAATCATCATCGAAGGTGTTATGCCTGCGCTACATAATTATCTTCTGAATTGCTGTGTGGCTTTTGTTTTTGCTAAACCACTGGGCGTTGTTGGTATTAATGTGTTTAATGACCCAAACCAGACATTGGTCATTTTTTCTTTTGTCTTGCGTTATATTTTGACGTATAGAAAAAAAGATCAATTCAATAGGTGGATTGTGGAGCTGATAAACTATTACAAATTGCGCACAGAAGACAAATCAATGTGGAAACTGTTTGCTTGAAGCGGCAAAACTATAAAAGAGACACACACTTTATACTAAGCAAGTTTGACCCCCCAGCATCCAAGCCCCAGTTCAAACTCTGATATGCCCACCCCTGCCACCACCACGACTGCCGGCGTCATAGTCCCACGCATCATCTACCTTTTCAAAGGCACGCGCAAGCTGCTCCGGCTGATCCGCAAGCAGCAGGCGCGGCAGCGAGAGCGTGAGGAGCGTCGGAGGTTGAGGAGAATGGAGCGTGAGCGGTTGAGGAAGGAGAAGAAGAGGAAGAGCAAGAAACTCTCTCTCCGCGAGATGCATCGCACTTTCGGAGGCTGCAACGAGCCCCGCGCGGCCAGGCCAAGGGCGGGCGCGCTCAAGGATCGCGATAATTCGGATCCGTCGGATGGTGATGAGGAAATGGTTGTTACTTTGACCCCTGCTCCCAAACCCGCAGCCACGGTCCCTATCGCTGTGAATCATTCTGCCGCGATTGACACGATCGCCGCTCCCATCCAAGACACCGCCCCCTTCACCACTCGCTCCTGCCGCCGCCTAGGCCGCCGCAGTCTCGCCGACGTGGAGCATTCCGCCGGCTCGGATGACGAGGAGCGCGTGCTGCCCCACCATTCCCAGCGCGCTCAGCAGTTGTCGGATTCCGACGCTGCGGCTGTGCTTTTGAGCTTTGGGGTGGTGTAGGGGTGTGTGCCTGTATTAATGGGCGTGTGATTATATGAACGGGTGTTGCAATATGTGTTTGGTTCTTCTTTAATATTTTTTATTGGTCTTGTGCGTAAAGTGTCTGTGTTTCTTGAACTGATCTTGCTAGCGACGTTCAGTAATTTTCAGTATAATAAGTCAGTGTTTAGTGTATTTGGGATGTCACTTACCACGTGCAAGTGTCTTGATCGGTTAACAGATATGATTTTGATTCAAGCAGGTATCCAGCAGTCGAGTCATCCATCTCTGGCAGCTGAGCTACCCACCAGCATAGTAGATGTAGAAGGGGGTGGATTAGAGTTTGAAGTGATGACATGGGACATATTTGAACGGGTGTCCGGGGCGTGGGTTGTCACTGAAACTCCCAGACCTCCTAACAAAAACGCTGATTTTAAGTTTTTTGTGTATAGACTGACAAAAACAGAGTACAAGCCTTTAGCCATTTTTACAAGTAAAAATAGTATTGTACGTAACACTAACTGGGTAGTTTGTGGCCATGATGATGATTCAATCACATTTAACTTTGCAGAAGAAAATCGTTTTCCCCCAGACTCAAGAACACATCTTAACGTAAACTTCTTATATTTAAAAAGCGGCAGCACTGCTCAAGAACAGTTTTCAAAAATTAAAATGATAGTGGAAGCAAATGGTATGGAATGTGAATTTATTTTATCTCTGAGGCCAGCCTGGGACCCAGTATTCAAATTAAGGGGTTGAATGAAGGGGTTGCAACCCCCATACTCAACAGAACCTCAGAAGTTCATGTCCGAAGGCTTGAAATAGAAGAATCCTTCCATTGGCCCCTCAATCCAACAGATGATGCAGACGGCTGTGGGACCAAGGTTGACCAAGAGAATGCCCTCATCGCGATCGAGGCCGATGCGCAGGGCCTGATCCTGTGCCATGTCATCAGCGGCCGTGTATGGCTGGTTGTTCTTGTTAACCACGTTCAGACACTTGGCCAACAGTTCCTTCGCCTGGCCGCGCTTGGCGTCGTTTCCGACCAACGTCTGTCCAATGCACTCGTCCTTGAGCAGAGTCTTCAGCTGCTGCATGGTAGGGCCGTGAAACATGACCTTTCGCCCCGTCTGGCGCGACATGTCGAGCGGGTACACTTTCTTGAGGAATTCGCGCTCTTTGGGTGGGATGACCTTGTCTGCGTAGAGGTCGCGGTATACTTTGTACGATGGGCAGAAATCCATAGCGCTGTCAATCAATACATGTGCAAGGCGGTCCATTGTGAGTGTGTCGTGATTAAAAAAAAAGGCGTTGGTTATATAGTCGGTTTTCTTATAATTCATACAAAATAACAGTCTATTTCTAGCTACTGATGTTGAATTACAACAGTGTCAGAAGTCGGCCTGTCTCTTGTTCATCATGGGTGCTGGCCAGGATGATAATGTTTGGCACACAATTTTGCTTCACTAAAAATCGTCTGACTTGCTGCGAATCAGAACACGGTGGGGACCGCAATGCACTTGGACGCCAGCGGATTCCAATCGTCTGACTTGCTGCGAAGCAGAACACGGTGGGGTTTCTTCATCCGCTCGATGTTGGAGATCACAGTGGTCTTAGACGCCAGCAGACTCCAGTGCATTAAGGCGAGTTTGCTGCGATTCGACTGCTCTGACAGCAGGTCGAGCTGGAGCGCGGTCGCGAGGTGCGAGGCGATCTCGCCCTCCAATTGTGCGTGGGTGAGCGCGCGCTCCCGGTTGGCGAACACCAGGCTCCGCAAGAGGTGGCGCTCTCCATCGGTCGACGTGTTCGCCTTCGCATGAAAGAGGTCCTGCGCGAGTGTGACGTTGTCCAGCAGCAGCCAGCTGATGAGCGCCGAGAGCCCAAACACCAGCGCGCGCACTGAGAGCAGGGGCAGGACGAAGGCGAGCAGCATTTCGGAGAGGACGAACCCGGTCGTGGCCAGGAAGATTGTAATTACGATGAGGTTGCGGAACAGATCGAGCATGCGGAGTCTGTGACCAAAAACCGTTGACTTATATATAGTTTTTAACGCGCGCACAGGGCATATTATTTTGCTGGTAGATCCATGCCGACAAATATTCCTTACTGATGTTGAACCACAACAGCGCAGTTGTATTGGGCACGCGCATAGGTGTGAAGGCGATTTAAGCGCCACAAACAACAGTGTCAGAAGTCGGCCTGTCTCTTGTTCATCATGGGTGCGGCACACCCGTGACGCTTCCGCTTAGACCCGCATCCCGGCGACGAGTTGTCCAGCGGTGCCGTCTGTGAGACGATTTCGTGCACCGTGTAGAAGCAGGCGAGCGAGTCCAGTGCTGCGCTGCTGCCTGCCAGGGTTTGGAGTCCGTACACCCCGCCAATGCACTGCATTAGGGAGTGGCTTGGGGTGTTTTGCATCCAAATGGTGTGGATGAGTATCGGGCGGGGCGACGAGAGTCCTTGGGCAATCCATTGGAATTTGCACGGTGGGTTGGGGGATGCTGGTTCGATGAGCATGTCCATTTTGACGGCGCCGGTTCATTTGGGGATGTGGATGGTTTATATACTATGGTGATGCGGTGTTTGCGTGTAAAAATGATGCTTGGTGTAAAAAACTATATAAATCAACAATAACAGATTCCCCACCCCTTCTGCCATGCTGCTGACCCTGCTGACCCCGCTGAGTGATTACATGCATCAGGAGGGTCTGGCCATGTTGGCCAAGTGCTCAAAGGGCGCGCACAGTCTGGCAGCCCCGCTACTCGAGCTACAGATGCGCGACAAGGAGAAGGTGTGTTGTCTGCTCCTGAGGCTTTTCCCTGCGATCATTGGTCTCCCCGTCGACAAGGAGGCCGCCTACTACCGCACCCTGCTCGACGGATACTTTTCAAGCGTGTTTTCTGGTGCGCCATCCACCCAGGCGGAAGTCAGTGTCGCGCTCGGACAATCCCTCGGTCGCCCTATGTGCACCAGGGGCCTGAGGGAGGTGACGCTGGACCTGCTCCCGGCCATGCAGAGGGCTCGTGGCAGGAAGATGATCCGGGTTGCCATCCGGGACTTGCGCGAGGCTCTGATGCTCAGGGACATGGACCATAGGACCCAGGCCAAGCTGTGTGTGCTGAGCTTGATGGAGCATGCCGTGCAGACCGACCTCTGCGTGCGCCTGGGTCGGATCGACTCCCGGCACAACCCGAGCTTTATGCCCTTGTAGTTTTCTACTGAAGACTCCTCGTACTGTTCTTTGAAACTATAGCATTTATCAGTGACGCTATTATCCTTTTCAATCTCGCGGGCGGGCCATTAAAGTTATTACTGAGAAGCACGGGTATTACCTTGCGTTGGTCTGTACTGTATATGGGAATGGTGAAAGCAGGTCCAGGGATTGAGCCTATTTTATTTATTGATAGTGTTGTATGGAAATTGAGATCATCAAATCTTGATGTGGAAATTATTAGAGTGTACTCGATACCATCAATATTTTTATCGATACGCGTGTATTGACCTATGTATCCGTCTGCTTCTGTTGTTTTTGTGGAGTCTTGAATTTTACCAGCGTAGTCTTGACTTCTCAAATGCGCGCTCACCATACTGATTATATGGCTGTGTATACTTTGCATTTGTCGATGGCTTTGTTTCAATTCGTTCTTTTTTGAATTGAATGCTTCAATTCGTTCTTCCTTTCCGTTTGAATCGGTTGCCACAGCTATGAGTGTGACCGCCATCCGCTGAAAAAGACGAATATGTGGATTTATATATAGTATAGGGATTAAATGGGTTGTGCCCTCATTCGGCCGAAGCCATGAGGTGTAGCTTAACCCCCAGACCTTGTCGCCTAAGGCCCGAATTCCATCAGCCTTTGTCAATTTCCATCATTTTCAGCGAACTTCACAATGCGTTGGTGTTGCTCTTCGTACTGTGCTCTCAACGTCGCGATATGTATTGAATATAGTGCTTTAATGCGAGCTTCCATTCTTGAAAAATCGAATGTATCTTTTTGGCCACCAACGCCCAGTTGGACTGTAAACAATGAGTCTGTGGTGTCTGTGTGTGGTAGGGTTCCTACGATGATGATTCTTGTAGAACTAAGCATTCTTGTACTTATAACATTCAATTTGTACCACTCGCCTCTGGTTCTATTATATGTGGTTTTCATTGTGTGCGCCCAACTTGATTGTTTATTAATACAGATGATGACAGGTAGCCATTCCTTAGTCAGTGACGCTGTTATCAATTCCAATTCCGAGGGTGGGATTTCTTTGCTTCCACTGAGAAGCCAGGGTATTAAATTGGTATGGCTTGGGTCATATATTGGAATAACGAAATCAGGTCCAGAGATTGAGTCTGGTTTATTTATTGATAACGTTGTATAATAATTTTCAGCTTTTGATTTTGATGTGTCAATTATTAGAGTGTACCCGATACCATCAATCTTTCCATCGATAAACGTGGTTTGTCTTATGGATCTCCTGTTTTCTTTTGTTTCTGTGCGTATTGTAGTGGGGCTTCCCAAATGCCCTGTCACCATACCTGTTATTTTTGTTTGTATACTTTGCATTTGATCATTGTTTTCTTTCGCCACGGCTATGCTTAATTTCAATGCTTCAACCCTTATTGCCCTTACTCTTGAATTTCCATCCATGATTTTTTCTTTTTCGTCTGTGGTGAGTGACGGTACGAAATCCGCCCACAGCCCATCAACTTCTATTTTGTGTGCTCGCTCTGCTGCCTCAGTATTAGATCCGTCGACTCCATTTGCAGCTCTTGCCATACCGATGAGAGCCGCCATCCGCTGAAAAAGGCGAATGGGCTATATTTAAATATATTACAGGGATCAAACAAAAAAAAATCTGAAGAGCCAATCCTTCCCTCCAATTCCATCATGCGCCTACACACTCTCCTCCTCTGCACAAACGACATCGCCATTTCAATCATGGATGAGAACCTCTCCTCAACGGATCTGGTTCGCCTCTGCCTGTGCTGCAAAGATCTCCACGCCCTAGTACTCACAACCCCAGGCCTATTCTACCTCCCCATGCTCAAAACCCTACCATACACCACCGGCCTCTCCATCGGCAGAGACTCCGCCTACTACCTCTCCATCCTGAAACTCTACTTCCAACCCCACCTCCCCGACATCGCCAACACCACGGCTCGCGTGCGTTACGTTCTCGGGCGACATTTCCCGTTCCTGGACATGTCTGCCGACGCGACCGTCAAGGAAATCATCCGCCTGTGCCGAACGATCTGCTTCAGCGCGGCGGGGCGCAACCTGCTCCTGGAGTGCGTGGGCGACTGCCGGCGGGTCTATGGGTGCATGATGGACAGCGAGGCCCTCGCGGCGCTCAATCGGTTCGTGTTCATCGTCGACCACGCCTTCTGTGTCCAGCGACGCCGGCTGCAGCCGGGGAGGGTGTGGCGGAGGCGGGCGCGTGGGAGCGGGGAGCGGGTGGTGGTGCCTGAGTATGAGTGCGAGTCGGATTATGGTTGTTGAGTAGTGCTACAACTTTGTAACAGTCTTCACCTGACACTGATATAAAAGGGGTGGCCGTTCCCTTCATTGCCAATCGAAAAATGTCTTGCCCGCATACAGTCCATTTTGTCAAGAAGTGCATCACCGATTGGTACGGCGAGGACGCGCTTTATGCCCCGAAACCGGCTGAAGGCTCAGAGTCCACCGTCACCGCCATCGATCTCTATTCGGTGCGCATTCATGCTGACCACAGCTTCACGCTGAGCATTTCGCGCTCTGTTGGTCAGCTTCGCGTCTACTCTGGGAAGTTTCTGGACATGTTGGTCGATGCTGCCGAGAAGGAGTTCCCCAAAATGGAGAAGCGCGGGGCTTGGAAGGTTCCTGTTTAGACTCTCGCCTGCTGCTTCTCGGCAGGGGGGTTGAAAGTTGGTGATTTTTCATCGGCTTTTGTGAGTCCGTTCAATAAAAAAAATACTTGTCCGTGTGTGTCATGTGTGAGGTGTATATGAAAGTATACTGTATAAAAACAACATCACACCCCTTTGCAGCATCATGTCCAACCTTGTTAGACTCTGTGCTGTGAAGAGTGAGTTGCAAGCGTGTTTTGCAGAGCTTACGATGCTGCAGAGTAGTGTTCAGATGAGGGCAACTAGAAAGTTGAAAGCATTTTTTTATATTCAGGAGGTGATTGGAAGCATTTATGATCGTCGTGTAAAATATCCTCGTGCTGTAGTAGATAATATTTTGGCTGATCTTCGTTTACGTTTAATTGATACTGAGCGTTTTATTGCTGGCACTGCAGCTGGATCGGTTAATTATGGCGCGGATACGTTTCCTGAAGATGACGAGCTTTTTATTCAGAAGGTTGTGGTTCAGTTGAGGCTCATTGAGGCAGTGCAGATGCGGGTTCGACCGCAGGCTCAATGTGCTCAGTTGACGGCACTGTTTGCAGATGTGTTTAGACTGTTTGGGTTGTTTTCTGATGCCGTTGATAGACGTAGAGACCACTTACGAGAGCGGCAAAATGAACGTGCACGAGCGGACGCAAATGGACTTCCACGGTAAGCGGAATATTATGTTGGACGTATGAGCCGTAAATCACAATTCACTTCGCTCTTTTGAGTGTGGGCAGCTGAAAGTTGGTGATTTTCATCGGCTTTTGTGAGTCCGTTCAATAAAAAAAATACATGTGTGAGGTGTCCAGGTGTATATGAACAAAGTGCATAAAGCGACCAAACGCAGCACAACAAGAGAACGGTCTGATGACGCGACTGGAACTCCCGTTTGATGTGCTGGAGCTGATAGTTCAGAAGTTGGACATTGCTGATCGACATTCTATTGTGCTCATATATCACAGGAGAAGCCCTGCGTGGAGCATGGCGAAGGTGAAAGTGGGGAGCATCTCAGAGGCTGAAAGAAAATGGCTTGAAATCACAGACGAGGATGAAGGCTGGTGGACCGAGCATTACCATCACCACGGGAACTCGTATCACCATGTTACCGAGCTGGTGCATCGCGCGTTGGCTATTGGCTTCAAGTTCCCAAATGAGGAGGCGCGTGGCAGGGCAGCGACAATGGATGACTTTGAAATGGAGAAGGAATAATCACCAGATGAGTAATCCGTTCAATAAAGAAAATACTTGTCCGTGTATTGCAGACGCTGTGCGTTACACGCGCGTGTTGCAGCGCTTTCGATGCTGCAGAGTAGTGTTATGATGAGAGCAGCCAGAAAAGTAGCAGCAGCTGATTACATTCGTGGTTTGATTGAAAGCATTGATGATCGTCGCGTAAGATATAATGCGGGTGCAACAGTCCGTCTTTTTGATGAGCTTATAACACATTTAGTTGGTATTGAGACTTTTGTTCTGCGTTTTGTTATTCCTAACGCTGAGCCAGTTAATTCTTGCGTGGATACCCATCCTTCAGATGACAGGAGATTTATTGTGAAGGTTAAAAAACAGTTGAGGCTTATTGAGGCAGAGCAAATTCTGCTTCAACCGCAGGATTTATGGGGTGAGTTTACGACACTGATTGCTGGTGTGATTAGACTGTTTGGGTCGGTTTACGATGCCATTGATAGACATTATGACCACATACGAGAGCGGCAAGCTGAACGTGCGCAAGCGGCAGCAAATGGGGATACTATGGACGATGATTCCGAGGAGGGTTAAAAGGGTATCAGCCGCGTGATTTAGGATGGGTTCCTGTTGGAGCGTCGTATAAAAACAGCAGTCAGATGGTCTTTTACACTATGCAATCGTCCGACCGAATGCCGCGGCTCTGTGCTGTGAATAATGAGTTGCAAAAATGCACCCAGGAGTTGAGAATGCTGCATGCTGCTGTGCCTGTTGCTGGGTGGGCGACAACAGCTGCGAGAAAAGTGAGTGCTTTAGATTATATGAACGATGTGGTTGTTAGTTTTGGTGATAGGCGTGTGAAATACGCTGGGACTGTTATCTCTACAGAGTATATACGTGACTTTCTAGTTGCTTTAACTTATATTGAGGGGTTTATTCAAGGGCATCCAGTCTTTGCTATGTCTGTCAATTCAGCTGTTGGTAATCATCCACCTGACGACGTTCAATTCACTGTCAAAGTGATACAACAGTTGTGTTTGATTAATGTAGAGCAGACACGTATTCAGCCGCAGGCAGTTGATGCACTTAGGTGTTCTGTATTGATAGCTGAGGCAGTTCGGATGTTGGGTGTGATAGGAACAGTAATTGCCCAGTTACCACGTCCTTGATGCCAATCGCAAAACAGATGAAGCACAGCCCTTTCAAGTTCATTACGACAACGCTCACTCATCGTGCGCTTTTGTGGCATCCTGCGCTTTCGTGGCAGCAGCGGCAGTGCTTTTGCGTCGTCATTAATGCAGCGCAGCCAAATACTTTACCTGATGCACTTAGATTTTCTGAATTGATAGCTTTCGCAGTTTTGAAGTTGGACGTCCTAGGAAGAGACTTTACATAGAGGTGACAGGAATGTGAAAGGAAGAGCGTTTCTACGGATCACATCTTCTTTATGCCTATCGCAAAACAGATGAAGCACAGCCCTTTTATTACGACAACACTCACTCATCCTGCGCTTTCGTGGCAGCGGCGGTAGTGCTTATGATGCATATTGAATGCGCGCTGCTTTTTGCGTGGTCGACTTACTCAGCTTGCGTTGCAATCTGCAGTAGGATGCAGCATCTGTGGAGTTGATATTGAAAAACTCTGTTCCTGCACCAAAACCTCACGTGGTTGCGTGGTCATGCGTGGTCGTCTGATAGCAAAGGAAACGTGTTGATCGTAGATCTTATGGTGAAAGATCTAAGATCTATTTCTGGGTAGATCGTAGATCTTATGGTGAAAGATCTAAGATCTATTTCTGGGTAGATCGTAGATCTTATGGTGAAAGATCTAAGATCTATTTACTGTAGACTGGAGATCTGTGGGTGCAGTAGATCGTAGATCTTATGGTGAAAGATCTAAGATCTATTTCTGGGTAGATCGTAGATCTTATGGTGAAAGATCTAAGATCTATTACTTGGTAGATCGTAGATCTTATGGTGAAAGATCTAAGATCTATTTCTGGGTAGATCGTAGATCTTATGGTGAAAGATCTAAGATCTATTTCTGGGTAGATCGTAGATCTTATGGTGAAAGATCTAAGATCTATTTCTGGGTAGATCGTAGATCTTATGGTGAAAGATCTAAGATC
>Ga0194042_1000254_pt1 | contig 17399 bp, 12 predicted proteins | sample JunL4412m_MetaG_FD_148974 | JGI IMG/M metagenome (GOLD analysis project Ga0194042, IMG submission 148974) | Anoxic zone freshwater microbial communities from boreal shield lake in IISD Experimental Lakes Area, Ontario, Canada - Jun2016-L442-12m | ecosystem: Environmental > Aquatic > Freshwater >...
CCGACGTGTTGCGCAAACGCCCGAACATCAAATGGGGCGTAGACCGAGGAAAGAATCCGCCCTGCACGCCGTGGGGGGAAGAGCGGGATAATGATCGGCATTTGGGGTTGAAAGAGAAGCAGGCTGTGCCTGAGCCGAGTGACGCACGCAAAAAGAGGACATGATGCCAACGGTATTTGATGCGTTGCGGCGGGCCTTGGCCAAAGCAGCGGAGTACAACCACAACGACACCGTCGCACCGGAGGTGATCCTGTGGCCCGACAAGGATCGCCAGTGGGCCGCACTGGTGCCGCGTCTGCGCGCGGAGCACCCGGAATTCCTGACGCTCGGCGACTACAAGCCCGACGAGCGCACCGGTCCGGGCATCTGGCTGCGCTGCGTGCTGGCGCGGACGATTGATTTGGGCTACCCGGCGACGGCGATTCCGATCCTGTATCTGCCCGGCGTGGGCCGCGCGGATTTGCGGGCCGTGGAGACATGCCCGAAGCATCTTCAGCCGCTGGCTGAACTGCAATTCCGGGGCTGCTTCTGGACGCACATCAACGGCAAGGATTGGACCGTCACCGCGTTTCTGCAATCGCCGGACGGCGGGCTGGGATTGGACGTGGTGTCGGGGCCGTCCACATCCGAAGCGGTACAGCGCGCGTTGCTGAAGCTGGCCGGAATGCCGGTCGAACAACTGCGAGGCAAGCAACTGGATGCCGCGTTCTTCAACGAACTGCTCTCGCCCGACACGGCGCGCGACCTGCTGGCCTGGCTGAACGATCCGGCCGGCACGCGCAAGAACTGGTCATCAGAAGAGTGGACTGCGTTCCGTTCCGTCTGTCAGCAGAAATTCAAATTCGATCCGCAAACCGACGGTGAATTGACCGGAGCGGAGCGCCTGGGCGACGCGCAAGGCCCGTGGGAAAAGGTCTGGAAACGCTTCGCTGAAGCTCCACGAAATTATCCACATCTGCCGAAGCTGTTGAGCAAAGCGAAACCGATGCTGGCCAGCGGCCCGACTTGGCCACAAGAAAACGAGAGCGATGAAGACGACTTGCGCAAAGAACTGAAGGCGCTCAAAGACATGACGGCTCTCATGGCAATCAAATCGATTTTTGAGCGCGAAACCGAACACGCCAAACGCCGGGAGTGGGTCTGGACAGCACTCGGCCAAGCGCCGTTGGCCTGCGCGCTGAAATACCTGGTGCAAGCAGCGGAAGTCACGAAGACGCCACTGGCCGGGGCGACGACAGACGCGCTGGCAGACGCCTACGCGACCACAGGCTGGCGCGCGGACGCGGCGGTTCTGGATGCACTGGCGTGTGTCGAAAAAGCGGCCGACGCCGAAGCGGTCTCGGTGGCGGTGCAGGCGATTTACAAGCCGTGGCTTGCTGCGGCAGCCGAGCTGTTGCAGAAGCTGGCGAAACACACCCCGCTACCGGGGCCGAGCAAAGCCAATCGCAACATCGCGCCGGGAACGTGCGTGTTGTTTGCGGACGGCTTGCGCTTCGACGTGGCGCAGAAACTTCACGAGAAATTGAGCGGCCGAGGGCTTGTGATTGAAACGGGCCGACATTGGTCAGCGTTGCCATCGGTCACTCCGACCGCCAAGCCAGCCGTGTCGCCGGTCGCGGGTGAGATCGTTGGCGGAGAAACGTGCATCGATTTCCGGCCGAACGCGAAGAACTCAAACAAAGAACTGCTTCCACATTCGTTCAAAAAACTTCTCGACGAAGAGAACATCCAGCACCTGGCGTTAAACGAATGCGGCAATCCCAGCGGGACAGCCTGGACCGAATACGGCGACATGGACGCCTACGGCCACGCACACGGCTGGAAGCTCGCCCAGCATGTCGGGCATCAGGTCCGCGAGATCGAGCAACGCATCGAAGATTTGCTGGCGGCGGGATGGCTGCGCGTGGAAGTCGTCACCGATCATGGCTGGCTGCTGATGCCGGGCGGGCTGCCGAAGATCGAATTGCCGGGACATCTGGCCGACACGCGCTGGGGCCGGTGCGCGGCGTTGAAGGCAACGACCAGCTCGACACTGCCGAATGTACCGTGGCATTGGAACCCGGACGTGATTGTGACCATCGCGCCAGGCATCGGGTGTTTCAAAGCGAATACCGAATACGCGCACGGCAGCGTGAGCTTGCAAGAATGCCTGGTGCCGACGTTCACGATCCGCAAAGACGGTGCCGACGCGCCCAGTGTAAAAATTAAAGCGGTAAAGTGGGCGGGGCTGCGCTGCCGGATTACATTGGAAGGCGTGACGCCCGATTGTATGGTGGACGTGCGCAAGAAAGCGGTCGATGCCGGCAGTTCTGTCGAAGTGAACAGAAAGCCGCAGGTGGTGAAGCCGGACGGCACGGCGTCCGTCGTGGTGAGCGACGATACGTCGAAAGACGATGCGTTGCTCGTGGTCGTGCTGGACGCGAACGGCCAGTTGTTGGCGAAGAAACCCACGACCGTGGGCGGGGAGGAATAGGGCTATGGAACTGGACGCGCTCGACCAGATCGCCGCGAAGGCATTCGACGGCTTTATGGTCCGAAAGGATTTGGTCCGCCAATTCAAGGGCCAGTACCCGGTGCCGACATACGTCGGTGAGTTTTTGCTTGGCCGCTATTGCGCCAGCACTGACGATACCGAAATTCAAGATGGCCTGGCAATTGTTCAGAAGCAGCTCGGCAACCGGACGGTACGTGCGGGCGAAGAGGAACTGTTCAAAGCTCGCGCTAAAGAGACTGGCGTGGTGCGGCTGATCGACATGATCACCGCGAAACTCGACACGAAAAACGACGCGTATATGGCCGAGCTGCCGAGCCTGCATTTGAAGGACGTGCGCATCGACGCGAAGATAGTCAAAGAAAATGAACGCATGTTGACGGGCGGCTTTTACGCCGAAATCGCGCTGAGTTACGACGGCTTGATCGCGCAGGAAAACGGCGGACGACCGTTCGCGATTGAATCGCTGAGTCCGATCCAGTGTTCGTCCGCGAAGGCCGACGCGTTGAAGCGCTTCGCTCAGGGCAGGCTCGCGTTCACAACGGCGGAATGGAAGCGCTTCCTAATCCGCAGCGTGGGCCTCGAGCCGGACGTGATGACGCCGCGCCAGCAAGATGTCGTGCTGCTGCGCATGATTCCGTTTGTCGAAAACAATTACAACATGGTCGAGCTGGGGCCACGCGGGACGGGCAAGAGCCACTTGTATCAGCAGGTGTCGCCATATTCGCATCTGGTGTCGGGTGGCAAGGCGACTGTGGCACGGATGTTTGTGAACAATGCGTCGGGACAACGCGGCCTGGTCTGCCAGTACGACGTGGTGTGCTTCGACGAAGTCAGCGGCATTTCATTCGACCAAAAAGACGGCGTGAACATCATGAAAGGCTACATGGAATCCGGCGAATTCAGCCGGGGCAAAGAGAGCATTCGCGGCTTCGGAAGCATCGTCATGGTCGGTAATTTCGACGTGGACGTGGAACATCAACAGCGCATCGGGCACCTGTTCGGCCCGCTGCCGCCGGAGATGAAAAACGACACGGCGTTCATGGACCGCATTCATTCGTACATTCCGGGCTGGGACGTGCCGAAGATGTCGAAGACACTGCTGACAAATCACTTCGGCCTGGTCGGCGATTTCATGTCGGAGTGTTTCAACGGCCTACGTGCTCAGAGCCGGATCATGGCGCTGCAAGGACGCGTGCAATTTGGTGGCGCGTTGAGCGGGCGTGATACATCGGCGGTGCAAAAGACGATCAGTGGCCTGTTGAAGCTGCTGTATCCCGACGCGGACGCGCCGGTCTCGGATGAGGATTTGGAGAGCGTGGTACGGTTGGCGCTGGAATGCCGCCGGCGCGTGAAAGAACAACAAAAGAAGATCGGCTCCAGCGAATTCCGCAACACACATTTCAGCTACCACTTCGGCCAGGACGGTGTTGAGAAGTTCGTCTCGACCCCGGAGCTTCAGAGCGAAAACAGCATCGGCACCGACCCGCTTGCGCCAGGACAAATCTGGACGATCAGCCCCGGCAACGAAGAGGAAGGCAGCGGCCTGTACCGGTTGGAAGTGAACGAGGGGCCGGGATCGGGCGTGAAGATTCTGAATCAGCCGGTGCCGCCCGCGTTCCGTGAGAGCGTGCGCTACGGCGAACAAAACCTCTATGCAGGCGCGCGAAAATACGTCGGTGACCGTGAACCGCGCCAGCACGAATTCTCGATCCAACTTCGCGCCTTCGACGTATCGAAAAACGGCAGCGGGCTGGGGCTGGGCGTGCTGCTTTCGCTATGCAGCGCCCTGCTGCAAAAGAGCGTCAAGGGTGGGTTGGTGGTCGTGGGTGGCCTGAATCTTGGCGGGTCGATCGATCCAGTCCACAACGCCGTCAGTATCGCGGAGCTGGCGATCGAGAAAGGCGCAACCGTACTTCTGATGCCGGTGTCCGCGCGAAAACAGTTGTTCGATCTTTCGGACGACATGGCGACGAAGGTGAACATTCTGTTTTACGCCGACGCGCGGGAAGCGTTGGATAAGGCGTTGAGCGATTGAGTTTTATCGAGCAAGAATCATCGACCAAGGCGTGAAAAGCTTCGGACGTGGTAGCAGAATAGGGAAACGCGAACGTGGCAAAAACTATCAAAGCGGAACAGAAGCCAACCGCGCCGCCGATCAAGGAGAGCGCACAAACGCCACAGGCACCGACGCCCGATTGGGCTGCGGAAGGACATAACATGGTTACGCGAGCCGATGCCGGAGACGCCACGATTGCCCAACCGAGTTCTACGCCACCGACTGACGCTGGGCCGGTGAATTTGATCGACGACATGACCGATCCTGCATATCTGGCCGCGCACAACTTCATTTTCGGTGCCGATTCGTCGCGAATCCTGGATTGTGCACAGGTGGAAAAGGAATTCAAAACTTTCGAGGATGAGACGCGGGATGGCGGTGTTATCGACCGCGAAATTATCCGCTTACAACAGAGCAATCAGATTCATGAAGTTTATCGTGTATTAAAAGATAAACTGGAGGTTCTGTTGGAAGTACGAGCCGAAGCCAGAGTAAAGGAAGGACGGCTTCGCTACCGGCACGAAAGAAGTCAAACGACCGCCGATTCGAGTGATTTACTGGGCAAGCAAATCATAACTATAGGCGCCCTCCGGCGCCTACTCCTGGAGCGCGCATATAAAGTTACATTGTGGGTGCTCGATCGGAAACTGCCGGAAATCAAGATGATCGGTATCAAGTCCGAGGATTTGCGTCATGATATTGGACTTTTTATATCGAACGAGAAACTGGGCGTGGACGAAATCAAAGGAGCAAAAAACATACTCGAAATCGAGGTTCGCAACGCGACGCAAACAACGCGAATTGCGCCGCCGCCCGAACCGTCAAAGGACAAAAAAGAAGTGGATCCGCCTCCGCCTCCCGAGCTTCCGGTGATTTATTACAAGCCTATTGAAAAAGAGCACGTGAAACTCACTGCGGAAACTAACTGGAATTTGCATGTCCCAATACAGAAAGGTTTATTTAAGTTTTTAAAACAATACTTCAACTCTGAAACGGGTTTTCCTATCGCCCCTTGTCCTGCGGCGCTGCGCGTCTGTGAGGCTATCGAATACCCGGATATCAATTATGCTACACCCGATCCTCTTGCAAGATCCAAAGCTCAAAGGGCTGTTAGTAGTAAATTTAACAGGATCAAGAAAGCTGCTAAGGCAGTATTCACAAAGGATGAGGACGAGAACCCATTGAGCCTTTTGCGAAATGTCGGAAGAGCAAATGAAATCGATGGTCAGCATGTTCGAGTGATTAAATTTCGCCTTCTTCCCTTTCCCGAAACCCAGTCTCCAAAACCTGAATGCCCCTCGAGGAATTCTCCTACTGCCGCGTAGAACACATCGTCGTCTTTGCCACTAAGATTCGGGGGTATACTTTCGGGCGCCATCTCAGGTAACACCTGTTACCTCAAGATTTGCGCAATCAAAAAAGTTCAATAAATCATTTATTTTAAACTTCATTCATTCGCTTCTCGCCCACTATATCGCGAATCCATATCGTCCACGACTCTCCTTTAAAAAATTGCCAGGTAACACTGGTCTCCTGTAGCCGGGCGTAAAATCTCTCCAAAGCCCCCACGCCGAACTACTTCGCGTGCGGCACTGGAGAGGAATGAACTTGGATACAGTCAAAAGTAAAACCAGCAGCGCAACGGATCGTTCTTTGGAACTGCGATCCCGCGTGTTGGATGATTTCTTGAATGCGTTGCCCGCGGACGCGACGTTTTACGCCAGCTTGGCGGCGAAACGCGCGATCCCCCAGGCGTGGGCTGAAAAAATGCGCTTGAAACCGCTCACTGCGGCATCGGCGCGTGATGCAATTGCTCATATCAACGAACAGCACGGCCGCAACTCGCTAAGCGAAGCCGGGCTATTGAACGCGGACGGTAACATACCGGGGGCGTTGCTTGCCGATAATACCCTCATCCCGTACCTCGACCATGACGGGCACGTGCAAAAGATCCGCCCTCACAAAATGGGCCTGCCCGGCGATCCGATTGCGGTGTACAGCCCATTCATTTTGGCGGAAACGAAAGCTTCCGAGATCGTTTTGACAGAGGGTGAATTCAAGGCCATCGCCGCGTGCGCGGCTGGTTTCCCCTGCCTTGCCGTACCCGGCATCAGCTCGTTCGTCGGAGCACATTACCCCGAATTACGCGACCTGCTCAAGCGCCACGGCATTCGCTCGGTCACTATCTGCTTTGACAACACAGACGCGCCGAAAGCTGACCCCGCCTACCCATCAGGTCGCGACGACACCAATTTTTACGCGGTGTTGCTGGCCAAGATGCTCTCGGAGGATGGATTCTAATGGCCACGATCGCACGGCTCCCCGACATTTGGAAGACCAGCGGCAAAGCTGACATTGACGGCGTTCTTGCAGCAGGCCATAGCCCCGACGAACTGGGACGCGTGTTTGCCGGCGCCTCCCAACCAGACGCATTCGTCAATTCGCTCGCCGAAGACGAGCGTAAAGCATTGCTATCCCGGATCGACAAGTCCGCCCATTCGTCGATTCTCAAAGAATCAGTGAAGACCGTTGCCGACAAAGTCACCGCCGCGAAACTGGCACTTCGCGTTGGAAAGGCCGGCGACGAACGCTTGGCTCGCTCGCTGATCGAACTCGCCGCCGAAAAAGGGTGGTCGTTAGGCCCAATCAAAGGCGCGCTCAACGAAGGTAATCGGCAGCGCCGCGAGCAGGAAAACGAACGCCACATCGAATCCGGCGAACTAAGCCTGCTTTACGATGAGCGGCATGCGCGGGCGTGGTTCCTCGACACCGACGGGCTTGTCGAGATGAAGCTCGACTCGAATGGGCGCGCGCTTATCACTAAATTGGCTGGCGATCCGTGTGAAAGTGCGGTTCGTGCGACATTGAATTTGTTCCTACAAAAAGCGCGCGCCAACGGCACGCGCGTACAACCCCAATCACTCGTGACGAAGCCCACTGTCGAGGAGAAACTTTACGTCGCATCGGAGCCGACGCGCCTAATCTGCCTCAAGCCGGGCGCGGTCGAAGTCGTGCCCAACGGCATCAACCGCGACCGTGTGTTTATTCTACCGGCAGAATCGTGGCGTGAATGGTCGTTTCGCGCGGACGTTGATCCGCGCGCCGCTTGCACAGCATTATTAGATTCAGTCATTGGGGCGTGGGCAATCAGCCCAACGGATCGGCTGTTTCTGTTGGGTCTCGCGCTGTGCGTATTCCTGCTTCCGCTTTTGCCTGCTTTGGGATTGGTGGCTCTGTCAGGACTCTTTGGCCTGGGCAAAACGTCAATTGCGTCGGGATTGGGGCGCCTTCTAAACGGTGTCCCCGTTAAACCCGTTGCTATGAAGGATGATTGCGTCATCAAATTGGCGGCATCCGTTTGGCTGCTTTTCATTGACGAAGCAGAGCCGGAATCCGTCGAAAAACTGGGCCGAGTTCTCAACGTGCTGGCCAAAAGCGGCGTAGGCGATCCGCCCGCCTCAGCGCTGCCGTTGCTCTGCGCGGCTAATTTGAAGTTGTTGCCCGGAACGGCGCAGCGCGCTTTCATTCTCCCGGTAGCAAAGGAGCATCAACAAGCGGTGCAACTTAATGACGCGAGGTACTGCGAGTCCATTGCCGCGCGACGTGACGAGTATCTTTCAGCGGTGATGCAGTTGATTGCCGCGAAAGTCTTGCCGGCGGTTATGGACGGCACGCTCGACCAGATTGTTGCCGAGTTGAACGCCAACGCCGCCGACCATCCCAATCAAAGGAACTTCCATGCGATCGCCGCGGCGTATTTGATCGTCAATGCCATCCACGAGGTCGCTGGCCGTCAAACGCCCGACAGTTTGATGGCTGCCTGGTTGAAGGAGCAATCCGAGCGCCATTTGGAACTCGCCGCAGGAACGTCGGACGTGATTGCCGCCTTAGAAGCGCTCAATTCCGCAGCTGATGCCATGTCGCCGGAGCAGTTCCAAAAGGAGTACTGCTTGCGTTTCGACCGCCAATCCCACGCGATCCAAGCTACGGCAGGGCAACTTCTCAAGGCGCTCAAAATGGTGGACAGTAACCTCAAGCTGGGTTCGAGTTCGGAATTGATCACCACTTTAAAATCGAATCTCGCTGCGCTTGAGCACAAGGGATGGGAGGTGAAATTCTGCGCGAAGAAAATTCACGGCCACAATGTGCATGTGATTCGGTTCCCATTTGGAGGATCGGGATAGGGTGGACTAGTCGACTAGTCCACCCCAGATCCACCCCGATTAACACTATACACATACATATGTTACGTATAAGGGTGGAGAGGGTGGACTTAATTTTAAAAACTCTTAAGGCGAAAGAGCCTTTCAATCTATTAACACTCCATGTGTGTGTTATTGCTCCACCCCAACCACCTGACTTGGCTTACTTCAATTCAGGATTGAACTTAATCAGGGTGGACTTGCCAAAAACAAGTCCACCCTAGGTCCACCCCGTCCACTCTGGAGAATGGTAAATGAACTTAACCAACGCGCTGAAGGGTATCGGTAATTGGAAGCCGAAACCGTTGGTGGCTCCGCCGCCAGTCGTACCAGATACGGCGACTCCACCGTCCATACCGGCTGCGCATGCACCCATTGCGGAGAAACCGACCGATGTTGCCGCGCTCGACAATCTCATCGCTGCGGCAATGCAATCCATTTCCGCGGGGAATGCCCCGTCCGTGTCGCCAGAGTTGCCGCACATTCCGCTGGATTGTCCAACCCTTGTGGCGCTCCACGACGACCTTTCATTGGCGTGCGCGGAAGTAACTAAAGTCCGCGATCTTCCGTCGGAGCTGGTTGCGTTTCAAAGTGAACTTGAGCGCTTCAATTATCCCGCGGGATTTTTCAATTCTGAACTGCTACCGCTGATCACGCCGAATCATGCGGGGCTTGTCTTCAAGGTGTTGCGCATTGAGGCGCAACGCGTCGTTTTGATCGCTCCTACCGGGGACGAAAACTCACTTTACCACCCCGCACACAACCCTGGTTTGGGAGGCTAAGAATGCTTAAGGTCTTGCAGGATAAATGGACGGTTCGCCAGAAGGGAATCATTCTCGCCTTGTATCGCGTCGTTCTTTGTTTGGCCGGCGCGGGTGCAGGAAAGACAACTGTCTTGGCGGAACGCGTCGCCTATTTTATTCGCCGAGGAATTGTCGCGGCCGGTAACGTCTATCTCACTACATTCAGCCGGCGGGCGGCGGCAATGCTCAACGGCCGAATCCGCCAAGCAGCCGGGGTGGATGTTCACGCTTCGACGATTCACAGTTTGGCACTCGAAGTCATTCTTTCGGCGACCGCAAGCAACGGCTGTTCCGAACCGGAGATCCTCGATCAACGCGCTCAATGCCGGATCATAGAACAGGCGCTTGAGAACCATCCGGCGCGCAACACGCTTACGCCGGAGCGTGCCGTCGCGCGTATTTCGTGGTGGAAAGCGCATGGTTTTAGAGCTTCGGAGATTCAACGACTCTATCCCGCCGATCCGCAGGCGGATGCATTCGGGCTTTACGAAAAATTGAAGGGCTCCGCCCTCGATTTTTGTGATCTCATTACGCGCGCCACAGCGCTATTAGAATCGGATGCCTCCGTCCGAGATTTGTGGCACGACCGTGTGAAGTATCTGGCGATCGACGAACTACAGGACACGAATCCGCTCGAACTCCGTTTTCTGACACGCGTGGCATCGCCGAGTGCTTTTATCTTCGCCGTCGGCGATCCTGATCAGTCGATCTACCAATTTCAGGGCGCTGACATTACCAACTGCCTGCATTTCGACCGGTATTTCCCCGGTGCCGAGGTGTTGCTGTTGACCGAAAACCGTCGCAGCACTTCGACAATTTTGGCATGTGCGCAGCGCCTTATCCAGCAGAACACGGGGCGTTACCCGAAAGTGCTAACACCGGTCCGTCCGTCCGGCGCACCTGTTTCGATTGTGGATGCCCTTGACTCGCAGGAGGAACAAGAATACGTCGCCGCCCAGATTCAAATTGCACTGAAAGAGGGCATACCGCTCGGCGAAATCGCTGTCCTGGCTCGAACGCGACAGCTCGTCGCGTCGTATTCGGCTTTCCTGAAAGGACGTGGCTGGGACGTTTCGCAGCACCGCTATGACGAAGATTTTTGGTCCAAACCCACCGTAACGCACGCCGTTGCAGTGGTTGCTGCCGTCGCCGGCACCGGGACGACGAAAGAATGGAATGCGCTCATGGCGCACTTTCCACAGGCTGATCGCCTTGCCATTTTGCGCCAGGCCGAAATCAAGAAATGCGAGATTCAAAACTTAGCCGACTCCGGGGTGTTGGCGCAATTGATGCTTACGGCACCGGGGTACGAATACGTGTCGAAACTACTCGATGCGCTGGGTCAACTACGGCAACAGCCGCTTGATGATGTCGGTCGATCCATCGCCAAAAACAGCCACGCGCTCGGTTTTCTTGAAGGGAAAGGTGCTGCTGCCGCCAAAAGTGTCGCGCGTGATTTGGACTCGTTCGCTAACGCGGTTGCCGATCTTTCTCGGCAGCCGAACATTTCAGACTTCAAGGCCCTCCACAATCGCTTCGAATCAACACCAGTCACCGCGCATAAAATCTCCGTCCTCACGGCGCACACTGTCAAGGGGCTGGAATTCGGCTGGGTTTTCGTTGTGGGCTGCGAAGAAGGTTTGTTCCCACATTTCTACGCCACAGACACGAACGTCGAAGACATGCAGGAAGAGCGTCGGCTTTTCTTTGTGGTGATGACGCGGGCGAAGGATCGCTTGTTTCTGCTCCACGCCCGTAAGCGCTGGAGTGGCGGAGCCAATCACAAGAAGTATCCGTCTCGGTTCATTTCCGAAATTGGAGCCGCGGAAACAGAGCAGATTGACGCTACCGCATTTTTGAAAGGAATGAGTTTATGTACGTCTCACTCCATCAACACAGCGCAATAGGCAGTCCGGGCGACGCAATCGCGTCGATAGATGCGCTCGTGGCGCGCGCGGCACAGTTGGGTATGCCGGCTGCTGGTCTGACCGACCATGGCCGCGTTGGCGGCTGGCCGGAATTGTCCCGCTGCTGCACAGAGCACGGAATCAAACCACTGTTTGGTTGTGAACTGTATGTCGCCGAAGGGAACGCCACCGAACATCTCAAAGGCCCCGGCGGCAAGTACGCCTATCATCTTTGTGCGTGGGCAAAAAATGAAACTGGGTTGAAAAACCTGATCGAACTAAACAATTACGCCCACACCTACGGATTTTGGAATAAGCCCCGCGTCGGTTGGGAGCAACTTGAGCGACACGCCGACGGCCTGCTCATTTCGACGGCGTGCCTCGGTGGTGAAGTGGCCTTACGGCTGAAGCATGAAGGTGAAGCAAGCGCTGTAAACACGGTGCGACGGTTTATGGACGTTTTCGGGCAGAAGAATGTTTACGTGGAGTTACAGCCGAACGGAATCTCGGACCAGTTGACGCTCAATCATTTCCTCGTTGGCACGGCAAGCAAATTCGATTTGCCGCTGATCGTGACGAACGACACTCATTACGTGAATCAGGAGGATTGGAAACAGCACGACCTCTTCTTGGCGATCGCGGCAAACACAACGGTCAGCGATACCAAGAGGAAAATCTACAAGCCTGAGGCGTTCTTTTTACGCACGCCGGCCGAAATGGCTGCTGCATTCAAGGATCAACCACTGGCGCTGCGCGGCACCTTTGAATTGGCGGAACGCTGCGATGCCCGATTGCCCACCGTTGATGCCATCAAGGGCACACCGGAAGACGACGCGCTGCTAACCCATCTGGCGGTCGAAGGCGCGCGGCGGCGATATGGACAGATTACTGCGGTCATTCAAGAACGTTTGGATCGTGAACTGCGGTTGATCGCGGAGAAAGGATTCGGCTGGTATTTTCTGAAAGTTGCACACGTCGTCCAGGAGGCGAAAAAGAAGGGAATCTTGATTGCTCCGGGGCGTGGCTCCGCGGTCGGCAGTCTTGTCGTCTATGCGCTCGGCATCACCGACGTGGACCCGCTCCAGTACGGATTGCTGTTTGAACGCTTCCTGAATCCGGGCCGCAATGAACTCCCCGACATTGACATCGATGTCCAGGCGGACCGCCGTCACGAGATTATACCCATGCTCGATCAAGACGGTTCGGTCTTGGGATTAACGACCTATTCGTCGATTGGCTACCGCAAAGCGGTCGGCGGCGTTGCTGGCAGCGTGGGCGTTGAAGTGTCTGCGAAAGACGCCGTGCTGAAAGCATTGCCGATGGAGAACGCTGATGATCCAAGTAAACGCGACACGTTGTTCGATTGGTTCCGCGCAAACATCGCGCGCGATTGCACCGGCGGCGATTGGTTTGCGAACGCAGGACAACTTTATGGGACCCCGTTATATCCCAGTCGCCACGCCAGCGGTTTCGTGATCGTGCCACCGGCATGGCCGTGGGCGCCGCTCCAGCGCGGCAAAGACGGTCACATGCTGTTGCAGTACGATAATGACGCCGCTTCCATGGCGGGGTTTACCAAATTCGATTTCCTGAATTCAAAGGTCCTTGAGGTTCTTAGTCTAACGAACGATCTGTGCCGTACCACCGGGAAGCCGGGGCTGCGCTTCGATAACATCCCCGTAGACGACGCAAGGGTTTTCAGTCTCCTGTCAACGGGCCACACCGCCGGGTTGTTCCAATTGGAAAGCTCGCCGATGCAGGAATTGATACGTCGCGTCAAACCGGCGTCGCTCAGCGCGCTTTCGGACGTGATCGCCCTTTACAGACCAGGTCCTCTGCAATCGGGTATGGTCGAGCAGTACGTGCAGGGCGTCAGCGATTTGCCGGCACTCCATCCGATCGTTGCTGAGATCGTGCGGCCGACACGAGGTATCGTGCTTTACCAAGAGCAGGTAATCGAATTGGTACATCGCCTGGGTGGCATGTCGCTGGCGCGCGCGGACGATCTGCGACGGGCTATGGCGAAAAAGAAACCTGAGGCAATGCGGGCGTTGTTGGAGGAGTTTTATCGTGGCGCGGTTGCGAACGGTCTAACAGAAATTCAAGCACGCGATCTGGCCGACAAACTTCAGAAGTATTCGGGTTACGCCTACAATCGCTCTCACAGCATGGCATACGCCAAGCAGGCGGTTGCGACGGCATTTGCTCTCGTTTACGCGCCCGCGGAATTCATGGCGGCTCGCCTTGAGCTGCTAGACGACCGGGATCGACTCCAGGCCTATTTGTCCGCCGCTGCTGCAAACAACCTCCGGATTTTAGCCCCTTGTGTCAATGCGTCGGGGGTGAAATGGACTCCTGAATCGAGAAGTTTGCGATTCGGGCTTGCCGCGATTAAGGGGATTGGAGTCTCCGCTGCCGAAGCCGTCGTACGTTGCCGCGGAGACCGGTACTTTTCGACCGTGGCGGACTTCGCGCTGCGCATCAGCGCCGATGCGCGCCTGGTAAACCGCAAGGTTGTCATAGCGCTCATCGAGTCGGGAGCCTTCGACGTGATTCAAGCCGACCGCCAGTTGGTGCTCAAACAGTTTGATTTCGCGCGCGGCGCACATCGTCGTGCTGCTGGGAAAGGCACACTGAATTTATCGCTGGGCGGGGAGATTGACCGGCTGGGAGTGCCGTTGAGTGCCATGTGCGGGGGAGGTTCTCCGCCGGCATGGAAAGATCGCGGCCGTGTGATCGACAATCTCGACCAATTGACTCAATCGCTGGGGCAGGTGGGACAAGTCGCGGTCATCTTGAACGATGCTTTCGAAAAGAAAACCAGAGACGGCCGACCCTTTTGGCTTCTCAATGGTTGGCTGGATGGAACGCTCGTGCCTTGTGTCTGGTGGCAAAATCAAAGCTATCCGTTCGACTACAGGCTCCCAAAGCTTAATCCCGGACAACGGCTATTGCTTTGGGCGGAGCCGCGAGAGCGAAACGGCGCAGTCCAATTGAGTGTCTTGGCGATTCTTGACATCGCGTAATTCTTCGGAATTTGAGGTAACAGTCATTACCTCTGACCATGTGTCAAACAACAATCAAAAACTTTCCTATTTTTTCGTTTTTCGATTCCCCATTCGTGTTTCATCGCCGCCAGAAAAATACTTACCGCAGCGGCATCAACACTACTTCGGGTAACGGCTATTACCTCTAATCCAGGATTAAAATGACTTTCAGAGAACGCTGAGCGAGGCAATGGGCCTTTGCTGGCGAGTCTCGACACAAGGATACGGAGGAAAAGATGGATGCAACAAAAATGCCACCGAAGACGCAAAGCCGCCACGTCGGCGGCTCGGTCTATCTGCTCGCGCAGATGATACGCACAGCCGCAGATGCGGAGCTGGTCAGCGAGTGGCTGATCAAAAGTTCAAACTACTTCCCGGCATTACCGCAGAACGAACTTCTCGGCTTGCGGGACGTGATCGCCAAGTGGAACAGCGACGAGACGCTTGAACCGCTGCGCACACTTGAAGCTGTCCGCGAGAAGTTTGAAGCCGCAAAACGCGGCCTTACAGCAGAAGAAGCGGCGGAGCCGCGCGTGAGCGACATGGTGGTGATCTTCAACGCGCTCATCTTCGCGGCTCAGCACCAACACAAGAGGAACGTTGCGCGCCGGCGCGCGGCGCAGGCACAAACGACGGCCGGAGCTGTTACCGGCGGTCTTGAACCGGATACCCGGAATGCTGAGTATCCAATGCCGTCCGTGGTCTGGAAGGATGAGACGGATCGTCATCAAGACCCCTTCGCCGACGAGACCGAGCGGGAAGTAAAGGCCGTGCTCCAGAAATTGTGGGCAGAGATGCCGCAGGAATGGGCGATCGTGCTGAGCGGCCTTGGCTTTCAAATCCGGCTGGTGGATGTCCCCGACAGCTTGGATTTCCTGGATCAATGGTTCTTGGCGCCGGACGAAAACGGTGGTGTCACCGTCAATACCCGAACCTGGTGTCAAGGCGAGGGCAGGTCCGGTGATGAAGCGTTCCCGGCCTTGAGTGCTGCTTTCGAGGCCGTCTACCTGATGGAGGTGGACAAGGATATTAACAATCCAACCGCTCTCGATACTAGCGCCGCGCGCGCGATTTAACGACCATATTATCTGAATCCGCCCGATGGTTGGGCGGGTTCGGACAAGCGTTTCGACAGCGGATCTTGGGTGGTGGTACTTGGCGATGGCTTTTAATGGCGGGAAGTGAACGAGGACGTATGTGTTGAAATGGGAGATAAGGCTCCCGAAGATTTTGACTAGGAAGGAGGCAGCATGAAATCGACGAAAAAGAGACCGAAGTCGTTTAAACGTCTGGATGGCGATCCGACGTACTTGATCAAGCGGTTCATCCGCACCAAAAGCGACGCGGAACAGGTCTGCGATTGGTTGAACGAGAATGCCGACAACTGCATTAAGTTTCGACCGGGAGTATTCCTTGGTCTGCGTGAGGCCGTCGCAACGTGGGAAACCGATACGAGTATGTGGTCGCATCCACAGTTTGGATGCATTGCAGCGATGGTCGCAGAGGATCTGAAGGGCCTCAAGGTGAACGATGCCGCTCTAAACTACCCGGCAGTAGAGGGTATTTTGACGATGTTCCGCGCGTTCAAGCGCGCGTTCAAACGCCAGTCGTACGCGAATGTGGAGCGTCGTAACTCAGCAAGTGGCCCGGCCGCAGCAGTGGATGTTCAAACGAATGGCAATAGTGAAGAAGGCTTACAGAACAAACACGAAGCTGAACTATTCGCTCCGACCGTCGTGTGGAAGTATGAGGACGAACGCACTGAATATCCATTCGCCGATGTGACGGTGCTGGAATACGACGAGGAAATCAAAACCGTCTGGGCGGGGTTGCCCGCGGACATCAAGGCGGTGTTGAGTTGTTTCGACATCCAAATTTCCGTTGTGGATATGCCGGAAGAATTGGCATGTCACAATCCACCGATGGAAGCGCCGGATGACTGCGGTGGCGCCACGATCAACGTAGAATTTTGTGGGAGTTTTAATATTTCCGACGGTTTGGCGCTGATTTGTGCGGCAGTCGTGAAGCAATTCGCCGTTGGTGGAACTGTGCAACAGTACAACGCAAGTATGCACTACCCGAAGATCCGACAGGACAAGCCGTTATCCGATGTGCAGCTGGAGGAGGCGATTAAGGAGATCGTCAATAAGGGTTTGCTTACAAGAGCCATCAATGCTGCCTCGTTGGACGAGTTCCACGATATGCACGTGGACATCGACCTTGATGATTCAGCAGAGCAAGTATCCGACACTTGCGAAAGATGCTCAAACGTGGAATAGCAACTTGGATGCGCCCAGTCCACCCTGAAAGTTTGGGGTGGCTGGGCGACCGCCTGAAACTGACCGTTGGATATGAAAGTCAAATTTACTGTTTAGGGTGATGTAATATGGAAACGAACAACGAAGTGAATGATATGGAGGCGGGTACAACGACCGCACTCTGGATTGTCGAAACCGGTGCCCTGGGCTGCTGCGAATATCGCGCATTGCTGGCGGGCACGATCATGACGGAGACAGTGCAGGAACAGTCGCAGGGAAGTCTGGCCGCAGCGCAGTTTGTCCATGGAGGGCATCGATAATGAAATGCCACCTGGATGGAATGCTGACTGTCCAAGAGCTGTCCGCGAAGCTGAAGATCAGCGTGCGGACCGTGCGCGAATGGACCCAGCGCCGGAAAATTCCGTTTACGCGGATTCATCACCGAATATATTTCGATGCGGGAGTTGTTGAGAGAATTTTGCAGCGCAACGCCGTCGAAGCGGTGGCTGCATCGCCAATCCAACATTAGCGCTCAGCGCAAGGAGGTGCATTAACAAAGGGAAAGGATAACGATGAGTGCTCCGAATTCATTTATGTTCTACGGGTGCGAGGGGCGGAAATATCGCGTGGCC
>Ga0194042_1000255_pt1 | contig 17395 bp, 11 predicted proteins | sample JunL4412m_MetaG_FD_148974 | JGI IMG/M metagenome (GOLD analysis project Ga0194042, IMG submission 148974) | Anoxic zone freshwater microbial communities from boreal shield lake in IISD Experimental Lakes Area, Ontario, Canada - Jun2016-L442-12m | ecosystem: Environmental > Aquatic > Freshwater >...
GCCCGGAATTTGAGGATATTGATTTGGTGCTCGGTGCTGCGCGGGTGACGACAGCGAAGACAGCTTTGGTTTTGAATCATGGATTTGGCGGGCATATTGCGGCGGCGGTTGTGACTCGCTGAACGGCGGAAACGGCGAACGGCTTTTAACATCGAATAACGCGAATTGGCGCGAATCTTCGCGAATGGTTTTTAGGGGAATAAAGGATGGACGGGTGGGGTGGGTTTCTTGATGGGCGACAGGCGACTTTGCGTGCGGAGGGGTTGGCGCGGGAAGTGCGAGTCGTGGAGGGTGCAGGGGTGCGCGTGAAGGTGGGCGGGCGCTGGGTGGTGTCGTTTGCTTCGAATGATTATTTGGGATTGTCGCAGCATCCTCGGATGATTTCGGCGGCGAAGGGGGCGTTGGATTCTTTTGGGACGGGGGCGACGGCCAGTGCATTGATCTGTGGGAATAAGACGATTCACGATGAGTTGGCTCGGGCGTTGGCGGTGTTTAAAGGCTCGGATGGAGCGTTGGTTTTTCCTTCTGGCTTTCAGGCGGCGCTCGCTACGCTTGGGGCGTTGGCGGATGGCGAGACGACGGTTTTGCTCGACAAGTTGTCGCATGCTTGTTTGATTGATGGAGCGATGGGGTCGGGCGTTCGGATGCGGACGTTTCATCATAATGATGTCGAGGATTTGACGCGGCTGTTAGAGAAAGAAAGTGCGCGGCGTTGCATTGTGGTGATTGAATCGTTGTATTCGATGGATGGGGATGTGGCTCCGGTCGAGGTGATTGCGAAAGCTGCGGAGAAATTTGGCGCGATTGTGTTGGTCGATGAAGCGCATGCGACAGGCGTGTTGGGAGTGGATGGGCGTGGGTGTGTGAAAGAATTGTTGCGCGGTGAGTCACTGACGATTGTGATGGGCACACTGTCGAAAGCGCTGGGTGCTCAGGGTGGATTTGTGTGCGCGTCGGAGCGGATGATTCGGGCTATTGTGACGGGGCGTGCGCATATGTTTTCGACAGCGTTGGCTCCGGCGAGCGCGGCTGCGGCGTTAGAGGCTCTCGCGTTGATTGATGCGGAGCCAGAGTTGCGGGCGCGTGTCGCGGAGCATGCGGAATGTGTGCGCGGGGAATTAAAGCGGTTGGGAATTGCAACACCTTCGACGGAGGGGCCTATCGTGCCTGCGATTGTGGGGGATGAGGTGCGGGCGTTGGCGCTTTCGGAGCGGCTTTTGGAGCGCGGGTATTTTGTTCCGGCGGTGCGGTATCCGACGGTGAAGAAGGGTGAGGCGCGGTTGCGGATCAGTGTAAGTGCGGCGCATACGCAAGAGGATTGTGTGGGGTTGATGCGGGCGGTTGAAGATGGGTGGTGAATGTGCTGTGTTTAGCCTCAACGGGGCGATATAAATTAATTTGGCGTTCGACTCTTCCAGTGCCCACGTGTTCACAATTTAACCAACATCCTTCACGCTCTCATTTCACACCCATTTCACATTCACATCGCACCGTATTCAGTGTAGTTCAATCGATACATGTCTGGCCGATCCGGCACAGGCTTTTGACTTCGAAACCATTCAGGATTTCGCGTATGAAAATCGCCCAATCGTTCCTTCTTGCTCTGATGGTCATGTCCATCGCAACATCGTCCGCTGCCGAGCCGGTCAAGTCCGTGTGGAAAGGGTTCGACAAACTCGATTTCACCGTGGACGGTCGCAAATGTTTCATCGTCGTTCCAAAAACGGCCGCAGCCGGAAAGCCGTGGATTTGGCGCACCGAATTTTTCGGCCACGAACCCCAGGGTGACATCGCGCTGATCGAAAAAGGTTTTCACGCCGCGTACATTGATGTCCAGAACATGTACGGTGCACCCGTCGCCCTCGACATCATGGATAAATTCCACGCGCACCTCGTCAAAGAATACGGCCTCTCGACCAAGCCCTCACTCGAAGGTTTCAGCCGAGGCGGTCTCTTCACATTGAACTGGGCCGCACGCAATCCCGACAAAGTCTCCTGCATTTACAACGACGCACCCGTCTGCGATTTCAAAAGCTGGCCCGGCGGCAAAGGCAAGGGCAAAGGCTCTGCAGGTGATTGGCAACGCTGCTTGAAAGTCTACGGCCTGACGGAAGAACAAGCGCTCGCGTACAAACTCAATCCCGTCGACAATCTCGAACCACTCGCCAAAGCCAAAATCCCGTTGCTGCATGTCGCCGGCGACGCCGATAAAACCGTGCCCATCGACGAAAACACGCGCCTCGTCGAAAAGCGCTACAAAGAACTCGGTGGCGAAATCGTCGTCATCGCCAAGCCCGGCGTCGACCACCACCCGCACAGCCTCGTCGACCCCAAACCCATCGTCGATTTCGTCCTCGCACACACGAAGTAAGCCGTCGTTCCCCTCTCCCCTTGAGGGAGAGGGCCGACGAGCCAGCCGTTCGGCTCGCGGGGAGAGGGGTGAGCGTTGATTAACCCCAACGCCTTGATTTCATCCCAACCCCGCTTCCCGTCTTTTTTCCTTTGCGCCTTAGCGCCTTCGCGCCTTTGCGTTAAAATCCCTTCTCTATTACGCCCGACATTCAACAATTTCAGTGGAGTCAAAACCCGTCGATGGACTACAACCGCCTCCTCGCTCAACGCGTCTCCGGCATCGAAGCCTCAGGCATCCGCAAAATTTTCGACCTCGCAGCCACGATCAAAGACGCGATTAATCTCTCGATCGGCCAGCCTGATTTCGACGTCCCCGATCCGATCAAAGACGCTTGCATCGACGCCATTCGCTCTGGCTTCAACCGCTATCCGCCCAGCGCCGGGATTCCGGAATTGCGCGCGCTCGTCCTCGATCATTACGAACAGTTGCACGGCGTCCGCCCGGAAAGTTCGATCATCACCAGCGGCACGTCCGGCGGTTTAACGCTCGCCTTGATGGCGCTGGTCAATCCCGGCGACGAAGTCCTCGTCCCAGATCCGTACTTCGTCAGCTACAAACATCTGACCGCGATGTGCGGCGGCACGGCGGTCTATTACGACACCTATCCCGATTTCGGTTTCGACGCGTCGCGCCTCGAAAAGCTCATCACGCCGCGCACAAAAGTGATCCTCGCGATGTCACCCGCAAACCCGACCGGCGTGTGCCTCTCGCACAAACAGAAAACAGAACTCGCCGATCTTGCCCGAGCGAACAACCTGATCATCATCAGCGACGAAATCTACGAACTGTTCACCTACGGAAACCCCGACGGCCTTCCGAACAAAAGCCTCGGCGCGTATTATCCAGAAGGCACTCTCGCCGTCGGCGGATTGTCGAAAACGTTGGCGATGACTGGATGGCGCGTGGGCTGGGTCACCGGTCCGTCGGCGCTCGTCGAAAGCCTCATCAAGCTCCAGCAATTCACGTTCGTCTGCGCTCCCAGCACAGCGCAAAAAGCCGCGCTCGGAGCCTTCAAAATCGACCTCTCCGATAAAGTCGAACAGTACCGCCGCAAGCGCGATTTTCTGGTTTCAGGTCTGCGCGCAGCGGGCTACGACGTCGTCGAACCCGGCGGCGCGTTCTACCTCTTCCCGCGCATCCCGGCGAAGTTCGCCACCGGGCAGCAGTACGTCGAAGAAGCCATCAAGCATCGCTTGCTGCTCGTCCCAGGAAACGTGTTCTCAAACCGCGACACCCATTTCCGAATTTCATACGCCGCGTCCGACGCCATTCTCGAAGACGGGCTGAAGGTCATGCAGGAACTCGCCGGATAAGCGCTCGCTCGCATTTACACTGCGCGTTCCGTGTTCCACGCATGCACCACTTTGCCCATGACGTCATGGTGCTGGAATGTGATCAGGCTTTTCACGCCGTCACGCTTCAGCGTCACCGCAAGGAATCCACCTCGAACGTGGTGGTATTTGTGGTACTTGAGATTCTCACCTGGCGAACCGCTCGCGTGTTCGTCGCTCGCAGGACCCGCGCTGAATTCCCGCACGCCCGTTTCTGGATGCACGGAATGGTACTGCCAGTGCCGGTCGCCGGTGATCACGAAGAAATTGTCCGGCACATTCGCCTTGATCCACGCTCGGATTTCGTCGCCTTCGTGTTGGAATCCCTCGTTCGCGTGATTGTCCTTTTTATTGAGACGATCCGGGCCGACGAGCGGCGTCGGCGAGACGAGAATCTTCCACGTCGCATCACTCTCTTTGACCGTCCGCTTGAACCACGCTTTTTGCTCGGCGCCCCAGATCGTCTTGTCCGGTCCGTCCGGGCTTTTGTTTTTCGAGCGGAAGTCGCGCCCTTCCGTAAACCAAAGTTGCAGATCACGCCCCCAGCGGATCGTTCGATAACTTGGCCCCTCATCGTTCATCGGCGCTTGCTGGCGGAAGATTTTCTGGCCTTGAGCGAACGTAAAGTCTCCCATGCTCGCGCCCGGACCGGAATCGTTACTCAACGTGTCGTGATCGTCTTTCAGCCAATACGTCGATTGATTGCGATTGAATTCGATCAGGCGCGGGAGGCTGAACATGCGCTCCCAATGATAACGCGCGAGGCGTTCTGAAATCGCGGCGGGCGCGTCGTTGTCGTAGTAGACCAAGTCACCGGTGAGGCACGTAAAATTCGGATTGAGCGACTGCATCGCAGGATAGATGAAGTGGCCGTCGGTATGGCCACGATCCGGATACCCTTGGCACGTCATGACACAAAAGCGCAGATTGCTCGGAGCGTTTGCCGGCAAAGCCGTTTCGAATTTTCCACGAAAGATAGACTCTTTGGAAACACCTGCAAGCGTGACGACGTCGCTCGCATAATAATACACGGTGCCAGGCTTCAAATCAGCAAGCGTGAACTCGCAGATAAAATCGTGCTCTGCCGCAGCACTCTTGATCTCGGTGGTTTTCGCGTCAGTCAAATCCTCGCGCGTGCCGTAGCGCAGTTGCACGCGTCCAGGCGCGCCGGGGCAGGCACCTTCGAGTTCATCGACGGACGTTGTGACGTTGGACTCCGACTTGCCGCGCTTCTTCTCCTCTTTATCGCGTTTCGGAATAACAATCCCTTCCTTGTTGCGCGTCGCTGTAGCAGTCAATCGAGTCCAAACAATCGCAGTGGTATCGGTCACTTCGCCACATCGCGTCCCCATAGCCTGAAACGGCCCGGCCGGTTCATCGGCATAAACAGAATGTTGGGATAGATTCGAAGCAATGACCACACCGGCGACAGCAGCTGAAGAGCGAGCCACAAATGCTCGGCGCGTGAGTTTTGAAGGTTTCATATTTTTCATAGCTAACAGACTCCACTGGATTCAAACAACTACACCTGAGACGAAATTAATTGGGTCTGTGCCCGGGAAAAATGTAAAAGAGAATTCAGTTGACCATCGTTCCAATTTCGTTCACACTAGTTTATTTAAGTTACGATCTGGATCGTCGCCGTCGCCCACCGCTCGCGCCGCCCGGATTACTGGCAGAAGCGTTTAAAGGACATTCCGTTGTAAACATCGTCAGCACGTTCAAGGAGGACTCATGACAGCCCGCTCAAAAACCATTTTCGACGAAGCCATGCGCTTACCCGCAGACGAACGCTCCCAAGTCGCACTGGCACTTTTGGACAGTTCATGCGATGAAGACGACACCCTCGTCGATCCCGGCGCTGAAGCCGCCTGGGACGCCGAGATCGACAAGCGCATCGCCGAAATCGATTCGGGGAAAGTCGTGGGAATCCCCCATGACGAAGTAATGGCCTCGATCCGAGCCAAATACAAATGGTCACGCTAGAATGGAACCCCGGAGCGCGGGAAGATTTTGACCTTGCCATTGAGTGGTATGAACGAGAAAAATCTGGACTTGGAAAGCGCTTCTCGAATAACGTTGATTCTATTTGTAGTAAGATTCGATCTCATCCCAGCGCGTGGCCCACTCGTGGAAAAGGAATTCGATACTGTCCCGTAAAAGACTTCCCCTTCAATGTCGTCTACACTGAACGCCCAAGCACGATCTGGATCGTCGCCGTCGCCCACCGCTCGCGCCGACCAGATTATTGGAAAAAGCGATTGAATGATCTTCCGAAGTAACCGTAATCCGCTCATGTATCACCAATAAATTGGGCGTTATAATTCTTGGATTCGTTCGATACCGTACTCCGTGTTCTCGTTTTTGGCGTGTTTGTGCCAAAGTCGCTTTCTCTAGCTTCGAAGGGAAGCCTCGCGCTTCATTCCTTTTACAGGACCCACCGCATGACCACTCGACTTCAGCCGCTCGTCTTGGCATTCACACTCGCAACACTCGGCTTCTTTTCAGGAGTAGCCCGATCCGCTGATGTCTCTGGCTTCACCTACTGCATTCCCATCACCATTTCCAACACCAACACCATCTACTACTAAGGCGTTCAAGTCCTCGTGACCGTGGACACCGCCACACCCATTGCCGCCGGGCACATGAAAGCGAGCGGCGACGACATTCGCTTCGTTGGCATCATGCCGAACGTCAAAGCCGTCGGATTCGGCCCCTTCCTCCCTTACTACATCGAAAGCGGCATCAACACAACCACCACGAAAATCTGGCTCCGCTTCCTGACGATGGGCCAAGGGCTCGACGAACCCATCGCCATGATCTACGGCAATCCCGACGCCACCGCCGAAAGCAGCGGGGGCGCCGTCTTCGATTTTTTCGAAGGGTTTGACGGCCCCACGACCCGCTTCGCAGTCTCCTGCGGCACGGGAAACGAATCGCTCAGCAACGGCGTCATGACGTACTCGTGGACCGACTCCGGAGTCTGGATCGCCGATACCACCGGACATGAACCCCAAATTTACCCCCATCCTGAAGGGTTGACAGCAGCACGTTGTTTCGTAGCGGTGTAAATAAAAGCATGATGAAGACGCTACCTTTCATGATCAAATCAATCCTCGCATTGACGATTTCAACCCTCGCCGTCAATGTCTTCTGTGCCGACGCTGCCACGACGCGAGCGTTTCTTTCCGCTCATTGTTTTGAATGCCACGACGCAGACACGCACAAAGGCGGTCTGGATCTCACGGCGTTGAAATCCAATTTAAGTGACATGGCGACGTTTGAAACGTGGGTCAAAATTCACGACCGCATCGCCGATGGCGAAATGCCGCCAAAAAAAGAAGCGCGTCCTCCCGCCGCGGCTCAAGCCGCATTTCTCACTGTGTTATCAACGGACCTGACCGCCGCCGACCGCGCTCGATTCGGCCCCGAAGGTCGCGCCACTCAACGCCGCTTGAACCGCTACGAATACGAAGACACGCTCCGCGATTTACTTTCGCTTCCTGAATTGCAAGTCAAAGATTTCCTACCCGAAGACGGCGAATCGCACCGTTTCAATAAAGTCGCCGAAGCGTTGGACGTCTCGCACGTAAACATGGCGCGCTACCTGAACGCCGCCGATTTCGCGCTGCGTCAAACGCTGGCACAACAGGTTTCCAAACCCGAATTGAAGACGATCAAATACTACGCGCGCGAGCAACCGGGTCTCGTTGGACGTTTCAAATTGGGCGGCCCCGAATGCCGCAAGACCTTTCCCGTTTTAGGACTTGAAGGCCAACCCGCCGTCCAAGCCGGCAAAGCACCCGCGACCGTCGGCGCGGCCGATCCGAAGACCCGCGAGCAGGAAGCCGTCGGCATTGTGGTCAGCACCTACGAGCCAACAGAGATTCAATTCAACCGCTTCAAAGCACCGCTCTCCGGCTATTATAAACTACGTTTTTCCGCATACTCAATCTGGGTCGGCGGGGCCGATCCAGCTAAACCATGGATTCCAAATTACGGCAAAATTTCAAAAGGCCGACGCGACGAACCGGTCACAATTTCGTCTGACATCGCGCCGCGATTATTGCGGAAACTCGGAGGCTTCGACGTCACGCCCGAACCGACGGTCAGCGAGTTGACTGTCTGGCTATTTACCGGCGAAACGATCCGCCCCGACGCCGCACGCTTCTTCCGCTCTCGCCCGCCCGATCACAAAAATCCGCTCGCCGAAAAAGACGGCATGCCCGGCGTCGCATTCAAGTGGATGGAAGTCGAAGGCCCCCTCGTCGATGCATGGCCCCCGCCTGGTCACAAACTCCTCTTCGGCGACTTGCCGATGACTAAGAAATCCGTGAGTGCCACGCACGTTGACGTAGAATCGCCCAGCCCCGAAAAAGACGCGCCGAAACTGCTCACCCAATTCATGGCCCGAGTCTACCGCCGCCCCGTCTTATCGGTCGATTCAGCCCGTTTCTTGAACGTCATTACCCAGGCGCTAAAGTCGAATCATTCGTTCACTGATTCCATGCTCGCCGGTTACACAGCGGTACTCTGCTCGCCGGAATTCCTGTACCTCGGTGAAAAGCCCGGACGACTCGACGACCTCGCGCTCGCCGAACGGCTCTCGTATTTTCTCTGGAACTCCCAACCCGACGACACGCTCCGAAAACTCGCACTCGACGGAAAATTACGCGACGAAAGCATTCTGCGCAATCAAACAAACAGGCTCATGAACGATCCAAAATCACGCCGCTTCGTCAACGATTTTCTCGACTACTGGCTCGAACTCCGCAAGATCGCCGCAACCGCGCCGGACGCAACACTGTACCCGGATTACCAACTCGACGACCTGCTCGTCGAATCGCTCACCGACGAAACGCAACTCTTTTTCGCAGAGCTCGTGAAGCACAATCTCGGCGCGAAGAATCTCGTCGCATCGGATTTCGCCATGCTAAACGAAAGGCTCGCGGTGCATTACGGCATTCCCGGAATCAAAGGCATCGCACTCCGCCGCGTGGCACTTCCGTCCGATTGCGTACGCGGCGGATTGATGACTCAAGCCAGTGTCCTCAAAGTCACCGCCAACGGCACGACAACCTCACCGGTCATTCGCGGCGCATGGATCATGGAGCGCGTCCTGGGGCAAAAGCCGCCTCCCCCGCCCCCCAGCGTTCCCGCTGTCGAACCCGATACGCGCGGAGCCACGACGATCCGCGAGCAACTCGACAAACACCGCAACCAACCCACCTGTGCCGCATGCCACAAGAAAATTGACCCGGCTGGATTCGCGTTGGAGAACTTCGACACGATGGGCGCTTGGCGCGACAAATACCGCGCGCTTGGCGTCAAAGACATCGTCAAAGGCTTCGGCCACAACGGCATCTCAAACGCCTACGGCTACGGCCAGAACGTCGACGCGTCCGGCGAACTCCCCGATGGCCGTCCCTTCAAAGACGTACGCGAGTTGAAAGCATTGTTACTCAAGAACGAAGCGCAACTCGCCCAAAACCTCGTCCAGCAACTCACAGTCTACGCAACCGGAGCCCCCGTCCAATTCGCCGACCGCCCCGCCGTCCAAGCGATTTTGGACAGAAGTAAAGCCGATGGCTACGGCATTCGAACACTGATCGAAGAGCTCGTGCAAAGCCCGCTGTTTAGAGAAAAATAAACACCCGTTCCTCACACGCGTCCCAGCACCACCGCCGCATTCGTCCCGCCAAAACCATACGACGTTTTAAGAATCGTCTCGAAGCGTCCAGCCAGCGCCGATCCCGTCGGCGTGGTGAGATCGCATTCCGGATCTTTCTCCGCCACGTCCAATCCCAGCACAGGCGGGACGAGTCCTTCGTTCATCGTCTGCACAGCTGCAATCGATTCCAACACACCCGCCGCTCCCATCGTATGTCCAATCGAACTTTTCACGCTGCACACCGGAATCGTCCGCCCACGCGCACCGAAAACCGCGTGCACGGCTTTCGTCTCAATCGCGTCATTGTACGGTGTCCCCGTCGCATGCAGATTGATATGGTCGATGCGGTCCGCTTCGACACGCGCATCAGCCAGCGCCTCACGCATCAGCGCCTTAATGCCAAGCGCTTCCGTCTCGGGCGCAGTCATGTGAAACGCATCATTATTCACCGCTCGCCCCAGGATTTTCGCGAAGATGCGCGGAGCCTTTCGACGCGCGGCGTGTTCAGCGCTCTCGACGACCATCGCGCCCGCGCCCTCCGAAAACAGCGTCCCTTTGCGCCGCTTATCAAACGGTCGAATCGTCTCCGGCGTCACCGCGCGCAACGCCGACAACCCGGCATAAGCATACAACGACAATTCGTCATAGCCGCACACCAGTACGAACTCCGCCCGCCCGCGTCGCACCAGATCAAACGCCATCCCAATCGCCGCCGTCCCCGACGCACACGACAACGACAGATTCATGCGCGGCCCACGAATGCCATACCGCCGCGCCAATTCGTCGCCAGCATGGCCGCACAAATATTTTTCCAACGATGCCTTAGAAACATCGTGAGCGCCGTCAACAAGCGCCGTCTCCGCCGCACTCATCCCGCCAAAATTCGTCCCGGTCACAATGGCCCCGTGCGTAATCGCCTCGTCACCACTGAACTTCACCGCTATGCACCCGTCGCCCGCATTTTCATCCAGCGCAAACGCCACGCGCAACGCCTCACGCGACGCGTCGAGCAGCATCCGTAACGCGCGCGTCTGCCCATTTGGCTCGACCTCGTACCCTGCCACATTCCCGGCCAGTGGATTGCGAAACATCGACGCATCGAATTGAGTGATCGGCGAAAACGCCGAGCGCCCCTCAACCAGCCCATTCCACAACGCCTTCACGCCCCGCCCATGCGGGGACACAGCGCCCATTCCTGTGATGACAACGTCGCTGGTCACGCTCATAGTCTCAACGCCTCTGTGATCCCTTGCCTCATTGCCAAAAATCCACTCCTCACTTCACCGCCTTGCAGCACCGAAATCCGCGCCGCTCCTTCCCCTTCCCCACATCATCCGCCGCCGATTCGGTCCGGCAACTGCTCGACAACTCCGGCGTGTTCAGCGGCGCAGTCCAGTCCCCGCCAAGCACATTATCCCCATTTCCGTCCGCCCACTCCGCTGCGTTTCCAGCCATGTCAAACACGCCCTCAGGCGTCCGGCAGCGCGGATAATGTCCGCTTGGTAGAGGATGCGTTTGAGCATTTAAATCAAATCCCGCCGCACACGTCCCGCTCACGTACTCGTTGCCATACGGAAACCGCCGACCCGAGTCACCCGCACACGCGCGTTGCCATTGCGCGTACGAGCACAGTGTCTTTCCCTCTTTCGCACACCGCTCGCGCGCCTCTATCAATGAAAGGCCCGTCATCGGTTCAACTCCTGGCTTGTTCGGATATTCATACCGATCTATCGCGAACACCGGGACCTGCCCTTTTTTTCCCGACGCGCTGTGAAATTCGCCCGCCGAAATCAACGCCATATTTTGCCCGCGCGCATCCACCGACACCGTCAGAGCCAACTCCGAATCGCGAGCCTCTCGCGTCACACGCAGCGGTGCCTGCTGCGGCTGCGCGTCTTTTACGACGAACGAAATAATATAAAATCCTGGTGCCAGCTCCGCACTCTTCAACGGAGTCGTTCCCAACCGCTCGCCCAAGTCAGTCCCGTTCCCCGCAATTGGACGCTCTTGAGCGTCCTGAATCTTCCGCGCAAATACCTCGCACGTCCCAACGGGAGCCGCTTTCAATCCCGGCCCTTTGTTCGCCGTTACATCCAAAAAGACGGTGCGAATTCCCTGCGCTTCACGTAACAACTCGCGAGCATCCGCGTTTTTCGGATCGCGATCCACTGCTTCTTGTGCGGCGAATTCTGCTGCTCCATAATTTGGTGCCGGCGGCGGATCGCCCGTACGCACGGCGAGCGGATGAAGAAACATTTTCGCTTTGAAAACAAACCGCCGTATATCCGCATCAATCTCCGCCCGGTGCAATTTTTCGAGCGCGGCTTTCGCGTCCACATTTTCCGGAACCAGCGCTTCCGCTTTGTGAAAAGCGTCTTCAGCTTGTCCCAGCAACACGCGAGCGCGGCCCGACGTGCTTTCAAATTCCCCCGGCGTCACCGTGTTGAATGTTCCGATCACAGTCCTCGCGCGTTCCAATAACGAACTGCCTTCGTCCAACGCCACCGCGAATTTCTTCGCCCGCTCCGCGCGCTGTGTTTGAGCTGCCGACCGAGCTGCAAACACCGAATATCCCAAAGCGCCGAATCCAGACAAAATCATCACCAGCGCAGCGACCGCGAATTCCTTGTGCCGCTTCAACTGCCGCCACGCAGTTCCAATCACACTCAGCGGCTTCGACGAAATCGCCTCGCCCGCGTTGAAACGCCGAATGTCATTGGCCAATTCCAGCGCGTTCGCAAACCGAGCGCTCTTATTTTTTTCGAGGCACTTCAAACAAATCGTTTCGATGTCCTGATTGATCGACGGATTAATCTCGCGCGGCGGAACGGGAAGTTCATCAATGATCTTGCGCAACACAGCCATCGTCGTCTGCCCGTCGAACGGCGCACGACCGGTCAGCAATTCATACAAACACGCGCCCGCCGAATACACATCGCTCTGCGCGTCGATCTGGTCCAAATGCCCTTCCGCCTGCTCGGGCGACATATACGCCGGCGTGCCCATCGTCGTCCCGGACTGCGTGATTTCAAGATCCTCATCTTCACGCCGCGCCAAACCGAAATCCATCAATTGCGCACGCTCATCGTCGCCGACAATGATATTTGCAGGCTTCACGTCGCGATGGTACACCCCATTCATATGCGCGTGATGCAACGCGTCCGCGACGCCTTCTACAATCTTCAACGCCAAGCGCGGCGTCATTTCACCGCGATCTTTCAACTGCTTCGCCGTCCGCCCTTCGATAAAATCCATCACGAAATATGGCTTGCCATCGAACTCGCCGACCGCATAAATCGGCACAATGTTCGGATGCTGCAATCGCGCAGTCGCCTGAGCCTCTCGCCGAAAACGCAGCACGTCCGTCTCCGTCGCACCCTCTCCGGCAAGCAGCACTTTAATCGCAACTCTGCGTTTCAATTCTGGATCGATCGCTTTGTAAACAATCCCCATCCCGCCACGATTAATCTCCTCAATAACCTGATACTGCCCGATAAATGCGGGCATTTTCTTTGAAATCCCCGGCCCCACAGGCGTCATCTTAGCGGAGGGAGTAGCCGCCGGTTTTCGCGCCGATGTCGTGTTGGAATGTGTGCCGGGTTTTTTAGGAGCTTGCGTGTGACGCGCAGACGTGGAAGCATTGGACAGAACTGCCGACGCGGCAGCGGTCGCAGCAGTAGCCGACGGAATGTTCAAATCCATCGCGATTTGCGCTCGAGCATCGAAAAGCGATCCGCAATCCTGGCATTGAACCGATTGCAACCGCTCTTTCGACGTCATCACGGCAATACTCAAGCGTACGCTGCTGGAACAATGAGGGCACGTTGCATCCATGATTTTATCATAAGGAATTTCCCGCTCGGCGGAAAGTACTTAACAGACGCATTCAAGTAGCACGAGAGTCAAAGCAAGAGCCGCGCACGCCAGTAAGCGGCCAGGGGTGAATGAATCGCTCGTGATTTGCCGCTTACTCGCGTGCGCGGCTCTTGATGAACCAATTGAAACTTAAGACCACTTTTGTCCCGACGTTTTTAACAATTGATTCGCCGTAAAAAAACGGTTATCGTATTAGGTTGTTGTTGCAGTGCATCGTTTGGGGTCGTATCGCTAACGTATGTCGCTAAATCACAAAGCGGGCCTCATTGCCGCTTCACTGTTGGTCGCTCTTGGCGTGATCTGGATGGCGTTCCGCGCCAGCCAACGGTCGCGATATGAATCAAGCGAGCCCACGAACGTGTCGCGTTCGCTCCCGCCTAATTCGTCAAAACCAAAAATTACTCCTTTAAGCGTTGAACCCAAGACACCTGTTACCGCAGAAAATTCGTCTCAAATTACTCCTATCACAACGCGGCGCGATGTAGATTTCTGGCCTCAACTCCCCCACCCCATTTCATTGCGACAACGCACGATCACTCCGTCGAAAACAATCGCCGAGACGGACCGTCTCGATCCAGCCCGGCACACGTGGCTCGCCCAATTCGGAGGACCGTTGAGCGATGCGGATAAGACTAATCTCCGCGAAAATTATCAAATCGAAACGCTGAGTCTCAGTTCTGACATGTGCGTATACGTCCGCGCGTCAGCGACTCATTTACTCGAAGCTGCAGACGAGAGTACGCCCAAAATTCTCGGCTGGGCTCGCCTGAATCCTGACGACAAAATCATCGAAGCCAGTTTTCCCAACGGCGACCCACGCGCCGTGTTGCGCGTCGAACTTCATCCCAACGGCGATCTGCGCCGAGTGACTCATCAAGCTGTGGCGTTGGGCGGACGCGTTCAAAAATCCGGCGCAAATTGGTTCTCCGTTGAAAGCGCTCACGCGCGTTCGTTCGCCCTGAGACTGGCCGCTCTCGACGACGTGTACATGATCGAATCCATTCGCCGCACCTACATTCCTCACAACGCCAACGCTGAAGCCAATTCAAACGTCACGCCGCTGTTTTCCTCACCGTTCAATTTGACCGGATCAGGCATCACCATCATGGTCCGCGACGAAGGACGCGTGTTCGCGCATCCGGATTTCGGAACGCGCATACAGTTCGGCCCGGACGTCGCAGCCAGTCAACCCGTCCAACACGCAACCCATGTGGCCGGGACCATCGGCGGAAGCGGCGTCACAATTCCCGGCGCAGGCACACGCGGTTTTGCGCCCGGATGTACCATCGTCTCATACGACCTCAGCGGCGACGAATCCTCTGAACCCATTCAAGCGCTGCAATCGTTCGGAGCCGCTATTTCGAATCATTCGTACGGTTTTCTAACAGGCTGGGACAACGGCTCAGGAACCTTCACCAACAATCAAGCCACGTTCGGATTGTACGCATCGTTCGCGCGTAATTGGGACGGTCTCGCCAGGAGCCAAAATCTGATCCTGATCAAATCCGCCGGCAATGCGCGCGATGGCACTGGCGTCGGCCATCCGCACAACGGCCTCCTCGCCACCGATGGTGACTACTACAACACCATCGACCAATCCGGAACTTCGAAGAACGTGCTGGTCGTCGGAGCCGTCAGTGATTCAACCGCAGCAGGATCACCGGTCACGTCCAAACGCGTACTCTCCTTTTCATCCAGCGGCCCGACGAGCGATGGCCGTTTGCGCCCGGAGATCGTCGCTGACGGCGACGCGCTGCTCTCCTGCGACAACACGCCCGTGACCGGCAACACATACGTCGCGCTCTCCGGCACCTCGATGGCAGCCGCAGCCGTGACCGGATCGACCGCCCTGTTCATGCAACGCTACAAACAAATTCTCGGCGCGTCCGCGTCTTGTCCACCGCACGTCATCCGAGCGGTCTATGCGCAAACCGCGACGGACCTCGGCACGCCCGGCCCCGATTATCTCCACGGCTTCGGTATCCTCGATGCAGCCGCTGCAATCGCCCTGCTGAACGCAGACTCAGGGCTAGGCCTGCGGATTGCAACATCATCCATTTCAGCTTCCACGCCCGAACGCTTTTTCCTCATCAGCAGCGATGGTTCAATCCCCATCAAAGCCACGCTGTGCTGGAGCGACGATCCCGGCGACGCGCTCGCCACAAAATCACTCGTCAACGACCTCGACGTGCGCTTGATCAAAGCGGACGACCAATCCGTGTCCTATCCTTTCGTCTTGAATCCAAACGCCCCCGCCCAAGCCGCAGCTCCCGGCATCAATACCATCGATACGATCGAACAAGTGCTCGTCGCCAGTGCTCCGCCCGGGAATTATCTCTTTGCGATTCGAGCCAGTACACTGATCTCGTCCATGCCCTTCGCACTCGCCAGTTCACACACGCTGACTCAAGTCCTACCTCCAACGCCAGCCATTCAATCGACTGCAACCGTCGGACCACCGCCGTTCGATGTGAACTTCGACGGCACTAATTCCGTCGCGGCTCAAGGCTCCGCGCTCGTCCAATACATTTGGTCGTTCGGAGATGGAGCCAGCGCGACCGGAACGACCGTCCAGCACACGTACGTGCAAGGCGTGTATCAAGCCACGCTGAAAGTCATCGATAATAAAGGAGCGTCGGCCTCGACCTCCGTGATCATTTCGGTCGCAAATAAATCCCCCGTCGCCGCGCTGGCTGTTTCGCCATCCACCGGCGGAGCGCCACTAACATCCTTCTTCAACGCGGGCGACAGTTCCGACCCCGACGGCACAATCATGAACTTCGCCTTCGATTTCGGAGATGGTTCCAACGCGATAGGCTCTACCGCGACGCACACGTATATGACTCCGGGATTGTACACGCCGCGTATCACAGTGACCGACAACGGAGGCGCGACGAATTCGAAGACTGCAACCGTTTTCGTCGGAGAATCGTTCGCCCCAACAGCGGCGCATTTCGGTTTGAATTTCAGTAAGAGTTTCCGCGACACGTTCACACTTTCTACTCGCTCGCTACCAATCGCTCCGAACATTGATACGACTGGATTGCAAGGAACGGTCCGTGTCGGCCAAGCCAGCTATACGTTCATTCTCGATTCCAAAGGCAACTACACGTCCCCCGTCTTAAAAGTGAAACTGCTCCCTCTGAAAGCGCAGTTGTCAATCCGTTTGGCTCAAACAAATCTACTAGGTGCGATGTCGTTCTCGAACGTCTCGAACACCACCGTCAAAAGCCTTCACGTCTCGATCCCGTTCGCAGTCAATTTCGGCAACACGCTTTCATACGGTTCATCAGGATTGCCGTTTTCGTATACCGCTAAACAAGGCGTCAGCGGAAGCGGTACGTTCATAAAAAATTAACACCCATCTTTATCCGATCTGAATTAAGCTTTGCGCTCGAACATTCAATCCGAAACCCGAAACTCGAAACCCGAAACGAATTCGCATGTCAAAAAAAGAAAAAGTCACGTTCTTCTGCAAACACTGCGGCCACGAAACCTCACGCTGGGAAGGCAAATGCCCCGGCTGTAACGAATGGGACGCGCTCGTCGAAGCCCCCGCCGTGCGCACCGGCCCGGCCATGCGCGGTGCCTCTGCCGCTGGATCAAGCGCCCGAACCTATTCCAACCCGTTGACCACTCGCCCGCGCCCACTGAAAGAACACGCGCTCGAAACCATCGAACGACTGCCCGTTTCAATCGGCGAATTCAATCGCGTCCTCGGCGGCGGAATTGTGCCAGGCGGAAGTGTGCTCGTCGGCGGCGAACCCGGCATCGGAAAATCAACGCTGCTGCTGCAATTGCTCGGAGCGCTCGCGGAAGATCAGAACAGCGAATCGAAATCGAGTTTCCTCTACATCACAGGCGAAGAAGCGCCGAGCCAAATCGCCGCGCGAGCGTTGCGCATGTCCGCCGATTCAAAGAAAAAAACGCGCGGAGCCACGTTCGACAGCCCCTATCTAAAACTCGCGAGCGAGACCGATCTCTCCGGAATTCTCGACATGCTCGAAGTCGAACGCCCGACCGTCGCCGTGATCGACTCCGTCCAAACACTGCGCGACGCAGGCCTGCCCTCAGCGCCGGGATCAGTCAGTCAAGTCCGCGGGG
>Ga0194042_1000258_pt1 | contig 17352 bp, 13 predicted proteins | sample JunL4412m_MetaG_FD_148974 | JGI IMG/M metagenome (GOLD analysis project Ga0194042, IMG submission 148974) | Anoxic zone freshwater microbial communities from boreal shield lake in IISD Experimental Lakes Area, Ontario, Canada - Jun2016-L442-12m | ecosystem: Environmental > Aquatic > Freshwater >...
GCCCCGCGCTGCCCCATCGCTCAAAAGTCATGCACCGAATCCATGCCCGTCCTCGAACAACAAGGTGCGCCCGGACATCTTGTTCGCTGCCCGTTGGTACGGTAACACCCCATTCAGGAGCGGCGGTAATCCTGCCGCTTCTGAACGCTATTGTGTCGTCCACTTAAACCCCTGCGCTTCAAACCGCTCGCGCGATTCCGCAGAACGCAACGCATCCAGCAGTCTTCCGGCCAACCGCTTATTCGCAGATTCTTTGCTCAACGCCATCGGCTGCACAGCAATCGCGCACGGAATGTCGATCTTGACCGCATCCAATTTGTCACCCGCTGCCGCTGCATTACTGACATAAGCGACAACCGCATCGAGCGATCCGGTCAACAATTGATTGACCAATAAATCGCCCGTTGCAGATTGCACTTTCACATTCTTCATCACACCATCAAACACGCCGCTCGTCTTAAACGTGACCGCAGTCAACGCTCCCAGCGCACACTGCTTTTCATGCCCGACTCCGAGTTTCAATCCCGCTTTGCCAAGGTCCTTTAATTCAGCGATGCCATGCGGATTACCCTTCTTCACCAGGATCACGAGCTGGTTCTGCGAAACATCTTCTGAGTCTAAAAACAAATCAGCGACCTGTTTCATGAACGATGTGTCGCACGCAAAATACGCATCCGGAAGCCCCGCCCCTTTTAACGCACGCATCTGAGACACAAGAATTCCGCACCCGTTGTAGACACGCGTGACCTTCACGCTTTCGCGCGTTTCAAACTCCTTAATCGTCGTCTCAATCGCCGGCCTCAGCATCGCCCCGGCAAAGAATTTGAGTTCCGGCACGTCGCTCCACACATCGCCCTCTTCCACCTCGAACCCGCTCTTCCTAAATTCCGTAAGTCCCTTGTCGCGAGCCGATACATAGCGCATGAAATGCAATGCCGCTGTCGGATTCTTTGCCGAACGCAATAACGCCGCCGACACTTTCGCGGTCACCGCTGTGAGTTCCGGAGCCTCGACGCCTTCGAGAGTCTCGTACATTGGGAGCATCGAATTCCACACGATCCCAGCATCAACCGACCCCAGTTTCACATCATTCGCCACATCGCTCACTGTGATCTTAAACACAACCTTCTTCGACAGCGCATCCCATTGGTTTAGTTTCTCAAAACTCTGGCGGGTCAATTTTCCAATCGCAGACGCGTCTCCTCCAAGCGCGACTTTCACAGTCGGTCGAGCCAAATCCGCAACGCTCTTAATCCCCGCCGGATTACCCTTTTTCACAAGCAACACCGCCTGCATCCGAACCAATGGAATCGCTTCAGCAATGAGATTCTTCGTTCGCCCAATGTCGTTGAAGCTGTCATCCGCCGGCACAAACACATCCCCCCGCTTCGCGATTTCAGCCTGAGTCAATAGCGTCTGCGACGGTCCATACTGCAATTGAATCTGACGCTTGAATTCGCGCTCATACTCACGCGCAATCGCTTCGATCGGAGCCTTGACCGCCGGAGCGCAATAGACAATCAGAGGCTCGAGCGGGCCACCGCCCGCATCAGGATTCGTCGCGCTCGAAGGCTTTTTATCAGACGAAAGCAACAGCCACACCAGCGCCGCGAACACCATTAGTGAGCCAACAAACAGATTCCAAACTGAATTGATTTTCCCATCGCATCGCAACAATCGCATGGCATTTCCTTTTCAAATTTTGATACCTCAATTGTTTCACACGCAGTAGCGAAAAGCAACTGCCGCCGCTAGAATGATATCTCAATCACACTCAGGAAATCAACCCAATGCTCTACCGCCGCTTTGGTAAAACCGAACTGCAAATCCCCGTCTTTTCGTGCGGCGGAATGCGCTATCAGCAGTCTTGGAATGACCAAGATCGCTTCACCTCCGACAACCAAAACAATCTCGAAGCCACCATCCACCGCGCGATTGAACTCGGCATCAATCACATCGAAACCGCGCGAGGCTACGGCACCAGCGAAGAGCAACTCGGCCACGTCCTGCCCCAATTGCCCCGGGACAAAATCATCGTCCAAACCAAAGTCGCTCCCGCGCCCAACGTCGCGGATTTCCTCGAAAATTTCGAGAAGTCCATGCGCCTGTTGAAACTCGATTACGTCGACCTTCTCGGCATTCACGGCATCAACAACAACGAGTTGCTCCATCAGACCATCCGCCCAGGCGGGTGCATGGAAGCAGCCATGAAATTGAAGGAACAGGGCCGCGTCCGCCACGTCGGTTTCTCGACGCACAGTGGCCTGCAAACGATGCTCGACACGCTCAAAGACGGTCGTTTCGAATACATCAATCTGCATTGGTATTTCGTCAATCAATTCAACGCGCCCGCCGTCGAACTCGCGACGAAACTGGACATGGGCGTCTTCATCATCAGCCCCAGCGATAAAGGCGGCAAGCTCTACGCTCCCAGCAAAAAACTCGTCGACTTCACCGCGCCGCTGTCGCCAATGGTCTTCAACGACGCCTGGTGCCTCTCGAATCCGCAAATCCACACGCTCAGCCTCGGCGCCGCGCGCCCGTCCGATTTCGACGAGCACATGAAAGCGCTGCCGCTGCTCGCGCCGGGATTCGACACACGCTCCGTAGTCGGCCCCATCGAAACGCGTTTGAATAAAGAACTCGAAAACGTGATGGGTTCTGAGTGGATGAATTCCTGGCACAAAGGCATCCCGGAATGGGACGCAATTCCCGGCGACGTGAACGTCTTCGAAATCCTCCGCCTGAGAAATTTCGTCAAAACGTTCGACATGATCGAGTACGGCAAAATGCGCTACAATCTGCTCGGAAACGCCGACCACTGGTTCCCCGGCAACCGTGCGAACGCACTCGACGGCCTCGATTTCAACGCATCGTTGAAAGATTCGCCATTTAAAAACATCATCAAAGATTGCCTCGCCGAAGCACACGATTTGATGTCCGGCCAGGAAGTGAAACGATTAAGCAAGAGTTAGTCGCCAGGTTTTTGTATTCGATTCTCATCTCATGTGTTCGAACAGGATTTATTTCATGCACGCACTTCCCATTATGATCGTTGTCCTCTGTGTTCTCGCGATTGCGTATCGTTACTACAGCGCGTTTCTCGCCGCGAAAGTCGCCGCGTTGGACGACTCACGCTGCACGCCCGCGCACGAACTCAACGACGGACAGAACTATCATCCGACCAATAAATGGGTCCTCTTCGGACACCACTTCGCCGCGATCTCCGGAGCCGGTCCGCTGATCGGACCCGTGCTAGCCGCGCAATTCGGTTACGCGCCCGGATTGATCTGGCTGCTCGTCGGCGTTTGTTTGGCCGGAGCCGTTCAAGACTTCTTGATTCTCGCTGCATCGTTGCGTCACAAAGGCAAAAGCCTCGCGCAAATGGCCAAAGCCGAAATCGGCCCACTGAGTGGCGGTGCCAGCATCGCGGCGATTTTATTTATCATCGTCGTCGCTCTCGCCGGCCTCGGCAGCGCGGTCGTCAAAGCACTCGGTGGTGAAGAAGTCGATGTGCCGAAAGGCAGCAAGATGGTCCTCTCCGAAAAAGCACCGACAGGCACCAGCGACAAAATCGAAATTCCCAAAGGCTCAATTTTGTACGTCTCAGTCGGCACCAGCCAGCCCAAGCCATTCCCACTTTCACACGCTCAGTTTTTGATTTCAAAAAGTGCCGACGGTTCGCCGTCCAGCGACATCAAAAAGCTCGTCGACGCGCGTGCAGGTGACGCCATCGTGTTCGACAACAAAGCTCAATTGATCGTGCCTGGAAGTTCCTGGGGCGTTTTCACCATCGGCACATCAATTCCAATCGCTCTTTTGATGGGCTTGTGGATGTATGTTCTGCGCAAAAATTCCAAACACAAAATCGTCGAAGCCTCCGTCCTCGGCGTCGTGCTGATGCTCGCCTGTGTGCAGATCGGTTCATACGTTCCCGGCACAAAGCTGGGATCGATTTTGGATTTGAGTAAAAACGAAGTAGTGTTGGCGATGGCGATCTACGGATTCGTCGCGTCGGTTCTCCCCGTCTGGCTGCTGCTCTGCCCGCGCGATTATTTGTCGAGCTATTTAAAAATCGGCACCATCGGCGCGTTGATCGCCGGGGTGGTGATCGTCAATCCGAAACTCGAAATGCCCGCATTCGTCGATTGGGGCAGCGACACCACGTTATGGAAAGAAGGTGGCGGCCCGAATTTCCCAGGTCAAATATTCCCCTTCTTATTCATCACCGTCATGTGCGGCGCGATCTCCGGATTCCACGCGTTGGTCTCCAGCGGAACGACGCCAAAAATGGTCAACAAAGAAGGCGATGCGCGCATGATCGGTTACGGCGCGATGCTTATGGAAGGTCTCGTCGGAATCGTCGCCTTGATCGCAGCGTCAAGCTTGTCACCGGGAGATTATTACGCGATTCAAGTGCCGATGGCGAATCAAGTCGTGCTCGCCGCGAAGTCTGAAAAGCTGCGCGAAATCGCAGGCGATGTGGACAATTTGCAAGTCGTCGAAACGCAAGTCGGCGAGAACCTGCGCGGTCGAACTGGCGGAGCCGTAACACTCGCAGTCGGCATGAGCAAAATCTTCGCAGGCCTCTCGTTCTTCGGCGGTCTGATCAAATACTGGTACCACTTCGCGATCATGTTCGAAGCGCTTTTCATCCTGACCACCATCGACACCGGCACACGCATCGGGCGCTTCCTCGTCCAGGAAGTCATGGGCAAATTCAATCCCAAATTCGGCAAAGTCGATTGGTGGCCCGGCACGATTTTTTCGACATCCGTCATCGTTTTCGGCTGGGCGTATTTACTTTCCTCCGGTGACATCAGCACGATTTGGCCCATGTTTGGAATCGCAAACCAATTACTCGCAGTGGTCGCGATGTGCGTCGTCACCTCGATCCTCTTTAATTCAGGCCGAGCAAAATACGCCGCCGTCACACTGCTCCCGCTCGCCTTCATCACGACAACCACGATGACTGCAGGCTACCGGATGGTGATGCGTTTCTGGGCCCAAGCCAGCTGGGTGGACAAGCCCGGAAAGACCGCATCGCTCAATTTATTTTTAACATCGCTGATGCTATCATGCGTCGTGGTCGTGCTCATCGACTCAATCCACCGCTGGTTCAACCCACGCCCGGCAACAACGGAACCGGCTCTGGCGTCTGGAGAATAACATGAAAACCAACGGCACCATCCTCAGACTGACACTCCTAGGTGCCCTGTTGTTGGCTTCGACGCCTGTGCTCAGTGCCGCAGACGCGCCGAAGAAGCCCAACATCCTTTTCATCCTTGCCGACGACCTCGGCTACGGAGACGTTCGCTGCTACAATTCTGAATCCAAAGTCGCCACACCGAACATCGATCAGCTCGCACGCGACGGTATGCGCTTCACCGACGCGCATTCGCCTTCCACAGTCTGCACGCCCAGCCGCTACAGCTTGTTGACCGGTCGGATGGCTTTCCGCATCCCGTATCGAAGTGTCTTCGAAGGCGTGGGCGGCCCGTGCCTCATTAAAGAAGATCAACTCTCTCTGCCGCAAATGCTCCGCAACCAAGGCTACGCCACGGCCATGACCGGCAAGTGGCACGTCGGTCTGAGTTTCTTCGACAAAGACGGGCAGCACATCACAAAGGGCGGCGTCGAAGGCGTGAAGCTGATCGATTACACTCGCGCCATTCCCGACGCGCCGATCCATCGCGGCTTCGATCGCTTCTTCGGCACAGCATGCTGCCCGGGCACGGATTATCTCTACGCCTTCATCGACGGCGACCGCATTCCAGTCCCGCCTACTGGCATGCTCGACAAATCAAAACTACCCAAGCATCCGTATGCGTTCGACAATCGCGCCGGCATGATCGCGCCGGATTTTGATCTCGAAGAAATCGACATCCTCTTTCTGAAAAAGAGTCGCGAATTTCTCGAGCAACACGCGAACAGCCAACCGGAAAAACCTTTCTTCCTTCTTCATTCCACGCACGCCGTTCATCTTCCTTCGTTTGCATCGAAGCAATTTCAAGGCAGCACGAATGCCGGGCCACATGGAGATTTCATCCATGAACTCGACTACATTGTGGGTGAATTGATGAAGACGTTGGAGCGGCTCGGAATGGCGGAGAATACCGTCGTGATGTTTTCCAGCGACAACGGGCCGGAAACCACAAGCGTCGTTCACATGCGCGCCGACTTCGGCCATGACGGTGCGCGACCGTGGCGCGGCGTAAAACGCGACCAATGGGAAGGCGGACATCGCGTCCCCTTCATTGTCCGTTGGCCGGGAAAAATAGTCGCTGGAAACACAAGCGACCAGACCGTCTGTCTCACCGATGTCATGGCAACATGCGCGGCAATAACCGGTGCCACACTTCCCGCCAACTCAGCACAAGACAGCTTCAATCTTTTGCCTGTTCTACTCGGGAAAGCTGGTGCTGCGCCAGCACGCCCATTCACCTTGCACCAAACCATCAGCCTCGCGCTCGCCATCCGAAAAGGGCCTTGGAAATACCTCGATCATCGCGGCTCGGGCGGGAACAATTACGACAAAGATGAACTCAAACCATTCGCCCTGTCCGACACAACGCCAAATGCGTCAGGACAACTTTACAATCTCGAAACCGATCCCGGAGAGACACAAAATCTTTATTTCAAATACCCGGAAATTGTACGCGAATTGAAAGAGCTGCTGGATAACAGCAAAGCGCAAGGACGCAGCGCGACGAGAAGTGTGCCGTAATGCCGCACATGAAAAAACGAGTTAGAGCTGAACCGGTAGCCCAGAATTGGGACGGTCGCGAAGTCCAGCCAAACCAGCATACGCATCGCAAATAGTCCGAGCGTATTTCGTCCAGGAATACGTCGCCGCCTGCTTCAAACGCGTTTCGATCGACGGCGCAAACGATGTATCCGAAATCACGCTCGCGACCGTTGAAACCCACAGGTCCACTGCGCCCACCGGACAAAACATCGCCGCATCACCGCCGACTTCCATCAGCGTCGGAATCGCGCTCGCCACAACCGGCGCACCACACGCCAGCGCTTCAATGACCGGCAACCCGAACCCCTCGGCCTCGCTCGGCTGCAACACCGCGGACGCATGGCGGTACAACGCGGCAAGCTCCGTCTCACTCTGCCGCTCCAACAAAATCGTTGACGATTCCAGTTTCAATTCATCAAACAAGTCGCTCTGTTCAGCCGTCAACGGGCCGCCCACTTTTACGAATCGCAACTCCGGAACGCGCGCGCGCAGCCCAGCAAAAACGCGCAGCAGCACATCGATCCGTTTGCGCGAAATGCAACTCCCGACATGCAGCACATACGGTCGTCCGCCTAGTGATTTTAAAACCGCATTGTCGCCGTCAGTCCCAGGATCGAGCGGCGAATAAGTGCTCGAAACACCAAGCGGCACTTGCACCAAACGCGCCGGATCGATAATCCCGTGCTCCAAAATCTGCCGACGAATTTCACTCGTCGTATGAAACACAATCGCGACTTGTTGCATACCGGTAAGAATCCGCCGCGTCATCGCTTTGAACCAGCGCGGACGCGGCTCCTTCTCCGGCTCAAACAGGCATCGAAACGTATCGAGATCGTGGCAAAATACGCCCGTTCGATTCGCCGGGAGCGCGTGAACAACCTGTGAATAAGAATGATCGCAGACATGATAGCAATCAAAGTCGCGCTGCTGTCTCAAAGCGCGCGGATAATCGATCATGCGGTTCGACAATCGGTCTGCATTAATCGCCGCATTTCTTTTTCCGAACACAGGCAGTCGCGCAAATCGTTTTCGAAACGGCGGACACAACGATGTACTCACAACGTCGCCAGCGCGGCCCGCTGCAATTTCGCGAGACAGCATGTCCGCGACGAGGTCCATGCTGTGCCAACCCTCTTCCCGGAAATCCGGAATGACTGCCAGCTTTAAAGTACTCACGAGGTCATCACGCTCCGATACACGTCGAGCAATTGTCCGCCCAACCGATTCGCATCAAATCGCGAGAGGACCGTCGCCCGAGCGTTTCGTCCCAACAACGTTCGCAATTCAGCATCCTCAACAAGCCGCGCAATCGCCTGAGCCAACGCGTCCGCATCACCCGGCGGAGTTCCCAACGCGTCGTGTCCTTCCGAAACAATCTCCCCCGCCCCACCCGCGTTCGACACGACCACCGCGCGCCCACACGCCATCGCTTCGACAATCGTCAGCCCAAACGGCTCCGGCAATGTGCTCGCGTGAATAACACAATCCAACGCTCGATAGACCTCCGCAACATCGTTTTGAAACGGCACAAACGCTACATCGTTTTGAATCCCAGCACGAACCGCAGCGTCTTTCAATTCGTCCAACGAAAACTGATTCGCCGTATGATAGATCGCTCCGCCGACGATATAAAACCGGACCGGTCGCGTCGTCAGTTTCATGACAAGTTGTGCGGCTTCCAAAAAAACGTCCTGCCCTTTCCAGCGCGCGAATGTGGCCACCAGTCCGACTCGAATCGTCCCCGGTTTAGCAGAATCAATTCCAGCCAACGCATCAAGCTTCCCCGCATCAACCGTTCCCGGCGAACAGCGCTCAACATCCACGCCATTCAAGATGACCGGAATCCGAACGCCCTTCAAAATCGTTTCCGAATCCCGCCGCACCGATTCCGAAATCGCCACCGCCGCCGCAATTCCGCGCTTCGCCAGTTTCAATAACCGAGCCGCCAACGGGCGCAAACTATAGTAATCATGCAGATGCCAGACGACAGGAATGCCCTTCGGAAAAACAAGCGATCCAAGCAAATGTGTTTTGATTCCATTGGAGTGAATCACGTCAGGATTGATGGCGCGAATCGTCCGGCGCAACTCAATCAGATGCCCCGCAGCGTCAGGCATTGCACCCGCCGCTCGAACAAGTAGCGCAATCGTCCGAACAAATTTCCCGCCATCGCGCAACGAACTATCGCCCATCTGAGCCAATCGTTCAGGTAAAAGAACAGGATGAACCGTCCACCCAATCCCCCGCCCTTCGCGCACCAAATCTCCGTCGCCGAGCGTAATCAGATGCCCATCAATATCCGGATCGCAGCGCTTCAGCGACGCCATCATATGCAGCAGTTGCCGCTCGGCCCCGCCGATGAATCCGGTCGCATTTAAAAATAAGACGCGCATGAAATCGTTCCGAGAACATCGAGCACCATCAGGAGAGAACGCTTATTAGAACGTTCTTCAAACGCGCACAGAGAACATCGTAATCAAATACACGTCGCGCAATTCCAACGCCCGCCGCACCCTTCGTGATGTCCTCTGGATGCACCGACAGATCCAACAATTTCGCGGCAAGTTTGGCTGGATATGATTCGTCTTTCACGCCTTCGTATTGAATCGTCATTTCTGGCTCGAGCACCAATTCTGCTTCGCCAACACGACTCGCTAAAACGTATTTCCCGCACGACAAATACAGCGGCAACTTTCCCGTTGTTCGAAACTGGCCCACCAAATCATTTGATTGCGTCGAGAGACACACATCCATCGCGCCGATATAATACGGAAGTTTTTCGTACGGAACGAATCCGAGAAAAACCATTTTGTCTGCAATTCCCAACTCCGCACAACGCGCTTTTAATCGCCCGATCCCATCGCCGCCACCGATCATGAATCCCTTAATCGGTGCGTCCTTGATCCGCCCAAGAGCCTCAACTAAATCCCAGCCATAGCACATCTGATAGCGCTCACTCCACATCGACGAGCCGATCAATCCGACGACCAGTGTGCTTTCAAGTTTCAAATCGCGCCGAACATCGTCCGCATTTTCGGGCGCGAATTGCACGGTATCGACACCATCTTGAATCACCTCTACGCGCTCAAATCCGCGTGCCTTCAGCCAATTCTTGTGCCGAGTACCGCGCACGATAATGAAGTCTGCGGCTTCAAGTGCTGACTCTTCCAGTAGCCGCGTCGCCGTCAATCCAAGCGCTACGCGCCCCAGACCGCGTCCCAATTCATAAATCGGATCGCCGGTGTCGACAACAAATCGAGCATGGGTAATTCGCTGGTAACACAATGCGGCGATCGTTCCAGAAAAACCAATGTCGAAGACATACACGCAACGCGGCGCAAATTTCAAAAGCGCCACGAAAAAGCGAAACATTGCAGTGATTTTACCGCCAGTACGATGCGCAATGTGAATATCAAATGAACCGCGCAATCGCTCCGCAAAAGAACGCGCACGGATGTCCATCGCGCTACCGGGTAACCCGTTGACGATAAATGCGATTCGATATTTTTCAGACATCGCAGCGGTGATCGGTTTGGAGATAATGTGCGGTCATTTTTTCGATGCCGCCACCACACTTTGATACACACGCATCGTCTCCAACGCAGTGTCATCCCACGTGTAATGCTCAGCTTTTTTCCGCGCTTCTCGTCCCATGTTTTCGCGGAAGCCGCCGTCTGCACGCAGGCGCTCAAGCCACTCGGCAATGGCGACCGTGTCCCACGCCGTGTCAATGATCACGCCGCTCACGCCGTGTTCAATCAATTCGGACGCGCCCGCCGCTGCGCTCACAATGACCGGCAGCCCAGATGCCATCGCCTCAGAAACGACCATACCGAATGTGTCATAAAACGATGGCAGAATGAACACGTCCGCCGCGCCATAATAGCGCTCAACAAAGGCCGTCTTCGGCACAAAACTAACGCGCTCCCCCACGCCCATTTTTTCGGCAAACACGCGGTAGGGTTGCGGGTCTGACGACGTTACGCAGACCAGCCGAACTCCTTCCACATGCGAAATCGCCTCAATCGCCGGGAGCGCGCCTTTCTGTAAATCTCCTACATAAAACGCCACAAATTTGTCGTTGCCCAAACCCAATTCCTGACGGATCAACACCCGCCAATGAATGCGCATCTCCAGATTAAATTTTTTCAGATCGACACCGTGATGAATCACCGTCACGTTGTCCACGCGCCCATAATAAAATCCGAGATCACCCTTCACACGCCGCGATACCGCGATGACGGCTTTCGAGTTTTTCGTTTGGAAAATGTACTTTTCAAGCGGCTGAACCAAGCGCTGGAATATACGTTGCTTGAACGTCAATGCGCCCATGTGCTTGGTCTGCGCCACGTACCACGCTGCCTGGCACATGTGGGCCGTCACGACATTCTGTCGCAGTCCGCACAACCCTTGAGCGTGGACGATGTCAAAAGAATCGAGTGCGCGAAACGTCGCGGGAAGAATGAACGTCAGCACCGACGCCAGCGCGTTAAACCTGAGTGCAGGGACTCGGTGGAACTTGATACGCGGATCGAGGTCGCCTTCAATCCGGTTCGCATAAACATGAACCTCGTGCTCACGCACAAACCGCTCGGCCAGCTCCGCCACGTACCGGCTGTGCCCGCCCGTCTTGTGATAGTCATGAACGATAAACGCGATTCGCATCAGGCAGGCCCTGTCAGTGCAATCACTATCGATACAAAAAGGATGGAAATCATGATATTGATTTTACGACCAACAAGTCGCTTCGCAATGGCGGACATGCAAGCGAATCACTTTTTTCCGTGCGGCGCAAGTGCTCGATGGTTCTGTCCCAAGAAAAGTGGCGCTCGTAGACAGCATTCGCGCGGATCATTAATTCTGTGCGTTCGCATGACGGATTGGAATACGCTTCTAAAGCTGTATGTACCGAACCTCTATCATTCAGATCGACCAACACAACGCACCGCTCGTCGCGCCATATCGTTTCGCTCAAGTGACCTGAATTCGTCACAATCGGCAATCCCAACGCGAGCCCCGCCATCGTGCTCCCACGCCGACTGCTGACCCCATCGGGATACGGCTGATAAAGGACATCCGCCGCAGCCAGATGCGCGGCAACTTCACTAGCGGGTATCCCACCCGTCGCATGAATCCGACCCTTCCATTCCGGATGCTTAACGATAAGCGTTCCCGCGAATTCCGCGCTTCCACGTCCGAGCAACAACACAAACCACTCCGGATCACGGTGCATCATCTCGGCGATGACACGCGCAAGTTCGTCCGCGATCCAAGAAAAATACGTTCCAAAATGCGCTACAATTCGCTGCGATGGTCCTGGCACGATGTCATGTTTGATAGCGTCTACCCGAGCAGAATCAACAGTCGTCTCGACGTTGCTCGGAACCGGCAGCCATTCACACGCAACCGGAGCATTGACGATCTCTTCCAAATACGGCTGCCACAATGGAATTGAAACAAAACGCCGCGCCGCGGATTTAGCGACCCAGCGCGCCATGGTCTGTTGAACATGGCTTAATAAGCGATGTCTGGCGAACTGCCCCGGAGTCCGCGCATAGGCAACTTCGTGAAACATAACCCACGGATTCAATGCACGCCAGCGTTTGATCCACCATGCCAACCCGACATTCATTCCCTTGTAACCGTACATGTGTGGAACGTATTGAATGAGCAACTGAAACGCACCGCGTTCACGCATCACTGCGCGTTCAATCCGCGCGAGCGACAACGGTCCGAAATGGTCCTGAAGTTCGTGTACCGTCACACCGGGAACGTGCACGTACGTTGCTTCCGAACGCGGAACCCAGACGTGAACATCGTCACCCAGTTCGGCCAGCTTCGAACTCAAGAGCAGTGTGTAATCGCTGACACCTCCCGGAGAGGGCGGATACTCGCCCGTGAGAATGTGCCAGCGTTGAGGAGAGGAAAGAATAAACGTTCGACCTTAACTTACTGCCCCGAAGCAGTGGACGGAAATGACGTGAGTTGAGGCGTTTTAACCGGTTCGAGAAGTCGTTCTGGCTGCCTTGCCGAGAGTACTTTTAGTTTCTCGGCATCCGTCGACTTTTCACGTCGCTTTTCAGGAATGTCACGCAGTAAGATGCCCATTTGGAGGAGCAATAAAACGGTTGATGGTATTGATTGCAATAAGCCGACACCCAGGAACGCTGTGCCCCACGTCACGATGATCATCGCCCGCATCGCGTGAGTCCCGACAGTCCAATTCTTCGTGAGCGGTTTTGGACGGCGAAGAACGAGTCGTCCGATTAACGTAATCCAAATGAGAAATCCTATCACACCCTGTTCGGCAGCGATGCGAAGATACTCGTTCTCCGCACCGATTTGGTCAGGTGCGAGGTCTTTGAGGAAGTACGGCATACTCGAACCGAACACTCCGCCCAAACCTACTCCGATGGGATATGTCCAGAAACACTCGATCAGCGAAAAATGGAGGCTTCCGGCTGCTCGTCGTTCAACCATTTCCGTATCTTTCAAAGTCATGAAACGCTGCATGCGGGCATCTGAAGCAACATAATAGGCGCAGACGAGTCCAATGATAACCAAGCCTATTGCCAACGATGATTTTGTAGACGACTTCAATCCCGGCAGAATCAGCAACATGATGGCAAACCCAAACATCATCGCCACCGGTTGCCTCGGTCCCGCGATAAAAATGGACAGAATCGTCAAAATGGAAACGATGACTGCAAACAAGCGAGTGTTTGCGGAACGCGATCGGTCCGACATCATGTTTAAGAAAAGAGGTAGTGTCATCAGCATCGTCCCACCAAATGCGTGTGCTGATGTAAAGGTTGCCGGGATGCGAAAAAACTGCCCTTCACTCGTTGTCACATCATGTGAACGGTACATGATTACAGTGACTTGTGAGCGTGGAAAAAAGGGTTCAATGCCGATAATATATTGGATTACTGCCATGACGAACGCGCCGATATTCAAAATCCCGAGCCAATACGCCAGCTTATTAAGTTCCGCCGTCCGAATGCGCGTGGCTAAAAGCAAAACAGGAAGGAAAAATACAATATGCCGCAATGCGACCAATTGAACAAGGTAATGATTCACAGGTACAATGTATAGAAGGAGAGGCCAACCAATAAGGAAGGTCAGCCAGTTTTTTGCTGTATAGGAACGGTTCTGGGATTCAACGGAAACCGACTTTGAAAACTGGGCGAGATAAAATCCAATCAATCCGCAATCAAACGCGAAATGGGAATAACCGTCCAGGAAATTGGCACGCATGATGCCATAGATATACCCAAACATCATGACCGCACCAAGACCAAGTCCGGTCGACCGGCTACCGAATAGCGTACAAGTCACAAAAGCGGTGATACACCAGAAAATGCCGTTGGTCATATAGCTTAAGATCGCCATTCTGCTCTATTCTTAGTTACTCATTTTTCCCGTAGACATGGTCATTACTTTTTGGGTGATAGAAATAGCCACTCTTGCTCACACCTGATTTCAAGAATGGCCTGTTCAATTTCTTTCGGCAACATCCGTTTCAATACTTCTATATTCGGCGGATTGCGAACCGAGGATTGAACAATTTCAATTTCGTGACTTTGCTTATAATGTTCATATATTCTGGATTTGACGCCAGGTTGAAACATTTCATGAATTTCAATTATTAGGTGTGCTGTTTTCAAAGCTGGTATTGGTATACTACACAATAATTCACCTTCGTATCCTTCGCAATCGCTGATAATAAACGAATTTGTTTTCAAATTATGTTTAAACCAATTTGGACTACAAAACCCCTCAATTCGAAGTGTCGCAACACAGTTAGCTTCCGCCATTTCCATCATTGCCTTGCGTGCCCATTCGTCGGTATCAAAACCAATCGTTTCAACTTCAGGTCGATTCAAGGCTAAACCAACCGCGTAGTAACCAAATTTCGCACCAACGTCAATTATTTGTGAGAACTGTATCTGTTTTACTATATTCAACCATGGATGAAGCTCCGCTTCATAGCACCCCAGCAAAAAAGGACCTAAATGTTCTGAAAAAGTCATTGGGGTCAACTGCATTCCGGCGAAAGGACCCGATTGTACCTTTGTCCCTAGCAGGTCAATAAGTTTTCGATTTAATTTATCAATTCCCCATTCCTTAATCAAGCGATGAGAATGCGCCCGGGCGCGAGCTGACAGTAGTTCTGTTGTTTTAACAGGCGCAACTGCATACAGGATACTCTTAATAGCTGATTTGATCATATTATATATTCCTCACGATAGAATTCAATTTTAACAGCGTCTTTACCGGTGCGCACAATTCCGCAGCCCGCGCCGGTCCGTTTTGCCCCAGCGAGCACCGTGCACTTTCATTCGTGATCCACTTGCACAAGACGTCTTTCAACGCTCTCGCGTCATTGGGTGGAACTAGCATTCCACATGACGCATCGATGATTTCAAGCGCTCCGCCGAACGCCGATGTCAAGACCGGCTTGCCTGCATAGAGCGCCTCGACAAAGACTAACCCAAACGGTTCTGGATCCGTGTTTGGCTGACAGAAACAATCAGCGGCGGCCATCACACGCTGAACGTCCTGACGCATGCCCAAAAACTGGACACGCTCTGCCACGTTTAATTGCTTAGCCTTGCTTTTAAGTTCGTCGAACAGAACGTCTTCTTTAGGCCGTTGCGGCCCACCCACGATCCAGCAGACCCATTTCGCTTGGCCAGATAACTGGCTTAACGCGTCGATCAGAACGCGATGACCCTTCCACTCTTCGATGCGTGAAACTTGCAGAATCACTACCGCGTCATCCGCTGTTTTTAACTCGGCCCGTATTTCAGCGCGAACGATTTTCGGGTCGCCGATATCTGGTGGCGAGACGACACAATGGACAATCGATGTGTGGACGTTTGGAAAAAATCGTGGCAGGCTTTCCGCTGTGTACCGGCTGTTGGCGATGATTGCGTCAGGCTCAACCTTCAATGCACGTCGGTCTTCTCGATTCGATTCACTGCATGCTGCGTGGAACCACAGTACAATTTTGACTCCAATATTCTTGATCGACCCGGCCAACAGCCCATAGCTCCACGTGCCGTGAAAAATGACCGCGTCGAATGAATTTGATTTCAGCAGCGCCTTCAAATTCCTGCGCACGCGCCACACACTCCAGGGCCGACTTGCGCGCATGGCTCCGAGCATCAACACAGGCACGCCAGTAGCGCGGAGCGACTCGGACATCCGCCCTTCGAAGCAGAGCGCAAAAGCCGGTTTCATCTCCGGGCACACATGCCGGTGTGCCGCGACGTCGATTAGAAATGTTTCGATCCCGCCGAACATGTTGCCCACGCCGATATGTAAAACATTCATACGCGCTTGATTCCGGCAAGCGTTCGTTCATACATCTCAACACACCGCTTCGCCATCACGCGGTGGTCGAACTCGGCTTGTACTCGATCACGAGCTGCCTCCGAAAATCGGTCGCGTAAGCCTGGCTCGTCAAGCAGTCGTTGCGCGGCTGCGGACAGTGCTTTGGGGTCATCGACAGGGACGGTCAAGCCGGTTTTTTCGTGCGGGCTGACCCATGGCACGCCGCTGTGTGGAATCGCGGTGTTGATCACGGGGCATCCTGACGCCATCGCTTCGACCTGCACCAATCCGAACGCTTCCGAGCGCGCATTGGATGGAAACAACAGCGCCGTCGCAGCCAAATAATAGGGGATGATGTCCTGCACCGTCGGCACATGCCCGATGAACACAACGCGTTCGGTTAACTTCAAGGCGCGGACTTCCGTTTGAAGCGGATCCTCTTCCTGACCGCTGCCGATGATGATCAGCGTCCCGGCGATGTGTTGCAACGCGCGGATCGCGGTGAGCATGCCTTTGTAATAGGTCAGCCGGCCGCACGAAAACCAGATCGGGCCGGGATATTTTTTCGAAATGGCTGCGGCTTCCGCTCGATGCGCTTCGGATGGATTTAAATACGGCTCCAAATCTAGGCCCATCGGTAGTACTTCGAGCCGATCCACATACGACTGCAAAAATTCCGATCCCGCCGCATAGAGTGGAGTGGTCGTCAGAATCTTCGCGACGCGTCTGTAGACTGAATGTTCAATCGGACGGAACAGCGCCGCGCGAATTCGCTGTTTCACAATGTCGCTGTGGTACGTCACAACGAGCGGCACGTTAGGACGAGCGGCGAAGAGATGCAGCAGCATTGATGGATTGGGCACATGCAGATGCAGAATATCCACGTGAGCACGGCGTATGGCGTGCCGGAGTTCGCGACACAGTTTTAATTCGAATACCGAAAACGCGTCATTGAAGCGCTGCACGTCGACGCCGTGATCGTTCTCAGGTGCGACGGGCTTGCTCTGATGATTCAAACACAGTACACGAACGTCCAAGCCGAGATCGACCTGCGCGCGCGCGAGCGTCTGCAAATGGGTCTCGATGCCACCCGGAGCGGGCGGATAATATTTACCTAGATGACAAACGCGCAGCGACATATTACCCCGTTCACTAATTATCTTACATATTTATCAGGAGGCATACCTGACATGCTTTCCCTGAAAGTAGTGTCGAACTAATTCTGGTTTTCCTTGCCGACTTCTCAGGTAATTGCGAACATTGCT
>Ga0194042_1000261_pt1 | contig 17240 bp, 15 predicted proteins | sample JunL4412m_MetaG_FD_148974 | JGI IMG/M metagenome (GOLD analysis project Ga0194042, IMG submission 148974) | Anoxic zone freshwater microbial communities from boreal shield lake in IISD Experimental Lakes Area, Ontario, Canada - Jun2016-L442-12m | ecosystem: Environmental > Aquatic > Freshwater >...
TGATGCCGCAGAAATTGCCGCTGAACTGCTTGCCGAAACGAAGGCTGGCGGATCGCTGCTTGTCGAAGGGGTCGGTGGGTTACTCGTGCCGATCTCGCAAACCGAATCGGTCCGCGACCTTGCCACGGCGCTCGGACTCGCGGTCGTAGTCGCTGCCCGCCCGGGCCTCGGGACAATCTCTCACACGCTGCTGACCGTCGAATCAGCACGCGCCGTCGGGCTCGAGGTAAAGCTAATCGTCTTCGGACCGTGGTCAGACTCACCAACCGCTCTCGAGCTTGACAACCGAGCAACGGTTGCCCGGATTAGTGGCATTGAGGTCGCAACAATTCCGGAAATCAGTGAGCCCAGCCAAGCAGCCTTTGCCGAAGCTGGAAGCGGTCTGCCGATCGACTCCCTCCTGCCAAGTCGATAGCTTGATCCGTCCGTGAATACCGACGAGCTGATTGCCGCTGACCGCCTCCACCTCTGGCACCCGTTTACCCAGCAGCAGGGTTGGGTTGACGACGAGCCGCCGCTGATCATTGAGTCGGCAAGTGGCTGCAGACTGACTGACACAGATGGCAACAGCTACATCGACGGCGTTTCATCGCTTTGGTGCAATGTCCACGGCCATCGTCACCCAGCTATTGACCAAGCGGTCCGTGATCAGCTCGACCGCGTCGCGCACACGACGATGCTCGGCCTCAGCCATCCATCGGCAATCAGGCTCGCTGAGCGGCTTGCTGATCTCGCTCCGGGCGACTTAAACCGCGTCTTCTACTCAGACAGCGGTTCGACTGCGGTTGAGATCGCGATCAAGATGGCATTCCAGTACCACGCCCAGAATGGTGAACCGCAGCGCAAGCGCTTCGTCCGGCTGCGCGAGGCCTACCACGGCGACACACTTGGATCGGTTTCGGTCGGCGGTATGGAGCTGTTCCATTCGATTTACAGACCGCTGCTGTTTGAGACGCTTGAGGCAGAGCCAGGCGATGCGAGAGACCTCGCAAGAGTTCTGGACGAGCATGGCGGTGAGGTAGCCGCAGTGATCGTTGAACCGCTCGTTCAAGGTGCCGCTGGCATGCTGCTGCAACCGGCCGGCTACCTGACCGAGGTCCGCCGCCTCTGCGACGAGCACGAAATCCTGATGATCGCTGATGAGGTTGCCACCGGATTCGGCCGCACGGGAAGAATGTTTGCCTGCGAACACGAAGCGGTCGAACCGGACCTAATGTGCGTTGCCAAAGGACTGACTGGCGGCTATCTGCCGCTGGCAGCGACGCTTTCAAGCGAGCGCATCTATCAGGGGTTCCTCGGCGCCCACCCCGAGTACCGGACCTTCTTCCACGGCCACACCTACACAGGTAATCCACTTGCCTGTGCTGCAGCCCTGGCGACGCTTGATGTATTTGAAACCGAGCAGACACTCGATCGGGTCAAGGCCAGCGCAGAGCTGCTCGGTGAGCTGCTGGCGGCAGAGATCGAACCAATTGCCAGCGTTGGTGAGATCCGGCGGGTTGGGCTGATGTGCGGAATCGAACTGCACGGCTTCGAACCGGAGCGGCGCAGCGGGCACCTAGTCACGCTCGCGGCCCGCCTCCGCGGGGTTATTGTCCGCCCGCTTGGCGACGTGGTTGTGCTGATGCCACCACTTTCAATCAGCGAAACGGAGCTGCGTGAGCTTGTATCAACGGTTGCTGCGTCGATTGAGGCAGCTGCTAAGCCAGATGCTGAACAGACGCTGGTTAAAGCTCTGGCAGCCGCCAGCTGATCAACCGGCGCATTGATCCTGCTGAGCGCTTAGGTTTCCATCTGTCACTGGAAACGGGGTAAGAAGAAAATAGGGGGCCGGCCACCGGAACCGGGGTCATGGATAGAACGGAGACCGACCCACACTCCATAACCCGTCGGTAGTCAAAAAGTTGCGCAGTTTCGAAATCTGTTGCATTGGCATGCAAAATCGACTGCTACTACTGCCTTTTTACTGCCAGCACGCTAGGCGGAGCGCCGAACAGATTCGCTGCTCCGCCCGAAGCGCGTCAATCAGTCTTCGTACGGGACAAATTCAGACTTCTTTGCACCGCAGACCGGGCAGTACCAAGTGTCTGGAATATCCTCGAACTTAGTGCCTGGCGGAATACCACCGTCCGGGTCACCAAGCTCAGGTTCATAGATGAACCCGCACGACTCACAAATCCACCGAGTTGTTTCTGCTTCGCTCATTGGTCAATCGTAGGCCATCGCGATAGCCTGCGTTGAATGAGTGACCTACCGCCACGGGCTCCCGGAGAGACACTCAACGACGGTCCTGAGACCGTCCCTCGCGAAGCATCAACTGTGATCGTGCTCAGAGGCGGCAACGAGTCACTCGAAGTGCTGCTCGTCCAGCGCAATATTGAGTCTCGTTTTATGGGTGGCGCATGGGTATTCCCCGGCGGTGCTGTTGATAAGTCAGATGGGACTGGCGAAGACGCGCTCAGAGCTGCGGCCGTTCGAGAGGTAACTGAGGAGGCTGGGATCGAGCTCGATTCCCCTGAGAGCCTTGTCACCTTCTCCCGCTGGATCACCCCGCGTGAGGTAAAGATCCGCTTTGACACTTGGTTCTACCTCGCCGAACTCCCAGATGGTGCAGTCCCCCGCGTCGATGGACATGAGTGCGTTGACCTGCGCTGGGAGACCCCGCAATCGGCACTCGAGGCACACGGGCGCGACGAGCTGCTGCTGGTCTTCCCAACAATTCGCAGCCTCGAGCAGATTTCGCAGTTTGACAATGCCCATGCGCTGCTTGAACACGCAAGGGGAACGACCGTTGAGCCAGTTGAACCTCGCATCGAGATTCTCGGCGAGATAGCGCGCGTCCTGCTGCCGGGCGACCCTGGCTACGACTCGCTCTGATCGGATGACGCCAACGCGTGTTGCTGGGATCGTCCTTGCCGGTGGGCTCGGAGAAAGGTTCGGTAGCGCAAAGGCGTTCGCGGAAGTTGGCGGAATGTCGCTCGCCGCACGCACGGCGAAGCTAGTTTCACGCGGTATTGGCGGCGGGCCACTGATTGTCGCTGCTGGTTCTGGAGGCGATACCCCGAACGACCTGCCTCGCAGCGCAATGCTGGCTGTCGATAGTGAGCCTGATGCAGGTCCTCTCGCCGGTCTTGCCGCCGGCCTGTTGGCCCTTGAGGGAGTTGCTGACATCGCGATTGTCGTCCCCTGCGATACGCCGCTGCTCCATCCGGCATTTGTCAGTGCCCTTGCCTTCTTGCTCGCTGAATCTGATGCAGAGACTGCCCTGCTGGATGGCCCGGATGGCCGTCCGCGACCATTCCCAGGCGGATGGCGAGTCTCGCTAGCCAGCCAAGTCTCGAACGCGCTCAAAGCTGGTGAGCGCCGACCTTGGTTTGTCGCGGCAGGGACAAGGATGCTGAGTCTCACTGAGGCCGACCTACTTGCTGACGACCGACTTGCCGAACTCGACCCGCAGCTGGCATCGCTTAGTGATGCAGATACTCGAGAGAGGCTTGGCCAGCTAACGGGCGCTGCACCACGGGTCCGAGTTAACGTCAGTGGGCGGAGAAGCGTTCAGCGGAGTTGGACGCTGACTGAGGCGCTAGCAACTGCTGGCGCCGACCCTGAGGCGCCGTGCACCGTTAACGACCTCGCTCCCATCTCTGCTGATCGCTACCCGCTCGCAGAGGGTGACTCAGTAGTTGTCCTCTGAGCGATAGCCTGCCGATCAATGGCAGCTAACTATTCACTCGGCGGACGAACAGTCCTAATCACCGGCCCAGCCCGCGGAATCGGCGAAGGCTTGGCACTTGCAGTTGCCAAACGTGGCGCACGACTGGCACTAGTTGGACTTGAACCTGAACGGATGGAGACTCTCGCTGAGCGGATTCGCCGCGAGTACGGCGTTGATGTTGTCGTTGCCGAAGCGGATGTTCGTGACCGACCCGCTCTTGACCGCGCAGTCGCTGAGACAGTCAGTGCTCTCGGAGGAATTGATGTAGCCGTTGCAAACGCAGGCGTTGAGACCGCCGGATCGCTCGCGGAAATCGCGCCAGAGGAGTTTCAGCGCGTGATCGACATCAACCTAACCGGTGTTTTCAGCACAATCCAGGCTGTTTTGCCGCATGTTGTTGAGCGCCGCGGCCATCTACTGCCGATCGCATCGGTCGCAGCCGTAAGCCATGCGCCGACAATGGGCCCTTACGCAGCGTCGAAGGCCGCTGTTGAGGCACTCGCCAATGTCCTACGCCAGGAGCTCGCCGGTACGGGTACAACCGTTGGCTGTGGATACTTCAGCTTCCTCGACACTGACCTTGTCCGCAATGCATTTGATCGGCCCGTCGCTGTAGCAATGCGAGATCAGTTGCCTGGCCCAGTCGCCAAGGTCTACCCGCTTGAAGGCGCGATCGATGCACTAATCAAGGGCATTGAGACACGCTCGCGGATTGTGGCTTACCCAGGTTGGGTCAAGCCACTTATTGCCAGCCATGGAGTTGCCCAACCACTGATTGAGCGACTTATCGGCAGGCGCGGCGCGGATGCGATCCGTAGCGCCGAAGCTGGCAGCTGAGCGTCAACCGCCGCCGTAGACAACTACGAGGTCGGTGACAACACCGATGATGAACCCCGCGCCAAGCATCAGCAGGCCGAGTTCGCGATGGCCAAGGCGCCGCATCGCGTGCCAGATCTCACCGATCACGTAGAGGATTGCGCCAGAAGCAAGTGCGTAGCAGGCAAGCTCAAGTGGATCGCTTTGGACGTTCCATCCAATAATCGTGCCGACAAATACTGGCGCTCCGGCGATCAGTCCGGCAAGCCCAAGCCAGCGCCATGTTGGCCGAACTGACCCGAGTGGCCCAACGATCCCAAATCCTTCAGTTGCGTTGTGCAGGGCGAAGCCAACAACGAGAACCGTAGCCAGCGAAATGGCGCCGCTGCGCGCCGAAACGCCGATTGCGAGTCCCTCGCCAAGGTTGTGAATCCCAATTGCTGTCGCAATCATCAGGCCGGTTCTAAGTGTGCGACGCCTCGCAACATCAGCCTCATTCACATAACTCTGTGTTTCCGTTGGCGAAAGCACGGTGGCAGCTTCGCCGCCGGCGATCGGTGCCACTGCTGATGGTCCCGAGCTCCGCATCTTGCGGTCAACTGCGGCGAGTCCAGCGCTACCAAGAATGAATCCGACTGCAATCAGCAGAACGAGTAGCAGCGTGTAACCGAGTCCTCCAGACCCGTCACGCAGTTTCTCGACCGCAGTCTCGACGATCGCAAAGCCGTGAGCCGAAACATCAACAAACAGAAAGGCGAGAACGCCAACCGAAAACATCGCAAGCGAAAGCCGTACTCGCGAACTGAGTCCACGCATTCTGCCTAACGGCAGGCCGATGAAGATCGTAAGTCCGGCAATTGCACCCATCAGGGCGGTCTGGGTAAAGGTCATCGGGCGACTTGATCCATGTTTAGTTTCGGGGCGGTTGACGCCGTGAGTGGCGCTTCCTTCGTCAGCCTAGCACCTAGAATAATTCTATGTCCTAGCGTACCGGTCGGAGATAGATGAGGGTTCATTTGCTCCTGAATACGGCGCTTTGCTGGCAGAGGGATCACTGTTCAGTAACTGCCGGGGTCACCAATGCCAATGTTCTGGAGAAGATTCTGGGCTTCGCTGTTTAGCCGGAAGAACTCGCCGGTCCAGATCAGAACGCCAAGCACAACGAGAACCACGCCGCCAACGGCGACAACGACTGCGTAGTGACGCTTGACAACTGCAAAGGCACTGGTCATCCGTCCGAAGGCAAGTGCCGTGAGCATGAACGGAACCGCTAAACCAAGCGAGTAGAAGCCCAGCAGCAGCGCGCCGCGACCGGCGGAATGCGACAGGGCTGCAGTAGCGAGAATCGCGCTAAGCGTTGGGCCAATGCAGGGCGTCCAAGCGATCGCGAAGGCAGCACCGGCAACAACCGGGCCGCCACGGCCCGCCTTCTCGATCAAACCGCCGGGGTGCCATTCGCGAGATAGCGCCGGTATGAACGGGCTGAGCAGGAAGACCAACCCCATCGCGATGATCAGACCACCCGAGATCTTTTCGAGAGTGCGCTGATTCGAAAAGAGCCAACTTCCAAGCCCGGTTGCCGTCAGGCCAAGCAAAATGAAGATTGTCGAGAAGCTGATTACGAATATCAGCGCTGGGACAACAACACGCCGCGTGTCGCCGTGCTTCATGTCGGCCGGGCTGACGCCACCGATCACGCTCAGGTAGCCGGGTACGAGCGGCAACACGCACGGGGATAGGAAACTCACCAATCCTGCGAGAAACGCAATTGGCAGACCAACTGTTGGGGAACCCGCCATCGGAGGTTCAGATTACCCCGTGTTGATCCTTAACCTGCCGCGATCAGTCACTGGAGGGCTTGGCGAGCGTCTGCACACCGACCGAAGCCGCGGAGCGGCCAACCGCTGCAACGCGCTCAACCCGCACTGGAATACCGTTTAGGAATGCCATCCCAGCGAGTGGTTCAAGGTCCTCGGGTTCAGATCCAGCCAGAAGGTTCACATTCACTCCGCCCAGCGCATTAGCGATCTGCCATCCACCCTTGTGCCCCCATCCGTGCGCTAGCGCTACGACACCCTCTGCGAGTTCATCGGTCAACTGAACTGGCGCCTCAACGGAGCCATCCTTGGAACTGATCTGCGCAAGATCGCCATCCTCTAAGCCAACCCGCTCCGCGTCGGCAGGATTCATCTTGAGAGGTTGACTACGTCCCCCACGAGTTAGCAAGGGCGAATTGTGCATCCACGAGTTATGCGAACGGAGCTCACGCAGGCCAATTAGCTGGAGCGGATGGTTGCGATCCACGGCTGGAGCAGCATCCTCCAAGCGACGCAGTTCACCTGCGATCTCTGGTGGAGCGAGGTGAACTTTGCGATCCGAGTGACGGAGCTTTTTACCTAGCTGACCTGTAGCAATGAACTCTGACAGGACCTGACCATGAGGCTTCGCGGCAATCCGCTTGAGGTTCAGCCCTCGTGGTCGCAAGCCAAATAGATCTCCGTCGCGACTTGTTCGAACCAACAGGTCGGCAAGCCGCTTCGGAGTGATCTTCACCCCAAGCCGCCCGAGCCACCTGACCGGAGGAACGCTACTTGGTGTAATGCCGAGCTCCGAGGCGAGCGCTTCAACAATTTCCCATTCCTCACGGGCCTCACCGGCTGGCTCTACAACGCGCTCCGTGTACTGAACAAACGGTGTCGCTTGGAGGCCGAGAAAGGCAATCGGCAGATCGTCGCGCTCAAGGAAGGTAGTCGCCGGCAGCACATAGTCGGCATGGCGATTCGTCTCATTGACATAGAAGTCGAGTGAGACGCATAGGTCAAGATCATCGAGCGCAGACTCAAAGGCATTGCCGTTTGGCACCGACATCACCGGGTTGCCAGCACTGACGAAAAGGGCTCTGATCTGCTGTGGGCCAGGAGTCATTATCTCCTGTGGAATAAGGGTTGCGGGCAGGTTCCCGAGCACATCAGGGAATCCACCGATCCTCGAGCGGATCCCAGCGTAGCTCGCGAGACCAAAACGTTCGGCTACCTCGTCAAGCGCAACCGGTGGACTCCCGATTACGGCGCCACCTGGTCGGTCCAGGTTGCCCGTGACAAGGTTGAGGGAATCGAGCAGGAAGGAGACAAGTGTGCCCCGGCGGCCGAGACAGGAGCCCGTACGCCCGTAAACCGCCGCGGACTTGGCAGTGGCAAGCGAACGGGCCATCTCGCGAAGAGTCTCGGCTGGAATTCCGGTGCGATCGGTCGTCTGTTCAGGTGGATAGTTGACGGCTGTTGATCGCAACAACTCAACGCCGGTCGACTGCTCCGCGATCGCAGCACTGTCATCAAGGCCCTCAGAAAAGATCACATTCAGCATTGAGAGCAGCATCCAAGCATCGCCATCAGGACGAATTGCAATGTGCTCAAATGCCTTTGCCGTCTCTGTGCGCCGCGGGTCAACAACCTGCACGCGACCGCCGCGTGCAGTGATCGCAAGCAGTTGATCGCGGATCCTCGGCGCTGTCAAAATGCTGCCGTGGCTGACTAGCGGGTTCGCGCCGACGATCAGAAGGTGATCGGTGCGCTTTAGGTCAGGGATTGGTACGACCAGTGGCGATCCAAACAGCAGCGCGCTCGCCGCAAACCGGTTGTTGACATCCTGCGATCCCGCCGAGTAGTAGTGGCGTGACCCAATCGCATCAAGAAAGCCCTTTACCCAGAGCGTGTGCGAATAGCTGAACGCGCCAGGATTCCCCATGTACCAGCCGATTGAGTCGGGTCCGCGTTCGGCGCGAAGCTTCCGCAGGCGTGAGCCAATATCACTAATCGCCTGCTCCCAACTGACCTGCTCAAACTCACCGTCGGCAGTCCTGCGCAGTGGGTGTAGAACGCGATCAGGGTCATTTTGTAGATCCAGCATCGCTATGCCCTTCGGGCATGCGTAGCCCTGCGAAAGCGGGTGATCGCGATCTGGCCTCAATTTTACGACCTGCCGATCTTCGACGCTTGCGACCATTCCGCAGAGCGCTTCGCAGATTCGACAGAACGTGACTCTCTCCTCAGTCACCTTTATGACACTACACAACCAACTGCGGAGTTTCTAGATGATCCAGTCGGGCACGACCGGGCGCTCAACACCCTCGGGAAGGCTTGCTTCATCGTCGAGCTTGTCAAGGTGCGCGGCAAGCGTGACAGCAGCTGCTGGCAGCAGTGCCTCAGGGACATCGTCCCAGACCTCGGCGAGCAGTTGATCAACCGTTCGACTGCCACTGGCAAGCGCCTCAAGCAGCCTGCGTTCGCGGTCGAGTCGGTGGGCGATCTGCTGGTTGATTCGAGTCTCTGGGTCATTGATCACTGGCCCATGGCCTGGCGCCAGAACGATTGGCTGACGACTGGCCAGCTGTTCAAGTGCCTGAAGGTAGCCGGCAAGCGAGCCGCTTCCCGGTGATACGAAAACGCTGCTTTCAGCAAAGATTGCATCCCCGGTAAAGGCGATTCCTCCGTAGATGTAGGCGACGTGATCAGCCGTATGGCCGGGCAGCCGGTGCACCTCTAGCGGTCCGTGCTGACTTCCGTGGGATGGACTCCCTTCGCCGTGCGGTACTGGCCCAACTACCGTGACAGTGCGACCACTACTGGCGAGCAGTCGCTCAACCCCATCGCTGTGATCTCCATGCCCGTGGGTCAAGGCAATGCCGGCAAGTCCACCTCGACCAGCAACCTCGGCTGCAATTTGCTCGATGTGAAGCGACTGATCCGGCCCTGGATCAATAACCCAGGCCCCTTGGCGACCGACGATCCAGCTGTTCGTTCCAGCAAGCGTTAACGGGCCGGGATTATCAGCTGTAAGTCCAACTACTTCGCCGCCGTTAAATTCGACTCTCACCGCAATGACTATCGCGGGTCGAGCCGATAGACATTGTTGTTAAACAGCGAGGCGAGGTAGATGCGCCCCGCGTTGTCCTCGCCGAATGTCGATAGCCCGGCGAGCTTGATTCCCAGCGGAGCCGAAACAGTTGCTGCTAAGCGCCCTGTGCGTAGCGTCGCCGTCCAGAGCGTCCCGGTGCAAAAGTCACCGTAGATGTACTTGCCCTCAAGGCTCGGGATGCGTCGATCATGCACCACATAACCACCTGTGACTGAACAGCGGCCAGACGCATGAGTGAACTGGGCAACCGGCATTACCGCGCTAGCGGCAGTCTCACCGGGATAATTTGCCCGCGTCCCCTCCCATGGCCGCCAGCCGTAATTGACCCCCCGCCCGTAGCCCGGGGATGGAGCCCAGTCGATCTCCTCGATTGCGTCCTGACCAACGTCCCCAATCACAAGACCACTGGTCGCAGAATCAAAGCTGAAGCGCCATGGGTTACGCAAACCGTATGCCCAGATCTCGCTACGCGCTCCTGCTAGGCCGACAAACGGATTAGAGGACGGGACGGTGTAGGGCCGTGACCCCGTGCGGCGAGGGTCAATCCGCAGAATCTTGCCGAGCAGAGTTGAGAGATTTTGGCCATTGCCAAGCAGTCCGTGAGGGTCATTGCCTGACCCACCGTCGCCGAGCCCGATATAGAGCATTCGGTCGCGAGGCCCAAAGACGAGGTGGCCCCCGTTGTGATTGCTCTGCGGTTCAGTCTGGCTGATGACCAGCCGCGCGGTCGCAGCGTTTGCGAGGTTCGGGTTCGTTGTTGAGCGTCGGTACTCGACGATTTTTGCGTTGCCATTTCTGTCGGTGTAGTCGACGTACAACAGTCCGCTGGTTGCGTAATCAGGGGCAAAGGCCAGCCCGAGCAGCCCCTGTTCTCCGCAACAGCTGACTTTTGCGCTGATGTCGAGAAATGGACGCGTCTGCCTGCGCCCGTTTAGGAACAAGACGACCTGCCCGCGCTGCTGCACGATGAACAGACGAGAGCTATCGCTTAGTGGCTGAACAACGCCCAGCGGCATGCTGAAACCACCAATCAACGAAAGTTTAAGTCCCGTTGAGGAACGGCTGGCATCCTTTGCTTTCGAAGGTGAGGAAAGGCCCAGTGAAAGCGCCAATAGGCCCGCGAAAGTGGCGAAGGCGATCAAAACCGGTCCAAGAATCCTCACTCGCACGTACAACTAATGATAGCCAACGTCAGGAATCGCAAGACCGCAGCGACCAAACAATTCAGAGGACAGCTTCACATGAGTGAAAAGGCGCACACTGCGCAGTAGAAACTTGACTCAGCCCCGTTACTTACCTATAGTCAGGAAACAGATGGCAACTAAGAAAACCCCAAAGAACAGCAAGACCGCCAAGAAGGCAACCGCTTCAGCTCATGAGAAGCGCGCTCCGCTGCGCCCAACCCGACGCCCAGGCGGCGGCGACTCAGCACGCGCCCAGAGCCGGCTTAGCGGCCACGGAGCTCACGCAGCTGGCGCACATCCTGCAACCGACCCTGCCGGCGACGCACTCGGCCACCTGCTCTCGCTTAGCCGTAGCTACCCACTGCTCGACAAGGCCCAAGAGGTTGAGCTTGCCAAGGGCATCGAGCGCGGCGACCTGCAGTCCAAGGAGCGGATGATCAACTCGAATCTGCGGCTTGTCGTGTCCGTTGCGCGCCGCTACCAGGGCCATGGCCTTGACATGAACGACCTCGTTCAGGAAGGCATGCTCGGCCTGATCCGCGCAGTCGAAAAATTCGACCACCGCAAGGGATTCAAGTTCTCAACCTATGGAACCCTCTGGATTCGCCAGGCGATCCAGCGTGGCCTCGAAAACTCAGCGAGGACAATCCGCCTACCTGTACACGTCAACCAGCGGATGCGAGCACTTGCCCGTGCCGAGCGCGAACTCGCAGCACTGCTTGGCCGCGACCCAACTGACGAGGAGCTCTCCGAGGCAGCCGACCTGCCAATCGAAGAGATCAACGAAGCGCGCCGTGCATCGCTGGCTGTCACCAGCCTCGATGTAGGAGTTGGTGAGGACGGCGAGACAAGTCTCGGCGACCTGCTGCCTGCCGATGGGCCACTCCCCGAGGAGCTCGCCGACACCAACAACAGACGCGTCCTGATCGCTGAAGCTGTTGAGTCGCTGCCGACTAACGAGCGGAAGGTGCTGGAACTGCGCTTTGGCCTAAATGGCCTCGACGATCCGGCAACGCTTGCCCATACAGGCCGCGAACTCGGCGTTACACCCGAGCGCGCTCGCCAGCTGGAACAGCAGGGCCTCCGACGCCTCGCAGAGAACTCCAGAGTTCGCTCACTTCGCGAACAGGAGTAGCTGCAAGGGGATGCTGCGCCAGCCAACCGGCTGGCGCGACTCCTCAGCCAAACAGTGAAGCGAGTGCTCGATCAAACAGCTCGCTGTGGCGGTCTACATCAGCCTCTGTGGTCGTCGGGCAGATTAGGGCCATGTTGTGGAATGGCGTCATCAAGATGTTTCGATTGAGCATGTACAGGTGCAGCCATTCATCAAGTTCAGGATCATCGGCAGCAGCTGACTCACCGCCATTCCGCGGCGCCTCCGGCATGAATCGGTACTCAGTTCGCGCACCTAGCTGCACGCAAACCCAGGGCGCGCCATAGCGCTCAATTGCGGCGTCAACTCCCGCTGTGAAACGCGTTGCCAGCGCTTCCATTCGCTCAAATGCGCTCGCGGTTAGAACCTCATCGAGTGTGCCATGCGCCGCTGCCAAGGAAAGTGCGTTGCCAGCAAGCGTGCCGCCAACACCGCCGGTATCAATGAAGTCAGCATCCTCATCGGCCTTCAGCTGTTCGGCCACAGCAGCTGACATCCCGTAGGCGCCGATCGGGATACCCCCACCGATTGCTTTGCCAATTGTGACGATGTCCGGGTCAAGCCCCCAAGCCTTCGTGCAACCGCCGGGCCCCGCGCTCAACGTGTGAGTCTCATCGATGATCAGCAGCGTGTCGGTTTGGCGCGTCAATTCCCGCAGGCCTTCCATAAAGCCTGGTTCGGGCAGCACAATCCCAATATTCGTAAGCGCGGGTTCGGTAATGACACAGGCAACCTGGCGGTCCGCGAGCAGCCGCTCAACTGCTTCTAGGTCGTTGAACTCACAGACACGGGTCGTCTCAGTTGGATCAACCGCTGGACCAACATTGCCTGGCCGCGAGCGCGCGCCATCGGCGGCCAACACGACCACCGTCTCATCAACTGAGCCGTGGTAGCACCACGAGAAACAGAGAACCAACGGACGACCCGTTAGCTGTCGTGCCTTGCGCAAAGCGAAGCGGTTCGCGTCGGTAGCTGAGAGCGTAAAGCTCCACTGCGGCAGGCCAAAGCGCTTGGCGAGGTCGCCCGCTACCCAGGTTGCGTCCTCAGTAGGAAGCATCGTCGTAATCCCGCCAAGTTCGGCAGCGCGGCGTTCAACTGCTGCGACCGTCGCCGGTGCGGAGTGCCCGGCCATCGCGCCGGTATCACCGAGACAGAAATCGATGTATTCATGGCCATCAACATCAACTACACGCGCGCCTCTGGCGCCAACCATCGAGAGCGGAAAGCCGCCTGGCCACTTGGCCATCCATGCCATCGGCACGCCAGTCCAGAGATGCTCGTCAGCCGCCTCGAAATGCTGCTTTGAAACAGCGTTGCGCTCGGCGAATTCGGCCCGCTCTGAGGCAATCAGCCCTTGAAGCCTTGTCCTGTCCACAAGCTGCTCGCGTGCACTCATCTCCGCCTTCAACGGTAGCGTGCTGAGCGGTGGCGACCACACCGAACAACCCACGCGCGGCGGCAGCGGACCGCTGGTGGTGGCCGCTCGTGCTCGCGATCACACTTGCGGCACTCGTAATGCGGCTGATCGGAGCACAGGAAAGCCCGGCTGGTGACGAGCTCTACCTGCTGGAAATAATCCACGGTCGCTCATTCAGCTCAATGCTGCATGCAGTTGTAAATCAGGAGAAGACGCCTCCGGTTGGATTCGTTCTCAGCTGGCTGAGCGCGAAGCTTGGGAACGATCAAACTTGGATGCGAGCGCCGTCAGTTATCGCTGGGACTGCCTTGGTCCCCGTCGCAGCATTGCTTGCCCGGCGAGCATTCAGCGCAGCAGCCGGTCTGGCAGCGGCAGCGCTTGTTGCGGTCTCCCCATTCCTGCTGTTCTACGGAATAGAGAGCCGCTCTTACGCGCTAACAGCCCTCTTGACGACCGCATCGGCACTCGTCCTGCTGGCAGCCTGCCAGCGCGGTGGCTGGAGGCGCTGGATTGGCTGGGCACTGCTTGTCGCAGCAGCGATCCTGACCCACTACACCGCCATTTTTGTGATCTTCGTCGAGATTATTTGGGCGCTCTGGACGCAGCCGCGCAGCCGCCGAAGGCTGATCGCAGCATGCGGCGGCGCGCTACTTATCGTTGCCGCTTGGATCCCATCGTTCATCACTCAGTTCAGCCATGCCGGCGATGAGGCGCGGCGGATTGCGCTCTCTGCCCCACTCAGCATTGACACGCTGACCGGGATCAGCGGACGCGCACTGATCGGCCACCCGCTCGGAGTTGCGAACGGCACGCAGTCGCTCTCGGAGATCCCTGGGACGGTTGGCCTGCTGCTGATTTTGGCTGGGGTCGGTACCGCTGCCGGGCTAAGCCTGCTCGAAGTGCTGCGACGCCGCAGTAGCGGTGAGGCGATCGCCAGACCATCGGCAACAACAGGACTACTGATTGGGCTGGCACTGGCTGCGCCGGTTGGCCTGTTGCTCGCGAGCCTCCAGCCCGACAGAAGTCTGTTGCTGTCAAGAAACCTGATCACCTCAGTACCGCCACTGCTGATTCTCGTCGCCGCGCTCCTGACCCGCATCCCCGCCCCCGCATCGCTTGCGGCAACGGCGCTGACGGTTGCCGGCCTTGGGATCGGCTCCGTCCACGAACTTAGTTCGAGCGGTCGCCCCGACCTGCGCTCAGCCGCGAAGGCAATTGAGCAGCGTTGGCGGCCGGGCGACCTGATTTTGGAGGCGATGTACTTCAGCGGACCGCCGCTCGATCGCGACCTTGCGATTCAACTAAACCCAGTAACCGAGCGATCGCTTCTACTGACTCGAACCAGTGGACTGCGACCATTTGCTAGGCCGATCAAGGTTGGATCATCGATCTTCACCGTAACCGCAGCCGTTGGCTACAGCACTGGTGTTCTTGAGGCGCCGAAGCAGTTGAAGGGTCGCTACCAGCTGATCTGGTCTGAGCGCTGGAACGGCTACGTGCCGGTCTTTGCCGGCCAGTGGCAGCGGATCAAATAACTTCGCGCAGAACGCCGGTCTCAACCTCGTAGACAAAGCCACGAACCCGGTCACGATGCGGAATAAATGGGCTTTCGCGAACCCGCGACATTGAAACGCGAACATCTAGCTCAAGGTCGTCAAAAGCCTCAACCGGCCATGGGACCTTGTGGCCGGTTTCCTCCTCGAGAGTCGCGCGAAACTCTTCATCCGAGAAGTACTGCATTCCGCAATCGGTGTGGTGAATCAGGATGATCTCTTCGGTTCCCATGAAGCGCTGCGAAATCGCGAGTGAACGGATCTCACCGTCGTTGATGATCCCTCCCGCGTTACGGATTATGTGCGCCTCGCCTTCACGCAAGCCGAGCAGCGCAGCTGTGTCAATCCGCGAATCCATGCATGTAACAACTGCAAGCTTGCGAGCCGGCGAACGCTTTAATGAACCGCGGTCAAAGACGCTCGAATACGCTGCCGCGTTGTTGATCAGATCGTCATTCGAATTCATTGCTGCCCCGCAGAATAGGCAGCGCGGCGGCGGTCAGCTCTTCAACCACTCGGTCAGGCCAGCAAGAGCTCGGTCGGCAATCCGCCCGAAGGCGAGCCCGAGCAGCGGATCAAGCAGACGCAGCGGACCCTTGAGCGTCAGATCAGCGTCATAGGTGAGCACCGCACCATCGCCGCTTGGGTCAACGGTGATCACATCAACCGACAGGACCGTTGAGTTCTCGCCACGCAAGACGACTCGATGACCGGGCTCAAACTCAGTGATCCGATAGACGAGCTCGCTCTTGCTTCCCATGAAGGCCGCGACAACTCGGAATGTTGCGCCAATCTCAAGCGGACCATCGGAGAGTCGCTCCGCTTCGACAACACCTGGATCCCACTCCTGCGTGGTTGAGAAGTCAGCGACTCGCTCAAAAACTGTGCTCGCTGAGAGCGGGCTGTGAACAACTCCGTTTGCTTTGGCCATAGGCATGACGCTAGCGGATAAGCGATCCCACTCCCGGAATATTGACGGATGCCCTTAGGCTGCTCTCAGAGAAGATCGCGACAATCAAGCAAATGGACACTGAAAAACCACTCGTGCTTGTCGTTGACGACGACGAAGGCATCCGCCGTGCACTGGAGAGCGCACTGCGCTTGGAGGGGCTCACCGTGCGCAGCGTCCCCGATGGTGCCCGCGCGCTCGCAGCGGCCGAGTCAGACCCACCAGCGATGATCGTGATGGATGTAACGATGCCGGGAATCGACGGAGTTGAGGTAACCCGACAGATGCGGGGCCGCGGCGAAGATGTGCCGATTCTGATCCTCTCCGCCCGGGACGGCGTCGATGACCGTGTTGCCGGACTGGAAGCTGGCGCCGACGACTATCTGACTAAGCCATTTGCGTTGGAAGAGTTACTGGCAAGGGTTCGCGCGCTGCTGCGCAGACGCCCGGAGCACGCTTCAAAGGTTGTCCGTGAGGTAGGACCACTTCGGATTGATCCGGCCCGTCGGATGGCATGGGTCGCAGGGCGGGAGATCGAATTGACCTCCCGCGAATTCGACCTGCTCGAGGTACTCGCTGCTCACCCTGGGATTGTTCTGTCCCGCGAGCAACTGCTCGATCAGGTCTGGGGTTACTCATTCGACGTGCGGACGAATGTCGTTGATGTGTTTGTCGGCTACCTGCGCCGCAAGCTTGAGGTTGGTGGCGTGCCGCGACTGATCCACACCGTGCGCGGACAGGGCTTCGCCCTGAGGATCTAAGGGACTACTGAGTGTTTAGAAGTCTTAGGGCGCGGATTGCCCTCTCATCCTTTGCTGCGACCGCGATCACGCTGCTAGCAGTCGGTGGCTATCTGATCAGCGATGTCCAGTCGGCAGCCCAAAACAGGATCGATCAGGGGCTCGAGCGACGTACTGCCCTGATCGCAGGTCAACTAAATACGCCGCTGCTGCCTACAAGCGCCGATAGCTCAGCAAACTCAAGCGGTGACGAATCGAGGGAAAGCTCCTCCGGCGAATCGAACGAAGCGGAGAACCAGTTGTCAGCCCCACCCCAAGACGAGGGTCCTGAGGGCGGCGATCCGCAGGCGACGGTCGTCACCGTTGGCAACAAAGTTGTTCTCAGCTCCGGTAACGCACCAGCCGAGGTAGTTGAGGCTTCAACGCCGGGATTGCAAACGGTTGGTGACGATGGCAATGGATGGCGGGTGCTCGTCAGCCGCTTCAGCGGTGGCCGGATTGTGGCGGCAACCTCACTCGCGAAGGCAACGGCACGAGCTAACGACCTGCGCGATCGAGCATTACTGATTGGCGCAGTCGGTCTAGTGGCAGCCGCAGCAATCGGGTTTTTACTCGCGAGCCTTGCCACGCGTTCAGTGCGGCGCCTGCGGCTTGCGGCTGACCAGGTAACTGGAACCGAAGCACTTGACCGGCGCATCCCGGAGACGAAGAGCCCCGAGGAGTTGCGCGCACTCGCAGCAAGCCTCAATGCGATGCTCAGCAGGATCGAAACCTCGCACGAGGAGACCGCCGAAGCCCC
>Ga0194042_1000262_pt1 | contig 17221 bp, 10 predicted proteins | sample JunL4412m_MetaG_FD_148974 | JGI IMG/M metagenome (GOLD analysis project Ga0194042, IMG submission 148974) | Anoxic zone freshwater microbial communities from boreal shield lake in IISD Experimental Lakes Area, Ontario, Canada - Jun2016-L442-12m | ecosystem: Environmental > Aquatic > Freshwater >...
CCCATCTCCACCTCGAGCTCGGCCACACGCGTCTCGAGCACGGTCGGGTCGAGGTATTCGCCAAGCAGGGCCACGCGTTCCGCAAGGCGCCCAGCCTGCTGGGCCAGGGCATCGGGATCGGGCCCGGCGGGCTGTCGTTGCTCCTCGCTCATCCGCGCCAGCGCCCTAGGCGCCGCAGCACTTCTTGTACTTCTTGCCCGATCCGCATGGACAGGGATCGTTGCGGCCGATGCGGTCCTCGTCGTCGAGCACCACGGTCTCAACAACCTTGGGCAGCGGCGGCTGCACCGCGTCATCCACGGCGTAGTGATCCGGCTCAGTCGCCTCGAGTGCGACCTCGTCGGGAGACTCCTCGACGCCAGCGGTGAGGCCGGCGAATCCCTGAACGGGCTCGTCCTGCGAGGTATAGGTGACGCCGTCCAGCGAGGGGCCCTCCACCGGCTCCGGCGGGGCCTCCATCTCCACGTGGTACATGTAGCGCACGAACTCGCGGCTGACGTTCTCCATCATCTCGTCGAACATCTGGTGGCCCTCGAGGCGGTACTCCGAGAGCGGGTCCTTCTGGCCCAGCGCGCGCAGGTGGATGCCCTCGCGCAGGTAGTCCATGTTGAGCAGATGCTCGCGCCAGTCCACGTCGACCAGCTGCAGCAGCACCCAGCGCTCCAGATCGCGCACCAGCTCTGCCCCGAGCTCGGTCTCGCGCTTGTCGTACTGCTCCATCGCGTCGTCCTCGAAGCGATCGAGAATCTCTTCGCGCGACAGCTCGTCGTGGCGGATGTCGTCCGCGGTAAATGACACCGGGTACAGCTGACCCAGCTCACTGACCAGACCGTCCAGATCCCAGTCGGCAGGCGAGGCGTCGTCGTCGTCAAAGCGATCGACAGTCTCCACGAGCGTCTCGGCAATCCAGTCGCGCGCCTGATCGGAGAGGTCATGCCCCTCCAGCACCTGGCGGCGCTCGGCGTACACAACCTCGCGCTGCTTGTTGAGCACGTCGTCGTACTCCAGCACCCGCTTGCGGATGTTGAAGTTGTATTCCTCCACCTTCTTCTGGGCGCCTTCGACCGTCCTGGTGAGCATCTTGGAGTCGAGCGGCATGTCGTCGCCGGGGCCCAGGCGATCGAGGATCTTGTACATGCGGTCGCCCGAGAAGATGCGGATGAGGTCATCCTCGGCCGACAGGAAGAAGCGGGTCATCCCCGGGTCGCCCTGACGCCCTGAGCGTCCGCGCAGCTGGTTGTCGATACGGCGGCTCTCGTGGCGCTCAGTACCGATGACGTACAACCCACCGAGCTCCTCCACCCCATCGCCCAGCTTGATGTCCACGCCACGCCCGGCCATGTTGGTGGCGATGGTCACGGCGCCGCGCTCACCGGCGCGCGCGATGACCTCGGCCTCCTTATCGTGCTGCTTGGCGTTCAGCACGCTGTGCGGGATACCGCGGCGTTCCATCATCCCCGACAGCATCTCGGAGATCGCCACGCTGATTGTTCCCACCAGCACGGGCTGGCCGCGGTCGTGGGCATCGGCGATGTCCTCGATCACCGCGCGGAACTTGGAGTCCTTGGTCTTGAAGATGAAGTCGTTCTCGTCGTTACGCACCATGGGGCGGTGCGTGGGGATGGTCACGACCTCGGTCTCGTAGATCTTGTTGAACTCGTTGGCCTCGGTTGAGGCCGTTCCGGTCATGCCCGAGAGCTTGTCGTACATGCGGAAGTAGTTCTGAAGGGTGATCGTCGCGAGTGTCTGGTTCTCCTCGCGGATCTTGAGCCCCTCCTTCGCCTCGATGGCCTGGTGCAGGCCCTCCGAGTAGCGGCGGCCTTCCAGTACGCGACCGGTGAACTCATCAACGATGAGCACCTCGCCGTCGCGCACGATGTACTCCTTGTCCTTGCGAAAGAGCGACTCGGCCTTGAGCGCCTGGATGAAGTGGTTCACCAGCTGCCCGTGCACGTCGAGGTACAGGTGGTCGATGCCCAGAGCGCGCTCCACCTTCTCCACGCCCGTCTCGAGCGGGGCGACGGTCTTGCTCTTCTCGTCCACCTCGTAGTCGGTCTCGCGCTTGAGCGTGGGCACGATGCGGGCGAAGCGGTAGTACGTGTCTGCCGCGGCCTCGGGGACACCCGAGATGATGAGCGGCGTGCGGGCCTCGTCGATCAGGATGGAGTCGACCTCATCCACGATGCAGAACGTGTGGCCACGCTGCACGCAGTCGTCGAGGCGCACGGCCATGTTGTCGCGCAGATAGTCGAACCCGAACTCAGAGTTGGTGCCGTAGGTGATGTCCGCGGCGTACGCGGTGCGGCGGTCGTCCTCGGGCATCATCGAACCGATCACACCCACCGTCAGGCCCAGGGCCTCATAGACGGGCCGCATCCAGTTGGCGTCGCGCGATGCCAGGTAATCGTTGACCGTCACCAGGTGCACGCCATCGCCGGTGAGGGCGTTGAGCACCACGGCCGGCACGGCGGCAAGGGTCTTGCCCTCACCGGTGCGCATCTCCGCGATCTGGCCCTCGTTCAGCACCATGGCGCCGATCAGCTGCACGTCGTACGGGCGCATGCCCAGGCTGCGCCACGAGGCCTCGCGCACGAGCGCGAAGGTCTCGTCGAGCACCTCGTCGATCTCGGCGCCATCGGCCAGGCGCGCACGGATATCGACGGCACGCTCACGAATGGCGTCGTCGGAGAGATCCTGCATCGCGGGCTCGAGCGCGTTGATGCGCTCCACGCGCGCCACTCGCTGCTTCATGCTGCGCCCCTCGCCGAAGCGAAGGACCTTGTTCAGGATCTCGGTACTCATGCAGGCGTGTCCGATGGGCCGTGTGCTGGGAGTGCAGGCGGTGTGCCCATACCCCGAATCGGCCCCGATGGTACCAACCGCACCTGCACCTACCGGTGCATGGCGGTCGCCTGCGCCCCCGTACGTGCCAGTAGGTCGGCCCACGTGCCGTCGTCGGTCGCTGACGACTGCGCCAGGCCACGTGCCGTGCGGTAGGTGCTGAGTGCCACTGCCGTGAGTGTGCCGAACGTCCCATCAACCGGAACGGGAACTCCCGCGGCGAGCAGCAACTGCTGGAACCGCCGCACGGCGTCGCCCCTGTTTCGCATGCCAAGCACCGGGTACTTCGGCGTGGTGGGCAGCGATGCCACCGTGCGGCACGCCAGGGTGCTACCGAGCGCAGGCCACTGCCACGAGGCGGTTTCCTGCCAGTCCCACCAGCTCACACCCTGCAGCCCGGCGGTCTGTGCGGCGCAACGGAATGACCTGATCTGCGCCTGCGTCTCACGCATGTACGTACTGCCAAGCAGCGCGATGGGTACCCCGAAGATGCGGTTCCAGCGCACGGTGCGATCCACGGCCTTTGCGGCCGGAGCGCGGAATGCCTTCCAGTACACCTGCGGCATGTTGAAGTTCGCCGCGTCGGGGCCAGTGAAGAACGCCGTGTACGGGAAGGCCCCGTGCAGGTCCACATACGGGAACGACGTCATACCGATGGGATATGTGGGGCCCACCTGAACACGCAGCGCGTGCATGTACCGCTGCACGCGGCGGTAGCGGTCCCGGTAGTGCTCGAGTTCGGTCTCTGCGTCGATCACGAAGCAGTCGGCACCGGCCCGCACGGCGCGTGCGGCAATGGCGGCCTCGGCCTCCGGGCGCCGCAGCACGATGTACTGCCACGCACACACCCGCAGGCCAGCGACCTTCAGCGGCCCCACGGCACGATCGAACTGCGTCCAGTACGAGCGGCCGTCACCCGACTTGATGTACAGCGTGCGGATGCCGCTCTTCTGCGCGCGGGCGATGATTGACGCGATGCTGCCCGACCTGCTCATCATCCAGATCCACTGACCATTTCCCTGCACCGGCTCGGGCAGCACGCCCGGGGTGAGCGGCTCCGTTCCGGGGAGCGGCTGCCCTGCATCGTCGGGGGCACAGTCACCGGCGTAGCCCCACGTCTCACGAAGCGCGATGGGAATGGCGGGGCATGTACCGGTAAACGCCACCTGCCCCATCAGCTGGTACGTGGTGTCGGACAGCGCACGGAACAGACGCACATCGGGCGCCCCCGCGGTACCCATGTCGGCCATCACCCACGTGACGCCATCGACATCGGCGGCGAGCATGCTGCCGGCGATCTCCTCGCCGGTACGGCCGGCCGCCGCCCACGAGGCGCGGATTGCCAGCCGCATGGTGTCGCTCACGCCGAGTTCCACCGTGGTGGCACCCTCAACCGGGGGAATGAGTGCCACCGCGTCATCAATGGCCGCCACGTATGGAGCGAGATCAGGGGCGGGAGAACCGGGCTTGGTCGTGACCGTGCCCACCAGTCGCGGCCCCTGGGCGGCGATGGCGACGATCCGCAACACGCCGTCGGGCTGCACGGTAATGACCATTCGGCCGCCCGGCGACCCCTCAAGCTCGGAATTCAGACCCGTGGTGACACCAGGAGACGCCAGCACCGCATCCACCACTCGGCGCTCTGACGCACGTGCGGCAGCGGCGGATGGAAATGCCGTCGCAAATGAGGTTGTTACCCCGCCGTCGTTCACACCCCGCCGCACGGCCACGGTGGCCTGAGCACCCTGTGCAGCAAGCGCGGCCTTCAGCCCGGGGAGCCCCGGGGCGTCAGTGGGCAGCGAGGTATTGGCCACCTCGTCGCCGCCGTCGGACGATGCCGTGGCGGGCTGCCCCACAGTGGCCACCGACGGGTTGGGAACCAGCCCGGTGAGTTCGCTCACCAGTGCCGGATCGGCGGCCACGGCAGTGCCCGCCACGACCAATGTCGCGACGAGCACCCCGATGGCCCACCTGAGTACGCGGGGGGTCGAGTCAGGCCCCTTCGATAAGGCCGAAGTCGCCGTCACGGCGGCGGTAGATCACGCCCACGTCACCGCTGGTCTCATTGCGAAACACAAAGAAGGCGTGGTCGATCAACTCAAGCCGCACGGCGGCTTCTTCGGGCGTGAGCGACGGCATGTCAAACCGCTTGCTGCGCACGATGCGAATGGGCGGCGGCTTCTCAATCGCCCCGGTGGCCTCCAGCCCGGCACGGTCCAGAGCCGCCAGCTCGGCGGGTGTGGACGCAATGGCCTCAATGCCCGGACCGTGATGATCCTTGCGCCGCTCGCGCAGGCGCTGAACCTGACGCTCAATGCGATGCGCCGCCAGGTCGATGGCCGCGTACATGTCGGAATCGGCTTCGCGCACCCGCATGACCGGGCCTTTTCCGCGCACGGTCACCTCGGCAATCTGACTGCGCTCGATACTCGGGTTGTGCTCAACCGAGAGCTCCAGCTCAACTTCGACGGAATCTGCCGCCGACCCGAGGACGCGCTCAAGCTTGTGCATGCGCTTCTCCGCATGCGCCTCAAGCGCGTCGGTGACCGGGACGTTCCTTCCCCTGACATGAAGGTCCATGCCGCACTCTCCTGGACGTCGATCTCCGTCAACCGACTCTAGTCCCCCACCCGCCGGCCACGACCCGAGCGGTTGTAACCGCACCCACCCGCGCGCATCCCGCAACCCGCAGGGCCCGGGCGGCAGCCGTGAGGGTGGCGCCGGTGGTGAGAACGTCGTCAACGATCACTGCATGGTGCGGGGCCATGCCCACGGCCGCGAAGGCGCCCGCCACCTGGCCTGCCCGTGCCGAGCGCGACGCGCCACGCTGATGCATACCGTCATCGGCGCGCACCAGCGCATGGGCAACCGGGGTATCCCAGGCGCTGCCCAGCGCCACCGCCAGCAGCGAGGCCTGGTTGAACCCTCTCTCCGCACGGCGCGCGTGTGTGAGTGGCACGGGCACGAGCACCGCACCATCGGGCGGGCGGTCAAGCACCTCATCCATCAGCGCAACGATGGGTACCACCAGAGCCCGCCGGCGCGAGTCCTTGAGCGCCGACATCAGCCGGGCGACCGAGTGGTCATATTCCAGCGCCTGACGCGCCCAGCCAACCGCGGGAGGGCACTGTGGGCACGTCGCCACATCCTGCGGCCACGGGTGGCCACAGCACCGGCACCCTGCCCCCCTGAGCCGCGGCAGTGCACTGAGGCATGGGGCACAGGCGACGGGTCCGGGTATGCCGCACATGGCGCACGCACCGGGCGTAATGAGCTCGATCAAGGCGGCCAGAGGTCGCGAAATAGACACGCTCGCAGCATGACGGTGGTACCCCGCATGCCCCCCGCATCGTTCGCGCCATCTCATGCGCATACCCGTGACAACAGCCCGCATGCGCCGATACCCCTCCGCCGCGCTACCGTTGGGGGGAAAGCGGGACTTGCGGTCCCGGATGTCGACCCACAGGAGCACCACCGTTTCAACCGAGAAGGAACAGGCGATTGAGTTTGAGGGAGAGATCACCGAGGCCCTCCCCAACACGTTCTTCCGCGTCGAACTGGACGGCGGGCACATGGTGCTCGCGAAGTTGGCCGGTCGCATGCGGCGCAATTACATCCGCGTGAACCCGGGCGATCGTGTGAAGGTTGAGGTCTCCCCATACGACCTCACGCGCGGACGCATCACCTACCGCCTCAAGTAGCACCCATGGTGGACCCGCATCCCGCGACGGTCGGGGACCGCCTGATTGATGCGCTCCTCGACGCAGGCGTGGACCATGTCTTCGGCATCCCCGGGGACTACACGCTGCAGCTGAATAAGCGGGTTGAGGAACGCATGCAGTTCGTCGGCACACTCGACGAGCAGGGCGCCGGCTTCGCAGCCGACGCCTACGCCCGCCTGCGCGGCCTGGGCTGTGTGATGGTCACGTGGGGAGTGGGCGGCCTCAAACTGGTGAACAGCACGGCGCAGGCCTGGGCCGAGAGTTCGCCGGTCGTCGTGGTGAGCGGGGCACCCGGCATTGCCGAGCGTGCTGACGACCCGCTGCTGCACCACCGCGTAAAGGGCTTCGACACCCAGCGCCGGGTGATGGAGCAGGTCACTGCCCTCACGGTGGAACTCGACGACCCGGCGTCGGCACCAGAGCGCATCGCGCTGGCCATTGCCACGGCGATACGCCGCCAGAAGCCCGTGTACATCGAGATTCCGCGCGACGTCGTGGGCATGCCCGCTCCCCCGCTCCCCGTCATTCCGCCCGAGCGCCCCGCCGACCCGGCCCTTGTGGCCGATGCAGTGGCCGATGCCATCTCGGTCATTCGCGCTGCCAGCCGACCGGTGATCATCGCGGGCATCCAGGTGGCCCGGCTGGGCCTGCAGGCCGAACTGGATGCCCTGGCACGCGCCACCGGGTTTCCCGTGGCCGAGAGCCTTCTCGGCAAGTCGGCAGTGGGCTCGTACGACGACTGGTGCATCGGTGTGTATGCCGGCGCCCTCAGCACCGACGCCGTTCGTGAGCGGGTGGAGTCGAGCGACTGTGTGCTGGTGCTGGGCGCCAGGCTCACCGACCTGAACACGGGCATGTTCACCGTCAACGTGTCGCAGTCGCAGTCGATTCTTGCCCACCCGGAGGCACTCACCGTGCACCGGCGCTCATACCCCGGTGTGGGGCTTCGTGAACTCATGCACGCGCTCACGGCCGAGTTCCCCGAGTCGTCATCGCCGGTTGATCACCCGGCGCCCCAGCCGAAGGCCACCTTCACTCCCACTCCCGGCGCACCGCTCGGAATCGCATCGGCCTTCTCGTCAATGCGCCATTACCTGGGAGTTGGCCAGACGGTACTCGCCGATCCCGGCGACGCCCTGTTCGGGTCAACCATGCTCGATACCGAGGAGTCGGGCTTTATCGCCAGCGGCTTCTACGCCTCGCTGGGCTTCGCGGTGCCGGGAGCCCTCGGTGCCGGCCTTGCACGCCCCGATCGCCGCCCGGTGGTCATCGTGGGCGACGGTGCATTTCAGATGACCGGTATGGAGATCGCCGCCACCGCCCGCTGGGGGGTCCACCCAGTGGTCATCGTGCTGAACAACGACGGCTACGGCACCGAGCGCCCCATGCTGGACGGCGGGTTCAACGACATCCCGGCATTGCGATACGCCGCCCTTCCGCAGTACCTGGGCTTTGGCGTGGGCGTGCGCGCAGAAACGGAGGATGCCTTCGACATGGCCCTTCGCGATGCCCTTGCGGACACATCACAGCTCAGGTTGATCGAGGCGATAATCCCCCGGCACGACGTGAGCCCCGTGCTCACGCGCCTGACCGACGCGCTCGGCAAGCGGGCGCGCAGCGACACCGAACGCCCACAGGCCTAGGAGGCCGCGGCCGTCCATGCTGCCGCGAGCGAGCGCTCGTAGGGCTGGCGGTGTACACCCTGCTCAGTGACGATGGCAGTCACGAGCCGCGCGGGGGTGCGGTCAAATGCCGGGTTGGCCACGGGGGCACCATCCGGCGAGGCATGTCGACCAAACAACGAAAGGCCGCGCACCTCGTCTGCGTCGCGCTCCTCCACCGGGATCTGCGCCGCACTCGGCATTGAGAGATCGAGGGTGGAGGTGGGTGCCGCCACGATGAACGGGATCCCGTGTTCGCGGGCGAGGATGGCCACGCCGTAGGTGCCGATCTTGTTCACCACGTCGCCATTGGCGGCAATGCGATCGGCTCCCACCACCACATGAGTGACACGACCCTCTGCCATGAGCGCCGCCGTCATGTTGTCGCTGATGAGCGTGTACGGGATGCGCTCCTGCTGCATCTCCCATGCCGTGAGCCGTGATCCCTGCAGCAAGGGGCGGGTCTCGTCCACGATCACGGTGACTGTTGGATCGGCTGCGTAGGCGGCGCGGATGACCCCGAGCGCCGTGCCGTAGCCCCCGGTGGCGAGCGCCCCTGCATTGCAGTGCGTGAGAATGCGGGCCCCGCGGGTCATGAGCGACAGCGCGTGCTGCCCCATCGCCACGCACCGGTCAACCTCGTCGGCATGGATGCCGCGGGCGGCGACTGCGAGTTCGCTCGCGATCTGCGCCGGAGTGCCCTCGTGGTCGGCCACCATTCCTGCCAGGCGGTCCACCGCCCACGCCAGATTCACCGCGGTTGGGCGGGCCTCGCGCAGGGCCGGGATCGCCCGGGCCATCTCGGCATCAAACTCTGCGCGTGATCCCTCTGCGGCAGCGGCGCGGTTGGCCGCCAGGGCCACGCCCATTGCGCCAGCCACACCAATGGCGGGGGCGCCGCGCACAACCATCGTCCTGATGGCATCGACCACCTGCGGCCACTCGGTGTAGGTGACCTGCGTGACCTCTCCGGGGAGGAGGGTCTGATCAAGCATGACCACCGCGCCATCCCGCAGCGCGAGGATGTCTTCCGGGGCCAGGCCGGGCGGGGTATCCCCCCGCCCGGCGGCCGCTCCGGACTGCGTACTGCTCAGGTGCCCTGGTCCCAGGACGCCAGGTACTTCTGCTGCTCCTCGGTGAGGGCGTCGATCTCAACGCCCATCGAGTACAGCTTCAGCCGTGCAATCTCCGCGTCGATATCGGCGGGGACTGAGTAGACCTTGTTCTCCAGGGTGGCAGCGTTCTGCGCCATGTACTCGGCGGCCAGGGCCTGGTTGGCAAAGCTCATGTCCATGACTGCGGCCGGGTGACCCTCGGCTGCCGACAGGTTGAGCAGACGTCCCTCGGCGAGCAGGTACACCTTGCGGCCGTTGCGCAGCATGTACTCCTGCACGAACGGACGCACCTCGCGTGAGCCGTCAGACAGCTCTTCGAGGCCCGGGATGTCGATCTCCACGTTGAAGTGGCCCGTGTTGGCGATGATCGCCCCGTCCTTCATGTGCTCAAAGTGCTCACGACGGAGAACGTGGATGTTGCCGGTGGCGGTGATGAAGATGTCGCCCTCCTTGGCCGCATCAGCGACCGGGAGCACCTCAAAGCCATCCATCACGGCTTCAAGAGCAGCCAGCGGGTCCACCTCAATAACGATGACGTGGGCACCCATGCCCTTGAGGCGCGATGCAAGACCGCGACCACACCAGCCATACCCACCAACCACGCACTTGCGGCCGGCGATGAGCACGTTCGTCGCGCGCATCAGGCCGTCGAGCGTTGACTGCCCGGTGCCGTAGCGGTTGTCGAACATGTGCTTGGTGTTGGCGTCATTCACAGCCACCACCGGGAAGGACAGCTTGCCCTCGGCCTCAAGGGCCTTCAGGCGGATAACGCCCGTGGTGGTCTCCTCGGTACCGCCGATGATGCCGTCAAGCATCTCCCTGCGGTCGCCGTGGAGCACGCCGATCACGTCAGCACCGTCATCCATGGTGATGTGCGGGGCGTGGTCAATCGCGGCCGTGAGGTGCGAGTAGTACGTCTCGTCGTCCTCGCCCTTGATGGCGTAGGTCGAGATGCCGTACTCCTGCACCAGCGCGGCTGCGGTGTCGTCCTGCGTCGAGAGCGGGTTGGACGCCACAAGCATGAGGTCGGCGCCGCCGGCCTTGAGCGTGCGAGCCAGGTTGGCCGTCTCGGTGGTCACGTGAAGACAGGCCGAGATGCGAAGCCCCTCAAGAGGGCGCTCCTTCTCGAACCGCGCACGGATGTTGGCAAGCACGGGCATGTCCCGGTCTGCCCATTCGATCTTCTGCCGCCCGAGCTCAGCAAGCCCCAGGTCAGCAACATGATGCTTGACGTTCGTCGTCACAGGCTGATTCCTTGATCGTTCGGAAGCCGGCGGAGGGTACCAGAGGGGACCCCGTGTCCCGGTGTGTTTCCGGGGGCGCGCCGTCAGGTCCGGGATGGCTTGCCGAAAAGGCGCGATGCCGCATTCCACGGGCTTCGCCCGGGGGCAGGGCGGAATGCTGCGGTATTCGGCAAACCATCCCGCACCCGCCGTCGCTCTGCGGATGCGCCCGGGTCACGGACCTTGGTGTGAACGTTCATTCGTTAGCGGTGAGAGAGGAGGCAACCAGAGGGGACCCCGTGCGCCGGTGTGCTTCCGGGGGCGCGCCGTCAGGTCCGGGATGGCTTGCCGAAAAGGCGCGATGCCGCATTCCACGGGCTTCGCCCGGGGGCAGGGCGGAATGCTGCGGTATTCGGCAAACCATCCCGGACCCGCCATCGCTCTGCGGATGCGCCCGGGTCACGGACCTTGGTGTGAACGCTCATTCGCTACTGGTAAGAGGGCCCGACCGGGTTCGGTCGGCGACTACCGCAGCGCGCCACCAATTGCGGGCCGTTTCCGCGATTGGTTGCATCGGGAGTTGTCGACGGCCGAACCCGGTTGGGCCCGACGTCCCCCGCAGCCTGAGTGGACGTATCGGTCATCCGCCCCGGTTGGGCCCGTCGTCTAGCCCCCACCACGCGGACGGCGTACTAGATGGAGCCCGACTGCCCGGCCTGCAGGCGCTGGTTTCCTGTGGTGGCAAGCCCCGTTTTGAGGGTGCCGATCGAATCGACGGGCTCGGGATCAACGCGCCGGAGGCAGGCGGCGTAGAGCGTGACGTAGTCGCCCAGCAGCACCAGGTCCATGAGGCGGGCAAGCGGGGTCTCTCCCTCGCCCTCAATGGTGATGACGTCGCTGACACCCGGACGGATGATGTCGCGGGTGAGCGCGATGCGACGCTCAACCTGCCGGTGCTGGCGGGGGTCCTTGAGCATGACGACAACGGCCTGCTCACCGAATGCACCCGACTTCTCAAAGCCCACGATCTCGTTGTGGTCGAGCTCGGGCAGCACAGAGGCGAATGAGGGCTGCTTGGCGTTCTCGTTGAACTGGCACTTCCAGCGGTACGCGACCCCGGCGGTGACCTCCGCCCCGTACATAAGCGGTACGTGATTGGCCAGACGCATGGCCAGCTGCTTGGCGGTGTTGGCCTCGGTGGGGCGGTCGGGGCCATAGGCATCGATCGCGGCGGCGATGGACTCGCGCGCGGCGTCGAGCTCGGCGGTCTGATCGGGAATGATGCCGAGGCGCGACATGAACACCACGGTGGGCACCAGCATGTGCAGCAGTGCCATACGCGGCTGCAGGCCACCTGGAATCTTCAGCACGGGAACGCCGCGCTCGCCGTACCAGGTGTCGATCTTGCCGCCGCTTGTCACGGCAAGTGCTGGTGACTCGCGCTCCATTGCCTGCATCGCGGCGGTGAGGGTCTCCTCAGTCTCGCCCGAGTACGACAACAGCAGGTGGAGCGTGTCGGGACCGGCCCAGCCGGGCAGGTAGTAGCCGCGGTGCACCTGCACCGGACGGCGCAGTTGCTCGTAATAGAGCGTGGTGACGAGGTCGCCCGCGACGGCCGACCCTCCCATGCCGCAGATCAGCACGTCCTTCACGGCATCGGATGGGAACGGGATCTCGAGGGCCTCGGCAGCGGCACGCGCCTGATCGAACACGGCAACCGATGACGCGAGCCCATCAATGAGCCCCGCGCGGTCAACACCCAGTACCTCGGGAAGGTCCAGTTCCGACATCCTGATGAGTCCCCCTGATCACGCCGGGAATGGCCCCGGCAATGCGGATCAGGCTATCAGCGGGCCTCGGTGTCCCCCGCCGTCGACCCGCTGGGAATACTTGCCGCGCCGTCGATCACCAGGCCGCCCGGAAACGTCGCATCGTCCCCCGCAACAACCATGCCGCTGATGACCACACCCGGGGCCACGGTGACCCGTCGGCCAAGCACGGCCCCGGTCACCCGGGCGCCCTCCCCCACCACGCTGCCACCACCCACGATGGCACCATCCACAACCGCACCCGATGCGATGACGGCTCCGGGGCCGATGCACGAACCGGCACCGATCACAGCAGAGGGGTCCACAGTGGCGGTGTCGTCAACCCACGATGCGCCGGGAGAGGGAATGAAGCTCACCAGCCCCGCCAGCACGTCGAGGTGGGCATCGCGGTACGAGGCCGGGGTGCCGATGTCGCGCCAGTAGCAATCAGACGCCAGGGCCCCCACCGCGTTTCGCGCGGCCAGCAGCGGAAAGGTGTCGCGCTCAATCGACACCTGCACACCCTTTGGAATGGCGTCGCGGGCTGCGGCCGACAGCACGTAGGTACCGGCGTTGATCCGATAGGGCTCGCCGGGGATCATCTCATCTGCCGTCGGCTTCTCCACGAACTCGCTCACCCGGCCGTCGACGTCGGTACGCACCAGACCAAATGCACTCGGGTCCTCAACCGGGGTGAGGGCGATGGTGGCGTCTGCCCCCAGACCACGGTGGTGCGCAACGAGCGCGGCCAGGTCGAGGTCGGTGAGGATGTCGCCGTTCAGCACGAATACGTCACCCGCGTGCAGCAGCGGCTCGGCGTTGGCAATGGCTCCAGCGGTGCCGAGTGGCTCCGGGTCAACCACGTACCCCATCGTGAGCCCCCGGGATGACCCGTCGCCGAAGTACTCCTCGATCTCCTTTGGCCGGTAGCCGCACGAGAACACGATGGTGGTCACGCCCGCGCGCGACAGGTGCTCCACCTGGCGCTCGACAAACGGCAGGTCGAGCAACGGGAGCATGGGCTTGGGCCTGGTGTCGGTGAGAGGGCGCATGCGCGTGCCCTGACCGCCCACGAGAATGACGGCCTGATCCACCCCGCCCACACCGCTCACGACGGGATCACCCGTCCAATGCCCTCGTACGCGAAGCCGGCGGCCACCATGGTTGCCGGATCAAGGGCGTTTCGGCCATCAACCAGCACGTCGCCGCGCATGAGCGACCGCACGCGTGCCCAGTCGAGCGCGAGGATCTCAGGCCACTCGGTCACCAGCACCACGGCATCGGCGCCGCGTACGCAGGCTTCGACGTCCTCGTACAGATCCACCGCATGCAGGAGGGCGCGCGCAGCCTCAATGGCCACGGGGTCATATCCCCGCACCGTTGCTCCCTCGGCCAGCAGTCGACCAGCCAGAACGGCGCTGGATGCCTCTCGCATGTCGTCGGTCCCCGGCTTGAATGCCAGCCCGAGCAGTGCCACCACGCGGCCCTCCAGCGGCCCGAGGTGGCGCCTCAGCTTGCCGATCACGCGGCGCTTCTGCAGCTCGTTGACCTCGATCACCGAGGTGAGCAGTTGGAAGTGATAGCCGCTGTTTCCCGCAAGTTGCTTAAGGGCGCTGACGTCCTTGGGGAAACAGTTGTGCACCACGAGTCCACCAGTCGTCACGACCGTGTGCGGACCCGGGACCTCGAGCGAGTACACGTGCCCGTGCGAGGGACGCCTCGCCGTTCGAACAACCCGCACCCATGACGTCCCTGTGCCATCGCGCCGGTAGCCCGTCGGGCGAATACGCGAGGTGCGCCCGAGCGCTGCCTCGATCTCGCCGCGATCGGCGGGGTCCACCAGATCAAGGAGTTGCTCAGTCTGGGCAGCCCCCGAAACCGTGAGCCAGTAGGTGTCAACTGTTGATCGCGCAGTACGCCCAACCTTCAGCCGCGCGACGATGCCCAACTCGCCGAGGATTCGGAGCAGGCCGTCGGCCATCTCGCGGCTGACGGTTCCGTACTCGAGAACAACAGATGGCCCGCCCGATACGTACGACCACGAGCCGTCCCCCTGCCACGCCATCGCAAGAAAGGCGCGGCGGTCCTCGGTGGGTGCCGTCCACAGCAGGTCTGGGATGCGCTGCGTGTACGAGTTGCGCCCGAATCCCAGCACACCCTCCCAGATGCCCCCAAGGAGTCGGGATGAGACGGTTACCTGATGTGTCGTCGGCGCCCGCCTGACATCGGCATCCACACCGCGTGAGTGCCAGTAGCCGAGCACCTCTGCGACCAGGTGCTCCTCGTCGGTCGGGTGGAAACTCCACGAGATGCGTGTGCGATCGCCGTCACGCGACACGTGCCCCTCGGCCACGTAGAGGCCAGCGACGCGCCAGAACGACTGGTCGAGCATGATGCCGCCGGGGATATACATGCCGTTCGTGGCGGTCCCGAGCGACGCATCGCGGGGGTCAAGCCCGACCGCCCGGAGCTCCGGCACGCGGAGGGCACCCGAGCGGACGATGTCGTACGAACGCACGCGCGCACCGCGCCCGTGACCCAGTGGCGCAATCGCCCGCCGAATTGCCGGGGCGCCGATGTTCGGCAGCACGTCGGTGTCGGGGCGTGCGATGACCTGACCCTCCCCGAGGCCGGCGTGCGCCATTCCCGCCAGCGCACTGATCTCCCGAAGCGCGTGGTGGTCACGGTCGGCGGCACCCAGCGCGATCGGAAGCCAATCGCCGTCGTCGATATCGCGGGCGTTCCGCACGTCGACCTCGCCCGAACCGGGGTCCCGCGTGGCCACCATCGGATGGTCAGGCGTCACCATGATGCGGCGGCCCATCTTCGTGACGATCTCGACGAGGTCACCTGGGTGCTCGCGACGCGTGAGGGCGCGCACCGGGAAGAACTGGGGCGCCTCGCAGCCCGGCCACCACGCGGCCACCTCGACCCCGACCGGCTCCGCCACCGAGCCATCGTCGTGCCCGTGCTCAGCCCAGAGTGCTTCCAGCGAACGCAGGCTGACGGTGCCGCCGGCCCGGACGAGCACCGACTCCCGGCCATCGAGGCAGCTCCCCCCAAATCCCACTCCCGCCGACAGGAACTGGGGGCCGATACGGGGGTCGAGTCCCATTCCCTGGGCCACCTCGGTGACGTCGGCGCCCACCTCCTCGCACACGTTGGCGATCTCGTTGATGAATGAGATCTTCGTGGCGAGAAACGCGTTGCTGGCGTACTTGATCATCTCGGCGGTCGGCACGGATGTACGAAGTACCGGCGCGCCGAGTGGCTCGTAGAGGGCCGCGACGCGGTCGCCATCGCCCGGGCGGAAGTCGCCCACCACCACACGGTCCGGGTCGAGGAAGTCGGCGATTGCCACCCCCTCCTTGAGAAACTCCGGGTTGGAGCAGTAGCCCACATGCGCCAGTCCGCGCTTGTCCATCTCCATGCGCACCCGCTCGCCGGTGCCCACCGGCACCGTGCTCTTCATCACCAGCACGTGGTCGCCCGTGCCGCCCACGGCCTCGAGCTCGTCGAGCACCGTCATGACGCGCGACAGGTCGGCATCGCCCGAGTGCGTGGGCGGTGTGTCAACGGCGATGAACACAATCTCTGATGCCGCGAGCATCTGCGCCAGATCAAGCGTGGCGGTCAGGCGCTCCCGGTGCTCAGCCATCAGCTCGGCCAGGCCGTCTTCGTGAATGGGAGGCTCACCAGCCTCGATCATGCGGACCTTTTCGGGGTCGATGTCGCGAAGGGTGACCAAGTGACCGAGCGACGCCAGGCACGCCCCCGTCACGAGTCCAACGTATCCGGCCCCGATTACACCGATACGCGAAAGACCGCTCACGGCGTGTACGCGTCCTGCTCCATGGGAATCGATGTTGACGTCTGCCCCTTGGGCAGATTGGCCCGGCCCAGCGGACGCGCCGACTTCGCGATGGCGTACATCGTCTCAGGCGACAGCTGGTAGTCGAGCGTGTTGGAAATCCAGTAGGTCACGCCGTCCTTCTGCCAGGCAAGGCGCATGAGGTTCTTGCCGTCGTAGAACGTGGAGTACTCGCGGCCGCCACTGTTCACCACGCCGGTACGTCCATCGAGCAGCGGGGGGTCCGGCCAATCGAGGATCTGATAGCCCCAGTACGTGCCGGAGGGCACCTGGAACACCATCTTGAGCGCCTGCGGCCCCTGCCCACCGGTGTTCACCCGGTAGGAGCGCACGATCTTGAGCGACGATCCGCTCGGCACCCGCAGCGGCACCATCACCTTCAGGCCAGTGGCCTTCTGCACGCGCGAGAGCAGAGGCACGAGCGAGGTGGTCCACACCACATTGGCCTGTGGCCGGGCGGCCTTGACCTTCGACGGCTTCACCGCCGTTGCCAGGCTGCCGTCATACGACTCGCCGAGCACCACCCGAAGATCAACACCCTTCGACTGCTGCGACTTCGGCAGGGCCCCGATGTTGGTCTTCGGGCCGAACAACTTGGCGATGGCCTGCGCCGCGTCGCGCTTGCCGTCGGCGTACTGCACGATGGTCTCCGACTTACCGAATGCATCGGCGTTGCCGCCGCTCGTGGCATTCCAGCCCTTGTCGCGCAGCTGCTGCGCGGCATCGTCGGCCGACAGCAGCGCGCCATTGCCGTTCAGCACGTCAACGGCCACGTCGTTCGGACTCACCACGGCCGCGCCGTTGCCCTGAGTGAATGACGGATGCAGCCACTCATCCACCTTGGCCGAGACTTCCGATGCCGGCGCCTCCACAATGGATGCCCCATTGCGCATGGTGGGCGTACCGCTGATCGCGACGCGGGCGATGCGGTCCTTATCGGTGGTGATTCCCTGCTGAAGAATTCCCAGCAGCACCGGGCC
>Ga0194042_1000264_pt1 | contig 17145 bp, 16 predicted proteins | sample JunL4412m_MetaG_FD_148974 | JGI IMG/M metagenome (GOLD analysis project Ga0194042, IMG submission 148974) | Anoxic zone freshwater microbial communities from boreal shield lake in IISD Experimental Lakes Area, Ontario, Canada - Jun2016-L442-12m | ecosystem: Environmental > Aquatic > Freshwater >...
GGGGGCACATTTCGACCGGTGAAAGTAGACACCGTCGAAGAACATTTCGTCGATCCCGAACCCTATTTCATCCCCGCTGAAACCGTCTCCGCGATCCAGTCCGCCAAACGCGAAAACCGCCGCGTCATCGCCGTCGGCACGACCAGCCTGAGAACGCTCGAAGGAGCCACCGGCCTGCTCGAAGCCACCGGTTCACTGGCCGGCCAAACCAATCTCTACGTCCACCCACCCTATCAATTCAAAATCGCCAGCGCCCTCCTGACCAATTTCCACATCCCAAAATCCAGCCTCCTGATGCTCGTCTCTGCCTTCGCCGCCCCCGGCACAGAAGACGGCATCGCATTCATGAAGAGCGCCTATGAACACGCGATCCGGGAAGGGTATCGCTTCTACAGTTATGGCGACGCGTGTTTGATTGTGTGAGCAGACCGTGCTTTCCAAAAGCCACGAGTTCTATTTTAAGATTTCTAATTGCTGTTGAAACTGCCGTCCGCTTTGGTATCGTGCAGTACCGGATCTTTCTCTCGGGCCAATCTTTTTACAGGAGCTGCACATGCCGTCATTGAGCGATTTGAAGGTCAAGCTGTATGCGGACGGAGCGGAAAAAGAGGGCATGCTCGCCCTTTACCGCGAAAAAGTCGTCAAGGGTTTCACCACGAATCCCTCGTTGATGAACAAAGCGGGCATCAAGGATTACCGCGGCTTCGCGAAAGACATTGTCACCCACATCACCGACATGTCGATTTCGTTCGAAGTGTTCTCAGACGACATCACTGAAATGGAACGCCAGGCGTCTGAAATCAAGACGTGGGGCAAGAATGTTTACGTCAAAATTCCGATCACGAACACGAAGGGCGAAAGCTGCCTGCCGCTCGTGAAGAAGCTGACGAACGAAGGCGTGAACTTGAACGTCACCGCGTTGATGACGATCGCTCAAGTCAAGGGCACGGTCGAAGCACTGAAGGGCGGCGCTCCGGCGATCGTCTCCGTCTTCGCTGGCCGCATCGCTGACACCGGCGTCGATCCGATTCCGTTCGTCACCGAATGCGCCGCCGTCTGCGCCTCACAACCCCAGGCTGAATTGCTCTGGGCCAGCACGCGCGAAGTGATCAACATCTGGCAAGCCGACGCAGCCGGTTGCAAAATCATCACAGTCCCGCACGACATCCTCAAGAAGATCAAGGGTATCGGCACGGATTTGACAGCGCTCTCGCTCGACACCGTCAAGCAGTTCTTGAAAGACACGACGGCTGCCGGCTTCAAGCTCTAAACAATCGCCCGGATTAAAATCGAATGTCGGAACGAACAGGACGAGCGCCACGCTCGTCCTGTTTTTTTACGCCGCATCGACCGAACAAACTGGTGTATGAGGCATCGTGTATTGACTCGATCAAAGTAAACATCCAGATAAAGGAGATGGGGCGATGAAAGCGAATTCGATCATGTTGGCAGTAGTGGTGATGGCACTCATGGGCGGATGCGGCCTGGTGTTCGGAGCAGAATCGCAGACCAAGACAGGCACCGTCAAAAAAATTGACGCCACTGCGAAACAGATCACGGTGCTGGTGGCGCGCGAATTGACATTCACTGCGACCGACACAACGAAGATCACCATCGGCGACAAAGAAATCAAGCTCGCGGACATCGAAATCGGTGCGACGGTGACGGTCGATTATGTGAAAGACGGTGAAGCGCGCAACGCATCAAAAATCGTCGTGACGAAGAAGGATGAGAAGAAGGAAGAACCGAAAAAAGATGGGGATCGGAAGTAGAGCGTATCTCAATGTCACACATCCGGACCAATGAGTCTGGTTCGGATGTGTCGGACTGTTTGAACAACGTCAAAACGAAAAGCATCCGGAATTTATGCAGGCTCAATTGTGATTTGTGTTCCACGCGGTTAGAATCTTAACATGATCAAGCGCAACCCATCCGATTTTTTCGTCGAAGAAATTCTCCACCCCAAATTTCCGGTGCCGCTCGCCACGCCTGATTCGTCCCAGGACGAGACAGACGCTCCAGCTGCTCCCAAGTCGCCCAGCGCCCCGGCGGCGCGTTACGCCTTGTGCCGGTTGAGCAAAGAAGGGCTCTCGACTCCGGAGGCCGCCGCCTTCGCAGCACGCGAATTGAAAGTCAAACCGGGCGCGATCGCTTACGCCGGCTTGAAAGACAAACACGCCAGCACAATCCAGTACGTCACAGTGAAACTCGATGACGGCCTCGTGGTCCCGCCAGTCCTCAGCGGCCCCGGCTGGAAACTCGAGAATCTCAAGAAAGAACTGTCGCGCTCGATTCAATCCAGCGACATCGAACGCAACACGTTCAAAATCGTCGCGCGCAATCTCACCGAACAAGACGCGTTCGACATGGACGAAGCGGCGGATCTGCTGTCGGTAAGCAATAAGACCGGTGGCAGGTCGTTGAAGATCGTGAATTATTTCGGCGATCAGCGCTTCGGTTCCGCGCGCCACGGCCAGGGATTTCTCGCGAAGTTCCTGATCAAAGGCGACTTCGAAACCGCGCTGAAACTGGCCATCGCCACTGAAGCGCGCAAAGACCGAATGCAGGACAAACTCTTCAAACGAACGCTGATGGAAAACTGGGGCCGCTTCGCCAAAGTCCTTCCCAAGTTGCGCCCGTGCCCGGAACGCCGAGCCGTTGAACGACTGGCCAATTCCAGCGGCGATTTCCGCGCCGCATTCTGCGCACTGCCGTACTTGTTCCAACAGCTGAGCGTCTACGCATACCAGTCGTATTTGTGGAACGGCATTGCGCGCGGAACGATTGAAAAGCTCTGCGCTGAGCGTGGTAAAATCATCGCCGCAGACGACCCGTTCGGCGAAATGCTCTTCCCCGAAGCGTCTGCGATTACGAAAGAATTGGACGGCATCGACATCCCGCTGCTGGCACGTAAAACCGAACTGGTCGCACCGTGGAAAGAAGCCGCGGAAGCCTTGTTGAAAGAAGAAGGCATCGACGTCTCCGAACTTCAAATCCCCGGAGTCCGCCGCCCCTTCTTCGGCGAAGAACCCCGCGCCCTCATCTTCACCGCCGAAAACTTCACTCTCGGTAATGCCGAGCGCGACGACTCCGCCGACGACAAAAAACGCAAGAAGCGAACGCTCTCCTTTAAACTGCCGCGCGGCTGTTACGCGACGGTGTTGTTGCGAGCGTTGGGTCAATAATACTTTTTTCAATGTGCCCGCCGAGCGGTGGGCACTGGCAAGTCGTCGATTGAATGTTGGAAGATCAAACTATTTCATCAGGCCCATTTCCTTGGCAACTTCTTCATACGGCCTCCGCTTCTGATAATCCGGTTCAGCTTTAGCCTTGCGAAGCGCCTTGATATCATCCAATTCTTCCAGTTGTTCTTGCATGCGCAGGAACACTTTGTACGGAATCACAGCGTACTCTTTCTTGCCAGCCTTACTGATGATTTGCGCATTCATTGATTTAATTCCTATAAGCATCTTTTCGGTTTAGCACACGAGCGATCACAATGGTGTCGTGTTCAACTTCAAAGAGCACCCTCCAATCACCAACCTTAAGCCTATAGTCCGGGACGTGATTGACAAGCTTTTTGATATCGCCTTTCATATTATCTTTCATGGCCAAAATGGCAGAGTGAATTTTTGTTGCGGCTAATTTCGGAACTGATTTTAAGTCCTTTTCCGCGCGGCCAGTGATCACAATCTTGAAATTCATGGTAAATCCTTTCAATACATCTTCATTTACCTCTAGCCCATGCGTCCTACCTACACCCGTTCCAATTTCACCGGATACGTATTCTTCGACGCGAACTGCGCGACGTACACGCTGCCGTCTTTGTCCACCGTCAGATCGTGCGGATGAATGAAAATATCCTCTTGGTGCTTGATCGGTTTCAGCTTCCCGTCATCGCCATATATCGGCGGTGTTCCGGCGATGTTGGAGAGGACGCGCAGGTCTTTGTCGAGCACCGACAGGAAGCCGCGACTGGTGCGATCCTTCGGCCAATTGTCGCCAAGATGGGCGACGTAAAAGTGATTATCATGCAGGCGGATTTGGCGCGGGTTGCCGCCGGGCATATCGAACTGCGCGAGTTTTTTTTCCATCCAAAGACAGTCGTGAAATGTGTTGCTGGTCGCTCATCGCTATCAACAGCGTCGGATTTTTTTCGTCGCGCGTGTCGGCCATTCCACCGTGTGGACCCCAATGAACTATCCCGCCTTCAGCGCCGCCAAAGATCGACACAAACTTTCCCTTCGCGTCGAAGCGTTGTATGTAATCAAGGCCGTATCCGTCCAAAATAAAAAACTCGCCCGTCGATAAATGCAGCGTCCATGACGGGTGGTACTGGTCTTCCTTCGCGTACTTGCCTGTTTCTTTCGGCCACGTCCATTCATTCAAGACGGTTCCATCCAGCGTCGTTTTGACGACCTTGTGTGTCTTCAAATCGGTGATGAAAAGTGCTTCGGTATTGCCATTCGGAACGATGGACAAACCGTGCGCACCGGGAAACGTAGTACCCCATTTATGAACAAGTTTCCCGGTCGAGTCATACACGATCACGTTGTTTTTGATGTGGTCCGTGAGCAGAATGATGTGCCCCTCGCGGTCGCGCACGAGACCGTGGCAATTGGCGACGGGCGTCTCAGCGCCCAGCACACCCCAATCCGGAACGACGCGGTATCGAAAATCGCCCTGCCCCAAAACCGGGCGCTCGTCAGCGTGAAGAATAGTGAACGATGTCGCGACCGACACCAACGCGGCGGATTTCAGAAACGTTCGGCGGGACGCTTGATTTGGGACACAGTTCGGAGTGTTCTGCATGAGGATCGACCTTAATCCGTGAGTGGTATATGATGACTTCTGTTCTAAACGCTTCGCGCCGGGAATTGCAGGCCTTGATTTTCACCGCCATCATTTTAGCATGTCGCTTTCTGCCCGTCTGCTGCTACCGGAATTGAATTGGAATCAATCATGAGTTTTCTGGATTTCGAAAACAAAACGTACGTCGTCTTCGGCGTCGCGAACCGCAAAAGTATCGCGTACCACATCGCCGAGTCCATCGAACGCGAAGGCGGCGACGCTGTGTTTGTGGTTCGCTCTGAAGCGCGGCGCGAGCAGCTCGGCAAACTGTTGCCGGGCGCAGAAATTTATGTCTGCGATGTCGAACACGACGATCAGATCGCGCGAGTCGCCGCTGAAATCGGAGCGAAACATCCGGTCATTCACGGTCTCGTTCATTCGATCGCCTTCGCGAATTATTCCGAGGGATTCAAGCCGTTTCACGAAACCAAACGCGCTGACTTTTTGCAGGCGGTGAGTATCTCGTGTTACTCGCTGACCGCCATCGCCAACGCATTCAAACCGTTCTTTGATCCGAACGCGAGTGTCGTCACGATCTCGATTTCGACCACGCGCATGGCCGCTGAAAACTACGGCTACATGGCCCCGATCAAAGCCGCGCTGGATTCGTCGCTCTGCTTTCTGGCCAAATCATTCAGCGCGTTTTCGAATGTGCGCTTCAACGCCGTCTGCCCCGGCCTGTTGAAAACATCGGCCTCCGCCGGCATTCCTGGCTACGTGGACAGCTATCTTTACGCCGAACAAACGACGCTGCGGAAAAAAGCGCTAACAACTCAAGAAGCCGCGAACGCCGCCGTCTTCCTGCTCAGTGCGAGATCAAGCGGCATCAACGCTCAAGGCATCGTCCTCGACGCCGGCATGGCCGTGAATTATTTCGATAAGGATATGGTCAAGAAGGCCATGCGGATTTAACGCATCGTCTGTGTTTGCGACTGTCCCGATTGGGATTGGATCTGCGATTGTTTCGGCGTCTTCAACGAGAAGAACGTTTCGTAAATCGCTTCGCCAATCACGTTGAGTTTCGTTTGGAACGAATCCAAATACACGTGAAGTTCGTCGTCCAGAATTTCTTTCACATCGGTATACGCGATGTCCGCGCACAAGCGGCCGAGTTCGCGTTCGGCTGGAGTTCGGTGCGAGCCGCGCGGGGTGCCGGTGATGTTGTGAATCGCCTCGTCCGCTGAGTTCAAGCAATACAGCGCTGAGCGCGGAAATTCGCGGTCGGTCAGGAGAAACTTCACGACGCCTTCCGAATTAATTTTGCGGTACTTCTTCCGGTACATTTCCAGCGCGCTGGCCGATTTCAAAACGGCTGACCATTGCATCACATCCTGCGATGCATCGTGCTCGGCGGCGGCTTGCAGCGTCTTCAACAAATAATACTTCACGTCCAGCAAGCGCGTCGTTTTGTCGGTGCGCTCCAACAGCCGCCCAACGCGGCAGAAGTTCCACGCTTCACCATGCGACAACGTCAAATCGGTGATGCCAACGAATGACTGGCTGGCCTGCTTCACCTGGCTGAAAAAATCGTACGGCGTTTCGGCGACACGCTGGACCGCGTGAGGATCGCGTAACATCAGATAAAACGAATTCATCTGCTCCCACATGTCCGACGTGATCACGTCGCGGATCGTCCGCGCATTTTCGCGCGCAGAACAGACGCAGGATAGAATCGAATTCGGATTGTCGAGGTCGAACGTCAAAAAGTGCACGACCTTTTCGCGTGTCGCGTCCTGGTAACGCTTTTCATAATCCTCGTGGTCACCGGTCGTGTTGACGAGCGTATTCCAGCCTTCGGCTTGGCCCGTAGATCCATCCAGAATCATGTGAAAATTCACATCGATGAACCGCGCGACATTCTCCGCTCGCTCGACATAACGGCTCATCCAAAACAACGCATCGGCGACTCGGCTCAACATGGTATTTCAAATCCTAAAAACAAGTTTCGGGTTTCGAGTACCGGGTTCGTACAACACGAAACCCGAAACACGGAACAACATTAAGCCGACATGACCCACGTATCTTTGCTGCCACCGCCCTGGGACGAATTGACGACCAGCGAGCCTTTTTTCAACGCGACGCGCGTCAAGCCGCCCGGCAGCACGTAGATGCCCTTTCCATAAATAATGTACGGACGCAGATCGACATGCCGGCCTTCGACGCGGTCGTCCACCACCACGGGCACTCGCGACAGCGCGAGCGTGGGCTGGGCGATGTAATTGCGCGGATTTTCTTTGATCTTCTCAGCGAATTCAGCCTGCATGGCTTTCGTCGAATGCGGCCCGACCAACATGCCGTAACCGCCCGATTCATTCGCCGCTTTGACGACCAGTTTCGGCAGATTATCGAGCACGTATTTTCGGTCTTCTTCGTCCCAGCACAAATACGTCGGGACGTTCGGAATGATGGCTTCTTCGCCGAGATAAAATTTGATGATCTTCGGCACGTAGGCGTAGATGACTTTGTCGTCCGCGACGCCCGTTCCCGGCGCGTTCACCAGCGCGACGCGGCCGGCTTTGTAAACGTCGATCAAGCCCGGAATGCCCAGCACGGAATCTTTGCGGAAGACTTGCGGATCGAGGAAGTCGTCATCGATCCGCCGGTAGAGCACATCGACGCGTTCGAAGCCGCTGGTCGTGCGCATCATCAGGAATCCGTCGATGATCGCCAAGTCGCGCCCTTCGACCAATTCGATGCCCATCTGCTGCGCTAAAAACGCGTGCTCGAAATACGCCGAATTATAAATCCCAGGCGTCAACAGCGCGACTTTCGGCGTGCTGATCGCGTTCGGAGCGAGGTAGTGCAGCGCGTCCAATAATTGGCTCGGATAGGCTTCAACGGGCCGGATGCTGGATTGCTCAAACACCTGCGGAAACGTGCGCTTCATAACCTCGCGATTTTCGAGCACATACGACACGCCGGACGGGCAACGCAGATTGTCTTCGAGCACGTACAACTGCCCGTTGCCATCGCGCACCAAATCCGTGCCGGTGATGTGGCACCAAATGCCGCGCGGCGGATTCAGCCCGACACAGGCCTCGCGGAACGATTTCGCGGACAGCACCACATGCTCAGGAATGATGCCTTCTTTGAGAATGCGTTGGTCGTGATAAATGTCGTCGATAAAAAGATTGAGCGCCGTGATGCGCTGTTTCAAGCCGCGTTCAATCCAGTCCCATTCCTTCGCTTCAATGACGCGTGGAAGCAAGTCGAACGGAAAAATCTTTTCGGTGCCTTTGCCATCGCTGTACACGTTGAACGTGATGCCCATGCGCATGAATGCGTTCTCAGCGGCCTTCTGGCGGCGGATGATCTCGGCCATCGGGAGCGTGGCCAGCTTCTGGACCAGCAACTCGGCACCCGGGCGCGCAATCGCACCGGACTCGAACAGCTCGTCATAAAAACCTTCGGTGTCGTATTTCGAAAAATCCATTCCCGCGCACTCCTAGCCACCGCAACGCTCATGACTACCGATGAGTTGTTCGCTATTTGAGCAAATGACGAGCCAGCGAATTGCCGACGAAAGCAATCACATCGAGCGAACCACTTCAGCCAAACAGTTCAATTTTAAACCGGAGTGTGCATAAAACAGCAGTATTTTAGAAATCCATCGAACTTGACGCGATGCGATGATAGCGGACTGTTCAAAGTTGGCTCATTGTTTTCCGCCTGATTTTCCGATCCATTCCAGCCAATCGGCTTGAAGATCGTCGAGCGACCGGCGGCCTGCGACGCGCAGTAATTCGCTGTCGATTTTAGTGTTCGGGCTGCTGTTTTTAATCAAGGACACTGCCCCTGTCATACCTTTTTCTTGAACAAGGTAATTCGCCAAAGCGTATCCTTCTGCGTAGAAAAACTCCGGATCGCGCGGATAATCACGCGACGCAATCAAATCAGACAGCGGAATGAAATCGCGGCTCTTGATGCGCAGCCGCAGAAAATTCATAAAGTACTCTTGTCGAAATGTCGGCTCCATCATGACCGCGAACCCTTCATGCAGGCAGCGTGGCAGCGTCGTCTGATCGGCGATGCTGGAGTTCACAATCAAGTGCGTGATTTCGTGCGGCAAGACGGACTTCAACAAACGCGGCGAGGTCTGCCACGAGTGAATCTGGGCTTCGACCAAGCGTCCGTTTTCGAACGAGAATTTCGAGCATCCGCCGGTCCATTCCGGTTGCGCCGTGCGCGACGTGTATTCGGCCTGAGTGCGATAAAGGATGATCTTGACTTTGCCTTTCCATTGCGGCGTCAGGCCCAGTTTAGCCATGATGTCCGCGCGCGAAAACTCGGCGGCTTCAGCGGCTTTATCCGCCAGCGCGGCGTTAAAATGAACGAGCTGAAAATTCTCTGTCTCTTTAATCTGCGCCGGGCCATCAGCCGCGCTCGCAAAGGCTGACGAATCCGCCAGCCCCGCGTCGATCTTCCACGAATCGCCCTTTATATTGAGTTCCGTTTCGAGCCGCTTGCGCACTTGCGCGATGTATTCCGGCGTCGGATTCGCCGCGCGCGTTTTCAACGCGCGTGCGTATTGATCGGCCGCTTGAGGCATGTGCCCCGCCGCTTCTTCAATCCGGCCGGCGACGTACAGCACACTCTTGTTCGCCGGAACAAATCCGCGCACGCGCTTGATGCCGGTTTGTGCGCCGTCCAGATTGTTCCGCCCGATCATTTCCAAAATCGCCGGAAGTGCGCACGCGACGTAAAATTGTTCGAGGCTGTCGGCCAGCGATGGATCGAACGAGAGCGCCGATTCAACGTCGCGCGCTGCCAATGTCGGCTGCTTCTGACGCGCATGTTCCGCCGACCGGCTCACGTAGCAATGTGCGATCTCGGACGACACCAAGCGCCGTGCGTCCGGTGCCAATCCGATCGCGTTTTGATACGCCGCAATCGCACTGTTCCAATCCGAATGTTCAGCGTAAGTGTGCGCGCGCGTGATTGCTTCGTCGAGTTTCTTTTCGGCTTCGGCAATGAGCTTGAGAACGTCTTTCGCCTGATCAACCATCAACTCGCGGTTCTGAGCAGTGGGGTCGAGATTGATCCACTTTTCACAGATGTCGCGCGCGTCCGCAAGGCGGTTGTGATCTTTGAGAAATCGCGCCGCTTCGGCATATCCCTGCGCCAGTTTACGCGGTGCAAGCGAGGCTTTTTTGTCGAGCAGAAAGGCTTCTTCGAAGACTTGAACGGCGCGGTCGTAACGGCGTTGGACCAGCAATTGGCGGGCGAGGTCGAACTTGTATTCTTGCGGCGTCTGACGCTCAACGGATTCCACGTCTGCCGCGCGCAACTTGATTTCGCCCGACAGCACCCGGACGACGACCCACTTCTCATCCTGCGAAATCACTTCGCCCTGCAGCGTTTTTCCGCTGATCAAATGCACCCAATCCGCGCGGGCGGACAGGCACAGCAGCAGCGAGAGCAGGGCGAGCCTGAAGCGCATGAATCCTTTCCGCACCACTCGAGCATGACCATCGCATCACACAACACGGCTTGTAGAGGAGATTCAACGTGCCAGCGTTTTCCTACACAATTCCACCCACCTAATAAAGCCATTATATTTATCGTATAGGCAGCTCACGAACATGATACTTTTTTGTGAGGCCATGTTGGATGGGGCCCAGCACTGAAGTGCTGGGCTATTTTCAGTCGGTCCCTGACGGGACGAACGGCGATTAAGCTTTTCGGATTGATTCGTACACTTTCGTGATCGCTTGTGTGCCGAGGCGGCCGTGGCCTTGGGCTTGGAGTGCGATGTACATTTGTTCGGCGAGCGCAACCATCGGGAGCGAGAGCTTCATTTCTTTCGCTTCATCCAACGCGATGCCCAAGTCTTTGACGAAATGATCGACGTAGAATCCGGCGGCGTAATCGTCTTTGAGAATGCGCGGGCCGAGGTTCGAGAGCGCCCAGGAACCGGCGGCTCCGGCTGAGACGGCTTCGAGCGCGACTTTCGCGTCAATGCCGCAGTTTTTCGCGTACGTCAACGATTCAGCCAGCGCCAGCATGTGGCCGGCGATCAGAATTTGGTTGACCAATTTACAGTGTTGACCGCAACCTGCTTCGCCCAAGCGCGTGACGCTTTTGCCAAGCTTTTGGAACATCGGCAATACTTTATCGTAGGCCACTGCGTCGCCGCCAACCATAATGGTGAGCTTCGCACCTTCGGCTCCGGCTTGTCCGCCTGAGACGGGTGCGTCGAGCGAGACGCCGCCTTTTTCCAGCGCGGCAGCTGCTATTTCTTTCGCGAGCGACGGCTGGCTGGTCGTCATGTCAACAACAATCTGGCCTTTTTGCAAGACGGGCACGATGCCGTTTTTGCCTAGGTACGTTTCGCGCACATCGCTGGGGAAGCCGACGATGGTGAAGATTACGTCGCTGTTCTTCGTCACGTCAGCGGGCGTGGCAGCGTATATCGCACCGGCGGCGACGAGCTTGTCGGTCTTGTCTTTACTACGATTGTAGCACGTGACCTGATGCCCGGCGGCGAGCAAGTGCCCAGCCATCGGACCACCCATGACGCCTGTGCCGATCCAGCCGACGCGTAGTGTGTTTGACATGATCACTCCTGTACTGTTTTTTTCTTAACGAATTTAAAGGGGCGAGCAGTGCCGTGTTTGCCGTTGTCTTTCGCGCCTGCACTTTTCAAAATTGCAATAGTGGGTTGCGCATCGCATATGATCGCTTCATGTAGCACGGTTTTGCCGAATTCATTTTCGACGTTTACGTCCGCGCCCAAGTCAATCAGTAACTGAACAGCATCAGAATAGTTTTCAATTGCCAAATAGTGTAACGCTGTTTCACCAATTGCTGTACGCAAGTTAAGAACTTCGGGATGTTCCTTCACGAGTTTTCGCGCGAGTTTTGGATCATTCACCGCAAAATTCATCAACTTGATCAGCATGGGATGCCATTTTTTTGTACCCATATCAACCTTACCTTTAAACTCATTAAGGGCATACATGGGACAGGTTCAAACGGCCATTTGTCATTTGGTATTTGTCCTTTGTGATGTGTCATTTTCGCGCGATTCACGGCGCAAGTTTCAATGACAAATAACAACTGACAAATCACAAATGACAAATGACAAATGCTGTTACTGTTTAGTTCACGCGTCCCATGAATTCGCCGTCTTCGGTCCGGATGCGGACTTTGTCGCCGGCTTTGATGTGGCCGGGGACTTTGACTTCGGCGCCGGAATCCGTCTGCGCGAGTTTGAAGACGCTCGTGGCGGTGTCGCCGCGCGCGGCGTCGGGCGTTTCGGTGATCGTCAATTCAACGAACTGCGGCATTTCGATCGCCAGCGGTTTTTCATTGTGCGTCAACACCGTGACGTTTTGGTTGGGCATGAGGTACTTCACGGCGTCGCCGCAGAGGTCTTTGCTGAGCGTGATCTGATCGTACGTTTGCGGGTGCATGACGACGAGCATCTCGCCATCCATGTACAAGAATTCCCACTGGTCGCGGAGGAGCATGGCTTGTTCAACGTTGTCTTCAGGCGAGAAGCGCTGATTGTAGACGTTGCCGCGTTGGAGATTCTTCAGCAGCACTTGGTAGTAGCTGCGCAAATTTCCGCGCGTCTGGAGATCTTTTTTGAAGACGATCCAGATTTCGTCGTTGTACATGATCGCTTCGCCCTGCTTTACTTCGTTGAACTTGATCGGCATGACACTGCTCCTTCGAATGAAATATCCGCCCGTACCCACGCGCGAATGAGGGGAGTATTATAGGGAAGTTCACGCCAACGGCAACACGTAAATTTTATGGGGCGCAAAAAGGAGGGTTGATCCACCGGACGAGCACCGCTGTTCCCCTCTCCCCTTGAGGGGAAACGGCAACGGCTCGCATTCCTCGTGTAAAATCGGATCCGGATTCTTCACAATTTCAGTGCGGGACATCGGACGGATGTGCCGATATGATAATGGCTGATTGCGATTTGTTCCTCGACACAGGAGTCCCATCCCGGCGTGTATACTTATACCATCGCGGCGCGCTATCTGTTCAAGCGGCCTATTTCTTACGTGGCGATTCTGCTCGTCGCCTTCATCGTGTGGATGTACCTGATGGTGATCTCGGTGCTCGAAGGCTTCAAAGATCACTACATGGACAAAATTCAAAACATCAACGCTCACGTCACGGTGGACGTCGGCAATTATGCCAGCGGGATTGCGCATCCTGCCGAGTGGTCGGCTGAAATCGCGAAGCTCGAGCCGGGCATCAAGGGCGTGTCGGTCGGGATCGAAACGCCGAGTATGGCTGTTTTTTCAAAGGACCGAACCATCGGCGTGTTGCGTGGTATTGATTTGCCGAACGAATTGAAAGTCGGACGCTTGAACGAGATTTTGAAGCCAGCTGATTTGAAAGATTTCGGGACGCAGGAGTTCAACAACCGAAAGTTCAACGGCTGTATCGTCGGCGGCATGTGGCGCAAGAATTTCCATTTAAAATTGAACGAACGCATCACGTTTTTATTTACGGACGATTCGGACCAGGCGAATACGGTGTCGTTCAACATCGTCGGGTTCTATGAAGGCAAGAATCCATTTTTGGAAAACGGTGCGTATGTGGACCGGACAGTGCTGGCCAATTTGGTCAAAGTGCCGGGGCGGGCGAAGACGCTTTATATCTGGTTGAAGGACCCGAATCGGGCTGATTTGAAGGCGTTCAAAGAGCGCGTCGCGGTAAAGATGCGCGAGATTATTACGAACGAAGATAAGAAGCTGACGGCTGAAATCCTCGAGTTATTGAAAACGAGCGATCCGGCCATCTCCGCGAAAATCAGTTCAGTGTTCAGTGCGGACGAAACGATAGCTAAGACCGCGATTGGATTGTTGAACGGGCGCGACGCGGCGGTCACGGACAAGGCGTTGGAGCTGCTGCGCGCAAAGAACGAACGCTACGCGGAGAAGTTGATCGAATCATTAAACCGCGAGAATCGCGCGAACAAAGTCAGCGTCGAAACGTGGCAGGAGAAGGACAATAATTTTTATGAATCGGTGTCGCGCGAGAATCAGATGATGCGCGTGATCATGGGCGTGTTCCTGGCGCTGACCGCGTTTATTCTGTTCCTGATATTCGGGCGGTTGGTCGCGGAGAAAGTGCGCGACATCGGCGCGCTGCGGGCGCAGGGTGCGGCTCCCGGCGGAATCTTATTGTGCTTCCTGATCCAGGGATTATTCATCGGCGTGATTGGTGTGGGGCTCGGGCTCGGGCTGGCTGAATTGTTTCTGCACTACATGAACGACATCCCGTGGCTGCGCAATAATCTGTATCCGGACGAAGACAAAATTCCGTATATGACCCTGAACTACGACCGGTTCCTGATCGTCGGTCTGACGCTATTTTCAGCGCTGGCTGGCGCGTTCTTCCCGGCGTGGCGCGCGTCGCGTTTGAATCCTGTGGAGTGCTTGCGTCATGAGTAACCCGGTTGCATTGCGCGCCGACAACATCGGTCGCCATTACATCGACGGCAAAAATAAACTGACGGTTCTGAACGGCGTATCGCTGAGTTTGAACGCGGGCGAAGTCGTCGCGCTGGTCGGCAAGAGCGGATGTGGAAAAAGCACGCTGCTGCACATTCTTGGTTTGCTCGACACGCCGGACGAAGGCGAAGTGCTGATCGACGGCACGCCGGCAGGAACGCTCTCGGAAACGCACCGGTCCATCGTGCGAAATGCGCGGATCGGGTTTGTGTTTCAACACTTCTTTTTGCTCCCTGATTTCACCGTGTTGGAAAACGTGCTGATGCCGGCGAAAATTCATTTTTCGTTGGCTCAATGGCCCTTGCGGCGAGCGGATTGTGAGAAGCGGGCGAAGGAGCTGCTCGACAGTGTCGGACTGTGCGGACACCTCAACCATTTTCCGCGCACGCTGTCCGGCGGTGAACGTCAACGCGTGGCACTCGCCCGGGCGTTGTTTCTTGAACCAAAGATTTTATTGTGCGACGAACCGACTGGGAATCTGGACGCCGAAAGTGGCGAGCGGATCATGGATTTGATCTTTGAACAGAGCGCGAAATGCGGTGCGGCGGTGATGGTCGTGACGCACGATGCCGGACTGGCGCGGCGCGCGAATCGGCGGCTGAATCTCGTGAAGGGTGTGCTGGCGAACGATTGAACGGACGTTTTTGTCTCTCGCAAAGACGCAAAGGCGCAAAGAACGGCGAAGGCAAGAAAAGAAATAGGACTGTGTAGAGCCGATTTTTAATCGGCTCATTCCGGCATCTGCTAAGCCGATTAAAAATCGGCTATACTTTACTTATTAACGAGAACCTTGCCTTTGCGGAAGACGGTGACGGTGGACTGTCCGTCGAAGGTCGCGCTGCGCAAATCGGGGCCGCTGATTTGGAGCGTGATCGGGATCGTCTGCGGGTCGTCGGCGAAGAGGATGTCCTGACCGAAGAGGTCCGTGGACGCGGCGACTCCGTGAGTCGAGATGAACACCGTTCCAGCCGCGTTATCGATGATCAAATCTTTCAGCCCTTTGCTCGGATCATCGTTCGAGAAGACGAGCTTTTGGCCCACAGCTGCGAAACTGCTGGCCGGGAATGTGCCGATGTTCAAGCGATTAATGAAGACACTAACCACATCGCCGGTAACGGGCACGACGGGCGCTGAACCGGGCTGGCGCATCAGGCCGCGAAGCTGGAAGAACAAGCGGTCTTCTTTGATGTTATTCGTGGTGTCGATGACGACTTGCGCTTCCGTGCCGAGGACTTTGTTGATCAGGAAGATGCCGGCTGGTGCCAGGTTGTCGTTGAATTTGGCGGTGCCGTGGCCGATGGAGCCGGAGCGTTTGTAGACGAATTTAACGATGTCTGTTTTGTCGAGGACGCCGTCGGATGAGCCTTCCAAATTGGAGTTGGCGCCCAATCCAATGCGGACATTGATGGGTAGAATCGGACCGCGATTGGTGGCGTCTTCGAAGCCTTCGAATGACGTGAAATTCGCGCCGATGGTTTTACCCATGTTGATATTCTGGAAGCGTGCGGTGAGGACACCCGTAGCCGGATTCAATTTGATGGTGTAGATCACATCTTTGACACCCGGCCCGACCGGATCGCCGACAACCAATTTTGTGACCGGCACATTGATCGCACCATTTTTGTCGAAGGTGTTGATGATCGTCGTCCGACTCTTGGGTTGAGCTTTGGGCGGGAGTGAGAAGCCAGCGAAATTCATGGAGATCGGGAGGCCTTCGAGATCGGCTGGTGTGCGGATGCCGGCGGCGTTGAGTTCGGATTTGTCGAGGATCAACGTCAAAGCCAGCGAGTCATTCAGATTCACGTTTCCGAAATTCACGGTCATGCTGCCAGCTGTGGCGACGGCTTGCGAGGTGATGGTACCGGGAACGACGTCGAGCAGGAAGTTTCCGAGCACTGACGCGCCCAGCGAGTCGGTCAGAAGAATGTTGATGTTGGCGGGCGAACCGACGGGTGTCGGGAGGATAGGCTTGCCATAGATCAGACCTTTTTCCGCATCGAAGGCGAGACCTTGCGGAAGGAAACGCACACCATGCGGAGCCTGGAGCGTGTATTTATAGGGCGGAGTACCGCCGTTGGGCGCGAGCGAATAAAAATACACGTCACCCGCTACGGCGGTGGTCAATTGAATTGTCTGAGATACCGTGCCGAACGCGACAGGGTTTCCGACTTCGTAATGCAGTGGTGCCTCGGCGAATTGCTGATCGACACCGATGATGTTGAACACGCGCGATACCGGCGGCGGCGGGGTGCCAACTTGAGAATCGAAGACGTTTGCTTGGAACGCGCCAACACCGGCAGCGAGGACATTGCCCTGAACTTTTCCGTCTCCTGTTGACGAAAGCGAACCGTTGCCGACGACGAATTGGCTGAAGGTGAATTTGTGCGGACGGAAACCGAAGCGGACGAGAATCTGGCGTGTGAAACCGGAGCCGACGACTGCGGCACCCAAGTTGGGTCCGGTGACGAATTCAGTGGGAAGCCGTGTGCCGTTAGTGGTCAGCGCGCGGGATGCCATCGTGGTGGCGTTGGCCGATGCGCTGGGAGACACGGAGGTCATGAGAGCGTAGGTAAAACCGATGGCGGCGGTGAGGAGCGCCCATTTTGCGGCGCTAAACCGCCGGGGTGCGGAAGTAGACTTCATACGGGCTCGGTTCCTTTCAAGCGTCGCGTTGAAACGCGGCGAAATCGTTCGGTCCTCGATGTGCAACGGGTTCCATTCAGTGTATCGGCATAATCCGTCCGATAATTGAGTCCCAATTCACCGGGCTCCGAAAACTTTATCGACAGCCCACTGCACTCTGTGTGAGTATGAC
>Ga0194042_1000265_pt1 | contig 17129 bp, 5 predicted proteins | sample JunL4412m_MetaG_FD_148974 | JGI IMG/M metagenome (GOLD analysis project Ga0194042, IMG submission 148974) | Anoxic zone freshwater microbial communities from boreal shield lake in IISD Experimental Lakes Area, Ontario, Canada - Jun2016-L442-12m | ecosystem: Environmental > Aquatic > Freshwater >...
TTTTGGCTTTCCAAAGAAAGCCCTCGGCACCGGCAAAACGCGGGTTCATGGTCATGGGTGAGACTAGCACGATATCGGCGTCAGGATTGGCCGCGATGACGTCGTTGCGCATTTTGGTCATCTTCTTATCGTAGCCGCCGCCATCATTCATTCCGAATGCAAGGAAGACCAGATCCGGTTTCTGTTCCGTCACCTTGGGAACCATCTCAACGCCCCACCCCGCTTCCGCGCCTGCGGCACCAAAATTGACCAACGTCACCTTCGCGCCGAAACGCTTTTCGAGCGTATTAGCAACGAGCTGCGGATAGCAGGGCTGATAGGGCTCAGCAAGAGATTCCTTGAATCCCGACGCATTGAATCCTTGGGTAATACTATCGCCCAGAGCCACCAGCTTGATGGGCTGCTTGGCTCTGAGCTTGGCTAGAACACGCGTCAACTGTTCAGGCTGTTGCTTATACGGCACGGGCCAGGGATCGGTCTTATGCCAGTATGAAACCTGTACCTGCAGATCATGAAAGAAACGGCCTTCGGAATGCAGCACCGTTGCAAACATATTAGGACTTTTAGCTGGCGGAACCATCTGCGCCGCCGTCTTGAATGGTATCCGCGAAGTGAACGTCAACTCGATGATATTCGTACCCGGCTTCCACGTGTAATCTTTGCCCTCTTCATACCGCATCCTTCGATCGGGATGAGTGATCCGGAATTTCTCGCTGGGAATGAACAGCAGTTTTCCAGTGGCCAACTGCTGGCCTTCCTCCTGGATGAAGAGCACCGGCTCAAAGTCACTTGCCTGGGAAATCCAAAGCGGATCTCCGACCGTCATGCCTTCACCGTCCTTCTGTGCGTCGCTAGCCAACAAAGCCGAGCTGGCCCAGAGGACTCCCAACACCGTCCAAATCAGTATTCGATTCATGTAACCGCCTGCCTTTCTTTTTGATCGATCTATTTGTCAACAAGCCCCAAAATCAATGTGCATTTCTACAACCAACATAACCCATTTCTTCTACTTCTTTTTCTCGCCAAATCACGACGTCATTTTACTTTTTCTACACTAGACTTGATCTCTACAGGTCCAAGCAGGCCGGAAGGGAACAAACCAGATCTTTCCGGAGGATTTTGGGGATAAATAGGACTGAAAGCGATATTGCTGTGGGTATAGCGCTTCTCCTCCGGCAACGAGGCATCGCCGATACGGCGGTTCGGCCACAAGTTGATCACGTCGATCTCCAATTCATTCGCCCCAGTCTTCACCACTCCGGTTATCTCTACGCGCCAAGGTGCCGTCCACACGACACCCAGATCTTTGCCGTTGAGCTTGACCCGTGCGATGTATTTCACGGACCCCAAAGAGAGGTACAGTGGAGCACGATTTCCAGCCTCTCCCGCAAAAGCAAAGGTCTTGCGGTATGTCGCCGTGCCAGAGTAGAGCTTAATCCCTTCCTCGGGCCGCTTGATCCAATCATCAAGCTTCTCGAAATTCACCTGGCCGGGTCCACCCCACTTCGGGTCGAAGGTCACCTGCCACGCCCCAGTGATTTCCTGCGCCGTGGTCAACGCCGGGAAATTCACCATGGATGATCGGTCTGCCTTGAGTGCAGACTGGGAATCCGTCTTTAGATCAGCGGCACGCAAAGAGCCAATCAGAAGCATCCCTAGGATCAGCGCACACAAAGACTTTTTCATTTGAGCCGTTTTCCCGCCAGTGTCTCTTCCGGACTTTCCTTTACACACACTTACAAACGTCGATATGCCGTTTTGCGTCAACTTGTTTCTAGTTTGCGGCAACAGTCCCCCAGACGCGGAGAAGTGACGATTCGAGAAGCAAAACCGCAGATGAAAATCGTCGCACCACTCTTGCTTTATGCGCCGGGCATTTTGAACGTGAACAGGCCCGGGCTACGGAACATGTTCGCGTAGCGTATCGGTAAAAAAACTCAATTTTAATGCGCAAAAGATCAAGGCAAAAGGGAGTATAGTGCATTAGCGCTGACACGAAGCTTACGGTTCCATGTTGTACGATCTAAAAACAATGCGCGGCATCCGTTCATCCGGCGCGTTGAAACTGCTCGTGGCCTTCTGCACATGTGTCGCGCTGAATGTCTTTACCGCCGACACAGAATCATGAAAAATAATTAAGGGTTGCTTTTAGGCAACCTGTGACGGCAACAAAGAACGCGGTCAAAAAGATCAAGTAGAAACTCAAGATGGTTGAGGCACTACTCTAGATATTCGGCAAAAAAACGAGGGAGACTCGAATGGCAAAGACTAAAGTTATCGCCCTCGCCATCGAAATTGAATGGCCCTACAAGCACCATCAGGACCTGCTAAAGGGTATTCTGAAATTTGCACGCCCACTCGGCTGGCGCTGCGAATTCGCGCCGTTTTTGGGCGTGAAGGACGCAGGAAAGTCGGAGGCCTACGATGGCATCATCGGCCGCGTAACGCCTCAGTTGGAACGCCACGCGCGCAAACACGGAATACCGACTGTCAACGTGTGGCTAAACTCTCCCGTCAATACGTTGCCCAATGTTTTTCCGGATGTGGCTGCAGCAGGAGAGATGGCTGCAGCGAGTTTCCTTTCGCGCGGTTATCGGCGCTTTGGGTTTGTTGGGGTGAAATCTGACGTTAATAGCAACCGCATGCTATTGGAAGGCTTCAGTAAACCCATTGAGGCGCGTCGCTTCGCTCTGTCGCTGCAGTGGTGGGTGGGGGAAACAATGGGGGATGCGCATGCATGGAAGTCCTTTCAAGAATCGATGTGTCACTGGATGCAGAACAGCACGTTTCCCATTGCCGTACTGTGTGGCAACGATGTGATTGCCCGGTACTTCGCCGAATCCTGCCTGCGCGCCGGCCTGCGCATTCCGCAAGACGTGGCCATCATGGGCGTAGGAAACATGGACATCAGTTGCGAAATGAGCGAGCCGCGCTTAAGTAGCATTGAATTTGGTTTTGAGCGTGTCGGACATCAGGCGGCGTCTCTGTTGGAACAAATGAAGACGGACTGTCGCAAGCCTTCGTCCACGATCCTCATTCCACCGGCCGGTGTGGTGACACGAACGTCAACGGACGCCTTCGTTGTGACGGACCCGGACGTGGAGAAAGCGATGCGCGTCATTCAGGCCCGCAGTAAGAGCCCCGTAAGCATCACGGATGTTCTAGCCGAGGTCCCGTTGAGCCGTCGAACGCTCGAACGGCGCTTTCGAGAGATACTGGGTTGCACAATTTACGATGAAATCACACGCTCACATGTGGAGCGTGCGAAACATTTCCTGGTTACCACACGCCATCCGCTGAAATGGGTCGCGATTCGCGCTGGCTTCAGCGATCCACGACGTCTCAGTATCGTATTTCGCAAAGCAGAGAATATCACACCTCGAGAGTATCGCTTCCGGCACGGAAAGCGTTCTCCGTCCAGCACCCAAACAGACTGATTCTGGTTGCCACGATCATGGGCCGATTTCGTGAACGCCCGTCAGCCGAATCGTGCTTCCTGCCTTTTGGCGCATACGGGTATTAACTTGACGCAATTCGGTATGTCACCAATGGTAGATCATATTATAGAGAATTGTTGCGCATCATCCATCGAAAGGCACACAGTCATGAAAACTGTTCGAATCATTTCCGCCATTGCGCTTATTTTCACTCTAACGTCGCCGTCGCTCGTCGCGGCGGAACAGACAGCGAACTATCAGGCATGGCAGTATACCGGCTCCGTTTTCATTCTCACGACACCGGAAGGAGCGAATCTGCCGGCATCTGCGTCCATGGAAGGCTTTCCATTGCTGGTGCGGCTGCACAAGGATTTTTTCAGCTTTGACCAAGCGAAATCAAAGGGCGAAGACATCCGCTTTTCGTTTGAAGGAAAAAGCTTGGCCTATCAGATTGACGAATGGGATCCTGTGCAGAGCACGGCGAGCATCTGGGTGCGGATTCCAACAATCAAAGGGAACGCCAGGCAAGAGCTCACGTTGCATTGGGGAAAAGCCGATGCGACGAGTGAGTCAAACGCAAAGGCGGTGTTCAATGAATCAAACGGTTACGCGAGCGTGTGGCATCTGGGAGAGTCGGTGGTTGATTCCGCGGGCGGGACCGAATCGAAGGATAACGGCACGACAGCGACGGTGGGCATTATCGGGCAGGCGCGGCATTTCGCGGGTAAGCAGGGGATTTTTGGCGGCGACAAAATCAGCTCCTATCCGTCGGGGACCGGGCCCATGACGACGGAAGCGTGGTTTCGCGCCGAGCAGCCGAACGGAACCGTGCTGGCATGGGGAGAGGAAAAGCGACCCAGCAAGGTCATGGTCAACTTCAAGAGCCCACCTCGAATCGCAATTGAATGTTATTTCGCCGATGTGGAAGCCAAGGCGCGGCTCGCGACACATCAGTGGTATCACGTGGTCCACACCTACTCGAAAAATGATTCGCGCGTTTATATAAATGGCGTGTTAGAGGGGGCTTCGACGCCGATGCTCGCCTTGCCTGCTACGTCGCATCTGTGGATCGGCGGTTGGTACAACAATTACAATTTTGTGGGTGACATCGACGAGGTGCGGATTTCTAAAGTGGCGCGCTCGGCAGACTGGGTAAAGCTTCAATTCGAAAACCAGAAGCCACTGCAGACGCTGGTAGGGCCGCTCGTACAGAAAGGAAATGTGTTCACTGTTTCTCCAGAAATGGGGACTGTGTTGGAGGGTAAGAGCGCGACGTTTACAGTGCAGGCCGGGGGCGCTCAAAAGATTTATTGGATTCTCAAGCAAGATAATCAGGAATCGCTGGCTGCCATCGATCGGTTTGCATTCAACTTCGATGCGGGGCGCGTGACGGGTGACAAGATGCTCACGCTGCAATGCAAGGCTGTTTATCCGAATGAAGTGAAGACTAAGGAAGTGGTGATCACAATCAAGGAGGACGTTCCAGATCCTGAATTCACGCTCACGGCACCGGCGGCGTGGGATGGTCGCGCGACGATTGAAGTCGTGCCACAGGTGTCGAATCTGAATGCAATGCTGGCGAAGGGTGTGGGCGATTTGAAAATGGCATGGAGCGTGGCACCCTTTGCGGTGATCAAGGAAACCACGCCCGAGAAACTCATCTTAAAGCGCGCGCAGAACAGCGGGGCACTGACTGTCTCTGTGACGATCAGCAATGGAGGCACACCGGTCACGAAAAGTGCGATCATCAATGTGACAGAGCCCAAAAGCGATCCGTGGATGGCGCGGACGCCGGCGAAGGACGAAAAACCGGAAGACGGCCAATTTTACGCGCGCGACGACAAGAACGAAGGCACGCTTTATTACAACGGCACGCTGAACGATGCTGCCGACTCGGTCTTTCTTAAGGTTTATGCGGATGATCAGCCTTACAAAACCGAAAGCAGCAAGCTGACAGCGGAAAAGATGTATTCGCTTTCCGTAAAGCTCAAACCGGGGCTTATTAAATACAAAGTGGAGTTCGGCACGAGCGTTGGCGGGAAGGAGACCGTTCTGCAAACGGTGAACAATATTGTTTGCGGCGATGCGTACTTGATTGATGGCCAATCCAATGGGCTGGCGACGGACACTGGCGAGAAATCGCCGCCGGTCACCAACGAATGGATTCGCAGCTACGGTCATCCATCGGGTAATTCAAAAGACAAAGCGGTCAACTTGTGGTGCAACCCGGTCTGGAAGGCCCAGAAAGGCGAAAAGGCAGAACTGGGATGGTGGGGCATGGAGCTGGCTAAGCGCCTGCTCGAGAGCCAGAAGATGCCAATTTTCATGATCAACGCCGCCGTCGGCGGAACCCGTATCGACCAGCACAAGCGCAACGCTGCCAACCCGACCGACGTCTCCACTATTTACGGACGAATGTTATGGCGCGTACAGCAGGCGAAGCTGACTCATGGCATTCGCGGCATCCTGTGGCACCAGGGTGAAAACGATCAGGGTTCGGATGGACCGACCGGCGGTTACGGATGGGAGACCTACCAGTCGTTGTTTGTTGAAATGTCCGCAGGCTGGAAACAGGATTTTCCGAACGTTCAGCACTACTATATTTTCCAGATCTGGCCGAACTCGTGCAGCATGGGTGGAAGAAACGGTTCGGGCGATATGCTGCGCGAGAAACTGCGCACGCTTCCGGAACTCTATTCTCGCATGAGCATCATGTCCACGCTCGGCATCCAGCCGCCCGGCCCGTGCCATTTTCCACTTGCCGGTTGGTCTGAGTTTGCGCGCCTGATTCAGCCGCTGATCGAGCGAGACAACTACGGCAAATTACCCACCGTTTCCATTACCCCCCCAAACCTTCGAAGAGCCAATTACGTTGGTGAAACCAACGATACAATTACGCTCGAGTTTGATCAGCCGGTAGTCTGGGCGAATGCGTTGGCGGGGCAATTTTATCTGGACGGGGAAAAAGGCAAAATCGTCTCGGGAAGTGTTTCCGGAAACGTCCTCACGCTCAAATTAAAAGAAGCCACCAAAGCGAAGAAGATTACATATCTTAAAGAAGTCAATTGGAGTCAGGAGACGCTGCTCAAAGGCGAGAGTGGCATCGCGGCTCTTACCTTCTGCGATGTCGTCATAGGTGGTAATCCGTGACGATCGATTGACCCAAGATGAGATCACAGGGGAATTTGATCAAGCGTGGTTATTGCCGGTGAAGTGTCCGGCAATGCGGAAAATAGACATGAAACAAAATTCGTGCTTTCATTCAAAACACAACAGAATTAAGGAGGCAGTCGGTGCCAGGAATCGTGAAAGCGTTGCTACCCATAATGCTGGTCTTCGCTATTACCGCACCATTCAAGTTGGCGGCGCAGGAGGCGTCACCTAACAAGGATGGCAAGACCTCAAGACTCGCCTGCGTAGGAGACAGCATCACAGGAGGGTTCGGCGTAACCAAAGGCATGTCGTGGCCAGACCAGATCGCTAAAATGCTGGGTAGCTCCTATGACGTGCGGAACTTCGGCGTGGGCGGTTCGTATCTTCTTGGCTACCAGAGTACCGAGGCCTTCCAGAACGCGAAGCGCTTCAATCCCGATGTGGTCGTGATCATGCTGGGGACCAATGACGTCAGACCGCTTGCCTGGAAGAACAGCAAACCCGGTTTTATCAGAGACTACTTATCCATGATCAAGCAGTTTACCGATCTGCCTTCCAAACCTCGCATCTACATCTGCTACCCCCCCTGCATCTTTGAGGCCGATTCCAGCGAGGAGAACATCCTGGAACTGATCCCCTTGATGGATGAAGTCGTTAAGCGGGCAAAGGTCGGCATCATTGATATCCACGGGGCCTTTAAAGGGAAAGGCGAACTCATACCTGACAAAATTCACCCCAATGATGCTGGCCAGACGATCATCGCCACGACGGTCTACAAGACGTTGACCGTCAGTCCAAATGCTAATACTAAATAATCCGTGCAGGAAACAAACCCAAGCAGCCCTCAAGGAGACTAAAAAAGTGACCCTGTTAGAGCAACCCATGAAGTCCCGTTTCTCTTTCTTCCTTGTTTGGTTGGTGCTGCTCGCCAGCGCAGGTACGACGTCTCAAGCCGCGACGCTTACGCTGCGACAGGACGACGCCGCGAACACGATCTCTGTTTATCGCGAAAACGTTGCAGCACCGATCCTCACGCAGAATGCGCGTCCAGATTTTCGACCTTTCCTGCATCCGATTGTCGCGCCGGATGGCAAGGGCGTGCTAACAGAATACAGTCCGGGCCATCACCCACATCAGACCGGGCTCTACTGGGGTTTCACCAAGCTCAATGGCCGGGACTATTTCCACAATCCCGGCAACGGTTATTGGCGCAGAATCTCCTTTAAGATCGTTATGGCCCAAGGGGAGGAGGTGAAGTGGACCACGGTTTATCATCTCCTCGATGCCGCAGGTCAGCCGATCATGGCCGAGACGCAGGTGTGGACGATGCGCGACAGCGGCGACCGTTACGTGCTTGATCTTGAGTGGCAGGGCGAAGGCCTCGTGGACCTCACCATTGGGAGATACGACTACGGCGGGCTCTTTCTTCGCATGCCGTTTCGAGACGGCATAGAAGGCGGCGTGGTCAACAGCAACCACCAGCGCAACGGCAGCGCCACAGCGCAGAGTGCTGAATGGGTGGATGTTGGAATGAAAGTGGAGGGCCGCAATGATCAGGCCCACATCGCTATTTTCGATCATCCAAAGAACTCCGGCTACCCATTGAAGTGGCGCGTGGATGGACAAATGGGCATCGGTCCCTGCCGCGCGATCGCAGGCGACTGGAGCATCCCCAAAGGTAAATCCGAAACCGTGCGTCATCAGCTCGTCGTTTACACGGGAAACGTTAACGAAGACGCGCTCAACGAGTCCTGGCAAAAATACAGCGGTAAGAAAGTCGGAACGGCGTCCACGCCCCCGCCTCAGCAAGAAGGCATTTCTGCCCCGCCATCGGATAAAGCAGCGATACTCACGCTGCGCCAAAACGACGCCACGAACACGATTTCCGTTTATCGTGAGAATGTTGCGACGCCGATCTTGACCCAAAATGCACTTCCGGATTTTCGGCCTTACGTGCACCCGATTGTTGCTCCAGACGGCAAAGGCGTGTTGACAGCCGATAGTCCGGATTATCAAAAGCATCAGACCGGAATCTTCTGGGGCCTGCAGCAAGTCAACGATCGCGACTATTTTCAGAATCCCGGCAAAGGATTCTGGCGTAAAATTTCCTACACAACCCTCGTCGACAAGGGTGAGGCGGTGAAGTGGACCACGGTTTATCACCTGCTCGACGCGGAGGGTAAGCCGATCATGGCCGAGACGCAGGTGTGGACGATGCGCGACCGAGGGAATCGGTATCTGCTCGATCTGGAATGGAAGGGGGAAGGGCTCGTTGATTTAAGGATGAAAGAAAGTGGGTATGGCGGGCTTTTTCTTCGCATGGCGTGGAGGCCCGGTATGAAAGGCGGCGCGATCAACAGCGATAATCAGCGCGACAATTTTGCTTCGGCAAAGAGCGCTTTGTGGGTCGATCTCGGTCTGAAGATTGATGGCCGCGACGATCAAGCCCACGTTGCAATCTTCGATCATCCTAAGAACGCAGGTTACCCAATTTCGTGGCGCGTAGACGGTCAAATGGGTGTGGGTCCTTCCCGCGCCATCACCGGCGGTTGGAGCATTGCCAAGGGCAAGACCGAAACTGCGCATCACCAATTCATCGTTTACACTGGGAATCTCGATGAAAACGCTGTCAATAAATCATGGGAAAATTTCAGCGGAAAAAACATCCGCTCTGAGGTGAAACGCCTTGCAAAGAAAGCGGGTACCGGTCTTACGGGCGAAGAAGCTGTCGAGAAGATGACGGTACCCACCGGCTTGGAAGTGAAACTCGCCGCCGCCGAGCCGACGATCACGCAACCCATGGCGTTTTGTTGGGATTCTCGCGGTCGTCTTTGGGTTGCGGAAAATCGTGACTATGAAACGCGTGGAAGGGGTTTCTCCAACGATGGCAACAGCCGCATCGTGATCCTCGAAGACACCCATGGCGATGGGAAGTTCGATAAGCGCACCGTCTTCCTCGAGGGCATCTCGTTTCCCTCCGCCATCGCCGTCGGCTTTGGTGGCCTTTGGCTTGGTGCACCGCCCAATCTGTTGTTCGTGCCTGACAAAAATCATACCGACAAACCCGACGGGCCGATCGAAGTGCGTCTCACTGGGTGGGGCATCCAGGACCGACACGAAGTTTTGAACAGCATGACCTGGGGGCCCGACGGCTGGCTTTATGGCTGCCAAGGTTTTGCCACCCGCTCGACTGTTGGAAAACCCGTCGACGGAGGGAAAATCTTTCACAAGAGCGATCCCTTTCCAAATAAGGTCGACGTGAAGGACGGAGTATTCATCGACGGTGGTGTTTGGCGCTACCATCCGACGAAGGACCGCTTTGAAGTCGTCGCGCATGGTTTCAGCAACCCATGGGGCCTCGATTTCGATGACCACGGCCAGTTATTCATCACCGCTTGTGTCATCCCGCACCTTTGGCACGTCATCCCCGGCGGTATCTACCATCGCCAGGGTGGCACACACATCAACCCATACGTTTACGATGACATCAAGACCATCGCGGACCACCAGCATAAATCTGCTCACGGCGGCGCGGCCATTTACCTCGCTGATGAATTTCCCAAGGAATACCACAACCGCATTTTTATGGCGAACATTCACGAACACGCGGTACTCACTGACATCCTCGAACCAAAGGGCTCCGGGTTTGTCGGCCACCACGGCGACACAGCGCTGTACGCCAACGACAACGAGTGGGTCGGTTTCAGCGTGGAGATCGGACCCGATGGAGCCGTTTATGTGCTCGACTGGCATGATACCGATATCTGCGGCACCGCCGTCAACAACAAGGATACCGGTCGCATCTACCGCCTCGCGCCCAAGGGGCTTCCTGGAAAGATTGGGATCAACCTTGTTGCACAGTCGGATCTCGAACTCGTCGGACTGTTGACCCATTCAAACGACTGGTATAGTCGCCGTGCTCGCTTGATTCTCCAGCAACGTGCCGCCGAAGGCCGCCTCGATCCCGCCGTGCCTGCGAAACTGTGGGAGTTGTTTACGCAATCCAAAACCTCCGCACACCAACTCCGCGCACTTTGGGCTTTGCACGTCACAAAAAATCTCCCCATTGATCGGCTGCTGCCGCTTCTCGATCATCCCGAACCCTATATTCGCGGGTGGGCGATTCAATTGCTCGGCGAAGATCGTGCCTATGAACATACGACCTTGGAAAAATTCGCCGCGATGGCAGAAAAGGATGCCTCTCCCGTGGTTCGCCTTTACTTGGTATCCGCGCTTCAACGCATGCCTTTGGCGGAGCGTTGGCCCATCGCGCAGAATCTCATTGCGCACGCCGAGGACGTGGCCGATCACAATCTGCCCAAGATGATTTGGTACGGGGTCGAGCCGCTGGTTGCCGCCGATGCGTCCCGCGCTCTCGCGCTTGCGGCGCGCAGCAGGATTCCACTCGTCACTCAATATATCGCCCGCCGAGCCATCGCTGCCGGACAATTTGAACCTGTCGCCGCAGCTCTGCAAAACAACACCGAAATGGCCCTTCGCCTCACGTTGCTGCAAGGACTTCTCGAGGGGCTCAGATCGCTCGGTCGCAAGAACGTTGACCCGCCAAAAAACTGGGATGCAGCCGTCGCAGCACTCACCGCAACCCAAGACGGTAAGATTCGCGACTTCATCGCGCAGATAGACCAGATCTTTGGCGATGCCAATGCCGCTGCCGGACAACTTGTGGTCCTGCAAGATCGCACCGCTCCTGTGGAGCGCCGCCGGGCGATCCTGCTCGCTTTCGCACGTGACTCTTTCGCCGCCGCGCTGCCCGTGACGTTGTCGCTGCTCGATGAAGCACCGCTGCGCCGCGATGCGATCCGCGCACTGGCCTCATTCGATGATCCGCAGGTCGCACCGAAGCTTCTCGCTTGCTACGACAAGCTTTCAGCTGTCGAAAAATCCGAGGCCGTGCTCACGCTTTCCGCGCGCCGCACGACCGCGACGATTTTGCTCGCCGAGTTGAAAAAGAATACAATTCCGAAAAGCGATGTGAGCGCCTTCGTTGCACGCCAGCTTGCTCGCGTGATTGGGCCGTCGTTTGTTGATTTTTGGGGGCCGATCACGCAGCTCCCCAGCGAAATACAAGCGGACATGGCAAAATATAAAGGTCTGCTCACCCAAACGGCGCTCGCCAAAGCCAATGTCAGTCAGGGCCGCGCCATCTTCGAGCGCATGTGTTACACCTGCCACATACTCTACGGCGCTGGCGGGAACGTCGGTCCCGACCTCACTGGATCGAACCGCGCCAACCTCGATTACATTCTCACAAAGATTCTCAATCCCAGTGAGGTCATCCAAGATAGTTACAAGCTCGTGAACGTCAAAACCCGTGACGGTCGCGTGATTTCAGGTATCGTCGTCGCTGAAAACGAGCAGCAGCTCACGCTCCGCCTCGTTGGCCAAGACGCCGTCATCGCGAAATCCGAGATCCGCACCCGCGAGATCTCGCCCATTTCGATGATGCCTGAAGGCCAGTTAAAGGCGCTTTCCAATGAGGAAGTCCGCGATTTGATCGCCTACTTGCGCACCACCGCGCAGGTCCCATTGCCGAAGCAAGGAAAATAGTCTCCATGGGCACGATGAAACCCACCTTCGCACTCCTAATCGCTCTGCTGGTCTTGTCGTCCCTGCTCCAGGCCGCCGGTGCGCCGGACCTCACGAACACGGATCTCAAGACCATCAATCGGGCGTGGACCTGGAACCTTGGACCCACTGGGATGCGCGGATGGATTTATCATGCCTGGCCGGCGACCATGAATCATGATGATGTCACGGCGTTCGCGCCGTATCAGATTCTGGTGACTGCCGTGGCCGACGGTACGCCAGCCGCCGGGGTGCTGGCCGTTGACGATGTGATTTTAGGCGTGAGCACGGGCACGGGTGTCGTGCCGCTCTTCACCAGCGATGCGCGCAAGAGCTTGGGATGGGCAATTGGCGATGCCGAGGCCGGCAATGGTGTGCTTAAGCTCAAGCGTTGGCGCAAGGGGGCCATCACGGATGTCTCCATCACCCTGGCCGTCATGGGTGCCTACTCGGACACCGCGCCCTACAATTGTCCCAAGTCCGCAAAGATCATGGCCAACGCCGCCAAAAGTCTCGCCCAAAGCCTGACAGCAAGCAACTGGGGCGAAGATGACGGGAGAGGCGGAATCAGTGGTCTTGCTCTGCTGGCCACCGGCGATCCCGCGTACCTGCCGGCGCTACAGGCTTATGCCCGGCGTCTGGTGCCTCCGGGTTATGTCGCAGGCGGGAACGCTTGGCATTTCTACAACGGCATTTTTCTCGCCGAATATTATATGCTGACCCAAGACGCCCAAGTGTACCCCGGGCTGTGCGAGTACGTCAAATGCGCGGCCAAGAAATCGGATCTGTGCGGCACGGCCGGCCACGGCTTGGCGACGCTCATGCCCCCCGGCGGCTGGGTGAACGGGCACCATGGATCGATCGCTCCTTATGGCGCGATCAACTCGGCCGGATTGGCCGTTCAGCTTACCATTGTGCTGGGCAAGAAGGCGGGCGTGGTGGATCCGGAGATAGATCCGGCCATCAAGCGCACCTCCGGTTTCTTCGGCTATTTTGTCAACGGTGGGTCCATCCCCTACGGCGAACACCAGCCGTTCTGGGGTGAGCACCAGATCGCGGGGAAGGGACGGCAGTATTATGATCATCGCAGCAATGGCAAAGATGCCATGTGCGCGGTGTTGTTCGGTTGCATGGACGACAAGCCTGCGCAGGCGGAGTATTTCTCTCGCATGTGCGTGGCGGGAACCCGGGGCGAAGCCTACGGGCATACGGGGCAGGGTTTTGCCTACCTGTGGACGCAACTGGGCGCCAACATGGGCGGCCCAACCGCGGGCGCGGAATTTGCAAAAAGAGTGCGCTGGGACCGGGACATGAAGCGCCGCTGTGACGGCTCGTTTGTTTATGAGGGAGGCGAGCAGTGGGGGGCCGGGCAGGCCCAAGAGCGCACGATCAATGGCAAGACCATCAATGCCTATTGGGATAATACCTATTCGTATTGGGGCAATCCGACCGCCTATTATCTTTTGCATGCCGCCATGCCCTTGAAAAAACTCTATATCACCGGCAAAGGATTGAACCCGGCCAAGGCCCTGAGCCCCCAGACGGTGACCCACGCCCTGTGGGCCGGGGATTTCGCCTCGGTTTGCAGCGGCTATACCAAAGGGCAAATCATTACGGCCCTGGGTGATTATGATCCGATTGTCAGGTTAAATGCCGCCACCGAACTGGCCACTCGCTCGGTGACCTCCACCGAGGTGAACGCACTCATCACCATGACGAAAAATCCCACCGACATCTATCAGCGCAATGGGGCCTGCACAGCCTTGGGTTGCCTAAAAGCCGCCAGCGCAATCCCCGCTCTGACCCGCTGCCTCAAGGACACTGACATGTGGGTGCGCGCCAGAGCCGCTCTTGCGCTGGGGCAAATGGACGAGGCTGCGCTGGCATCGTCCGTGCCCGACATGGCCGACGCGTTTATCTCCAACGTGACGGCCCCCCATCCCTGGGACCCGGGCTTCAATGAGAACGATTACTTGCAGATGGCCAATGGCTTTCTGGCTGGAACGCTTTTCAATACGTGTGGAAATACCATGCTCAAAGCCGACAAGAACCTGCTTTATCCGGCTGTGCGCATCGGGCTCAAACAGCCGACCGGCAATTGCCGGGGCCAGCTTAACAACTTCGTTGAGAACTTGTTGCCCCAAGCCGACGTGCAGGCGTTGTTCCCGGAATTGGTAGAATGTGCCAAAGTCCAGACATCGATGGACACGTTCATGGGCGGCTATCCGCCGATCGCAGCCATGAGGGCGATGTCGAGGACTCATGTGCAGGACGGTATCCAGGTGATCAACGATAACGTGTCCTTCTATAAGTCATACGCTCTGTCCGAGTTGCCGAAATATGGCGAAGCGGCCCGCTGGACGCTGCCGGATTTGCGTGCCGAACTCGCGAATTGGCAACCGTCTGGCAACAACTACGACACGCTCCTAAAATCAGCGACCTCCTTGGAAGCCGCGACAAGCTCTCCGGCACTGGCCAATGCCTTGCCGTTTGCCACTCCGCAGGTTTTGGCTACTCCGGTAAAAACACCCAAGGTATTCACTCTGAACGGCTTGTCCTGTCGGACCAATCAGCTGGCCTATACCGTCCTGACCCAACCAGCGCAAGGCACTCTGATGGGCTCACCGCCAAACCTGACCTATACTCCCGAGCCGAACTACCAGGGGATGGACAGTTTCACCTTCACCGTCGCCGACAACCTGACCCACTCGTTGCCTGCGACAGTGCATATCGTCGTGGGCTCAGGTGGTACCGGATTGACTGGGCGGTATTACGACAACATGGATTTCGCGGCACTCAAGACAACACAGATCGACGCGTCCGTAAACTTTGACTGGGGCACGACGCCGCCGAAAGGGCTGGGCACGGGCACCTACTGCGTGCGCTGGAGCGGGCAGGTGTTGGTACCTGAGACCGGGATTTATCGGTTTTCAACCCGCGCCAGCGACGGGGTCTGTTTGTGGATCAACGGCGCGCAAGTGATCAACGAATGGAAGGAGCGGACGACCAACCTGTGGAACGACAGCGCCTCCATCACCCTGACCGCCGGGCAGAAATATAACCTGAAGATGGAATACTACAACAAGTCCAATCAGGCCACGGCGCGGCTCTACTGGTATATGCCGTCCCGCCAAAGCGCGACCATCATTCCGAAGGAATTATTGTTCCCGGTGTCAGCCGTGTGCCTGACGTCGCCGTTGGACGGCGCGCGCTTCGGTGTCTTAGCCGGTCAGCCGACGACGGTGAAGCTGACCGCCGATGTCTCGGACATGGCCGCCAAAGTGACCAAGGTATCCTATTACAATGGAGAGACGCTGGTAGGGTCCAGTACCACGGCACCGTATTCGTTCGTTTGGCAGAATGTGCCCCTGGGCGATTATCATATAACCGCAAGGTCTACGGACAGCGCGGGCCAGGTCAGCACGTCGTCCGCTGCGGTAATCTCGGTGGATAGTTACACGGTCCCTGTCACGACGGGTCTAGCCTGCTATTTTGACGCGGCGGTGGGTGTCACCACCGATGCCAACGGAATGGTCAAGACTTGGCAAGACCGGTCCGGTAATGGGCATCACGCAACCTTGGACACCAGCGCCTGGAACAGCGGCACCGCGACCGTGGCCGCAAATCAAATCATGTCGTTGCCTGCGGTCCAAATCCGCGGGGGATGGTTCAACATCGCCGGAAAGTTCTTCGCCAAAGAGCAGTATGTCGTGGTGCGTTCGCCCAACGCCACCTGGAACAAACCCGGTGCGTTCATCGGCCGCAAATCCTATGATTCTCTAACTGTGCGAGCCTCCAGCTATACCGTAAAGCGTGAAGGTACCGGGTTCTGGGACATGCCGGCGGCGGTTTCCAAGAATGGCACACCCAAGACCTTCAATCTCGCACCCATCACCGACTACATGCTGGTCAAGATCACCGTCGATGACCGGGCGAACGCCGAGAATCTGGCAAAGTATCCGTATTGCCAGATCGGGCGGACCGAAAACGAAGCAGGCCTGGACTTCGACGTTGCCGAGATCATCGGCTACAGCAGTGCGCTTTCGCCCAGTGACGAGGCGTTGGTCGGTGGTTATCTGGCTGCCAAATACGGGATCGCCACGACCTATCCGACCACCGGCAGCCTTTGCCTCCAGGCCGCCACAGCCATCACCACCACCTCGGCCACGCTCAACGCCACGCTCATGAGCAACAACAACACCTATGACGTGGTCGCCTACTGGGGCCCCGTCAACGGCGGCTTGAATCCCGCCAACTGGGAAAAATCGGCCCCCATCAGCTCGTCGAGCAAGGCGGCTTCGGTCAATCTCAATCGCGCGCTGACGAATCTGACTCCCGGCACGACGTATTATTTCACTTTCCGCGCCACCAACAAGTCGCACACCCTCTGGGCGTCTGCGCCGCTGAGTTTCACCACCACCTCGAAGGCCAAGGATTTCCTGTCCTTCGGTGCCAATGTATCTGGCAGCAGCGCCATCATTGACCCGGTGGCCGGCACCTTAGCTTGGACCGTACCGTTTGGCACGTCCCTGAAAAACCTGGCACCGACTTATATGATTTCAGCCATGGCATCGGCCGCTCCGGCCTCCGTAACGAAGCGGGATTTCTCTACGCCGCAAACCTATACCCTCACCGCCCAGGACGGTTCCACCAAGGTCCATACGGTTACGGCCATCGTCGACCAGAACGCGCCGTCCTCCATCGAAGCCACGCTGACGACGCTGGAAGACACGGCAAAGGCGCTGGCGGCGAGCAATTTCGGCTACATGGATCCGAAGTCGGCCGCGCTCGCTGCGGTGCGCATCAATACACTGCCGGCGAAAGGCACCCTGAAGTTGAAAGGAACCCCGGTGTCGAATGGCGATCTGCCGCTGGTGGTGGCCGCTGCCAATATCGGCACCCTGACCTATCAGCCGGCATCGTGTGGGAACGGCACTCCCTACACGGCGAACA
>Ga0194042_1000267_pt1 | contig 17015 bp, 10 predicted proteins | sample JunL4412m_MetaG_FD_148974 | JGI IMG/M metagenome (GOLD analysis project Ga0194042, IMG submission 148974) | Anoxic zone freshwater microbial communities from boreal shield lake in IISD Experimental Lakes Area, Ontario, Canada - Jun2016-L442-12m | ecosystem: Environmental > Aquatic > Freshwater >...
GCGCGACCGACGAACTCGGCTTCGGCGTCACCGAACACAAAGTCCACGTCCACGATCTTCACGCGACGTTGCTGAAACTGCTCGGCTTCGATCACTTGAAATTAACGCACCGCTTCCAAGGCCGCGACTACCGCTTGACCGACGTTCACGGCGAGGTTGTGAACGAGATGCTGGCGTGAAGAACGGTTTTAGTCCTGCACCGTTTGCACCGTCTTAATCCACTCGTCGGCCATCAATTGGTGGCCGGAGTACGTCGGGTGGACGCCGTCCCAAATCCAATGATCGGCAGGCGCTCGTTTGCAGGCGTCGTCGAAGACTTTCTGAAAATTGACGAGCACGGCGTGATGCTTCTCGGCTAATTTTGCGACGATGGCCTGGCGCTTTTTGATGTTCTCGAACGACGCGTCGAAGCCTTCCTTCCTCTTTCCGACGGGCAGCAAAAACGGTTCGCACAGAATGAACTTCACGTTCGGTAGTGCGGCTTTTGTATCGGTCAACAGCTTGTCGTAAACCTGTTCGTATTGTTCCATCGGAATGCCGCGTCCATTGTCGTTGACGCCGATGAGGATGCTGAGCACCGTCGGCTTGAGATCCAGCGCGTCTTTCTGCCAGCGCTTTTCGAGATCGAGCACCGTGTTGCCGCTGATGCCTTTGTTGATGAACGTGAGATTACGTTCGGCCAACGCGGCACCGTATTTGGCGGCGATGATGAATTGGTAGCCGTGGCCGAGAATGTGATTCGGATCGGGGCTGCGACCGCGGTTGCCGTCGGTGATTGAATCACCTTGAAAGAGGATCACAGCGTCCTTTTTGAAGAGCGGCATATCTTCGGCAAACGTGGAAGTGACGACGATGATGGCGATCAGAAAAAAGGCGAATCGTGGCATTTTTTGGGGCTCCTGGTTCGTAATTCGTATGAGCATGAGTATAGACGCGAAGAGTACACCACACGACGCATTTGTACAGTTCAGAAGGAGCGGCATAATGCTGCCTAGACCGGAAGGCCCAGGTTCAATAGCTGCGATTAAATAAGAGCCCCACCGGGCGGCATCTAGCCCCGCGTTTGGTGCGAATAGGCTACACCTATAGCGCGCATATTTGTAGTTCATCGATCTCACGCCACTACCCACAGCCCTAACACCCCACCTGATTTACTACCTGTGGTCCTAACATAATACTAAAATTAAAGCAAATATAACAATTTCCCCTTATCCACTCAAAAAATCTTTTCCCACAATTGATAATCGCTTTTGCTGCAAATCCATGAGCAACTTGAATTTAGAGTGTGGAAAAGTTGTGGATAACTTTTCGCGCATTTCAGTTGTGGACCACAACATATTGGGGTATTATTCCGATCATCATCAATAGGATGTTTCGATTTCGGTGAACCAGATTTCGCGGGGTGGCGGAATCTCGCCCCGTTAAGCGAGACATATTACCCGAAACGTTAGCCAAATACACAGGAGCCACTCGCATGATTTCGTCCAAAGAAGCCGCCACGACGGCCACTATCACCGTGAAGGATCGCATGGAAAAGATTCAGGAAGCCACCTCGCAAAAGCCCATCGATCCGGTTTGGACGAATGGCAAAGCCCTCGGACTCACGGACAACTGTATCCGCGTCCTCATGAGCCGCTACCTCAAAAAAGGTCCGGACGGCAAGTGTACTGAAACGCCGGAAGACCTCTTCCGCCGCGTCGCGTACACCATCGCAGCGGCTGAATTGCGCTACGGCAAGACGCCAGCCGATGTCGAACGCATCGAACAGAGCTACTTCGATTTGATGGTCAAGGGCATCTACATGCCCAACTCCCCGACGCTCATGAACGCCGGCCGCGAAATGGGCATGCTGTCCGCCTGCTTCGTGCTGCCCTTGGGCGATTCGATCAACGAAATCTTCGACACCGTCAAAGCCACCGCGCTGATCCAAAAAGCTGGCGGCGGCACCGGCTTCACGATGGACCGTCTGCGCCCGACCGGCGACTGGATCAAGTCTTCCGGCGGCACAACGTCCGGCCCGATCAGCTTCTGGAAAGTGCTCTCCGAAGCCACCAACGCCATCCAACAGGGCGCGTTCCGCCGTGGCGCGAACATGATGATGTTGACCATCACCATGCCCGACATTTTGAAGTTCATCTTCGCCAAGCAGGACTTGAGCCGCTTCCAAAATTACAACATCAGCGTCAAGGTTCCGGACGCATGGATGGAAGCGTACGTGAAAGATCCGAGCCAGCCGAACGTCGTCATGAACAAGCGCGACAAAAAGTGCTTTGTGTTGCAGAAGAGCTTGAACATCGAACAGTATCAGTTGAATGATCTGGTGACGCTCGACGCCTACAACGCGATGCCGGCCGCTGATCGTCCGGCGGTGTGGACGATGGGCGACATCTGGGACACGATCGTCCAAAACGCTTGGCAGACCGGCGAACCGGGTATCATCTTCATCGACCGGATCAAGAACACGAATCCGACTCCGAACGTCGGCGAAATGGAAGCGACGAATCCGTGCGGCGAACAGCCGTTGCTGCCCTACGAAGCATGTAACCTCGGCAGCATCAATCTCGCCTGCTTCTGTGGTCATTCGAAGAACGAGTACAATTGGGACGGCTTGAAGTCGGCGATTCACATCTCGACGCGCTTCCTCGAAAACGTTGTCGAAGTCAACAACTACGTGATCCCGGAAATCGAACACGTATGCAAAAACAACCGCAAGATCGGCCTCGGCATCATGGGCTTCGCGGATGCGCTCTTCAAGATGAACATTGGATACAACACGGAAGAGGGCGTGGCGTGGGGCGAGAAGTTCATGAAGTTTGTGAACGACGAAGCGCATAACGAATCCGAACGCTTGGCCGACGAACGCGGCGTGTTTGCGAACTGGCACGGCAGCCGCTGGGAGACGGAATGGAAGCGCAAGCAACGCAACGCGTGTTCCACGACCGTCGCTCCAACCGGCACGATCTCGATCATCAGCAACTGCAGCGGCGGCATCGAACCGTTGTTCTCGCTGGCGTTCTTCCGCGAAGTCATGCGCGATCACACGGGCAAGGCGCAGAAAATGGCCGAAGTCAACGACATCTTCAAAGCCGTCGCCCGCGCGAACAATTGCTGGGGCTATGACGAACAGGAATTGTTCGGCCGCATCGCTCGCGAAGGCTCGCTGCACCACATCGAAAACATCCCGGAAGACGTCAAACGCACGTACGTCTGCGCGCACGACATTTCGCCGGAATGGCACGTCAAGATGCAGGCTGCGTTCCAGCGCCATTGCGACAGCTCGATCAGCAAGACGACCAACTTCCCGAACAGCGCCACGCCGGACGACGTTCGCAAGATTTATGATCTCGCGTTCCAGACCGGTTGCAAAGGCGTGACCGTCTACCGCGACGGCTGCCGCAAAGGCCAGCCGATGACGCTGGAGAAGAAGGAAGAGAAGAAGGCCGACGTCGCTCCGCAAGTGATCGTGAAGGAAGTGATCAAGGAAGTCGTCAGCCACGTGGTGATCAAGCCTGTCAAAACCCCGACGATTCTGTCGGCCGTGCGCATCCGCCAGAACACACCGTTCGGCCACATGCACTTGACGATCTCGGTCGATCCGAAGACGGAACGCGAACTCGAAGTCTTCGCGCAGCTCGGCAAGGCCGGCGACGTGGCGGCGAGCGATTTGGAAGCGATCTGCCGCATGGTCAGCTTGTTCCTGCGCAGTGGCGGGACGATGGACTTGGTGATGGATCAGCTCGAAGGCATCGGCAGCCACTTGTCGGTCCCGACGAAAGACGGCCGCGTGATGTCCCTCGGCGACGGTCTCGGCAAGACGATCCGCAAATACTGGAACGCAAAGAAGGCCCACGGCCTGAAAGCGATTCTGTTGGGCGAAGTGGACATCGACGCCGCGCCGTACACGAATGGCCACGCCAACGGCCACGCAACGGCCCAAGTGCTGGACGTTCACGGCCACGCCGTGGAAACGAAAGTGCTGCTGAAAGGTACGGTCAAATCTCAGTTGAATGAAGAGATGTTGAACAACTTCAAACTGAAATGCCCGGACTGCGGCAACGGCACGCTGGCGTTTATGGAAGGGTGCGTGAAGTGCGGGGCGTGTGGGTATAGTAAGTGCTAAACGATTCGCGTGATGTGTAGCCCCGCAGGGGCGGCATAATGTAGCCTAGGCCGTAAGGCCTAGGTTACAGCGCGCGCGATGAGATAGCCCTGAAGGGGCGACATAAATTGAGTGGGTCGCGGGAGGCGGCAAGCGATGAGCCAGCAGGTGTGGGGGGATTCGGTTGCCGCCTTTATTTTTTTGAGGTGCGGGTGTCGTACAGCCCCGAACGCCATGGCGGCAGATTCGCACGGTTTACTAAATTGTTTCGTGCACGTCCCAGGCATTCTACAAGAGAGTTGAATATCAACTCGCGTGGTATGGCATTTATTTTGGAGTTGAAGACCTATGAAGCCATTGCATAATGCCGCAGGCGAAGGCGACATTTTAAAAGTTAAACAGCTTGTTGAAGAAGGCGCCGACGTAAATGAAAGAAACGACCGGGGCGAAGAAACACCTCTCCATTTTGTGTGTTTTGGCACGAAACCCAGACATGAAGGTTTGGTAAAGGTCGCGAAATTTTTAATTGATCATGGCGCGAATGTAAATACCTCGGCAGGAAAACTGAAATGGACGCCATTGCATTATGCTGCATTCATGGATCATTTCGAATTTCAGATTATTGAACTATTCGCTAGCCATGGTGCGTCGATAAACGCCATAGATAAATTTGGCGGAACGCCAATAGACGTGGCCATCGAAAAAGGTTGTACTAATTTTGAAAAATCAATGCGAGCAATTGGTGGACGAGCGCTCTATAAACCGCGAAGTCAGAAAGGTATTTTCTATACGTTGTTGAATTTTATGGCTCCAAAAGGGCAACCCAGTAAGGAACAAATCAATTTATTATTAGCACAACAGAATGCCAATATGAGCGCGGCATTTTTTTCGAGACTACGTGCTGGGTATGCTCAGATCGAAGCGTCAATGTGCGTTCATCAGGTGTTATTCGACTACCGTTATAGAGACTTTATAAACAAATAACATTTTTCGGAAAGAGTTCAGGCGGGTGGCACCGTTGGCGCAAAAAACGCCTGATCGCGGCTTGCTGAAAAAGGGCGGCACTGGTAGGTACTCCTACCAGTGTGAACTCGAAGCGCCGTGTTGAATTTCAATCCGGTTCGCGCGCATTTTTATGTCGCCCCTGTGGGGCTCAATTTTACGCGTGGATCTGGACCCAGGCCTCACGGCCTGGGCTACATTAGGCCGCCCCTTCGGGGCTGTACGGCGTACGATGCGAAATGCGATTGTGCTACATGTGTTTGTTGCGAAAAGTGGACACAGGCCTTACGGACTGGGCTGCATTATGTCGCCCCTTCGGGGCTATAGAGCGATTGCGACGAGAGCGTAAATTGCGCGTGGAATGTCGGTTGCCGTACAGCCTCGAAGAGGCGGCTTAATGTAGCCTAGGCCGTGAGGCCTAGGTCACGGATCGCGACACAAACGAGCCCTGAAAGGGCGGCATAATTCACGGTTCGCGCGTGATTTTATGTCGCCCCTTCAGGGCTCTGCGTTGTATGTCTATCGTGGACCCAGGCCTCACGGCCTGGGCTACATTAGGCCGCCCCTTCGGGGCTGTACGGCGTTCGATGCGAAACGTGTTTGTTTCGAATATCATGCGGTGTTATTCATCCGGAGGACATGATGCCTCAATCCCTCTCGAACCTTTTCGTCCACCTTGTATTCAGCACTAAAAATCGCGTTTCATTTATTACATCTACTATTGAACCGGAACTCTATGCCTATATCGCTTCTATTTTAAATGAACACGGATGTCAAACAATACTCATCAACGGAATGCCGGATCACGTACATATTCTTTTCAATTTATCCAGAACCATGACGCTGGCTGATGTCGTCAGTAAGGTCAAGGCGAATACATCGCGGTGGATCAAAACAAAAGGTCCAGACTTTTCGACATTTGGCTGGCAATCCGGTTATGGAGCTTTCTCCGTCGGCGTCACGGACAAAGACCGCGCTATCAGTTATATTCGTGCTCAGAAAACGCATCATCAAAAGCAATCATTTCAAGACGAATTTCGCGAGATGTTGCAACGCGCTGGGATTAAATTTGACGAACGATACGCGTGGGATTAAATCGGCGGGTGGCACTGGTAGGTACTCCTACCAGTGCGAACTCGAAGCGCCGTGTTGAATTTCAGTACGCTCTTACGCGTCTTCGTGCCGACGAATGGCTTCATGACATTTTACGCGTTGTTCCCGGTTCGCGCGCGCAGGTTTGTGGTATACGCCAGCGCGTCCAGGTGCTACACTACACTTCGTGAACATTATGCTGATCGTCATCTCGGCAGTTTCTTTCCTGGCACATGGCCTGGGATGTCTTTTTTCTTCTTATTTGAAGCAGGAGTTTGAACGCTACGAGTTGACTTCGCAGCGTATATGGGTTGGTGTTTTGCAAATAAGCGCCGGAGTTGGATTGCTGGCGGGAATTAGACTGCCGTGGTTGGGGCGTTCGGCTGCGGCGGGGCTGGCGGTGATGATGCTGGTTGCGGTGGGTGTCCGGTATAAGATCAAAGACAGCCTGTTGCAGACGATGCCTGCGTTATTTTATGTCGTGCTGAATGCTTACCTGTGTTGGGCGGGTTATTGATTTGTTACCTGTTTTTAAAGCACCGCAATTAAGGCACACATTACGAATACGGCCAAGGCGGGCAGCGCTTTTTTGAGCGGGTCTTTTGCTTTGAAGTGCATGATGATTGCGGCGAGCATGAGCAAGCCCAGGCCGGCACCCGCTGGCTGCGCGAGACTTGGGTTCCAAATGGCGAATAATAGGGAAAGCGCCAATCCAATCTTAAGCACTGCAATCAGACACATGAACCAATAAGGCAGCCCATAGACGGCGAATTCCTCACGCATGTTTATCGCGTTGCCACCCCGATAGGGTGTTGCTTTGCCAGCGCGAAGCAACCAGACATCCAGGATTCCAAGCGCGACAATTAGTTGCAAAACAATTTTTAAATAAAGCATACGTTTAATCCGAAATCCATAGGGTCCAATTGGGAATACTGGGTAAAACTGGTGAATTCGACGCTGCTGTTCGCTATGCGAATCGGGCGGAGTATACTGCAAACTAACGGGTTTCTAAAACATATTTTTAGAAATTTAAGTTTGTGGCGTTCGATGTGAATTCGCTTCGCCCACCCACCTGTTCCGGGCGAGCCATACTGACCTCTTTTCCGCCGAGAATTCGTCAGACGCCCACACAAATTCCGAGAATTGCGGACAATCCTGTTTCGAATCGTCGTTCTTCATAGGGGGACATACATTCGTTGGGATCGGCTTCTGTTTTGCGCTTATTATCGTCAGGAGGATGTGACGATGAAAACGAATTTGGCTAGTTTAGTGATTCCGGCGACCTTTATTCTGGCTCTGTCGGGCTGCGGCGGTTCGACCACGGACCGAGTGATCGAGAGGAAAGTCGAGATCAAGGAAAACGGGAGCGAAAAGACCAAAGAAAAGATCCTGCACCAAAACCCGGACGGCTCGACGACGACGATCGAGAAGAAGACTGAGACGAAAGTCAAGGATGGCAGCGACGATACGTTGATTAAGCTTCCTGGTATCGAAATCAAGAAGAATTAGGCGGTTACGCCGATTGCTCTGACTCAAGCGATCTCCCATCGCGATCCCGCTGTCGCCCAGCGCGCGTTTGCGGCGATGATGAAGATGAAGAAGATCGATATCGCTGCTATCGAGGCGGCATGCTCTAATTAAATTTAAAAGTCGTTATGCGGGGTATAGTGATCAGGATACCTGACTGCGGCTCCCGGCTAAGGATAACGATCGATGTACAGTAGTGGAATCACGTCTGCCATTATTACATTCGCGGTGTGCCTGACGCTGTTGATTGCGAGACCGTCGGTTGCCAGAGAAGACGCCGCGCCATTGAACGACGGTGTGAGTTTTACGCGCGGGGTCATTCCGCCGATTGAGGTGACGAGCGAAGGGCATCTTTCGTCTGTCAAAAACGGCGTGACATTCGATGTGTATTTCGACAAGGGACTCAAGTCGAACGCGGCGATTTATGCGATCAATACCGGCCGCAAGCAACTGGTGCTGACTCCCAAGCAGCACAAAGCGATTTTGGACGATCTGGTCCGCAAGAAATTCACGGTCATCGTGGCTGATTTCAAGGACAAGAAGCTCGAGGGGCTGGAGCTTGAGACGTATGTGGTGCAACTGACCGCTAATGCTCGAGAGGCGGCTGACGGGGTCCTGCTTCCTCCGCTGGTTCCGCGCGCCTCACCCAAAACGAGCAAGACCGAAACGGTAGCCAACGACTATTTCACGCTGATGCCGGGATTCACGGTGGAGCGCGATGTGGCGTGGTTCCGCTACGGCGATATTCCTGAGGCCTTCCGGAAGGAAATCGCCCGGCAATTCGACAAACCGTTCAACGCCGCGGACGCTGATAAGGTCAACACGTACGATGTCATCTACCCGGTGTATGGCCCCGCCGTTCCGGTCCTGACGAATTATGGTTCGAATGAGAAAGGGCGGGAGGAGTATTACCCTTTGGAAGCCAGGTATCTGGTCCAGGCGTTTGCGTTGAAGAACATGGCGATTGTTCATCAGCAGTATTTCAATGATCCAGTCGGCGGCTATCCCAAGGGGTACCATTTATACGGCGATCAGTTTGCGGTCAGCTTCATGCGGCACCTGAAGGGCAATGCCGCGAAGTATCATTTAGATACGCAGAAGATATGTTGCTTCGGGCACAGCAAAGGCAGCGAAGTGCCAGGCATGCTTGTCAATAAGCTCAGGGCCACGCCTCCCTACTTGTTTGGTAAAATTAATTTCAACAAGAATAGCCTCAGTGAAGCGGACAAGACTCTCCGCTCTTCCAATGGAAACCTGTCCACGGAGATTGCCTGCGCGATTCTCGGAAATGGCGTCGCCAATAACGAAATGCTGAGTGACAAGACGCTGCCGTGGAACAACGAACCGACTAAAAACATTACGCCGTTTTTTATCTTTGCGGATCACGGCGAGCTGATGCGAAAGCGGACGCAGGACCTCGTCGCCAAGGCCAAGGCACACAGCGTGATCGTAGAGATGGCGGTGTTGAACGCTCACACGTGGCCCATCGGAAGCGCTTACGATCAAGCCTCTGCCTTTGCGGACCGGATCATGAAGCTCGACTATTAATAGGAACGGCTATTTACGGTACGGGCAGACAAAGACCTCTTCGGCGTGAAGATCAAGTGGGAGTTCTAACGCGGAAGAGTAGCAGCGTTCTTCCCGCGAATGAACGCGAATCGTCGTGAGCAGTGCAGTAATGAAGGAGAGCGTAGTCGGCTCTCCTTCTGTATTTATTAAAACAGTGATATACTCCCGCGCTTGAATGATGCCATCAATTGAACCCGCCATCTTGAAGGGAAGCGCCTGATGCTTTGGAGCATGAACGAATTTGTGTTGTTTGTTGTCGCACTCGTCGTTTTCGCCGGGACGATTGAGATCGGCTTCAGGCTGGGATTCCGACACTCTGACGCAGGCGACGACGCCACCCGTTCGCACATAGGCACGTTGCAGTCCGCTCTGCTCGGACTACTCGCCTTGTTGCTCGGATTCACCTTCGCCATGTCCGTCTCCCGTTACGACAATCGCAAATCGTTGGTCGTTCAAGAAGCCAACGCCATCGGTACGGCGCACCTCCGTGTCAAACTGCTGCCAGCATCGCGTCGCAATGATATCCTGGCAAAATTCAAAGCGTACATGACTGAGCGCATCGCGTTTTTAGACGCGGGTGCCGATCATTCGCGCCTCGAATCCGCTCACGCTGCGACGTCCCGAATTCAGACAGAGCTGTGGAATGTCGCTTCGTCGCTCAGCGTTCAAGACGCGCAAGCCATCCCAACAGAATTATTTATCAAAGCACTGAACGAGATGTTCGACATCAGCGAAACACACCGCGTCGCGCTGGAGAACCACGTCCCCGAAGTCGTCATCCATCTGCTCTTCATCGTCTCAATTATCGCACTGGGATTCATCGCCTATGGCAGCGGTCTGGCCCGAAAACGCCGCTTCACGTCCACTGCTATCTTCGCCCTGTTGATCGCGATAGTGCTCGCCACAATCCTCGACGTCGACCGACCTCGACGTGGACTCATTCAGGTCGGAAACGACAGCATGTACCGATTGAAAGCTGAGATCGAGAACTAATGCCAGTAGGTACGTTGAGTGTAATGATCTCGAGGGCAGTTGGCACTCAGTAATGCGTAACGGATTCTGTCCCGGCAGTTGACAACGCCCTCATTTCTGCGAAAATCAAGCCTTACCTAAATTCACAAGGAACTTCCGAATGGCAAATGATAACGTGACAAATGTGCATGTGGACGTCAAGAAGAGCCGGCTCGGTGGGATCATGCAATTTGTGCCTGGATTCCTCTACATCTTTGTGATCTATCTCATCGGCAGGAACTTCATTCCCAATCCGCGCGCTGCGTTTACGACGTTTGGCGTGTACAGCCTTTCGTGGGTCGAAGTGCTGTTGATGTTAAGTACCGTAGTTGCGCTTTTCGAGCAGAACAAAGTCTCTCACCCAGGCATCGACAACACGATGGAAGCCCTGATCATGGTCGGCATGGGCGTCGTTAATTTGATTTTGTTTATCCTCGGTGCCGCCAAAATTGCGGCGTTCTCGATCTTCAATAACACCGAATTCCTGATCATCACGTTTATCAGCCTGTTGACGGCAGTCATTGCGATTTTGATCAACGCGCGCACACTTCGCCGCAGTATTGGAATTGGCGATAACTAATCAGACGAAATGAAGGAGTGCCTTCAAAACTTCATTTTTTTAGACACATAACTGCTTCTGATCCATTACGTTGCAATCATTCCATTAGAATTATTTGAATTCTTTCTCACCTAGCGCGTCTAATAAGCGTATTGAGCCGAGTTCGGAGTCTGTGATTCCGAAGCGGGGGAACCAAAAGTCGTTGGGGTGTATCGCGCTGTTTCGCCCAGGCCGGTTTCGCGTTGCAGGATGACGCGGATCTCGCCCGGTTCGAAAATGTGCGAGGGGTACCTGAAGTCCCTAACCCGTCAGCTAACCTCGCAGGCCTGTTCAGGGCGATCACCAATCGTTTTCGCCCCCACAAAAATTTCAGTTTCGGCACGTTTGCATCGGTCTCGCGGCAGTCGCTCTGAGGTCGTTCGCCATTCGACGAGCCCCCTTCGAGCTTGACCAAGCCCGCGTTTCCGCCGCGCTTCAGAGCGCGCACACGTTGCGAAATCTGCTGCTGGTGTGAGGGGAAAACGTCATGCCTATGTTCCTCATTTACTCGGTACTGGCTATCGTCGGTATCGTTGTTCTCATCCCGTTGCTGATGTACATGATCGGTATCCGGTACATACCGCACAGTCAAATCGGCATCATCGAAAAGCTCTGGTCGCCATCCGGTTCGCTGAAAGGCGGCGGAATTATTTCGATCGATGGCAAGGCCGGCTACCAAGCCGCCGTGCTGCGAGGCGGTCTGCACTTCGGCTATTTTCCGTGGCAGTACAGCATCCACAAGCAGCCGCTCGTGCAGATTTCGGAAGGCCGCATCGGTTACGTCTACGCGCGTGACGGCAGCGCGTTGACGCCGGTCCAGACGCTCGGCATGCACATCAAATGCAACGCCTATCAGGACTCTGTCGCGTTCCTGACCGGCGGCGGGCAACGCGGTCGTCAGCGCGCGATTCTGCGTGAAGGCGTCTACGCCATCAATCTGGCGCTCTTCGTCGTCATCGCAGAAGATCGCGTCTACACCGGGCCGGTCAGTGACAAGGAAGTCGCGAAATGCACGGAATGGCAAACGCTGCTGCGTAAAATGGACGGCTTCAAGCCCGTCGTCGTCGGAACTCGCCGCGTTGAAACGGACGCGAGTACCAATCAAAAGGATCAGGCCGAAAGCAGCACGACGGTGCAGATCGTCGATCAAATCGGCATCGTCACCGTTCATGACGGCCCGACGTTGGAAGCCGGCGAGATCATCGCGCCGGACGTTCACGCGACCGATTCGAAGCTCGGGCATTCGTACTTCCAAGACCCCGAAGCCTTTCTCGATTTGGGCGGTCGACGCGGTAAGCAGTTGCAGGTGCTGACCGACGGCACATTCTTCATCAACCGCTGGTTCGCCACAGTGGAATTGAAGAGCAAGACGCTCATCCCCATCGGCTACGTCGGCGTCGTGGTCTCGTACTGCGGTCAGACTGGCGCGGACACCACCGGCGAAGGCTTCCGCTACGGCGAGCAAGTCGAATCAGGCCAGCGCGGAGTCTGGAAGAGCGCGTTGACGCCCGGAAAATACGCGTTGAACCCCTACGCGATGAAAATTGAACTCGTGCCAACGGTCAATTTCGTCCTGCGTTGGATCACAGGAGAAGGAGAAGATCACGGCTACGATCGGGAACTCACCAGCATCGACTTGATCACTGCCGACGGCTACGAACCGGTGCTGCCGCTCTCGCTGGTCGTGCACATCGATTACGAAAAAGCGCCGAGCGTCATCCAGCGCTTCGGCGACGTCAAGCGCTTGATCAGCCAGACTCTCGACCCGATCCTCGCGTCCTACTTCCGCGACATCGCGCAGAGTTCGCACATGCTCGACCTGATGATGAAGCGCGACGACATCCAGAAGCGCGCGACAGCCGAACTCGGCAAGCGCTTCGAAGAATACGACATCAACTGCGTCGCCGTGCTGATCGGCCGACCGAGTTCGAAAGCCAAAGCCGGGCAGGACGACGCCATCGAACGCCTGCTCGACCAGTTGAGAACGCGCCGCTTGGCCGAGGAGCAGGTCGCGACGTTCTCGAAGCAGCAGGAAGCCGCCGTCCGCCAGCGCGAATTGAACGACGCAAAGGCCGGCGCGGAGAAGCAGATGGAGTTGACGCAGACGAAGATCAACGTCGAGATCGCCCACAACCGCGGGGAGGCGCAACTGGCCGAAGCGCGTGAGTTGGCGAAGCGCGAAGTGGCGATGGCCGAAGCCGAAAAGTCGAAGAAGATTTTGATGGCCGAAGCCGACAGCCGCTCGAAACAGCTCAACGCAGAAGGCGAATCGCGCGCGAAGGAATTGATGGGCCAGGGCGAAGCGCGAGCCAAGGAACTCGTCGGTAAAGCCGAAGCCCTGCGCGTCGCCAGCCTGGGCATCGCCGAAGCGACGGGCCTGTACCAGAAGTTGAAAGCGTACGGCGACCCGCGCATCTACGCGATGCAGCAGATCGGCGAAAACTTCTCGAAGAGCGCGCAACCCTTGGTTCCGGACCGCGTGATCGTGATGGGCGGCAACGGAGGTGGCAATGGACAGCAGACAGGGGAGGGAGGCAACACCCAAATCCCCAGCGCCCTGAACCTGCTCTTTACGTTGATGATGGCCGAAAAGTTCGCCAACAACAACACCAACGACCGCACCGGAATGGAGGAACTCGAACGCTACGCCGCCGAAGTCACGAAGGCGGTGGCGGAGCAGAAGAAGGAGTAGCCAAGTCTCAGTCCTAATCCAATAGCCCCACCGCGCCCCGGAGCCACTCCTTCCGGGGCGCTTTTTTAGCCAAGTTTTTAAAACTTTCACACGCATGACAGGTTATACAGCCCCGAAGTCACACGCACGTCATGCCATATCAGCCCCGAAGGGGCGACATAATGTAGCCCAGGCCGTAAGGCCTGGGTTTAGATGCGTGAATAAAAGAGGCCTGAAGGGCCGACATAAAAAAGATGGGCACTCGGTTCCTTTAGATAAACCCCTCAACCAGTTCTCGTCGCACTCAACCCACCCCCGCTCCCAAACAATCACATTGTGCCTTCAGCCGCGTCAGCGGCGAAAGTTCAAGTAGCCGTGCGCGTAGAGAGCGAAGCGAACAAGCCCACGGAATCGCAGCCCAGAATCCGTCCCCAGCAGCGTAGCTGCGAAACCCAACCCCTTATCAATTCCCGTTCCCACACAATCACATCGTGCACTCATCATCCCACAAAATCAGTCCAATACGCTATATTATGTCAATAAGACCCCTATCGCTAATTTCAATGAAACACCCTCTTATACAACGAAAATGCTCGTCCATTTTCAATCGATTTTTTAAAAATCCGGATCAGATAGTGTTAACTTTTTAAGTTCAGAACTATGCTACGTCTGTCTCGAAGTTCTCCAAACCTTTTCAAAATTTCATGATCCCCAACTAGCCTCAAAGAGGCAACATGAGATAGCCCAGGGCCTCAGCCCTGGGTCCAATCCCCAATCGAAGAATCAAGCCCCAAAGGGGCGAAATAATGTAGCCTAGGATACGAAATAACGGGCACATCTCCGATTTTTCTTCACTCGCTTTTTGCCCTTTCTTCATGTCTTTGCGCCTCTGCGAGAGCCACCTTCCATTCCAATTTAAGGTTGCTTCCCGACAGAAAACTCATAACCTAAAATCCAGTAAGCCATGTCTCGTTAAAGCGCACGAATCAACGCATTCTTTCGTTCTCGAACCGGTCGGAGATTCCCTGTGTTCATTCCATCGCGTATCAACATGCACAGACTGATGTGTTTCGTCGCCATTCTGGCCACAGCAGGACTCCTCCACGCCGCCCAGCCCGTTCAAGGCACCGTACAGGCCTTCGGTGATAACTCGTTCGGCCAGTTGGGCAACGGCTTTGAATACAAATTCCCTCAGGCCAGTATAGCCACAGGCATCGCGAAGATTGCTGGTGGTGCGCAACACACGCTCGCGTTGAGAAATGACGGTACCGTCTGGGCGTGGGGCAACAACTCCGCCGGCCAATTGGGAGACGGCTCCTATACCTCCAGCACCGTCCCCGTTCCTGTCATCTCGCTGACCAATGTGACGGCGATTTCGGCCGGGTTCGCCTTCAGTCTCGCCTTGAAAAACGACGGCACAGTCTGGGCCTGGGGTGCCGGATTTGACGGACAATTGGGCCTCGGTCCGATCGATTACAGCACCGTCCCCGTCCAAATCAGCGCCCTCACTGGCGTCACCGCGATATCTGCCGGATTTTACCATAGTCTCGCGTTACTGGGCGACGGCACGGTGATGGCGTGGGGCGACAATCAGTACGGCCAGTTGGGCATCGGCTCAACGACAGATGGTAGGCTTCCCGCCCTTGTCCCCAACCTCACTGGTGTGACGGCGATTGCGGCCGGATTTGCGCATAGTTTCGCGTTGAAAGGCGACGGCTCCGTTGTGGCTTGGGGATTTAATGGCGATGGAGAATTTGGGAATGGAAACACAACCAACAGCAATCTTCCCGTGCCCATCAGCGCATTGGCAAATATCGCATCGATCACCGCTGGCGGCTTCCACGGCCTCGCGAAAAAGAACGACGGCACCGTCTGGGTCTGGGGAAAAAATCTCAACGGGCAACTGGGAATCGGCGATTTTATCAACCGCCTGACGCCCGTTCAAAACAGCAGCCTGACCGGCGTCACGGCACTCTCTGCCAACTATGACCACAGTCTCGCGCTTGCTGCCGACGGTTCACTTCTGGCCTTCGGCGAAAATGGAAATGCACAACTCGGCGACGGAACGAAAACATCAAGCAACGTCCCCATTACTGTCTCGCTGACCGGCGTGACCCGCATTGCAGCCGGCGAGTTTTTTAGTCTCGCGGTAAAAGGCGACGGGACGGTTTACGCGTGGGGCAATGATGTCTTTGGGCAGTTTGGAAATGGCAGGGCATCGATCGAGAGTGTTGCCGTCGAAGTCCCCGGTCTATCAAATGTCACCGCCATCGCGAGCGGCAACAACCACAATCTCGCCTTAAAAAACGACGGGACCGTGTGGGCCTGGGGCTCGAACAGCAATGGCCAGCTGGGTAATGGCACGTTGGTCGACAGCACTTCGCCTGTCCAGGTTGGAAGCCTGTCGGGCGTGGTTGCCATTGCATGCGCCGTAAACCATAGTCTGGCCTTGAAATCAGATGGGACGGTGTGGGCATGGGGAAGCAATTCGAACGCTCAGCTTGGCGACGGCGGCAACACCGACTCAAACGTGCCCAAAAGTGTCAGCGTACTTGCTGGAGTGACCGCCATTGCGGCAGGCGGCTTTAGCGGCAGCTACAGCCTGGCATTGAAAGGTGACGGGAGTGTGTGGCTATGGGGCTTTGTCGCTGGAACTGTGAAGAAAAATTCTACGAATATTGTCGCCGCTCAAGTTCCCACCCAGATCAGTGGTCTCACCGACATTACCGCCATCGCCGGAGGCGGCATGCATCTGCTCGCATTGAAAACCGATAAAACTGTGTGGGCGCTGGGAAACAATGCTCACGGCCAGCTTGGCAACGGCAGCACCCGACTGAGCACCAAGCCGGTCCAGGTCAAAAGCCTTGCGAACGCCGTCGGTATCGCAGCGGGAACCTTTCATTCCCTGGTGCGCTTGCAGGATGGAACCGTCATGGCGTGGGGCGCAAATAACGGGGGGCAATTGGGAAATCTAACGACCAAAGATAGTCGAGTTCCAGTCAAAGTCTTGCTTCTGAACAACGCGGTTTCAATTGCCGCAGGCTACAGCCACAGCCTAGCGGTGAAATCCGGCGGAAGCGTGCTGTCATGGGGAGGCAATAGCAGCTCCCAATTGGGCAGGACCACCAACACCTTTTCACAATCAGGCGCAGCTGGACTCGTCCCAGGACAAGTCGACACCATCAGCGGCACCGTTGCAGTTTCGGCCGGTGCGTCACACAGCCTCGTCCTCCTCAACGCCGCCACCCCCGCCGTAACATCTCTCAGTCCTTCCACCATTCTCGAACAACTCCCCGTCGGCACCCAAGTCGGCTCTCTCACCACCTTCGACGCCAGCGGTCTCAACAAGACCTTCACCTACGCCTTCGCCACCGGCGACGGCGATACCGACAACGCTTCCTTCTCGCTCGCCACCGACAAACTGCTCACCGCCGCAGTCTTCAACT
>Ga0194042_1000268_pt1 | contig 17006 bp, 15 predicted proteins | sample JunL4412m_MetaG_FD_148974 | JGI IMG/M metagenome (GOLD analysis project Ga0194042, IMG submission 148974) | Anoxic zone freshwater microbial communities from boreal shield lake in IISD Experimental Lakes Area, Ontario, Canada - Jun2016-L442-12m | ecosystem: Environmental > Aquatic > Freshwater >...
GATCGGGCGAATTTCATCGCGCTTGCGGCCGTCGCAGCGGACGCCTTCGCGAATCAACGTGCGGATCGCTTTTTCTTGAAGCGCTTCGAAACCGGCTTTGACCGCAGCCGCGTTCGGCTTGGTTTCGTCCGTGTCAGTCGGCTTCTTCGCGTACTTTTCGACGAGGTCGTTGCGGAGCTGCTTGAGAGCATCGCGGCGCGCAAACTTCGTCGGCGTCATCGCGGCCTTCTTCGCCGTGTCGAGGTACGTGTTGACGATGTACTTGACGATCGGGTTTTCGACCGGTGCCGTGAAGACGTCTTTCTTCGGCTGGACTTTCGCGACCAATTCGTTCTGCATCGCGACGATTTCTTTGACGAAATTGTGGCCAAATTCAATCGCGCCCATCATCTGGTCTTCGTTCAAACCGGTGGCACCGGATTCGACCATCAACACGGCGTTGGCGCTGCCGGCGACGACCAATTCCAAGTTCCCCGTTTCGCATTGTTCCTTCGACGGAAGAACGATGTACTCGCCATTGATCATACCGACGCGGACAGCGCCCATCGGGCCTTGGAACGGAAGATTCGAAATCGAGAGCGCGGCCGAGGCGGCGATCATCGAAAGCACGTCCGGTTCAATTTCCGGGTCGCAGGAAAGGACCATACATTGAATCAACACGTCGCGCATGTAACCTGAAGGCCACAGCGGGCGGATCGGGCGGTCGATCAGGCGCATCGTCAGTGTTTCTTTGTCTGACGGGCGGCCTTCGCGCTTCATGAAGCGTCCACCGAAAATCGCGCCGACGGCATAGCCTTTTTCGCGGTAATCGACGGTCAACGGGAAGAAGTCCTGACCTTCCTTGACGGGTTGTTCAGTGACTGCGGCGAGGACGATGGTGTCGCCCATCGATACGATACAACTGCCGGCGGCCTGTTTGGCCATCTTACCGGTTTCAATACGCAACGTCCGGCTGCCGATCTGCCGTTCGACGATCACGTGAGCCATTTTTTAATTTCTCCATGTAGGACAAGTAGAACAGACGGATAGATCCCGGATGGACCTACGGGGCTGATCGATCACTTGAATTGAAACGGTTGCCGCGCTAGACGCGAGTGCCATAAAACGCGGAACCAAACGAAAAGAGTATCGCCAAACGGCGATACTCTTTGATGGGTAAAAATCTTATTTGCGCAGACCCAACCGTTCGATCAGGGACTTATAGCGCTCGACTTCCTTGCCGCGCAAGTAGGTCAACAACCGGTTGCGGCGGGCGACCATCTTGGTCAAGCCGAGACGCGAATGGTTGTCTTTAGCGTGCGCCTTCATGTGGCGGGTCATTTCGGTGATGCGTTCAGTGAGAAGCGCAACCTGGACCTCTGTGGAACCGGAATCTTTCGCATTGATTCCATAGGTCTTGATGAGGTCCTTGCGTCGTTCAATCGTTGTGGCCATAGCCTCTTTCGTTTCGCTCCTATTTATACTGCATCGCAAGCTCAAATCCACAGGGACAGGAGAGGTCCGGGGGAGATCGGTGAGCGGTGCGACAGTTCTGTCATGACCTACGGAATGCGTCCCCAATGGAGCATTCACGGCGCGCTATCGTCCAAAGGACAACGACGCACCCGTTGCGGTTGCCATAAACACAGGGCTAAAACTCTAATCAGATTCCGCGAGGAAGCAAGCGGAAAATGTGGAAGTCGCGAACAAAATTCAATCACGCGACCTTTTCAAGCGTCAACGGCTCCGGCAATTCCCGACCTTCCGCGCGATACGTTTCGATCAACACATCCAAAACATCCTGCCCATTTTTGACCGCAGACTCATAACTCTCGCCATGCGTCTGACACACCGGAAATTCAGGCAAGGTGACAACAAACGCTTGATCCTCGTTCGACCAGCGAATTTCCATACTATAATGGTGATTCATGCCTCTACCTCTTCACAACAATCACATCGTGCGCGTGTACCATTGGCAAGTACCCTTGCCAGTGCTCCTGAACTACCATTTCTCGCTCCCAAACATGCACATGTGCCCTGCTCCCTTCCTTACTCAACCACTACCCCTTGTGTTTTCACACCCAAATCATTCGCATTTCTCACTCCCACACAATCACATCGTGCACAACTTCTTCTCATTTCGATATATTATTCACGCATACACAATCACAAGCATTCATAGAATATAGACGCTTTATTACCCAAATTTATTCCAAACAATTTTGCACTATTAAAATAATTCTTTCCTAAACCAATTCAACATCAGCCGTCTTCGTCGACCGGCGCGATGGCCGAACTTTCCTGTCTCCGTCAAACCCGTCCACCCGCACAGTCCCGTTCGGAAATCGCGCGATCACATCCAATTCACCACCCAACGCGGCGACAATACGCTTCAACGTCGAAATCGGCAGATCCGTTTCACGCTTCAATTTCGAGACACGTTGCTTGACGCCTCCAAACGCCTCCAACACGACCTTGGCACTCTTCCCCGAACACGCGCGCACTTCCTCGAGCAGCATCGCGCTCATCAACTCACGCGCCCGCGCTTCCCCCCGCTCGCGCACTCGTTTGCTGGTGGTCCGCCGAACCAGTTCATCAAATGATTTAGCCATGATGCTACCTCCCTCGTACTTTCCGTTTCGTATCAACCACGGCCAAATGCGCATCGAATAACGCATCCGCCTTGCTGATCAACTGGCGGTAAAATTGTTTCTGACTAGTCCCTGTTTTATTCCCAGCAACCAACAAAATCGCCGCTCGATCCGGATCAAATGCAAACGCAATCCTCTGTCCGCGAACCCGAAGGGTTCCAAGCCATTAGCCGGTGGTCGAGGCCGTACCCGGCCGACACCACCGGAATACCGCCAGAATCAATCCCGCATCCCGGAGGGATGCTAGCCAATCGCGCTAATCCAAATACCGCTCGTCATACGCCACCCCAGCCCGCTTCAACATCTCTACCAACTCCTCGCGAAATGTCTTCTCAGCATGATGCGCTTCCTGCGTCGCAATATACGTATGAACACCCGCCCGCGTCGATGCACTCACCGTGAACGCCGCATACCCTTCCTGCCACGCAAATTCGCGCAGACCGACGGTCTCATGCATCCATATCGACGACGCCTTCTTCAATTCCCGCATGAAATCAGAAAGGCAATGAGTCGCCTTCAATCCGACCAATAAATGAACATGATCGTCCACCCCGCCGACAATCTGCGAATACCCATTCAACCCATTCACCGTGCCACCAAGATAGTCATGCAACCGCGCACGAATGTCGGAGCGAATCCAAGGAGTCCGGTTTTTAGTTGAAAATACAAGATGATAATGGAGGCTCAGGTAGGTCGATGCCATGGCGCAATCCTCGACACATGCTGGCATCCCTCTGGGATGCAAAATCTTCGCGCCACAAGTCCGGTGGTATCGGCTTCCAGCCTCAACCACCGGCTAATGGCTCCAATCCCTGCGGGATATCCAATACACCGAACTCGTAATCGCTGATCATGTATCAATGCAAAAAAGTACCACCGTTGTCCGCGAACCCGAAGGGTTCCAAGCCATTAGCCGGTGGTCGAGGCCGTACCCGGCCGACACCACCGGAAAATGTCCCACCTCAATCTCTCATCCCGCAGGGATGACAGCCAACCGCTTTGATTTCACAGTGACCATTCGACGATTAACGGGTAGAGTCCACGTACTATGAACACGTGACATTACGTTTATCCCCCGGAAATTATCTTTCGGAGAATCGTCTCATATGATTGACGAAATCGCAATAAAAAAAGGAAGCGTCTGGGGAGTCATGTCAGTAATTGTCGCAATGATATCGGTAGGTGTCCATGTGTTCTCAATAAATTGGGCAAAGCAATCGGGTGGATTCGGCCTGATAGGAGTAAGCCTCGCACCGGTAATCATAATTATTGGCGGATTTATAATTGCAAGTCTGCTTAATTTCATTGGATTTATTTTTTCTATATTCCAGTTTCGCCGAACCGGTACTACACTCGCCATGGCATGTATGTTATTAAATATTTCGATCCCGATCATAGCATATGGTGCGTTCACCAGTAAATTTTAGCCCAGGGAAATCGGTGACAGTCACAGGCAAAATTCCCAGACCGGTTGAGAAACAGTCAACGATACTTTCCTACTGAAATACAATCGCATCCGCCAACCCCAACGCATCTTCAATCACCTCTTTCGGCGCCTTCTCAATAAACTTCGCCGACCGCGCTCTAAAATCCAGCGACTTCAATTGATCGACCATCACAAACCCGGTCAATCCCGTCCTGCCGCTCAACGGCACATGAAACGGGTTGCGGCGATCCGTGTTCGTGATCGGACAGATCACCGCCATCCCAGTCGTTTTATTAAACGCAAATCCGCTGAGTACCAACGCGGGCCGTCGGCCTTTTTGTTCATGGCCGGATTGTGGATCAAACGTCAGCGAGATGAAATCCCCGCGCTCGGGAACGTAGCTGGCCATTACCATTCCTCCTGGCCTTGAGCCGCTCCCCACGTCACATCATCCGATGTCCCCGGATGAACTCGCAGCAACTCCGACAATACATACCGACCTCGAATCGGCGTCGCTGCACGAATCGTGATCTTTCCTTTTCCCGCAATCAGCTCAACATCATCCCCGATTGCAATCTGCGCTTTTTCAAGAATCGCCTTGGGTACGCGCAATCCCTGACTATTACCCCATTTTTGCACCGTGGTCAACATACGTCCTCCTATGGCTATACAGCGTATATCCATTAATAGGATTTTCAAGACATAATTCGACCGCAACTTGGACCACGAAATCAACGAAAAGAACGAAATCTGCTTCCTTCCCTTTTCGTCTTTTTCGTCCCTTTCGTGGTCAATTGCCCTTCCGCGATTCTCGAAGTGAAAACTTTTTGTCAAACATCTTTCTTGCTTTCCCACCCTTTTCGAGTAGTATCTCCCCCCTGCAAACTCTTCTGTCTCAGGCCGTCGCGATGACGTCCGGGGAGGGTTTCGATTCACTTTATCGACCGGTTGAACCTTTAAAACACTCATTTTAAACCCCAACCGTCTCGACGTTTTTCTCGAAAGGCACACGATTCCACATGGGCGAACCTATTCGCTTGCAAAAAATATTGGCCACCGCCGGCTTCGGCTCGCGGCGCGGCTGTGAAGTATTCATCACCGAAGGGCGCGTCTCCGTTGACGGCGCTGTCGTGGTGGAGTTGGGCGCGAAGGCTGACGTTGAAAGCCAGAGCGTTGAACTCGACGGACGAAAAGTTGCCGGTCCCGGCAAGCTCTCCAAATCCATGCGCGAAAATGACGAACGCGTCTATTACGCATTGAACAAGCCCAAGGGCGCTCTGTGCACGAACGACGATCCGGCTGGCCGGCCCGTCGCGGTGCAGATGATTCCCGAGAAGCGCCGCATTTTCTGCGTCGGACGCTTGGACCTTGATACTGAAGGTCTCATTCTGTTGACGAACGACGGCGATTTGACCAACCGCTTGACCCACCCGCGCTACGGCGTGCCGAAGACGTATCTCGCGCGCGTTGAAGGCGACATGGGCCCGGCGCAGATGCGCAGACTTCAGACCGGCATGCACCTCGCAGAAGGCCGCACTCAGGGCGCGAAAGTGCGTGTGCGCCGCAAAGAAGGCCGCCATTGCGTGCTCGAAATCACGATCAGCGAAGGCATGAACCGGCAGGTGCGCCGCATGTTGGCGCGCGTCGAATTAAAGTGCCGAGCCTTGAAGCGCATCGGCATCGGTCCGATTAAATTGGGCGAGATGGAACCAGGCGAATACCGCAAGCTCACGACCGATGAATTGGAACGCTTGAACATCGCGATCTCGGAAGCCGAACAGGCCGGCAAAGCGCCGAAGCCTGAACGCGCTGCCAAGCCCGAACGCGACGAAAAGTCAGATCGCTTCGAACGCAGCGACCGCAATGAACCCAAGCGTGATCGCGCCGACAAGAACGCGTTCAAGAAGAGCGAACGCAGCAATGATGTCGATGACGAAGACGAAGAAGACCTCGACGAGGAATTCGACGACGACGATGAAGACGCGTTTGCGGCGGCGAGCAAGTTGGTCGAAAAGACCGGCGGCAAAGTCGCGGCAGCAGCGTCAACGAAGCGTCGCGTGGTCGACTCCGACGACGATGAAGAAGACGAAGAAGAATTGGATATGTCCGGTGACGACGAGGAACTCGACATCGCCGATACAGACGATGAAGAAGACGCGGAGTTGTTGGAACTCGAACGCAAAGACGCCGAAGCGGACAGCGACGACGAAGAAGACGATGCGGACGATGAGTTGGACGACTTGAGCACACACGAAGCGGTCAAAGCCATGGACGAAAATCGTCCGTGGGAAAAGGTCGCCGCAAAGGGCGGCAAAGCATGGGCTGATCGTGGCGACACGGTTCACGATCCTGAATTGGTGGCGGCTGCTGCGGAACATGACCGCGAAGCAGCGCGCCTCCTGAAAGAGAAAATGGCTGGCGACAGTGAAGGTATTCGTGAAGTGCGCGATCGTGGCGTGAAGTCGTACCAAGGCGACAAGCGAGCGAAGCCGAGTGATCGTGCTCCGCGCGCCGGACGCACCAGTCGCCCAGCATTTGGCGACAGCCCGCGACCTTCTTATGGGTCTGGCGGAGCGCGTGGCGGTAGCGCCTCTTCTTCTTCATATGAAGGGCGCGGCGCGAGTAAGCCGTATGAAAAACGCGGCGGTCGCGACCGCGATGCAAAACCGGTCGATGGCGAACAGCGCCCGCGCGAGTACGGCACGCGTGGAGGTCATACGCCCCGCCCGTGGGAGAAGACAAAAGTAGACGGCGCCAATCGCCGTCCGAGCTACAACAAGCCACGCGAACGCGACGACCGTGGTGGCAGCAGCAGCGGCGGCGGCGAACGCAAGCCGTGGGTCAAGCGCGAAGGCGCTGGCGACAGCCGAGGCGGGGATCGTCCGCGCACGTTCAGTAAGCCGAGCGGCTTTGACCGAGGCGGCGATTCACGTGGCGGCAGCAGCAGCGGCGAACGCAAGCCGTGGGTCAAGGGCGCTGGCGACAGCCGTGGCGTAGATCGTCCGCGCACGTTCAGCAAGCCGGGTGGTTATGATCGTGGCGGCGACCGTCCACGCGATAGCCGCGAACGCGGTGCTCGTCCGGAAGGCGGCTCCTCCTCACGCTCCCGACCATGGGAAAACGCGCGGCCCCAGAGCGGCGAACGCTCTGAAGGCGGCGGCGGTGGTGGTGTCCGACCATGGGAAAAGAAGCGCGAAGACTAATCGCTCACGATCATAATTAAAACTGCTGCAAAAAAAGCCCCTCGGATTTCGAGGGGCTTTTTGTTTACCATCACGTTTAGAGCGAAATTGAAACACAACTAAACGGTCCCAGTTGCAGTTGCTTGCCACCAGCTTCAGCTGGTGGACCAGGAATCTTACTCCGCGACCAGCAGGCTTCAGCCTGCTTGAATGCGTCATCCAACGAAAAAAGGAATGCTCTCGCACTCCTTCTTCCGTCCCACGCTTCGTTATTTTATTGGATTACTTCGACGCATCCGCCGCTTCGTCTTCCGTGCCGATCTGGTTGAACGGCTTGGCATAATCCTGCTTCATCTTTTCTAGGTCTTTCTTGAAGTCGTCAGTCGCGTGCAAATCGATGATCGTCGGAGTCACGAAGACCATCAAGTTGCTGCCCGAACCACTACGGCTGCGGTGCTTGAACAGGCGACCAATCACAGGCAATTCGCCGAAGACCGGCACTTTGATTTCGGACAAGTCTTCACGTTCCTGGCGCAAGCCACCGATCACACCCGTCTCGCCATTGCGCAGCATCATCTTCGTCACCACGATGCGCTGATTCGTCTGCGGCAAGTCCAACTGGATGCCGTCCGGTCCGATGAAGCGTTGGAATCCAGCCGGCGCGCCGCCCGTTCCACTGCGCTGCAAGCTGAAGTCTTCGGTCTTCGGAATCACGGTCATCAACACATTGTTTTCCGGGCCAGTCACGTGCGGAATAATCAGCAATTGGAAACCCAATTTAATCGGAGAGCCTGACGCTTCACGGAAGCCGGAAACGTTGCCGCCACCCTGCGTGTTGTTCACGAATGACTCTGCGTAGCGCACCAATTCGCCGACTTGGATCGTCGCTTCTTCGTTGTCCAGCGTCACCAACTGAGGTGCCTGAATCACGCGTCCGCTCGTCTTCGTTCGGAACAATTCAAACAACGCATTTGTCGCTTTGAAGCCCATGCTGCCCAGCGCAATATTCGGATTGACCGTCGACCCAGCTACAAACCCACCACCCCGGCTAACAGCGTTGCGCAGATTGAAAATGTCGGTCGAACCCGTGATCGTGCGCGTCAACGGATCCACTGCCTGGCGCGATGCCGAACCGACCGCGAGACTGCCCAGCCACGATTTCGAGATGCCGTTTGATACATCGAATGGGAACGCGGACGACCAATTCGAAACCGGCGACATCGCGAACTGCAAGCCTTGATTCCAATTCACGCCGATGCGTTCTGCGTCTGAATCGGACAGTTCGACCAGCTTCACTGCGACGTGCACCTGCTTCGGAGGAATGTCCAATTTGTCAATGATGCTCTGCATCTGTTCCAACGCCGTCGGCGTGTCGCGGACGACGAGCGCGTTGGCGCGCTTTTCGAACGAAATCGATCCAGCCGACGTCTTCACATGCGAGAGTACATCGATCAGTGACTGCCCAGCGTCCTTCACTTCCTTCGAGCCCGACTTCGTCGCGAATTCACTCGTCAACGTGGCCGTGTACGACGACCCTTCAGGCGATACATAGGCGAGGCGGAAAATCTTAATGTCCAATTGCTGCGATAATTTATCCTTCGTTGTGATGCGAATCGTATTCCGATCATTCACCGTCACGAAATCCAGCGTCTTCACCACAATGTCCAACGCTTCATTCCACGGCACGTTTTCCAAGCGCATGGAGACTTCACCCGTCACTTCAGGCCCGACCACAATGTTCGCGTTGGATTGAATCGCAATCGTATTAATCACATCGCGAATGTCCGCGCGCTGGAACACCATTGAAACTCGTTCTGGCGTGTCAACGTAAATAATGTGGGAGCTGGCCAAGTCACGGTCGTCGATGATCATCCCGTATTTCTTGGCGATAAAATCGAGCACTGCGCGATACGTCACGTTATCCAATCGGAACGTTACGGGCAGCTTGTTATCTTTTTCCTTCACCACGCGGATGTTCACGTTGCTGATCGTGGACAGATAATCCAGCACCTGCTTCAACGGGCGTTCAGTCACATCCAACGTGAACAGCGCACCGCGTTGCTGCGTCGCGGCCACGCTTTTGTCATCGCTCGACGTCGTGATGGATTCAACTCGGCGGATCACCGGCACGGCTGCTTCTTCTTCAGCGCCGAAAACCTGAGCCGCGAGGAATGTCACGACACCCAAACAGACAACCCGCATGAGCGGTCCAACCGTAGGATGTTTGAAAGTACTCAATTTCGTCTCCTGTCCGTTGACGTTTTGCGCCAACTTACGCGCATTTCGTGCCGTAGAGCGTGGCAATGACCAAAATTTTAAACTACTGATACTGTATTATCGGACATTTCGTGCCCAACTGTAAACGAAACAAAGCAAATGCCACGAATTTTCTTTAATCGGCACATTCAACTGTTCTTGTATGCACGGTGTCTTCATTCACCCTGACTCACATTGTGCATCAACACCTACCGTCATTTCAAGCGCGTTCCGTTATTTCTTGCGCCCCGCTTCGGCCAGCAACAGCATCATCTTATAGCCACGGAAATTGAACATCACACGCTCCGGCAGAATTTCATCCACCATCACGTCAGCCGCGTCATTGGACGACTTGACCATCGTCCCTTTATGTACGATTTCGCCGTTGATGATCGCCTGCGAATTCTTCTTCAACGCCATCACGCCGCTGATTTCAATATTCAACGCATCAAAATCGCGCTGAGCCGTCTGGCGTCCCCGCATCTGGTCCGCCGCTTTTCGAGCGCGCAACAGTCGTCCTTTGACAATTTCAAGATCCGGATATTTCGACAGATCAGGAATCGGCTTAAATTCGTCCATGCCTTGATCGCATTTCGTAATCGCCGTATTCGGATCCAATTCCATCAACGACGTTTCAGCCATGCTGCACGCCAATTCCGCCTGGCTCTTTATGCGCTTGAGTACTTCTGGCGCCACGCCTTGAGGTTCTTTGGGATTGGCATTGGGTATCGTAATATCACCGTCTTGGCGATCCACAATCGCGACATTCTTCGTAAACGTAAACGGATCGCGTCGTCCATTGTCGTCGAAAACATAATCGACTTCGAGCGAGCTGGTCGTCGCAGGCTTGTCGGACGGAACACCGTTCGGATCGACCGCAACTGGCGGTGCCACCGGCGGCGGCGGAACAGGCGGCGGCTGTTCCGCTTCACCGGCTCGCGTCGTCAACGCCATTCCCAGCGTCACGACGGCCACAGCCATCCAGCGGCCCAGGTCCCGCATCGTTCCACGTGCGTTTAAAGAATTCGTTCGCATGATGTACCCCGTCTGTCCTTAAACCATCGCTTCTCAGTCAATTCACTCGTGTATCTCAACCCGTCATCCAGCCAATTCGACACCCGTCACGATCAACAGTTTACTGTACGCCGCCGCCAACCCTCGCGCGCGGATAACGGTACGTCACGATGTCCACCGAAATTTCATGCTTCGTGCCCGTCGGAATCATACCGTTGTTCTGAATCGTAAACGACATGTTTTCAAACGCCACGAAACGCGGAAAGCGTTCTTCCATTTCGTTCATCAGCCTGCACCAATTGAAGAAGTCAGCCTTGAACCGGCCCTTCCATGTGTCCTTGATGTAGTTCTTCGTGGTATCAAGTGTCCCCGGCTGAAACGTCACACTCAACTGTTCGCATTTGTATTTGCTCACCAGTCGCGAGATTTCATTGATCAGATTGCTCGTGCCTTCGGAATCCGGCAGCTTGCTTTCCTTCGATGCAAACTCAGCCTTGCGATTCTGCAGCGTCAATTCTTTCAACGGCAATTGAGAGACAATCTTATTCAATCCGTCGATCTCATTCTTGACGGCCTTCAGCTGCGTTTCCTTCGTAGCCATCTCGGACCGCAGCGTAGATAGATAATACCCCACACAGGCATTCAAGAACAGCCCCACTGCGGCAGTCACGATCATCTTCTTCTTTTCCGACCATTCTTCAGCAGCCATGTTTCACTCCTCGTACGAATCAAATGCGTGTCGTTGATCGAGACGGTTTAGTTGCCCTGGTTCTTCGCAGCTGGCATATCAAAGATGAAATTGATGCGGAAATCGGCACCTTCTTTCGGAACAGAAATAGTCTTGACGACTTTCTCATCCAAGCCTTGTAGCACCGAAATAGTTGATGTCGCGATTCCATCCGGGCGCGGTCGTTCAAAACGTGCGCCGATGAATTTGCAGAATCCATAATCTTCCGGAATTGGATTCGGTGGCAACGCACTTTCCGGCGGAATGTTGAACTGCTTTTCTAAATTGCTTAGCAATTCAGTCACTTTATGATTGCGTTCCAACGGCGTCGTAGCCACTGCGTTCCCTTGCATCGTAATCGCGTAACGCCGTCCCGCCGGCAAATAGCGCAACGACGTCGACGCTTCAGGTGCCACTGTGAATGTTCGGAACCAGACGCCTTCAGGAATCGCGTTCGTCAGTCGGTCAAACAAACGCGCATACCGTACACGGCTTAAATTCAAATCGTCCAAATCGGCAATCTTTTTGCTCAAGTCGTCGATCTTCACGGTGATCTCTTCGACTTCCTTCTGCTTGATGATCAAGTTTTGTTTTTCAATGCCAGCAAGCGTGATCTTCTGCGTGATGTTCGGCAGTTCCACCTTGATGTACTTCATGACATAGAAGCACAACCCAAGAAACAAAATCAGGAACCCAACATACATCGCGAACCGGCGCGGCGGGGTGCCTTCAGTCGTTCGTATGCCTTCAGGTAATAAATTGATTTCAATCATCTGGAAACTCCCGGTTTCAGCTTCTGTTTCGTGTTTCGTGTCACTCAATCTCAAGCTTCGGTCCGGCCAACCCGAAACTCGAAACCCGGAACTCGAAACAGTGTTTTACATATTTCGAAGTCGGCTCGCCAATCCCATCGCTATCGCCATATCGCTATTCAATCCCGATCCACTTCCAGGCCCGGTGATTTCCAACCCTTCCGTCGGGTCCCACACTTTGATCGGAAGATTGAAAATCTGCGCTAGCATATTATCAATTCCGGGGAACAGCACCGTTCCGCCCGAAATGTACACTTCCTTCACTTCCTGATCGTACTGATTTTCGTGGTAATCGAACGACAACCGGATTTCGCTGCCGATGTCTTCAAGCACCGGAAGCATCGCGTCCTGCATCGATTCAAACGCACCGCCCGGATCGCGCTTCATCTTTTCGACGTCTTTCGGATCTTCACCGAACCGCTTCGCAATCGCTTCCGTCAAATCGTTTCCAGCCATGAAAATTTCGCGCTGAAAGTACGATGAATTCCCGCGCATGATATTGATGTCCGTCTTGCTCGCGCCGATGTCCACCAGCGCCCGGACTTCCATGTCATTGATTCCCAAGCTCAGGTTGCGCAATTCGAACGCGTTGCCCAACGCCAGAAAATCAACGTCCACTACTTCCGGATTTAATCCAACCGACTGCAACAAATTCACGTGCTCTTCGATCAAATTCTTCTTCGCGGCGACCAGCAACACTTTCATCTGAGCCGTCGCACCACCCGTGTCTTCTTCGCTCGCACCCAAGTCGCGCAAGCGCTGAGCGTCCAATTGAACTTCAGACACATCGAACGGGATGTACTTGTCCGCTTCGTACTCCATCGCTTGCTTCAATTCGTTGTCCGGGATCACCATCATCGGCACTTGGCGGTGAATCACCGACCGGCCCGACACCGCCGACACGCAGCGCTTGGACCGAATCCCGCCTTCGCGCAACGCCTTCTGAATCGCGTCGCCCAGCGCTTCAGGCGATTCGATCTCCGCCTTGCCCATGCCCGAAATCACCAACCCCTGCCCCACCCGGGTCATTTCGACAGCCTTGACACTCGACGATCCGATGTCCAAGCCCAATAGCGATTTCTTGCGTCCGAATAGCATGGTTAATTTCCCTGAAATGTTTCGCGTTTCGTGTTCCGAGTTTCGCGTTCCGTATCAATCAACCCGAAACGCGAAACTCGAAACCAGAAACTATGTCGTTTTCAACAATTCACTGACTTCATTCTCGTCCGGAAACCTACCTAAATTCTTTTTGGAGAAGACTAACTTCCCATCGGCCACGACCTCAAACACCCCGCCCCGGCTTTCGATCAGCGTCGCTTCCACTCCAAAATTCGTTCTCAACTCGTCCGCCAGACCGGCGGCGTTGGGATAAAAATTTCACATCGTACAGTATTCAATCGAGACCTTCATTATTGCAACTCCTTCTCTTTGTCGAGCGCCACGACGCTGTTTTTGTACGCTTTGCGCATCCAATTCAGCGTTCGTCGAATTCCTATCTCCAATGACACCGTGGACTTGTGATCCAACTCCCGTGCCGCTTTGGAACAGTCCACCAACTTCTGCTTGGTGGTCAGCATCTCCGATTCGCGGTAGTCAACGAGTTTATTATCGGACTTACGCAGATGTTTAAGCACTAAATTCGAACAAGTTTCGATGTCGTGATAGTCATTTCCTCCAATATTGTAGACTTCGCCACCCTTAAACTTCCCTGAAATGTTGGCCAACGTCCGCGCCATGTCCCCTATATAGGTGCTCGTCCGCTTGTGCCCTTTATAAACGATGTACGGAATGTTGTGCAGCGCCCGGTAGCAAAACAAGCAGATCACCGACCGATACGGACTGTAAAACTCCCCCGGCCCATACGTATTAAATAACCGCACCCGCACGCTCTGAGTCTTATACTGCGACGCCGAATTCAACACCTGCTGCTCATTGACCCACTTCGACATCGCGTAATCATTGAGCTGCTTGATCTCAACCGAATTCATCACCTCTTCGTTCATCACGCCGTCGTAGTCCCCATAAACTTCAGACGACGAAAAGTAAACCGCCTTGAACCCTTCGCGCTCCTGCATCCGCAAAATGTTTTTGCACCCGACGGCATTCGTCTTCCAAAGATTCTCGTAATAGTCCTCCCCATTCCAGCGCCCAAACTCCGCCGCCAAATGATAGACCACATCAAATTTCCGAGCCTTCGCCGTATACCCGTGAGGCCACCCGCCGCCGGTCCACAAGCGCTCGACCTGGCGAAACTCCCCCACATCGCACCGCGCATAATTCGGAGCGTTATGATGATGCCGCAAATCCAGCACAAAAACATTATGCCCCCGAGCCTCCAACTCCGGCACCAAATGACTCCCCACCGCCCCCAACCCGCCGGTGACAAGAATATTCAACGGCTTCACAGCAGCGGTGTCCACATTTTTTTTGATTCGAGTCGAAGGCAAAATAATTTCTCCGTTAATGCCCGCCGTCAGCCCCAAAGGGGCGAAATAATGTAGCCCAGGCCGTAAGGCCTGGGTCTAAATCGCGCGTAACGAACAAGCCCTGAAAGGGCGGCATAAAAATCGCGCAACCAAACGCCCAGCACAATCCTTCTGCGAACGCGTCGCACTCACACAAATCCACATCCCGGAGGGATGACAGACTTATGACGGCGGAAGATCAAACATGCTCCTATTTTCCTCGATCCTTCGAGCAAAATTCTCAAGATACCCACATTTTTCACAGCGAAACGTTTGAATTCGACCCCACTGCTTGCCTTTAATGGATAATCCACCCCAAAAACTACTTTCGGGCACACCTTCAACCCAACATGCGGCAACATATCCTTGATCTCGATCCAACGTGAAACCCACCTGCATCTCAACATCGCAATACTTGCATTTCGGAATGACCTTCTTCATGTCCCCACCTCCCGCCGTCAGCCCCAAAGAAGCGAAATAATGTAGCCCAGCCAAATGAGCAATTCTCCGCTCACGTGCCTGGGCTACAGTATGCTATCCCTTTGGGGCTGAAAACAACTACTTGATTCTTACCATTCGTGCAAATTTCGACGACTGGCAAGACTAACTGCCAGTACCACACAATGGAGTCGGATTTATTTCAGGCTCTTTAAGAACTCAATCACGTCCAGAAATTCGCCGGCTGACATCACGCCGCCCAAACCTTCGGGCATGCTGCTGACTTTGGTTGTCTTCTTGCTTTGGATATTTTCCTTCAAGATGACTTTGTCTTCCGGCGGTTTCTTGCCACCTTCGACCGCGACTTTCAGCGTGATGGATTTATCGTCTTCGGTCACGACGAAGCCGCTGAGCAATTGGCCGTCGGTTGTGCGGACGTTCGTCGTGACGTACTTCGCGTCCATCTTGGCGCTGGGATTAATGATCGATTCGATCAGGTACTGGACGATCTCTTTTTTGTATTCAGGCTTGGACGCGACGTGAGTCAGGTCCGGGCCGTATTCGATGCCTTCGGTCCAGATTTTGTGACAGCCGATGCAGGCGCTGCGGCGGAAGATGGCTTTGCCGCTGTCGACGTTGCCCTTCAACTTTTCGAGTTCCGCATAAGCCTTCGTGACGTCGTCTTTTTTCGAATCCGGATTCAACAAGGTCTTGATGAATTTCTCGGCCTTTCCGCCGGGTTTCAAGCTCTCGAAATAACTGGATGCGTACGCGCTTCCCGCCGCGTTGGCCTTGGCGAATTCACCTTTTTTAAGTGCCTGCTCCCAGCCAAGCGCGGTGGCTCCGAGCGTGTTGTCGAGCGTGCTCTTCAACCAGTTGTCCATTGGCAGATCGAGGACGGCGAGCGCGGTTTCGGCGGCGTCTTGCGTCGGATAGAAACTGAGCGCGCGGACGGCTTCGAGGCGCACGCGCGGGTGCGGATCTTTCACGGCGGTTTTGATCAGCGCGTAGGCGTCGGCGATGTAGTCTTTTTCGTCTGCGAGGAGATGAATCGCAGCCGCTCGCGCTTCGCCTTGTTTAGCGGCTAGTGCTTTTTTCAAGAGGTCCATATCGACGGCGTGATGGCTCTGCTGCACCCACATCGCTTCGCACAAGTGGTGCTCGTATTCCTTGTCGTTGACGTCCAGTTTCGCCGTCCAGGTTTTGATTGCGGCGACGACTTCGGCGGTCGGGCGGTCGCGCAATTCGTTCCGCGCCCGGTAGCGTGTGCGCGGTTCGTATTCTTTCAATTGGTCGAGAATTTCAGCGGTCGATTTTCCGAACTGCGTGACCGGTTTCAACAGCGGCTTTCCTGTGTAAACCATTCGGTAAATGCGACCGTGGGTTTTGTCGCGGTTGGGGTCGCGTTGGGAGTATTGCATGTGGCCGATGAGCGCGTTGGCCCAGTCGCCGAACCACAGCGCGCCGTCGGGTCCGATCTGCGGATCGACGGGACGGAAGTGCTTGTCGGTGCTGGCCAGAAAATCATTGGGGACGTCTTTGCCATCGACTTTTTTCTTCAAGCGCGCACCCGTGTAGCCAGAGCCGTCGTCGCGAATCTCGAAGCGCGGGATGCCATTCATGTTGATCACGCAGGCATAAATGAATTGGCCTTGAACGTCGTCGGGGAACTGGCGCGTGTACAGGAATTCGCTGCCGACGGCGGGGCGCATGCCTTCGTTGTTGAAGACGGGATTGACGCCGCGACGGCCTGAGAATTGTTCGCCGCTCAAGCACGAATCCCAATGATGCTGCGCGCCGGTGCCATCGCCGCAGATGCCCTGGCCCCACCAATTGAAGACGTAGCACCACGGATTGCCGTAGCCGGGCGTGTTGAAGTGACGGAGTTTTTGGGAACGCGGATCGAGGACGTAGATGCCGGACGAGCCTTGATTTCGGAACGGGCCCCAGGGCGTTTCAACGGTTGTGCTGAGCGAGACGCCTTCCATCATGTGGAGCAATCCGCCATTCGACCATTCCCACGCGTTAATGGTGTGATGCGTGTCGTCGGTCGGGG
>Ga0194042_1000273_pt1 | contig 16919 bp, 18 predicted proteins | sample JunL4412m_MetaG_FD_148974 | JGI IMG/M metagenome (GOLD analysis project Ga0194042, IMG submission 148974) | Anoxic zone freshwater microbial communities from boreal shield lake in IISD Experimental Lakes Area, Ontario, Canada - Jun2016-L442-12m | ecosystem: Environmental > Aquatic > Freshwater >...
ATACCGCACACTCGCCTGCTTCATAAACGCTGCTCGCCACCAAGATGTGCCGCGAACCGAGGCGGCGCAATGCTGTCTCAATCACAGAGCGCCGAGCAGGGACCGATGCCACGACCAGCGATTCAAACGCTGTCGCCGGAAGTGCATAGACCGGCTCTGATAAGGCTTGAGCTGTCGCCGGCATAGTCAACTCCTCTCTATGGCCTGATCAAACAGGTGGTCAAGAAAAAGACTCACGCCATTCGCTTGACTACTCTCAGTCAATCCGCGATCGCGCAGCGTTCACCGCCGCATTGGGCCATACGGGGGTATCAGAGCGAGATCGAGACGGCAGTCGTGCCGCTACGTGGTACAAGCGTCGGGCTAGATTCGGCCGCAGTGCGCAGGTCAACTGTCAACAATCCCGCTCGCGCAGCATTGGCCAGTAATTCCGAACGACTCGCCGATGGCACCAGCCGATAGAGGGCAGAAATGTCGGCCTTGATTGTCGGCTCGGAGTAACCAACGACTCGAGCAACCTCGCCATTGTTCAGTCCCTGATCCATGAGCTGGAGAACCTGCAACTGCCGATCGGTGAGCACCCGGCGACCCTTCTCGGTCTGCCGATCTTTGAGCCGGTCACGCGACATCGCCGCGAGTAGCCACAGCGAGATGAGCGGCGCCAACAATTCCAGTTGATCGGCGAGGAGATCCCCTGGCCGCAATGGCACTTCAACGGCAGTGGTGAGCACACCGATGCTCACGCCTGCATGATGTAGCGGCAGGACCGCCAGAGTGCCACCAGCCGAGCCAGCAACATCAGCTCCACATAGCGGCGCCGTGAGCGGTGAGGATCGACGAATATCGTCAATTGCTTCTAACAGCACTCGATCCCTGTGAAACGCACGCCCCACCGTCCACTCAAGGTCAAGTGGCACTACTTCCAGGGCGCGCACCTGGTCGGGCGCTCCGCCGAACTTGCCCACGAGCAGCAAATCGCGGCCCGTGTCTGAGAGTCGGTAGATGCACGTGACATGGGCCCGCAGATCCATCAACACACCAGCAGCGAGGGCTCGAGCGACGGTGTCGCCGTCTGGGACACCAGTCAGAAGTTCGAGGAACGTGCTGATGCGTCCCATGGACATCGAATCTGAGCCGATCAGACTCACAGATGACGTTTCCATGCCTACCCCCAACCCAAGGTCAACTATTTCAGCAGTACGGTAACCCATACATCACTCTGGGTCAAAGGTACGTGAACGCACAGTGATGCGCCTTGCTCCCTCGGAGGTTTGCGTTGACTTCATGTAGGCGGCCGGAAAACCATCTAATTCGGACATACAGGATTTCCCTTGATCGCGTCCATTTGAATGGGCCAACCGGGCGGCGGCGGCCCCATGAAGGCCGATTCGGGAGCACGCTAGTGGTGAATCGACCAACTGTCCGGCCTGCTGAGGAGTGAGCATGACGTCTCCCGAACGCCCATCGACACGACCACTTGATGGCCCGCTTGAGATCGACCTCCGTCGCCGCGTTGACACCATGCTCACGGCACCTGCTGAGGCGACCCGACACGTGTGCATCCTGGTTCTGAGTATCGATGACACCGACGGAATCCGCAGTATGCATGGTGACGCCATCGCTGAAGAAGTTCTTGAGTCAGTTCGGTGGCGTGCCCGCTCTGTGATTCGCAGCAGCGATCTGCTGAGCCTGAGTGACAATGACGAACTCGTGATCGTGCTGCGTGGGTTGCGTGATTTACACGACGCACAGACCGTGTCGGCCAAGATTCAACGCTGCATCGGTGAACCGATCGTGGTGCGCGACCACAAGTTTCACATCTCGACTACCGCAGGCATGGCAATGGCTGACGATGACGAGACGGCCATCACCCTTACTCAGCAGATGCGCGAGGCGCTCCTCACCCGGCCTGCGCGGTAACCCACGCCGGTAGGCTCACCTCACCTACGTCAGAGGGTGAGATGGGCAGACCAACTATGAGCGCACGCCTACTCATCGTTCAGCCGTACATCGCTGAGTACCGTGTCCCGCTTTACCCGCTGCTCAAAGAGCAACTACACGAGCAGCAGATCGAACTCAGCGTGGCTGCCTCAACACCCACGCCAACTAATACCGCCCGACTTGACGACACAGGATCAGTACATGTCGACGTTCCTCTCACTGAGCGCACTCTCACCGTGGCGGGCCGGCGACTGGTGCGTCGAAGAATTCGCCCGGTGCTGGCGCAATTCAAGCCCGACCTGATCATCGCCGAGCAGGCCGTCAAGAATCTCGAGACGATCCAGTTGCTGATACGCGGCGGCAGTGCAACAGCTCCTCGGGTTGCCCTCTGGGGTCAAGGCATTGACGACGATGCATCCGACACCGGGCTTGTTGCCACGGTGAGGTCGACATTCACACGGCGCGCTGATTGGTTCTTCGCGTACACCCCTCAAGGTAGAAATCACGTGATCGACCACGGCTTCCCGGCCGACCGTGTCACCATCTTGCACAACACCATGGACCTCCGCGCCCTACGCGCGAAACTCGAACTCATCACCGACGGTGACGTTGAGAACTTCGCTCGTGAATTGTCGTTCGAGCCGCAGACGGCTGCCCTGTTCATCGGGGGCGTCGATGAGCGAAAAGGAATTCGATTCCTACTCGACGTAGCCACACGAATTCGCACTCGGATTCCTACATTCACGCTGCTCATAGGCGGTGCAGGCGACTTGACACATGAAGTGGTCGCAGCCGAACAAGCAGGTGCCCCTGTGCGCTACTTGGGCCGACTCGATGGAGCGCGAAAGGCCCTGGCACTGCGGTCAGCACAAGTGCTGACAATTCCCGAGTGGGTCGGTCTGGTTGCGGTTGACTCCTTCGCGGCCGGTATTCCGATTGTGACGACCGACTTTTCGACACACTCCACTGAATTCGAGTACCTCACGCCGAACGTGAACGCAGTCATCACTGCGCACGACCCACAGCAGTACGTCGACGGCGTCGTTGCTCTCTTGCACGATCGGCCCAGACTTCGCACTCTTCAAAGCGGCGCCGCGGCATCGTCGGATGGGCTCGCGATCGAAGACATGGCTGACCGCTTTGTGGCCGGCATCGTCGCCTGGCGCGATGCTGGTCGTCGCTAAGGCAACTCCGTCATCGCGAGAGGCCCCCCAAAGAAACGCTATGACGCGCTGGGAGTCGCCGGCTGGGCGTCGAAGGCGTTCACCGCATCAATGAGGTTGCCGTACATCTGATCTGAGGACACGCGCTTGTCGAGTTCGTAGTCCTTCAGTGTTTGAATCAGCCCCTCATCCGCCCGCGCCATCGCGAAGTGAATGTCGCGCGCCTTGAGGAAGTCGAGCAGGCCACCGAGTGCAATCCCAGCTGAGTAGTCGATGTCGGCGATGGCACCCATATCGAGGATGAGCCATCGCACCGGATCGGGTGCATCGTTGATCAGGGCTTCGACGTCGTCGATGAAGCGGTTCGCGTTGGCGTAGAACAGATCCGAGTCATAGCGGAAGATCAGCAACCCAGGTGCGCTCTGAGTTCCTGGAGTGGCGGCCTGATAGGTAGGGTCTCCCGACTTGTTGATTCCCACGACGAAGTCGTTGGGCTTGTACTGGCGGTAAATGAGATCAAGTAGCGACAGCACGATCGCGAGAATGATGCCTTGCTCGACACCCACCGCGCACACCACGACAGCGGTGATGATGGCGATAATTGCCTCGCCGCGACGACGCCTCCAGATGAGTTTCAGACCCTTGATGTCGACGAGGTCAACACCGATCAAGAACACAATGCCAGCCAAGACGGCCTTGGGCATGTCGGTGAGGACTCCAGTGAAGAACAGCACCACCAGTAGCACTACTGCCGACATCGTGATGTTGGCCAACTGGGTGCGACCCTTTTGCTCATCGAGGATTTGTGTCTTCGTGGGACTGCCGTTCACTACGAACGTTCCGCTGAGTCCCGCTGCAAAGTTGGCTCCACTGAGGCCGATGAGGTCGCGGTTCACGTCGGCGTTGTCACCGTGCTTCATTGCAAAGCTGCGTGAAGTGGCGGCGCTCTGCGCGATGATCAGAATGAAACACGAGAAGGCAATCGCAACGACCGATCCGAAGTTGGCGAGGTTGATTCCTTGCGGAAGCCCGATGGGCGGAAAGCCTCCCGTGACTGCTCCCACCACCGCGACCCCGTGTGTGCTCGCCTGAGTCGCAGCGCTGACGATGATGAGCAGAATCACCGCGACAATGGCCCCCGGCACCTTCGGCAGGAACTTCTTGAAGCCCATAATGATCACCAGCGTGGCGGCGGCGAAAGCGAAGGTGGTCCACGAAATCTCATCGAGGTGGGTGAGTAGGTACCACTGCTGCTCGAGCCAGGTTCCCGTGCCCTTCGCGATTCCGAGCATGTCAGGAATCTGCCCTGAAAAGACTTGCACTCCGACACCCGTCAGAAAGCCGACGAGAACTGAGGCACTCAAGAAGTCACCGAGGAAGCCGAGTCGAAGTACGCGAGCAAGCAACAGCAAACCACCGCAGATGAGCGCGATGAAACTCGTGTACGCGAGCCAGAGTGGAGATCCGGCGGTGACCCCGGAGATGTTCGCCGACAGTAGTCCGGCCGCGAGAATTGCAGCAGTGGCGGAGTCGGCACCGACGACCAACAGTTTGCTCGCCCCGAACAGCGCGAACAGCAACGTCGGAAAAATCACGGTGTACAAGCCCGTGACGATGGGTGTCTGGGCGATCGAGGTGTACCCCATCGTTTCGGGAATCGCGACCGCCGCGAGAGTCAGACCCGCAATCACGTCGGCACTGAGCCACGCACGCTTGTAGCCACGTAGCGAGACTGGAGTGAATCGGCTCAGCACTGATGACATAGCGCCTCGTCTCGGTCGGATGCCATGATTATGGCTGATCAGTAGCCTCGGGAGGCATCGTGACGCACATTGTGTGGAAAAGTGAGCCAGATGAGCACGACTATCCGGCCGCAGCGTCGTATCTGTCGCTGGTAGCCGCACCCGACATCGTCGAGGCAACCGTCAAAGCCCTTCAGGCCGCTGAAGTCACCCACTTCAAGGCGAAAGACATCATGCGTTCGTCACGCCTCGACCTGTTGCCTGCCAATGATCCACATGTCTCAAAGGACCTAGCCAAGGTGAAGGCAGGAACCCCCCTGTCGCCAGTATTGCTGGTGCGCGGATCACTTGATCGAGGGTTTCCACTAGAAATCGCCGACGGCTACCACCGCGTGTGCGCGAGTTACCACCTCGACGAAAACCTCGACGTTCCGTGCCGAATCGTTGACCTCGCGACGATCTAGAGTCGCTCGCTTTCCTCCGGGACGCCCTCGGTCACTCTCTCCGACGAACGAGTCGCGAACAAGCTGGCCACGACGGCGACTACCAAGATCAGCACCACGACTCCGAGTCCAAGTGCCGTAGGGATCGGCAGGAGTGAGTGTCCGACGATCATCTTGATGCCAACCCACACGAGCACCAGCGACAGTCCCGCCTTGAGGTACACGAAACGGTCCATGACATCGGCCAACAAGAAGTACATCGCACGCAAGCCGAGGATTGCCATGGCGTTACTTGCGAATACGAGGAAGGGCTCTTCGGTGATGGCAAAGATCGCTGGAATCGAGTCGACCGCGAAGATGATGTCGGTCACCTCAATCACGATCAGCACCACGAGAAGAGGCGTTGCGACCAGCAGACCATTGCGCCTGGTGAAGAAGCGCTGGCCGTCAAATTCTTCTGTGGTCGGTACAAACCGTCGCAAGAGGCGAAGGGTTTTCGACTTACCAGGGTCAGCGTGAGAATTTCGCTGCACCAGCATGCGAATGCCAGTGATAATCAGAAACGCACCGAACAGGTAAAGCACCCAACTCGCACTCGCGATGAGCACTGACCCGGCAGCAATGAAGATGGCCCGGAAGACGAGGGCTCCGACGACGCCGTAGAACAACACCCGGTGCTGATACCTAGTCGGTACGGCGAAGTAGCTCAGCAACATGGCCCAGACAAACACGTTGTCGACGGCCAGAGACTTCTCGATGATGTAACCGCCGAGGTACTGAAGTCCGAACTCCGAACCAAAATGCCACCAGATCCCCGCACCGACGGCGAGCCCCACCGTCACCCACACCGCAGACCAGATTCCGGCCTCCTTGAGGCCGATTTCGTGTGCGTCTCGGTGCAGCAACAGGTCGACCGCAAGCATCACGGCGATACCTGCGATGAGGGCAATCCAGAGCGAAAGGGGTACGTCCACTGCAACTCCTTGTGTCAGGCAGCTCTCGCTGCACATGGCACAAGGTCTCTCGCCACCAGTCGAAACTGGCCTAGGAGCCGGACGCATGCGCGTCGTGATGACGACTTCCTAGCGATGGGGATACTCCCCTTGCGCTTCCAATGTAAGAGATGACCTCGCGAGGTGCAAATCGACGATTTTCGGCCGGTTTCCGCGACTGGGTGATTGCTCCCACACACCAGTCCTCCTGCGCATCGAACCCCAGTGGTGCGAACCGCCTTCAGTCTGCGAGACGATAGAAGCGTGACTGACGCTGCGGACGTGACGTTCGCCGACCTCGACCTGCGTGAAGAACTTCAGCGCGCCCTTTCTTCACTGGGGTACGAGGAGCCCACGCCGATTCAGTGCGACGCCATTCCGGTACTCCTTGCAGGCCGTGATGCCATGGCCCAAGCGGCCACAGGAACGGGCAAGACCGCCGCTTTCGCCCTTCCGATTCTGCAGCTACTCGAGTCGGGACACCGCCCCCCCGAGCCCACGGCACTCGTCCTCGTGCCGACGCGTGAACTATGCATGCAGGTCTCTGAAGCGATGCACCGCTACGGCCGCGACTTGAACGTGCGGTGCCTGCCGATCTACGGTGGCCAGCCGATTGTGCGCCAACTGCGTGAACTCAAGCGCGGCGTCGACGTGGTCATCGCAACTCCTGGTCGCGCGGTTGATCACATTAAGCGCGGCACGCTGGCACTCGACCGCGTGCGAGTGGTCGTGCTCGACGAGGCCGACGAAATGCTCGACATGGGATTCCAAGAAGACCTCGAGATGATTCTCGACGCCACGCCGACGTCACGCCAGACCGTTCTGTTCTCAGCCACCATGCCGTCGCGCATCAACAACATTGCACGAAAGTACCTCAACAATCCCGCGCGCATTCACAGCGAGAGCGCACCGGTTGCTCACGGTGAATCTCCCGCTGTTCGACAAACGGCATACATGGTGTCGCGCGCGAACAAGACCGCAGCGCTGGGGCGCATCCTCGACATCGAGTCCCCCGTCGCCACGATCGTGTTCTGTCGAACCCGCGACGAAGTCAACACCCTCACTGAGACTCTCAACGGTCGCGGTTACCGGGCTGCCGCACTGCACGGAGGAGTTGACCAATCCCAGCGCGAGCGCGTGATTGCACGCTTGCGGTCAGGATCGGCCGACCTCATTGTGGCCACCGATGTCGCTGCTCGCGGTTTGGACATTGATCAACTCACTCACGTCGTGAACTTCGATGTGCCGTCAGCACCCGAGTCGTATGTGCACCGCATCGGCCGCGTGGGTCGCGCGGGACGCGCGGGCGTTGCCATCACGTTGGCCGAACCGCGAGAACACCGCATTCTCAAGACGATTCAACGTGTCACGGGCAACGACATCATCATCGAGAAATTGCCGACCGTCGCTGACTTGCAGACACGCCGACTCGAAATGACTCGTGAGGCTCTAGTCGAGGCTCTGGCAGCCGACGATCTCGACATGTTCCGCGGAGTAGTTGAATCACTCGGCGACGAGCATGACTTTGTTGAGATCGCTCTGGCTGCTGTGCGCCTGGCACACGAGGCCACGAATGGGCCGATCGGCGGCGACGACATTCCTGACGAGGCACCACCCGTCGGTGGCGAGCACTCCAAGAAGCATGGCGATCGCAAGGAACACGGAAAAGATCGCCTGAAGCACCACGGCAAAGAAAACACCAAGGACCACGGGAAAGGCAACGGCAAGAAGTCGCACAGTGCCGATGGTGGTGGCGGCGGCATCACGCGCGTGCAGATTAATCTTGGGAAAGAGGCGGGAATCCGGCCTCAGGACGTCGTGGGTGCCATCGCAAACGAGACCGGGATGAAGGGTCGCGAAGTCGGCGGCATTGAGATTTCTGACCGCTTCACCGTGGTTGAAGTTCCTCGCAAGCGTGCCAAGGATGTTGTGGCTGCCCTCAGTGCAACTCATATCCGTGGACGTAAGCCGAAGGCGCGCGTACTTCCGGATCGGTAGGTCAGTGGCCGAGCGCCAAGAGATCGAGGCGGAGTTACTCAGTCGGCTCCGGATTCCGTTGCAGCACGAGCCTCATCGAAGAGCAGCCTCAGTGACTTCTTCCATGCCGGCAAGTCACGCGCAAGAGTCAACCACGTCATCTCACGATTGATTTCGTCATATTGGTGGATCAGAAAGTTGCGATTGGCAATGGCGGTTGCCCACTCGACGCCGCGAGGCGCGAGGAGGCTCATCCGAGACAATCTGCTCGCTGCCTCGCCCAGTTTCATCATGAGTGAGTCACCCGCCTCTTGGAGCAGGTCATCTGAAAGGTAGGCGCGGTGCCCTCGGTGGACGATTTCGTCGACCCGGTCAAGCCACGTCTCGATATGCAGCAACTCTTTGGCGACGTTTCGTTCCACTACAGCAACACCGCCTCGCGCCGGATGTCATCGTCTAACCCTGCCTTGAGTCCACCGTATTCGACGAGGTCGACAGGTCGACCGAGAACTTCCTCGAGCAGGATCTGGAACTTCGCGAAATCGAAAGATGAAGAGCCCTTCGGTGCCTTCACCAGCAAATCAATGTCCGAGTCGGCGCGCGCTTGCCCTCGCGCGAGTGATCCGAATACAGCGATACGACTGAATCCACGCTCACGTGCGAGTGCCCTCAAGATCGGAGTCGCAGCTTCCAGCAGCAGTTGCGGATGCAGATTTGCCAAGTTTGGCGCGGCCGTCAGCTGCTGGCTGACGGCAGGCTGAGAGATTCCAAGTGACTCCGCAATACGTCTTTGGCTCATGCCGCTACTCACCATGGCACGCAAGGCCACGACACGACGCACTCGCGCGACATCCTCATCTCGACGCGCGTCCTGATATTCGTCGACCATAGCCATAAGGCCACCTTATCACTATTCGTACTCATCGTATCGACTGAGGTCTGGCTACCAATCTCCTTGGCGAGGCCGTAACGAGATAGTCCCATCGGCACCATGAACTCCTCTCACAGCAACTCACCCGGGGCCACCGGAGCACGTAGCGTGGCGCTCTTCGAAACCATGATCTTCAACTCCTATTTGACTCGCGATAGTGCCAATCTCAACTGATAGGCATCGAGGTCCTTCGACACACCGGCGGAATACTCACGGCACCCTGACGGTTCACCCCAGCATGACTACCTGGGGATTCATCGGCAGTGGCAACATCGGCAGCACGGTCGCACGTCTGGCGGTGAACGCCGGCGATGATGTGGTGCTCAGCAACAGTCGCGGACCTGAGACTCTCGCCGACCTCGTGGCCGAACTCGGCCCTCACGCACGTGCCTCGACGCCTACCGAGGCGGCAGTTGCTGGCGACATCGTCGTGGTCACGATTCCCTTGAGGAACTATCGCGATGTTCCGGTGGCTGAACTGAGCGGCAAGGTAGTCATCGACACGATGAACTACTACCCCGGGCGAGACGGTCAGATCGCCGAGCTCGACAACGAGTCGACGACTACCTCCGAACTACTGCAGACCTACCTGCCAGATTCGCACGTGGTGAAGGTGTTCAACAACATCTTCTTCCAGCACCTCGCTTCGCTCGCGCGTCCGGCCGGTGACCCAGAACGCAGTGCCCTCGCCATCGCGGGCGACGACGCTGAGGCGAAGGCGCGCGTCACCGAGCTACTTGATCACATCGGCTACGACACGTACGACCTCGGAGCACTGGCCGAAGGCTGGCGGGTTCAGCGTGACACCGCTGCCTACGGAGTGATGTATGCCGCCGATCCTGCGAATTGGGCCGCAGGTGCCCGCTCTGCAGGCGCTGCCGAGATTGCCGAGTTGGCGGCAGCAGCGAAGCGCTACCGCGACCAATAAGTGGTCGCTGTGATCTGCCCGATGACGTGTCTTTCGACCTAGAGCCGGCGGTAGTTGCGTGCCAGACTAGAAACACTCGTGGAAAGACCACGTGCTCGGGCGCGGGGCGGTGCCATGCTCAACGATGCAATAACTGCAGTTCCGGAGCAAGAAGCGACCAACGATGTACGCCTGTTCGTGTCAATCGCGTGGATCGCGGGGCCAACGGCGATGTTCGTTGGCTGGTTCCTGCAGAGCCTGTTCGCCGGCTCGCAGATTCCTAATCCGTCTGGTTACCCCCGGCAGACCGGCCTGCTGCTGCTATTCGCGTTCATCACCAGCATTCCGCTCGTCATCGTCAGCCTCATCGGTGTGGGTGCCGCTATCTTCTCCGACCGACTGAGCACCATGCGCCGGCTCAACGTGATGGCACTGATTTGGTCGATGATGGTCTTTGCCCTGTACTTCGGCCTTTTCGGAGCAGTCGGCACGCTGAGCAAGGACGGCTTTCCGATCACGGTCGACACGATGGTCAGTCTGGTGATCATCATGGTCCTGTCACTTGCAGTTCCTATTATTTTGTTTATCGTCGTCCGGCGCCGCGTCACGCAGGCAGGCGCACTCACACCCTCGCAGCCCGCAACGCCAGCAGCGAGTGTTGAGAGCTAGCCGCCTCGCTTCACACTCACGACGCAGCGCGCGCCGGAAGGAACTTCCACGCGACGATGGCACCCACCGCAACAACGGCAGCCGACACCAACGAACCTCGACTCAGTCCATCGACGAAGGCGTTCTTGGCGATTGCGGCCAGCTGCGATGACGCAGCGTCAGGCAGTTTCGCAGCGACTGCCAGCCCTCCGCCTAGCGACTCTCGGACGATCGACTCAAACTGAGGAGGAAGACCCAGGCTTCGGTAGCCGTCGACAACTTCGGACCCGTAGACGCTAAGAAACACCGAACCGACAACGGCTACGCCAAGCGTGCCACCAAATTCACGGGTGGTGTCGTTCACTGCCGCCCCTGCCCCTGCCTTCTCCGGCGGCAGCGCACCCATGATCGATTCCGTTGCCGGACTCGACGCCAGGCCGAGTCCCGCCGCAATCGTCACCATCGAAATCAGGACCCGCCCGAAGTAGGGAGTATCAACCTGCACGGTCGCAGCGATGACGAACCCGACCGCCATCACCAGCAGGCCGACCGTCACGATCGCCTTTGAACCGAATCGATGCATCAGCGTGATAGCCACTGGCGACATGATTCCCGTGGCGATCGCGAAGGGCAGAGTGCGAACACCCGCCTCAAGCGGGCTGTACCCCTGAATAAGTTGCAGGAATTGCGTGATGAGGAAGATGAATCCGAATAGGGCGAAGAACGCCGTGGTCACTGAAAGACTGGCGGCCGTGAACCGAGCATTCGAGAAGAGTCCTACGTCAAGCAACGGATGCTCCAGCCGACGTTCGACGATGACGAATACGGCGAGTAGTGCGATACCGCCCACTAGTGCAGCGAGGATTGCAGGTGACGTCCACCCCCAGGTGGGAGCCTCGATAATCGCCCAAATGAGAAGTCCAACTCCGGACGCAGAGAGCACCAAGCCCACGTAGTCCATCGGACCGACCTGCGGATCGCGCGATTCCGGCAGGAGGAAAGCCCCAAGCACGATCGCAATGATCACGACAGGGATGTTGACCATGAAGATCGAACCCCACCAGAAGTGTTCAAGAAGTAGTCCACCCGTCACCGGGCCGATGGCGACAGCCACTCCCACCATCGCTGACCACACACCAATCGCCGCCGCACGTTCCTTGGGCTCGGTGAACACGTTCACCAAGATCGCCAACGTTGCCGGGAAGATCAGCGCCGCACCAATTCCCATCAGCGCTCGTGCGCCGATGAGTTGCCCCGACGTTGTCGACATTGCGGCGAGTCCGGACGTGAACGCGAAGATGAGCAGCCCTACTTGCAAGGCACGCTTGCGACCAAAGCGATCGCCAAAGTGACCCATGGCTAGAAGCAGAGCTGAGAAGACGAGCGTGTAGGAATCAACGATCCATTGGAGTTCGGTCGTTCCGGCGCCCAAGTCTTGGTTGAGCGTTGGAAGCGCCACGTTCACGATGGTGTTGTCGACAACCGACAGCAGAAGACTCAGGCACAGGATTCCCAAAGCGATCCAGCGCCGGCGCTTACTCATTGCTCCAGTGACCGGTCGCTCTTCTGTTGACGTCAACGTGCATCCTTGGCACCGAGGGCACGTGTATTTTTAGGCAGGTGTCCCTGCGCGGCCGTACTGAGCGCGAAGTTGTTCCTCATATCGTCACCTTAGGAATTGTCATCAGATGCTCCAACACTCGATTGAGATCGGCGTGGAATGCGGCAAGGTCACTGCTTTTGAAATCGCTGAATCGTTCGATAAACGCTTGGTCAAGTGCCTCGGCCGTTTCCTCGACGAGACGCTGACCCTTGGAGGTCAAACTCAACAACTGCTTGCGTCCATGACGCGGGTCGGAGTGGATTCGGATGAGCTTTCGCTCCTCGAACCACGGCGCACGCTTACTGACGGCCGCCGTCGTGACATCAAGTGACGCACCTAAGCCAGTCATCGACAGAGGCCCGGGACGCAGTGCTACGAGGAACAGGAACTGACTGAAGGTCATGTCGTATCGAGCCCTGAGGATCGCGTCTGCGTGCGAGTTCAGCACCGAGACGAGTCGATTCAGGGTGAACGTGATTTTTGCTTCGTCCATGCATGGAGTTAACTAGTTGAGATTGCTTTTGTCAACTAGTTAACTCCCTATCGGCAATGCGCCCGGTGCCTCAACGCTTGTGGATAGTCAGCCGCGCGGTGATGTTGGCTGCGGCACCCTTCACCGCGCGGCCCAACGTTTCGCGATGCGCATCGACGCGGAACTCCGGGCCGGTGATACTCACCGCTGCCACGACCACTCCGTAAGCGTCCTTCACCGGCGCCGCAATGCACGCCACGTCAGCGACAGCCTCGCCCGACTCGTAGGCCACACCCTGACTGCGAATCATTTCTAACTCTCGTTCAAGTACCTGCGGGTCTGTGATGGTCTTGTCAGTGAAGCGCCTGAGAGTCGGGCTCGCGAGAATCGCCTGAACACGCGCGGCACTTTCGTAGGCCAGCAGCACTTTGCCAATCGCACTGCAGTGCGCTTCGAGTTTCGCGCCGATGCGAACACCGGTCACCCCCACTTGGTGGCGGGCCGCAAGCTTGTCGAGGTAAATCACGTAGCCGCGATCAAGAACGCCCAGATTGGTCGTCTCTCCGGTCTGCTCGTTCAGATCGAGGAGCACCGGCTCGGCAACACTGCGAATGTCGTTACCAGCGTGCATCACGGCGTTGAGTTCAATAATGCGCCACCCGAGTCGGTACCGCCCTTTACTCGAAACCATGAGCAGGCCGGTCTCGGCCAGACTCGACAGCAAAGAATGGGCGGTCGAGCGAGGAATCCCCAACGCCTCAGCGGCCTCGCTCACACCCCACTCAGTGTGGTCCTCAGTGAACAGGTCGAGGACCGGTCCAACCTTGGCAATGGTTTGAAGCATGAGCGACCTCAGCGTCTGTATCGGTGGAACCTGCCACGATACAGAGGCCACTCAGCGGTGCGATGAGATCTCTCTCAACTTGCGCCGACGGGCTCCAACTGCCCAGCCATCTCAGCGGCCACGTCGATGATCATGTCCTCTTGCCCACCGATGACTCCACGACGTCCAAGTTCCATGATGATCTGCGCCACGGGGACGTTGTATTTCTCGCTTGCACGCTTGGCGAAGTGAAAGAACGTCGAGTACACGCCCGCGTAGCCGATCATGACTGCTGTCTCGTCGATGACTTGCGGTCGACGCATGATCGGAGCGACAACGTTCTCGGCAGTATCGAGCAGCGCGAAAAGATCGGCGTCGATTTCATACCCCGCACGACCGAAGGCCGCTGCCAACACTTCGGTCTGCGCATTACCTGCACCCGCGCCCAGACCGCGCAGGGATCCGTCAATGTAGGTTGCTCCGGCTTCCGCCGCAGCGAGTGCGTTGCCCACGCCCAAGCCGAGGTTATTGTGAGCGTGAAAGCCCACTTTCGCGCGAAGGTTTTGCGCAAAGGCGTCAACGCGCTCGGCGGTTGAGTTTGGAACGAGCGCGCCCGCTGAATCGACCACATAGATGACGTCTGCACCGTATGAGTCGAGCAGTTTCGCCTGTTCCAGCAGCCGATCGGGCGGCAGCATATGACTCATCATCAGGAACGTCATCACGGTGAGTCCCTTCTCCTTGGCCCAGGTCACCGGCTGCTGGCCACAGTCAGCTTCGGTGCAATGCACTGCGACACGCACCGTGGTGATTCCAGCATCGATGCAGCCCTGCAGATCGCCCAATGTCGCGATTCCCGGAACGTAGAGCACCGCGATGCTCGCGTCCTTGACTGCGGCCACCGCAGCGGCAACGTACTCGGGATCGGTCGCCGCAGCCCTGCCGAATTGAAGTGACGAGCCGCCAATTCCGTCACCGTGAGCAACTTCGATGGTGCGAACACCGGCACGGTCAAGCCCAGCTGAGACCGCTGCGACCTGTTCGGTGGTGAACTGGTGGCCGACAGTGTTACTGCCATCACGCAAGCTCGTGTCAACAATGTGAATCAGTGGCGTGCTCATGCTGATACCTCTGCTTCCATACGCTTGCGAGCAACCACATCGGCGACGCGTGCCGCTGCCGCCGTGATGATGTCGAGGTTTCCTGCGTAGGTCGGCAGGTAGTCACCGGCGCCCTCAACTTCGAGCATCACCGTGACTCGGTTGTTTTCGATATCGAAGAAGCGGAGTCGGTATCCGGGCACGTACTGCTGCACCGCGGCGATCATCGCGCGCACTGACGCCTCAATGGCCGCGGCATTGACCTCTGTCACCTCGGCATAGACGGTGTCGCGCATGATGATCGGCGGATCGGCAGGATTGATGATCGCAATCGCCTTGGCCTTGACTGCACCACCAACCTTCATCAACGCACGAGCAGTCTTCTCATTGAATTCGCTGAGGTTCTGGCGGGTACCGGGGCCGGCGCTCTTGCTCGACAGAGCAGCAACGATCTCGCCGTATTCGACGTCGGTGACCGCCGCAATAGCTGCCATGATCGGAATCGTGGCCTGCCCCGCACAACTCACCATGTTCATGTTGGGGGCGTCGATGAACTCGTCGAGGTTCACCGCGGGTACGACGTACGGGCCAACGGAAGCAGGTGTCAGATCGATTGCCGTGATGCCAGCATCGGCGTAACGCTGCGCATATGCGGCGTGCACCTTGGCCGAGGTGGCTTCAAACACGATGTCGGGGAGTTCGTCTTGGGCCAGCAGCCAATCGGCTCCCCCCGCCGAGACCTCAAGTCCGAGACCACGACCGCGAGCGAGTCCGTCGCTGTCGGGGTCAACGCCGATCATCCATCTCGGGCGAACGTTCTCCGAACGCAGGAGCTTGTACATGAGGTCGGTTCCGATGTTGCCCGATCCGACGATTGCCGCTTCCAGCATGTCCGCTCCACTTCGTGACGGGGATAGTCAACTTCATCGTCGCGGCAACGCACCCACTCGCCAAGTGCCATTCAGGATTCCTGAACGGGCGACGACAAAGAGTCGGCAGCGTTCCGGCTACACGCGATTCGTCGCACGCTAGGGTGCTCACATGATTGAGAGCTTCGATGCATTCGCCGTCCAGGTCAGCCACGAGCCATTCGCCGCTGACGCCGCGCTATCCGAGGGCGTGAGTTCAGCTCTTGTCGAGCTCACGAGCGATGTCGGCCTTGAGGTCGGCATCTGGGAACACTCAGTCGGCAACTCCCATGCCTCCTACGGCCCCGAGATGTTCGTCATCCTCGAAGGCCGGGGGCGCATCACCGATGCCAATGGCGCAGTGATCGAACTCAAGCCTGGTGTGGTGGGCGTTCTGCACGAGGGCGACGACACCACGTGGGAGATCACCGAGAAGATTCGTAAGGTCTGGATCGTTCGAGGTTCGTAGTTCGAAGGTATTGGCGGCAAGTCCTCCATGATTGATACTGTATTGAGTATCACTACCGGAGGATACATGAGCATCGCCGCTGATCTCATCAGTTCGGCCCGCCGCTACCGCGGAGAGTCCGGGCGTTCTCTCGCGCGTAGTGCGAACGCCAGTCAGGCGGGCCTCGTCGAACTAGAAAGCGGCCAGAAAGATGCAACGACGGCGCGCCTTGATCGTCTGCTCCGGCCTCTCGGCTACCAACTCACGACCCTGCCTACTCGACTTGGCACCGCCGTCTCCGCCGCTTCGGACGTCCGCGGGTTCCTCTCTCGCAACAACGAGAGCGCTGCCCTGCGAGTGGCGTGGCAACTTGCGTCCGATCTTGCGGCTGCTGAGCCAGCCCTCAGGGTCGCGCTCTGCATCACACCGCCTGCAACTACCGGTGACGAACGCTTCGATGCGCTCATCGCCGGCATCGTCGACCACCTACTTGCCCGCGACACGCTTCCTCAACCATCGTGGCTTTCTGAGTCCTGGCGCACACTTGACACATTCTGGGACGTCGAACCCGTTCCTGCCCTTCGCGCCCGCGCCCGCGAACTGACACCGCTAGGTCTCGTATCGCACGGCGTGTATCTCGACGCCGCGGAGTTAGTGAACATCTAATGGCGCGGGGTGATGCTTCGCGCATGCGCTATTGCCACGCTCGAAGGCGCTGAGATGGTGTACGAAGGCCACTACCCGGGCGAAGCTCTGAGCGACACTGCAATCGCGCGAGTCCAGTACTCCCTCGGGTTGAGGGACTCACACACGTAAAAGTT
>Ga0194042_1000275_pt1 | contig 16898 bp, 22 predicted proteins | sample JunL4412m_MetaG_FD_148974 | JGI IMG/M metagenome (GOLD analysis project Ga0194042, IMG submission 148974) | Anoxic zone freshwater microbial communities from boreal shield lake in IISD Experimental Lakes Area, Ontario, Canada - Jun2016-L442-12m | ecosystem: Environmental > Aquatic > Freshwater >...
AATCTTGCGGTCGCTGCAGTGGGTGGTTTGCTGCTCGCACTGCTTGTGCAAACTCTGCTGTTAGCGCTGCAAGGCTCACTTACTGTGCGGCTCGCGACCAAGATCTCGCTGCGGCTCGGTGCATCTGTGGTCCAGCGGCTCTTGCGGTTGCCTGCGGGTTTCCATGCCCAGCGAGGCTCAGGCTCCATTGCCCAGCGCGCTCTGCTGATCGATTCGCTCAGTGAACTGCTCTCGGACTTGATCGTCACGATTTCTACTGGGGCGCTCACCGCGATTGCCGCTGCCGTCGTACTGTTCTTCGTCGACCCACTCACTTGTCTTGTGGCTGTAGCGGTTGCCGTTTGTTCTCGATTGTGCGGGCGCAGGATGAGGCCTCCAAGGTGGTGGTTCAGCGCGTAGAAGTCGGCACCGTCATGGCTGCGTCGTTGTCGCAGATCGAATCGATCAAGGCGTCTGGCTCTGAGGACGGAATCATCGCTCACGGCATCGCTGCCGAGAACCGGCTGCTTGAGGCGTATCAGCGCATCGGCCTTCGCATGCTGACGATGAATCTGCTCCCCACGATCCTGTCTGAAGTCGGCTTCATCACGATCTCTGGTGTTGCGCTGTATCAGGTGATCAACGACAAGATCACCGCTGGCGCGCTGTTATCGATCCTCGCGCTCGCGGCAGTGCTGTTGGCGCCGGTGGCCCAGATTGTCGGTGCCCTCAGTGAATCCCAACTGCTGCGCGCCACACTCGATCAGGTCGACGACGTACTCGAATCCGAACTCCAATCTGAGTGGCCCGATGAAGGACCCGAGGCGCCCTCGTCTTTGCGCGGCGAACTCGACGTACGCGACATCTCCTTTGGCTACAGTCGGCTCGGTAAGCCGGTCATCGCCAACGTGAGTCTGCATGTGCAGCCGGGCTGTCGCGTAGCGCTCGTGGGGCCTTCGGGCTGCGGTAAATCGACGCTGTCGCGGCTCGTTACGGGCCTGTACCAGCCATGGTCTGGTGAGCTCCTTATTGATGGTTTGCCGCGTAGTCAGCATGCGCCCCAGATTCTCACCGACGGTATCGCCCTCGTCGATCAGGATGTAGCGATTTTTGCTGGAACCGTGCGCGACAACATCACGCTCTGGGACAACACCATCCCCGAAAAGGACATTCAAGAGGCGATAGAGGATGCCCAACTCAGCGACGATATTGCCAAGCGCCCAGGGGGTTTGGACGCCGTACTCACCGAGGGCGGCCGCGACCTTTCAGGTGGTCAACGCCAGCGGCTAGAAATTGCGCGAGCACTCGTGCGCAAGCCGGTCTTCTTGGTGATGGACGAAGCTACCAGTGCGCTGGATGCGGCCACCGAGCAGCGCATCGATGAGGCAATCAGGCGCCGGGGCATTACCTGTTTGGTTATCGCGCATCGGCTCTCGACGATCCGCGACAGTGATGAGCTCATTGTTTTGGACAAGGGCGAGGTAGTCGAGCGCGGATCACACGACCAACTCATGGCACTTGATGGCACGTACGCGAGAATGGTGGCCTCCGGATGAACGCGAGCCACCCAGACGCCACGATCCTTTCCGCTACTCGTGTCCTGTACCCAGAATCGGGTCAGGTAGTTGAGTGCATCACTGGCTCGGTGCTCGTCTTTGCCGTGCAGGAGAACGGAATCCGCTTACCCCTGGGTACGTTGACTCAAGGGCTCATCGCCGCTGGGTGTCCCCCAACCGCAGCCGGCCATCGACTCCTCCTGACCGGCCTGCCGGGCACCGAGATTCGGATGCGCCAGGTCAGCGAGGTCATCAGGGATGTCGATCACAGCCACCTCAATACCTGGTTCACCCTCTTGGGCAACATCGCACTTGATGGACGTTGGGTTGACCAAGTTGTCGCACCCGACCCGAGCGAACCACTGCGTCTCACGCCTGGTGAGCGAGTATCTGTTCTGTCCGAAGAGACCTCGGCCACCGATCACACCATCCATGGTTGGCTTCGTGTCACAGCAGGTACGGCACTGTGGTGCGACTTCGATGATGTCCACGTCAACGACGTTGATGGCAACATCGCCGTTACTCGGGGTGTCTGGCTAGCGGCGGGGCTGCGTTGCCGGATCGGTGTGGGTACCCGTCCGACAACGCCGGACGCGTGGCAGGCTTCGCTCGACTTGGCTGGCCGGCTGGCAGTCGCGGACGCGTGGCAGGCTTCGCTCGACTTGGCTGGCCGGCTGGCAGTCGAGTCGGCGGTAGCCCTCGCTAAGGCTGAGACCCTCGATCGGGCAAGTCGCCTCGCTGGTGCTGAGGGACGATCGCTGCATCAGGTTCAAGAGGGTGTTGACATCCTCACTGGCGCGATCACCGGTCCGCGACGTCGCAAGGTCGACCAAGCCGACTCGACGTCGGCTGCTTTGGTCGCGGCGTTCCAGATCGTTCGGGCCTCGGGCCTTAGCGCGTCGATGATCAAGTTCAAGAGCGGGTTGAGGCTGAAGTCGCACTTGGCCGTGACCCCATGGTGGCCGTTGCCGAGGCCTGCCGGGCCCGGGCAAGGTCGGTCGATCTCGCGTCAGGCTGGTGGCACCTTGACGGCCCGCCGATGGTGGCATGGTTCGACACCGGTTCTGCGGTCGCGCTCACTCGACACGGCGGCAGTTGGATCATCTCTGATCCTGCTGCCCCCGATTCCAAATTGCATGTCAATGAAGAGGTCGCGGCTACGTTGCGGCACAAGGCAACCGAGTTCATCCCGATCCTGGCGCCGGCTCCACAGGGTCTTGGGCAGCTCATGCGCTTGTCGGTCGCCAGCGCACGCTCTGACATCACAGTGGTCGGCCTGACCACCATCATCGTCGGGGTAATCGCCTTCATGATTCCCTACGTTCTCGGAGAACTTGCCGGTTCCCTTGGCACGCTTACCAATACGGCGCTGCTCTGGGGGCTCGTCGCGCTGCTTCTCGTTGTCGGATCGTCGGCCCTGTTCCAGGTGGTGCGTGGCTTGGCCATGTTGCGCATCCGGGTAAAGATGGTGACCGTTGCGTCCGGTGCGGTCTGGGACCGAATCATGCGGCTCAAGCCAAGTTGGCATGACGAGTACTCGCTGGGCGAGCGCATGACCCAGGCCGTCGCGATCAATACGGCCCAGGAAGCAGTGCCAGACTTGCTCGTGACCGTGCTGCTGGACTCTGTCTACTTGATCGGCAGCCTGGCTGCTGTTGCCACCACAACCATGCCCTTGCTTTTCGCACTCACCTTCCTGATCGTGCTGCAGGTCGGTGTTAGTTACTGGCTCGTGCGAGTTGGTGCCAAGCTTTCTGCGGCGCGCATCGCCGCCAGTGCCGCGTCCAGTGGTCGTCTGATGGAGATTCTGGGCGCGGTGAACCGCCTGCGAGTTTCCGGTGCCGAAGGCCGTGCATTTCGTCGGTGGGCCCAAGTGCAGGCCCACCTCACTCAAGCCGACATGACCATGCGCCGGATCTCCACTGTGCAGCTTGTTTTGATCGCAGCCTGGCCGATCTTTGGCCTAGTCGTGATCGTGCTGGTGAGCAGTGCTTCGGGCGCCAGTTTCGGTGATTTCGTCACCGCCCAGACAGAGCGGCCTCGTTGGCGTCAGGAGCGATCGCCGCTGCGACCCTGGCAGGTACGTCGCTGGTCAACGCGAGTGCCATCGTTGACGTCTTGGCGCCCGTCTTGGACGCCGTGCCTGAGGGTTCCGGCGATGGAATCAACCCGGGAATCCTGCACGGCGACCTGTCGGTTCAGGACATCGTCTTTCGCTACGAGCCAGGTGGAGCCGCTGTCCTCGATGGCGTCTCGTTCCGGATCCGGCCAGGTGAGCATGTGGCGATCGTTGGCCCATCGGGCTGCGGTAAGACCACACTCATGCGAGTGCTGCTTGGCCTTGATAAGCCCGAGTCTGGTGTCATCGCGGTTGATGGCAAGGACCTCACCTCGCTGGATCGTCCATCGGTGCGCAGGCAGATCGGGTGCGTTCTTCAGTCGGCCACGTTGTTGCCTGGCGAGATTAGGTACAACGTCGCGATGGGTAGACGCTTTACCGACTCGCAGATTTGGAAGGCGCTGGATTCGGCAGCTGTCGAAAAGGACATCCGCGCGATGGCGCTAGGTCTTGATACGCCCGTAGTTGAAGGTGGTGGCACTCTTTCCGGCGGGCAGCGACAGCGAATTCTCATCGCTCGAGCATTGGCCGGTGAGCCACGTCTGCTGATTCTCGATGAGGCTACGAGCGCTTTGGACAACACCACTCAGGCGGCGGTAGTCGAGTCGATTGAGAAGCTGCGCCTTACCAGGATCGTTGTCGCACACCGGTTATCGACTATCCGTAACGCCGACCGAATCATCGTCCTAGCCGCCGGCAAAGTCGTGCAAGAGGGCACCTTCGACGAACTAGTTGCGGCGCCGGGTCACTTCCGTGACTTGGCGTTGCGCCAGATGGCCTAAGGAACTCACCAATAAAAATAAGGAACGGCCGAGCGATGCTCGGCCGTTCCTTATTTCGTTAGCCGTGAACGTGACGACGACGTCCACCCGAGACTGAATCAGCGGTCTCCTCGGAGAGTTCGCCTTCTTCGAGTTCGGCGTCTGGCTCGAATGTGTTTTCCATAAGGGCTCCGATCAGAGTAGGGATGGGTGGAGCATACGCCGGGATTGCCTGGGCAGCAAGCGTTTCGGACGTGTATCCGCCGAGTGGGGTACGGCGGCTGAAGTCGTTTGCGATTGCTGTCATCTCGCGCTCAGCTCGGGGCCGCAAAAGTGGGTAAATGCGACATAAAGCCGGTGGCTGGCTGGACAGGCTCAGCGTTATCCGAGGCTCAAAGTTGCCCGGGGAAAAACCCATAACGCGACAGTGGCTCGACGATCTGGGCCTCCTCATAGTCGAGGTGCGAGATCAGGACGGCGCTGAGTAGATCGGTGACTTCCTGCAGTGCAAGTAGGTCCGACTGCTCTCCCATCACATCGACGAGAGAGCTCGATCCACCTCCTCGAGCACCCCGTGAATGATCACGTGCTCAGCCTCTAACCGGTCCAGAACTGGCACGAGCCCAGAATCGGATCGGCGCAGGTGTGGGAAGACAGCGGCATCTTCGAGCGAGTGGTGCGTTGTAACCACTCGACAGTAGTTGGCGCAGTAGGCGCCGATCGCCCAGTTGTGCTGGCGCATGGTCAACTCAGAGATGAACTCGCGTGCTTCGGCTGCGGAGGTGCGCCCCCCTCGGACCTCCGCGATCACCTGGCGCAGTTGCTCGAGCTCGTGCCGTAGGTGCTCATGCACCTCGCCCAAATGGGCACCGATCGCGCGACCCGTTGGTGTGTATGGGAAACCAGCCGGTGCCGGTGGAGCAGCCGGGCGCTGAACTTCGTCCCACAGTTCGTGATCAGCCATTAGCGGATCACCAGCCCTGATGACTTGATGACGACGCGATCGCTGGGGTTCACGGGTCCATCAAACTGCACTGGCTACCCTGATCGTGGAGGTGGTCACATGCTTGCCGCTGCATATAGCCAGCGAGGCTCAGCCGATGAGGTACTCGCTGTGCGAGAAGTGCCCGACCCGGTGGTCGGGCCGGGTGAGGTGCGAGTGCGGATCCATACGTCTGGGGTCAATCCCACCGACTGGAAGTCGCGTTCTGCAGGTGCACCCATCGAGGACTACCTCATCCCAAATCAGGACGGCGCAGGCATCATCGATCAAGTCGGTGCCGGCGTTGATCCGGCTCGCCTAGGCCAGCGGGTGTGGGTGTTCCACGCAGCATGGCAGCGCACGAATGGCACGGCCGCGCAGTTCACGGCACTACCGGCTGGCCAGGCGGTGCCGCTGCCCGACACGATCGGATTCGATCAAGGCGCCGGCTTGGGTATCCCCTACATCACGGCGCATGGTTGCCTCTACGGCGACGGACCGATTGACGGCCTGACCGTGCTGGTCGCGGCCGGCGCTGGCGCGGTCGGACACGCAGCGATCGAACTCGCTGTGTTTGGTGGCGCACGGGTGATCGCCACGGTTAGCTCGCAGGAGAAGGCGCAGATCGCCCGCGCGGCTGGCGCGCACCCCTGGTCGTCAACTACCGCGACTGCGATGCTGCGGCTCAGATTGCAGCCGCTGCGCCCGGCGGGGTTGACCGGATTATCGAAGTGGCGCTTGGTGCCAACCTGGAATTGGATCTAGCGGTGCTGAAGCCGCATGGCGTGATAGTCACCTACGCGAACGAGCCGACGGATCCGACCATTCCAGTGCGCACGTTGATGTTCGCCAACACAACCTTGCGCTTTGTGATCGTGTACCTGTTCACAGGCCAACAGATTGCAAGTGCACTAGACGCGATCTCGGCAGCCCTGGCTGCCGGCCAGTTGTCATCGCTACCCACTCTGAATTTCGATCTTGGCGACATCGCGGCGGCTCATCGCGCTGTCGAAAGCGGATTCACTGGCAAGGTCTTGGTGCACGTCGAATAGTTGCGCGGCACTGCCGCGGGCAACTTTCACATCGGCGCTGGCACCGTAGAAGGATGAGTGCGTGTACACCCTTGGCAGAGCATTTTCGAGTACGGACAGGTAACGAATAGGCAGCAGTATTAATCGGGGCTCAAGCACGAAATAAGCGTGACTTTGGGGTGAATGACGCAATCCGGCAACGGAGTTTTCCAATCTAACGGCGGGCGACAGTGCGGCGTTATGCTGACGGCGCTTTGATCGGCCCAACCGGAGTTCGATCTCACTCCGCACCACTCCAGCAGAAGCGGGACCCCCCAATGAATTTTCGTATGAATGGTCTGCCTCGAGGGCGACGCGCGGGGGTGGCCTTGGCCATCGCCGGCCTCGTCGGCGTCACAGCCCTCAGCGGCTGTAGCTCAAGCTCAAAAAAGGCGCAGCGACCACCGATGTCGCGGGCAAGCGTGTTGTCATCGTCTCGTGCGGCGACGTCAACCCCTGGTGCGCGATCTACAACAAGACCATCATCGCCGGCCTAGAGGCCAAGGGCGTCAAGGTCGAGTACCTGCAGGACCCGTTCGACTCAGCGCTGCAGATCCAGCACCTGCAGTCGGCGATCGCCTCCAAGCCTGACCTCATCCTGCTCGAGCCAGACGACGACAAGTCGCTTGTGCCCTCGATGCTGCAGGCCAAGGCCGCTGGCATCCCGATCATCTACAACAACTCGCACCCGGCTGACGCTGCCAAGGATGCTGTTATCTCCGTGGTCAACGCCGACCAGGCCGCTCTGGGCACGTTCGCTGCTCAGAACTGCGTCGAAGGCATGAAGGCCGCCGGCTTCGCCAAGGGCAACGTGATCGCCCTTACCGGTGCCGACGCAACCGCCACCAGCCAGGACCGCGTAACGGCGTTCAAGGCAGAGCTTGCCAAGACGCCTGAGTTCACCCTGGTATCAGAGCAAAACGGTAACTGGGACCCCGCCCTCACCGGCAAGCTCGCATCGCAGTTGTTCGCTGAGTACGCCAACAAGGGTGGCATCCAGTGCGCCTACGGCATGGCCGACTACCAGGCGAACGCAATTGTCCAGGCAGCACAGCAGGCCGGTCTTCCGGTCGGTGCCGCCAACAAGGGCCTGATTGTCACCGGAAGCAACTGCTTCAAGGTCGGTATCGACAACATCAAGGCTGGCACGATGTACGGCACCGCAACTCAGGCGCCGGACACCGAAGGCAACTCGGTTGTCAACTGGACGTTGAAGTTCCTTGGCGGAGAGACGATTCCGGCCCAGAACCTCACGACCGAATTCCGCGTCACTAAGGACACTCTCGCTGACCACGAAGCTGAGTGCACCAAGGCGTAGGTTGACCAACGAGTCGGTGCGGGGCTGAAATAGAGCCCCGCACCGACTCGCACGTTTTCAGGCAATCTGCATCCGAAGTCAGGCAGGAGGATTTGTGGCTCAGAACTTGCGCCTGGAGATGACCGACATCACCAAGTCGTACGCCAATCTGCGCGCGCTTGATTCGGTGTCGTTCGACTTGGCACCGGGCGAGGTACACGCACTACTGGGCCACAACGGTGCGGGCAAGAGCACGTTGGTGAAGATCCTTTCGGGAGTAGTCCAGCCCGATTCCGGTCTGATTCGGATCGACGGTGAAGAAGTATTTCCACGTAATCCTCGGCATGCGCAAGCCCTAGGGATCGCGCTCGTCGACCAGGAACTAAGCCTGGTTCCAGTGCTCACGGTTGAGGAGAATCTCCTCCTGGGATCACTGCCGCGCGGGAAGTCGCAGCGCAACTCTTCTTCGCCTGCAGCCTTGCGCGAGTTGCTTGAGACCTTGGGTCTTGGCCACGTCAAGCTGTCCACTCCTACGGGTGAGCTGCCGATCGGCGAGCAGCAGCTCGTTGAGATCGCACGAGCCCTGAGCCGTGACGCGAAGATCATCATCTTGGACGAGCCCACCGCCACTTTGAGCGATCACGAGATCGAGAAAGTGTTCGCCGCGGTTCGAAGGCTCACCGAGCAAGGCAAGAGCGTCATCTACGTCTCTCACCGGCTCGGCGAGGTCCTCACCCTGTGCCAGCGGGCCACCGTTTTCCGTGATGGAAAACTCGTGGGCACGCGCAACGTTGCGGAATTGGATCGCAGCGGAATTGTGGAAATCATGCTCGGGCATGTGCCCGAAGAAGGTCGCCAAGGGCTAGCGGTGGTGCCCGACAATCCCGGGAGCGAATCACGATCAGTGCGTTGTCAGTTCCGCCGCGCGTCCCCTCGTTCGATCTAGAGGTCACCGGCGGCGAGATCGTGGGGCTTGCTGGCCAGGTTGGTTGCGGCGCGAGTGAAGTCCTACGGGCGCTAGGTGGTCTTGTGCCCGCGGCGCGCGGCACGGTCACAGTCTCAGGAGTCGCGCTGCGGCTCGGGTCTCCGAAGCGCGCCCGATCGGCCGGTATCTACTTCGCACCGAACGACCGTAAGCAAGAGGGCTTGTTCCTGGGTCATTCGATCAGCGAGAACCTCGTGTCCACTCGATTGCCCAGGATTTCCAAGGGTGGCTTCATCAGCCGAGCGCTCCGCGCCGACACAGTGAGCCGCCTACTCGCGCTTACCGGGATCTCGCCCGATCGTCAGGGTCTTGAGGTAGGGGCGCTCAGTGGTGGCAATCAGCAAAAGGTCATGATCGCCCGTGACATCCACCAGCAGGGTTCGAAAATCCTGCTCTTCGACGAGCCGGCGCGTGGTGTCGATGTGGGCGGCCGAGCCGATATCCATAACCTCATCCGCGGCGCCGCCGCGGAAGGCAACGCCGTTATCTTCTCCTCGACCGTCCTCGACCGAACTCGACGAAGTTCTTGATTTGGCAGATGTGATCGTGACAATGTTCGCAGGCCGAATCGTGAGTGTTCGCAAGCGATCTGAGGTTACGGCGGCGTCTGTACTTACCGATATGACTCATGGTTCGGAGTTGACGAGCGCATGAGTACGGCGACTGTCACCCCAGTAACCGCTGTCACCCCGAAGGCCCCTCGGTCGACCTCAAGTCGGATCACACTCGGCGTGACCATCGCGGCGATCGTGGTGCTGATCATCGGCACACTTACTACCGACGGCTTTTACTCGCTGGCTAATGGCAAGGCGATTCTCAATGCCGCCACGATCGTGGGCATCATCGCCATCGGGATGACTTACGTGGTCATCTCCGGAAACCTGTTCTCGCTGTCGGTGGGAGTCACCGCCGCAGTCTGCGCGATGACGTTCCTCTGGGCGTTGAACTACGGCATGGTCGCGGCGATCGTCATCACCCTGGCCTTTGGCGCGATAGTCATTGGGCTCCAGGGACTACTCGTTGGCACCACGGGCGCGAACCCGATCATGGTGACAATCGGCGCTGGCGCGCTCCAGGAAGCGGTTGCCACCTGGGTATCGGCTGGAGTCTCGGTATACCCACCTGAGGGCGCCATCTATGCCCTATGCCTGGTTGGCCGCACCACTGTTTGGCATCCCTTTCCCCGTATACGTTTTCATCGCGATGACCATCATCGGCGAACTAGTACTCAAGCGTTCTAGGTTCGGGCGCAGCCTGTTCCTCATGGGTGAGTCACCGCGGGCCGGGCGCGCGTCCGGGCTGAGCATCGCGACCTTGACTACCGGCGCGTTCGTTGTGCTCGGGTTGTGTACTGCGGCAGCTGGAATCCTCATTGGTGCCTTCAACCAGAGCGGAACCCTGACCGCCACCGGCACCCTGACCGTTGATTCAATTTCGGCGGTACTCGTCGGTGGCACGGCAGTCATCGGTGGTCGCGGATCGGTTCTGCGCACTGCGATTGGAGCGTTGGTGGTGTCGGCCATCGAGGATCTTCTGCTGATTCGTGGCTTCAGTACGCCGGTTCAGTTGCTGGTGCTCGGTCTGATCGTCAGCGCGGTTGTCGTACTTAGCCAGATCAACTCGGGGCGGTCGAATCGATGATGATTAGGCGCACTGAGCGCAGCGGTATCGGCGAAGCCCGCTGGCCCTTCTTCTTAACGTTGTTACTGGCCGTCGTCGTTGTGGCGGTTCCCCCTATTTTCGGCCACGCCGCGAGCCTGTTCACGTTCTATAACGCTTTGCAGAGCACGGCCTGTCTCGGCCTCATCGCACTTGGGCTCGGGCTGACCATGATCGTGGGTGAATTCGATCTCTCGGTAGCGAGCACCTATGCGCTGGGCGGCATGTTGGCAGTGAAGTTCGGTGGCGGAAGCCCGATTGTTGGACTGCTCATCGGTGTCGGCGCGTGTGTGATCTTCGGGCTTGTTTTCAAGGGTTCATCGTCGCTCGCTGGGGAATCAACTCGATGGCGATCACCCTGGGCGGATCCCTTGTTGCGTTGGGAATCACTGGAACTCTCGGCGACAACAAGAGCCAGTCCTATGAGAACTACGACGTAGGCGTGTTGCTCAATAACCCCATCGTGGGCTTGTTCTCGTTGCGGAGCCTGACTGCGATCGCCATGTTCGCGTTGGTGTTCCTGCTGATGAACCTCACCAAGCTCGGCCGGGGAATGCGCGCTACCGGTGGTGGTCGCCGTGCGAGCCGCACCGCTGGTGTGCGAGTCGACGCCATCATCACCGGCTCATTCGGCGCGTCTGCGGGCCTGGCGGCTCTAGGTGGGGTGTTGCAGTCCTTTGGTACTGCAACCGCGACATCGAATCCCGGGCTCTTCCCGCTGATCTTCGCTGTGACCGCCTGCTTGCTCGGCGGTGTCGGACTCACTGGTGGCCGCGGCGGCGCTTGGGGTATCGCATGCGGGTCGCTCACCTTGGCCTTGCTCTCGGAGTTCTTTAGCACCTTGGCGGCTGCGCAATACGTCTCAAGTCTTGTCACCGGCTCGATGCTGATCCTGGTGACTGTTGGCGCTTCACCACTCATAATTCGTACCTGGCGCGAATCTCGCGCTCGAAGAACCACAGCAGTACCAGTTCCATCGGCCATCTGACCCACCGACGAAAAGGACGCACGATGATTCAGCGGAAGACTCTGATCAAGAACGGCTATGTCATCACCATGGATAGCCAACGCACGACCCTGTCGCGCGGCGAGGTCCTTATCGGTGACGACGTCATTTTGGCGATTGGTCACAACCTGCCACAGGACGACGCGGAGATCATCGACGCCGAGGGCGGCATCATCATGCCCGGCTTCGTCGACAACCACCGCCACATGTGGCAGACCAACCTGCGCGCAATGCTCGCCGACTGGACTCTGCACGAGTACATGCGAGGCATCCGCTTCAGCATCTCGCCAGTCCTTCGCGCCGAGGACATCGGTGCTGCGAACTACGTCGGAGCCCTCGAGGCCATGAATGCTGGCGTCACGACCGTCTCTTTGACTACTCGCACAGCAACAATTCGCCCGATCACGCCACTGCTGGCGTCGAAGCCTTGCAGCGCAGCGGAATGCGGGCCGTCTACGGCTACGGACTAGTTCCGGCGCCTGTCGATCACCCGGCCTTCGTCACCGTTGAGGACCGAATCAAGGATGCCCACCGCATCTACCGCGACTACCTCTCGTCCTCGACCGCTCTGGTCACGATGGGTATGGCTCTCACCGAGACTGGCCTGATTCCTTGGAGCTCCTCGGTCAAGGAGATCCAGGCATCGCGCGACATGAACGTCCCGATGTCGATCCACAACAACAACTACTTCGGCGTGACTGTCTCGCAGGGCGTAGTGCCGATGCACAAGCATGGGCTGCTCGGCCCCGACCAGATCCACGTGCACTGCAACACGAGCACTCCGGACGAGTTCAAGATGCTCGCCGATGCCGGCTGCACGATCGTCTCGACCCCTGACACTGAAATTCAGATGGGCATGGGGCACCCGGTGTTCAACGAGGCCAAGGAGCATGGAATTCGGTCCACCGTTGGCTGCGACATCATCACCCTCAACGGTGGCGACATGGTCGGACAGCTTCGCCTTGGACTCCAGGACGCCCGCGTCCGTGTCAACGACACGTTCAACGCCCGTAAGGAAATGCCACTCACGCTGAAGACGAACTCGATGGATGCCCTCGCTTGGGGCACGATCAATGGCGCCGAGGCTCTGGGTCTAGGTTCACGCACCGGCAGCCTCGAGGTCGGCAAGCAAGCCGACATCATCGTCATCAAGGGCGACAGCCCCAACCTCTGGCCAATCAACGAAGAGCCGGGAACGGTCATCTTCCACTCGCACCCCGCTGACATCGACACCGTGCTGATCGCGGGCAAGGCCGTGAAGAAGGACGGCCGACTCGTTGGCATCGACTACGAGGCAGCGCGTCGCATGGCCGAGGATTCACGTGACTGGATCATCAACGAGGTAATGAAGGTTTCGGGCGAGATTCTTCCGCCCGAGGAGAGCATGTCGCTCATCAACATCGAAGCTTCCGCCGTCGCAAACATGGGGTGCTGATTACTATGACGAAACTTCAAGATCGCGTGGCGATCGTTACCGGTGCCACTACAGGCATCGGTGCCGAGATCGCTCGCAAGTTCGCAACTGAAGGTGCACAGGTTGTTCTCGTCGGTCGCCGCGTGGCGCTCGGCGAGGCCGTAGCGCAGGAGATTCGCGACGCTGGCGGTCGCGCTGAATTCAAGGTCTGCGACGTGTCGAACGAAGATGCCGTCGCCGCGTTGGTCAAGGAAGTTGGCGAGTCATACGGTCAACTCGACATCGTGGTCAACAATGCAGCGACTGCCCCGGCCAGCCCGCTTGAGGACATGGCAATCGAAGACTGGAACTCAGTCGTCGCTAACAACGTCACCAGCATCTTCCTGGTCTGCAAGCACTCGATTCCGCTGCTGCGTAAGTCGTCTCACGGCGCGATCATCAACATGGGTTCGACCTTCGGGGTCATTGGCGCCGGCGGATCAGTCGCCTACGCGATGACCAAGGCGGCCGCGATCAGCATGAGCAAGTCGCTTGCGCTCGAGCTTGCTGCCTCCGGGATCAGGGTCAACGCGCTTTGCCCCGGTGGCACCAACACGCCCTTCTTGCACGATTGGGCCGAGGACACAGGCGACAAGTTGGGCACCCTTGGATGGTTGGTGGATCGTCACCCCATGGGCCGATTCGCCGAGACGCACGAGATCGCTGCAGGCGCCCTGTACCTCGCAAGCGATGACTCATCATTTGTCACGGGCCACTCGCTCATGGTCGATGGCGGTTACACGGCGCAGTAGTTCGCCGCCCGTCCATCTGCCAATTCGCAAGCCACAACGCATTACGAAGGGTTCGAATGATCCGCGCGGCCGTTGTTGGCCTGGGCTGGTGGGGAGAGTTACTTACCGAACTGCTCCTCACCAGTGATGTCATGCAACCAGTACTTGGGATCGATCCAAGTGCCGATTCTCGTGCCCGTATCGCTGAGCGGGGTATCGAAGTCAGTAGCGATTTCCAGACCGCTTTGGATCGCGACGACATCGATGCCTTGATCCTGTGCTCCCCACACCGCTTTCACAGCAGCCAGATCCTTGCTGCCGCTTCTGCCGGAAAGCATGTCTTCTGTGAGAAGCCATTCGGGATCACGAGTGCCGATGCCGAGGTCGCACTGGATGCGATGGAAGCGGCGGGCCTACAGGTTGGTATTGGGGCACGAACGAAGGTTTGAGCCTGCTGTGCTGGAAATGCAGCATCGGCTCAAGTCGGGGGATTTGGGAATCCCGCTGGTGTTTGAAGGTAACTTCAGCCAGGACAAGTTCCTGGCGTTGCCCCCGGACAACTGGCGACTGTCGGCCACTGAAGCACCGGTCGGTCCGCTTTCCGCTACCGGTATCCACCTGGTCGATCTGGCCATCAGCCTGCTGGGTACCCCAGTTGAGGTGTTCGCTCGGTTGAGCACCCAGGCCACAACCTTTGCTAACGGCGACACGCTCTCGGTCACTCTTGTTTTTGAGCATGGCCGTACTGCCGTGATCAACGCGATCCTGACCACTCCATTCATCGGTCGAATCTGTCTCATTGGCTCCGAGGGGTGGATGGAGATTAGGGACCGTAGCCACCCAGAAAACTCCACCGGCTGGGATGTCACGACCGTGCACCGCGGGTCTGATCCCGAGACTCGGTTCTTCCCGCCGCACCGGGCCGTGCTTGATAACTTGGAAAGTTTTGCCAAAGCGATATCTGGCGGCGAGCCTTACCCGGTTTCACGACAAGAAATCTCGGCTAACGTGAAGGCATTCGAGGCGATTACTCGCTCGGCCTTCACCGGCGAGATCGTCTCGATCCAGTAGGGAGTTCCTCTTGCTGACGATGTGGGAGGCGGGAACAGTGGATTATCTCGGTGGCGCCGCCGACTCGTGGCGGCAAAAAGTCGACGACGATTCCCCCGCTGCAGCGCCGGTAGCCTTTGCTACGTACGTCGACGACGATGAGTTCCGCGCGCATCTGCGGGCGAGTGTGCTCGAGAACTTGCGTCAGTTGCGCAATTACCTCACCGGGCGCGTCACGCTCGCGGATATTTCACTTCGAGAACCGCTGTCGTTCGCGACGTTCCAGGCAAAGTTGGGTATCGCTCAATCGAGCATCCACCGGTCCTATCGCGTCAGTTTCCTGACATCTTGGCGCGAGTTCACCACGCTGCTTAACGAGTTGGTGGCCGATGACCGGATCGAACGTGACGTGGCCTTTGCCGCGTTCGAAGGTCTCACCGACAAGATCTTCAAGTACCAAGACCAAGTGGCGTCGATGGTCGCTGAGACATACACCCAGACCGACGATGCGCTGAGTCGATCGAAGAGTTACATGCGCCAGCGTCTGGTCCGCGAGGTTCTCAATGGTGTTGTGGAGGTGCCGTCACCTTCTGACGTCTCGATCATTGGCTATGACCTCGACGGTGCTCATGCGGCGATCTTGCTGCCTGATACCTCTGAAGAGTCGGCAGCCCAGGTGGCAGTGAAACTTAAGTCGGCCGTGCAGGCTCGCGACGTCTTGGTGTACCCGCTGAACCTCAAGCGGTCAGTGTTGTGGCTGGGTCGTGGACGCCGCTGGACACCACAGTCTCTTCGTGCGCTGCGTGACCAGTTGGTAGAACTTGGCCTCAGTGCGTCTATTAGCGATCCGCAGGAAGGCATGGGGCCAGCAGGTGCGCGAGGTCGAGAAGATCCGCTTCTCGGTAGGCCAGACGAATGGCTCGGGCGTCATGCTTCAATCCGAGGTTGGCCTGGAGATTTTGCTGCTGCGCGACCTTGATATGGCTAAGCGGTTCATCCAAGCCGAGCTTGGCCCGCTCGCTCTGGATACCCGTGACAACGAGCGGCTGCGCGAAACCCTAGACGCATCATTTCGGTTTGGCAGCCATGTCGCGGCAGCCGAGTATCTGCAACTGCACGAGCACACGGTCCGCAACAGGCTGCAAAAGGCTGAGCAATTGCTCGGATCGAGCATTCGTGAGCGCAGTACCGAAAATTGCAGGTCGCGCTGCGGCTTCGTAGAGTCCTGTCCAGATCTCGCTGAACGGGCCGCACCCCGCACCTAGCGCTGAAGATCCCGGATGATGTCGTGCACCACGGCAGTGTCATATTTTCCCAGCAACTGATCGCTTGCTTGCTTATAGAGGTTGGTCGTCGCATCGAGTAGCGGTGTGGCCGCTCCGACACCTTCGGCAAAGCTGGCGATCAGACCTAGGTCCTTCATGAACAGGTCGACCGTCATGGTCGCAGGCAGGTATTCGCCGCTGACCATCATCGGGCCGCGCACGCCAAGCATGGTGGAATAGCCCGCTCCATCAGCGAGCGCTCCTAGCGCATCAGCTGGGGGCGAGCCCAGCGCTTTGCGCGAGTGAAAGCGCTTCTCCCGCTGCCGCATTGTGCACGCCGACAAGGAGGTTAGCGATGAGTTTGAGTTTGGTTCCATTGCCGAACTGGCCTACGTCCTTAGCGCTGCGGGTGAATGCTGCTAGTACGGGTTCGGCCTTGCGCTTGGACTGATCGTCACCGCTGAGGTAGGCAACGAGGTCACCAGTTCGGGCCTGGCTTCCAGTACCGCTCATCGGGCAATCGAGGAGGTCAGCGCCAACTGACGCTGCCCAATCCCGGGCCGCAAGCTTGTCGTCTAGGGCGAGCGTACTGGTCTCGACGAGTACCAGATCGGGGTGTTGAGACTCGCAAATCCCTTGTGGCCCAGTGAAAACCCAAACGCAGCGCCCCTGAGCTGGGTAGCGACAGGATGACGATGTGGGCGCTGTCGGCAACTCCAGCGGGCGAGCTTGCGGCAGTCCCGCCGCGTTGCGCATGCTCGCTCATTCGCGCGGCGTCTAGATCGAAGCCCAGCACCTCATAGCCAGATTGGATCAGCCGTCCACTCATCGCGGAGCCCATGATGCCAAGCCCGATGAAGCCGATGACTGCGGCGGAATCGGCCATCGTCAGGCAGGCGACGATAGGAAAGCGTGGACAGCCCGGGCGAACTCTGCGGGCAGTTCGAGTATTGCCGCATGTCTTGCTGGGGCGATCCACACGACC